>Ga0302325_10001310_pt1 | contig 63884 bp, 64 predicted proteins | sample Palsa_T0_2_FD_201948 | JGI IMG/M metagenome (GOLD analysis project Ga0302325, IMG submission 201948) | Peat permafrost microbial communities from Stordalen Mire near Abisko, Sweden - Palsa_T0_2 | ecosystem: Environmental > Terrestrial > Soil > Palsa > Peat permafrost | place: Sweden: Abisko...
TTGCAGGTTCTCAATCTGCTGGAAAATCCTCCCAAGCCGAACGCTAAACTGCTGGCTGCCGCCCGGGCGCTGCCAAAGCGGCCGTAATCGTGGCCTCGTGGCACGAAGAGCCGATCAGCAAGAAACATGATCGAGACGCGTTCGACTGCGGCGAAGAGGCGCTTAATGAGTTCCTGCGTCGTTACGCGCGCAAGAGCCACGATCTGGGCGGCGCGAAAACCTTCCTGGCGATCGGCGATGGGGACGACAAAAGCATTCTCGGCTTCTACAGCCTGAGCCCCGCTTCGGTTGAATATGCCCGGACGCCTGAAATTGTAAAACGCGGCTTGGCCCGGCACGACGTTCCGGGCTTCCGCCTGGCAAGGCTGGCCGTGGATCGAAAGATGCAGCGGCAGGGAATTGGCGGACAACTCCTGCTTGCGGCCGGTCGCCGCTGCCTGATGGCGGCGGCTGAGGTTGGCGGCGTCGTGCTGGTCATCGACGCCAAGAATGAAAAAGTGGCCGGGTGGTACGCGAGCTACGGCGCGGTGCCGCTGCCAGATGCGCCGTTATCTCTGCTGCTGCCGCTTGCCACAATAGAGACGGCCCTCAAGAAGGCGGGTAATTATAACGCGCTCCGCGAGGTTCGTTCAGACTAAACCGCAACCTCTCACTAAGACAGAGATCGGCCATAGAAGCCCTGCTCACAAAGTTTGTTGGTTTAAATCCTCTTCCTAGATAGAATACTTTTCCCATTTCGCCGAGAGAAATATCATCCTCCCGGCGATCATAAAAGCCGGTTGTTGGGGTTCGTTCATATCCGTTGTTGCGGGTCGCTAGAGTGCATCGTTTCGCATCCAGTATCATTTGTTATGGAGTGCCTGCCGATGGAGAAAGAACCTGGAAAGGGGCTGCCTCTTTCGAATTCTGATATAAATTGTACACTTCAGTTTGACAAGCGCTGCAATCTCACGCATACTAACGAAGTTTACATGAGCTACAAACCGAACCGAACCGGCTCAAGCTCAATCCCAAACATGAGGTTTTTTCGATGCGAAAATTCTCTATCGCCGCACTCGCTTTAGTGCTGCTGGCTGTTGCTCCGACTTTTGCTGCCTCTGGTGATGCCACCTTGCAGGCAGTTCCGCGCCCCTTCGTTCCAACCACTGCGTCGTTGGGCATACTCATGACCACGGTAAGTATCGGACAGTCGGATCAGCCCCCGCTCCCCTGCTGGGACTGCGTCCTGGGCGCATCCATCTACGACTTGGGAATTGCTGAGCCCTTGGCCGTCGTTCCGCAGGGGAGTTCCATGACCGTTACCATGACTTGGGACAATTTGTCCTACACTGGTGTGGGTCTATTCGCCTACGCAATCCGGTCCAGCCTTACCGCTGCGCCGATTCAAGCTGCCGTCCAGTCCGCCGACATCTTTCCTTCAGGCTGGTGGGGACGGTTCATAATCACCGTTCCATCCACGCCCGGCGCCTACCTCTTACAGGGATCGGTTACCTATGGAAGCGCGGTGACCTCCATCACCGCTCCGCTGATCATTGAGTAGTTCATGAGTCGCAGGCCACGCTGCCAGCTTTTAGGGAAGCGTGGCCTAGCGCCCCTGTCTCTCCAGTTCCTCCAGAAGCTCGGAAAGTCTTGGCGCCGCCCCGCCCTTACCGCCGAAACGCAGCGCATTGTAGGCCGAGGTAAACTGAACCACCAGCAGACTCAATTCCGAAGGCGGAAGGCTACCCGCGAATTCATTCGGCGTGAAGAATGCGGGTTTCTGATAGCCACGCCGCTTGAGCAGCTTCAACATCCGGTTGTAGAATAGCGTGGCGTCGCCGACACCGGCCTTCCCGCGGCGTAGCCGCCGCACTCCCATCCGCAGTTTCCACAAGCGCCACGCCCTCGGTCCGGACCAGACGCTCAGCACGCCCGCCGCGGCCGCCGCCAGCGCCCACAGGCCGTAATGCAGCAGCCACCATTCCACCCGCGGCTTCCAGTAGGCGGCCAGATCCAGCGTGCGGCCGATCCATCGCAGGCTGGTGTTGCGGCTGGTTTGTTCCATCTTATCCGCCAGGCTCGCCTGATGGCCAAGGTCGTAGCTCACCACCCACTCCTGCCAGAAGGTCTCGGCGGCGTCCGCATAGAGGGCTAGTTTGGTAAGCAGTGAAGCGCCGCCCGGGTTGGGGTCTGGCGGGGTGGGATCGAAAGTCGCCCAGCCGCGTCCCGGCAGCCAGGCTTCCACCCAGCTATGGGCGTCGGAAGCGCGTATCAGGTAGAGTTCGGTCAGCGGATTCCAGATGCCGCTTTGAAAACCCGTAACCAGCCGGGAGGGGATTCCCTGGGTGCGCAGCATGATGGCCATCGCCGAAGCGAAATATTCGCAGTGCCCCTTCTTCCGTTCGAACAGAAAATAGGCGAGTGGGTCAGCTACCGCGCGCGATGGCAGCTCCAGAGTATAGCCGTAGCGCTGGCGCAAATATCGGGCAATGGCCTTGGCGCGCGCCTCGTCGGACTCCGCGCCCCGCGTGACATTGTGCGCCAACTCCGGGATGCGCCTGTCGAGCATCGGCGGCATGTCCAGATAGCGACGCCGGTCGGCGCCCGGGAGGAATGCGTCGTCATCCCTTCCCACGGCGGATTCACCCAGAACGCCGTAAACATCGTAAAAAGAGCCCTCCGCCAGCGGCCGCTCGAGGCGAAAACTGCCGTCGCCACGGGTCATCAGCGCGCGTTGCCCTATGTAGACCATCTCCGGAATACCGGCGAAGAACATGACATTGGAATCCATTCCGTTCACGTTCACGCGATAGCTGATGTGCCGCTCCGGTACATGCCGCCTGCGCTCCCGATCGTCGGCAAGTTGGAAGACGCCTCTCTCGATAGGCCGGATCACCCGGGGATCGATCGACGGCTCGAACCACGATCTGCCGTTGAAGTCGCTTAGGGATGCCCCACGCCATTTCATATTCGGCGGAATCATGCGCCCTTCCACCCGCACGTGCATCACTGGACGCGAGGTAGTTTTGATCTCGCCGATCTCGCCCAAAGTCACCTGGTTGGAAAACCCCGGTAAATAGAAGCGCTTCGAGACCAGATGACGAAACGCCGCGTCGGCCGTGCGCGGCAACATGAAGAAGAGGCCGGCAGTGAGCGCCAGTATGCCAAAGGTGATGATGGCGGTCAGCGCCGCCAGGCGGGGAGAGAATCTGCGCCATCCGCTGCGCGCCACGGTGTTCGGCTTTTGCATGGAGCGCCGCATTTCCGAGCTGGTGAACGCGGCCATGGCGAACAGCAGGTACAGCGCCAGGAAAAGGAAGAAATTCGAGTTCGTGGAAAGGATGGCGGCCGCCAGCAGCTCCAGAAACGCGATGGTGGCCATGAAGAAGTAATCGCGGTTGGTTTTGGAGTTCAGGATCTTGATCACCGCCAGGAAGCACACCAGGTGTACCGTCGCCGCAATGAAGGTGCGCGAGAGGTAGAGGTAATCGAGGGGAAAGAAGCCCACGTAGGCCAGCGTGAGGACGGTGACCCAATTCTCCGAAAGATCGAAGCGCAGCACCCCCGCGATCAGCAGTGCGCGCAACAGCAGCCCGGCCCCCGTCAGCACCACTGTGGGCGTATCCAGGTACGCCGATCCGGCCACCGCCAGATAGCCGCTGACCACCAGGCCCCAGATGGCAAATTGAAAAAACCGCTCGACCGAGAGAGCCGCGTTCGCGGCCGGGCGGGACATAGTTCCATTGTACCTGCTGTGCTACACTCTCTTCATTCCGCAACCCGCCAGCGAACTCCAACTCCGCCGCGAGCTGGGCCTGCGCGACCTGGTCCTGTTCAATATCGCCGCCGTCATAGGCATACGCTGGCTGGCCGCCGCCGCTCACACCGGTCCTGTCTCGATTACTTTGTGGCTGCTGGCCGCCGCATTCTTCTTCGTCCCCTCAGCGCTGGCCGTCGCCTCGCTCTCCACCAAATTCCCCGAGGAAGGCGGCATTTACGTGTGGACCAAGCAAGGCTTCGGCGACTGGCACGGCTTTCTCTGTGGCTGGTGCTATTGGCTGAGTAATCTCTTCTATTTTCCCAACCTGCTGCTGGCCGGCGTGGATATGGCAGGCTATGCGTTGGGCCTTGCGGAAGTGAAGATCTACGTGATTTCGACATCTCTGGTGATCCTGTGGATCGGCCTGATCACCAACGTCTTCGGACTCTCGATCGCCAAGTGGACCAGCAACCTGGGCGCCCTGGCGACCTATGCCGCCGGAGCGCTGATCGTGGCCTTCGGGTTGATGGTGTGGATGCGCTCCGGCTCCGCCACGCCCCTACGCCTGGCTCCCCACTGGGACCTCGACAAAGTGAACTTCTGGTCGCAAATCGCCTTCGCCTTCGGCGGATTGGAGCTGGGCGCGATCATGGGCGGCGAGATCCGCAACCCGCGCCGTAACGTGCCGCGCGCCGCCTGGATTGCCGGCGTCTGCATCGCCGCGTTCTACATCTTGGGCACGCTCTCGCTGCTGGTGCTGATGCCGCCCGAACGCATCAGCATCATGACCGGACTGGTGCAGGCCGGCACCGAGATCGGCGCGCGGGTGGGCTCTCCATGGCTGAGCCGCGCCCTGATTCTGCTGGTGCTCATCGGGGTGGCCGGACAGCTCGGCGCCTGGATCGGCGGCAGCGCCCGCATTCCCTTCGTCATCGGGATCGACCGTTATTTTCCGCCGGGCTTTGCCCGCCTGCACCCGCGCTGGGGTACGCCGCACGTGGCTATCCTCACCCAGGGCATTGCCTGTACCCTCTTCGTCATCGCCCTGCAGGCGGGCGAAAGCTTACGCGTAGGCTACCAGCTTCTCGTGGATATGACCGTCATCACCTACTTCATCCCGTTCCTTTACATGTTCGCGGCAGCGTGGAAGTTTGGTCAGAAAGTAAGCGCCGCCATGGGACTGCTGGTCACCGCCATCGCCATGCTCGCCTCGCTCATCCCACCGGGCGAGGTGCGCTCCGTCTGGCTGTTTGAGCTGAAACTGATCGCCGGATGCGCGGTATTAGTCGCGACGGCGAGGATGATGTTTCAAGTTGCACTGAGACGAAAGTAAGACAGGAGTCGAACTACGGGAGCCGATCGGTCGCTGGAAATATTGGCCCGGGCGATGCTTAGGGGCCACATGGCGTTTATAACCGGCCAATGTCCTGAGCGAGGGGCTCGCGACGGGCAAGCGAAGGCGGTATTCTTTTTTCGTTCGAGACTGACTTTACCGGGAGGGTGAAGGCCGGTCCTCCGATCGAAACTTGGCAGGGACGGTCAGCGGCGGCCTTCACGCCAGCCGTGATTATTTTTATCGCACTGCCAGAGGCAAAAGACAACATCGACCCGGGGTAATCCCGTTGGATCTCCTGCCGCGGCGATGTCCGGTTTGCGGCGATCACACGATCATCGGCCACGGACGGCGTCCCCGCCAGGCCCACGACGACCGGCAAGAGCGCATTTGGGTGCGCCGCGGAATCTGTCACCCGTGTGGGAAAACCTTCACGATCTTGCCCGATTGGCTAGCGCCCTCCGGGCACTACACCCTCCATTTGCCGACAACAGGCCTGTGAGCGGATCGCCGCTGGCAACCGCCGCAGTACCGGGTAGTGGCCACAATGCTGCAGATTTTTACCCAATGCATTACACGCAATGTTGGCCCCCGCATTAATGGATCGATAGATCAGAGCTTCCGTTGGAGATCACATGAGCCCGCAGGAGCGGTGACACTCGCGCCAGATCCTCATCCTTAACGGTGTGTCCAGCGGCGCGCAGCTCTTCCACGATCTTTTGGATCTGAATCGTGTTCCACACCAGGACCGCCAATCTCTACGGAACTACCTATGCGGTTGGCACGGGCGCCGGCGTCGTGTAAAAGCCCCGCATTTTCTTCGCGTCCTCCTGGATACAGGAGGCAGGCGAGGAAAACAGCCTTGGCGCGTCGGAGCAAGAGCCGGCAGTAGAGCGCAAACAATGCGCTGCCTCATCGACGAACGCGTCGCCTACGCGGGCGCATTCAATCGAGGGCGGCGTTGAGCAACCGGTGCGGATTCCGAATCCATCGCCGAAAGCCGCTTTTGCGGACCCCGTTTGCGTAATCCAGCAGTGAGCGGCGGCGGTAGGGTACTTGTCCGCCGCGGGCCTTGATACGATCGTCAGGTGACCAGGACTCTGTGGATGGTTTTCGCGGCAGGGCTTCTGCTGCATCATTCGTTATGCGCGCAAGGCGCTCGCCTGACCGCCCGGCAAGTGATCGAACGCATTCGGAAGAATGTCGGGGTGCCTTGGCGCAGCCAGACCGTCGATACGTTCAAGGCCGGCGATCCGGACACGACGGTGACCGGCATTGCCACGACTATGATGGCCACCTTCGACGTGCTGGAGCGCGCGGCCGCTTCCGATAAGAACCTGATTATCACGCACGAGCCGACCTTCTACGGTCACCTGGACCAGACCGGGGACCTCACCCATGAGCAGGATGCCGTTCTAGCGACTAAGCAAGCGTTCATTGAGAAGCATCACCTGGTGATCTGGCGGTTTCACGACCACTGGCACGCGCGCAGGCCGGATGGCATTCAGACCGGCATGATCCGCGCGCTCGGGTGGGAGAAGTTTCAGAACGCCAACGACAACCACCTTTTCGTCATTCCCGAGACCACCCTGTACAGCCTTGCCAACGCGATCCAGGAGCGCCTTGGGATCCGCACGCTGCGCGTGGTGGGCGATCCCGCCATGCGGATAACCAAACTGGCGCTGACTCCCGGCTACCCGGGTTTTCCCTCCGAAAGGCACATGCTGCAGCGCGACGACGTGGAGGTTCTGGTGATGGGCGAGGGCCTCGAATGGGAGACCATCGAATATGGCGCCGATGCCGTTGCCGAAGGCCGGAAGAAGGCGCTGGTCATTCTCGGCCACATACCCTCAGAGCAAGCCGGCATGGAAGACCGCGCGCGCTGGCTGCGGACGTTCGTTACCGAAGTGCCGGTCGAGTTCGTGCCGACGACCGAGCCATTCTGGCCCGCGAAGTGAGGCGGCCGTGCTCCAGCTTCGTCGAATTTAATTGGGGAACGTCTTCGCGTCCTCCTGGATGCAGGAGGCGCGCAGCAGGAAACGGCCTTGCCGCCCACGACCTTCGGAGCCAGCCGTAGCGCAAAGATACGCCGCTTGTCGACGTCGCGTCACGCAGGCGCATGCAATCGTGGACGGCGTTGACCCGACCGGCGTGGCGCGCACTAATCCGTTCGCGCTCCAGCCTCGCGAACCGAAGCGGATGCCGCGTGTTAGGCGTGGTTGGCGGCCGCGGCCCACGGCCGGCGGCAGGCCGACGACGGAAATCGTCGCCGAAGGCCGCTTTTGGGCGACCCCCGTTTCATGTTGCATCGTGCTGCAGGTTAAGCGGGAATCGGGGGACGGACTTATAATCGCGGATGGCGGCCAGGGGACCCCAAGACGGAACACCCTGGTGAAGGGGGAATGATGTCTTCTTCAAGAATGCAGTCTAGAACAGTTCTGCAAGCGCTCGCAGCGTTGCTCTTCATCGTTGCGTTCGCTGGCAAGTCGGTTGGCCAGACAATCAACTGGATGTCCGCGGGATCTCCGTCTGCCCGATGCTGTATGGGCATGGCATACGATTCGGCAACCAACTCATCAGTACTCTTTAGCGGCTCGAACGGTACGGCCGACACATGGGTCTGGCACGGCGGGTGGCTCCAGATGACTCCTGCCACCTCGCCTCCGGAGCGTTCCAACTCGGGATTGGTGTCCGATGGAACGGGTAACATGGTGCTTTTTGGCGGCGCAACCTCCAGTGGAATCTTTCTTAATGACACCTGGACATGGGATGGGACCACCTGGACTCAGCAATCGCCACCAGTCTCCCCGTCTCCACGTGCGCAAATGGCCATGGCATACGACCCGGCGACCGATTCCGTCGTTTTGTTTGGGGGTTGCAACGTAGCGCCTGGGACCTGCACCCTCGCCGACACCTGGATGTGGAACGGTGTCACCAAGACTTGGATCCAGCAAAATCCCACCGTCAGCCCGTCGGCGCGCCGCGCGCCGATGGCATACGACAGCGCGAACGGGACAATGCTCTTGTTTGGCGGGGACAATGCCGTGGGCGTACAGTACACGGATAGCTGGAATTGGAACGGAACCAATTGGATCCAAATCTTTCCGGCCTCTACCCCGACTTCACGAAGCTCGGCCAACATGACCTATGACGCTACCCTCGGTGCCATCGTATTGTTCGGTGGATATGCGGGTGATTGGGAAAACTCCCTCAACGACACGTGGGTATGGAACGGAACCACGTGGAGACAAATCCACTCGGCGACCGTGCCTCATAACCGCTACGATTTCGGCATGGCTTACAATCCTGAGTACAAGGCATTGCTCATGTTCGGCGGCTTCAGCTCCGGCCCCGTCCTTGGCGATACTTGGCTCCTCGCTCTTGCCCCATAAGGTCGGGGTCGTCGCAACGTCTTTGCGTTCTACTGGATTCAGGAGGCACGCAGGACGAAGCGGCCTTGGCGCCTCGGATCGCAAGAGCCGCATTAGAACGCAACCGATGCGCCGCTTATCGACGAACGCGTCGCATGGCGCGAGCGTATCGCAATCGTGGGAGGGCGTTGAACTGGCCGGCCAGGTGCGCATGGTCCGGTGGAGCGCCCGCCGCGCGAACTGAATCGGACGCCGCGCGTTCGACGGCTTGGTGGCCGCGGCGAACGACCGACGATGGAATCGTCACCGAATCCGCTTTTGCCGAGCCCCGTTTCATGCCGCCATTGCCGCAGAGGGAGAGGCGCCCTGAAGGAAAATGGCCATGGCTCGTCCGATCGAAAGAGCCGGCAGCACAACGCAAACGATGCGCCGCCTCATCGACGAACGCCTCGCATGACGTGTGCGCGCGATCGAGCGTGGCTTCGTTCAACCGGCGCGAAGCTCGAAATCCATCGCCGAAAGCCGCTGTTCTGACCCCATTTGGATGGTATTCACGATTCACTACTCCTATTGGACCTTCGGCGGTTTCACTTCTACGGAATTGCCGCAGCGGGCGCAAAAGAACCAGAGAAGTTCATCCATGCCCGGCGGCGCCGCGTGAGGCGCGCCACAATGTGGGCTGACTACCGAAGCGCCAATTTTGGGAGGCCGGAAGAGGCGATTCGCGGCGCGCTCCCTGACTTCAGGGCTTAAGGATTCGGTGTAGGATGAGGTCGGGTAAAAATGCGCGATGGCCTCTTGCAGCCACGGAACAATGTCCGCCACCGAACTCACGTTCTCTTCCGCCAAGAAGCCGTTCGCTTCATCGCCAAAGCCGCCTTCGATTCCGCCATCCCAAAGCCAGCCAATCCTTACGTTGATTTCGCTGTCGTATATCTTCTGAAGTTCGCCGAGGTCCACAACATCCTGTTGTGGCCACAATCGGGCCTTCCGCGATGACCGGCCTGGCCACTGTTCGATATTGGGTCGACAGGCAGGTCGAAACAATCGCCATCGGCAGGTCGTGATTAATGTGGGCGTTCATGCCCGCGAGCGCGAACTGTATGCGGGCGATTCTGGCCTGGTTGCGGACAGAGAACATGGCCTTCCAGCATTCGGGACAGGAGCCGCCCGAGAGTTCGCGGGCAAGGGCATCGAAGTAAAGCCCGGCAAAAAGAACATCCAATTCCGAGAGCCAGTCGGAAAGTGAGAATCCAGCCATGGCCAAAATTCTTACTTTCCGGTTTAGGGATGGCGTACTGCGCGCGAGTCCTCGTCAGGAAAGCCCCAACTCGGAACGTTGGGGCTTTTTTGCATTTGTTGACCGATTCTGTTAATCAGCGATGCTTAGTACCTGGGTTTCGCCAGGAATGCATGCGTGCTCCCGTTTAGCGTGCCAAAGCCCACAATCTCGCCCGCATCATTTATGCCTTGAGCGCACTCGAGCAACCAACCCGAGTTCTCGGGGATCAGCGTGTTGAGGTCCACCGGCCCTTTGCCTTGCCAGACGACGGCGCGCTCGTTATAGCTGGCATCTACGGAAAGGCCAACGATCACGCCGTTGTTGTTAATGGTGTTACAACAAGGCGCCCCGGCCGCGATGTCCCCGGGAAGCCGGCCGAGGTCCTGCATACCTTTATCCCTGGTCCATAGGAAGGCGTCTTCGATGCATGTTACAGGATTGGTGGAGGGCCCGACGCAAGCAAATCCAACTACATCCCCGTGGTCATTGATACTGGTGGCTTGGTTATAGATGCCCGCTGGCGTGCCTTCCAGGTGGCCTAGGTCAGTGGGAGAGCCGTTGCTGTCCCAGAGTACGGCGTGCGGAGCGCTCGGAATTGGGACTATCACGGTGTTCGAGCACAAACCCGACGCGCCGACCGCCTGGCCGCGGTTATTAACCCCGACGGCGTAGCCGACCGTGTCGCCAGGGAGAGGATTCAGTTCCTGGATACGCCCGTCCAGTCCCCAGCGCACGGGTACGAAACGAAGAACCTGAGAAGGCGTGCCGCTGGCACAGGTTGCATCGGGAACGCCATTCTCGGAGGTTCCGACGACCAGGCCTAGGTCGTTCACGTCAAAGGCGTACGCGTTATTGCCGCCAGCGAGGAGCGGGAGAGCCGTCAGGGCCCCAATTCTTCCTATTGCGCCAAGGCACTGATGGTGAGTGCCATAGCCACAAAAATCCTCGCCATTCGGATCCGTGTTGGCGGTCTCGGAACCGATGGCTGTTTCGCCAAACAGGTTCAGCCCGTTTGCTTCGCTGTTGCAGTTGGTGCATGTCTCCCCGCCCAGCGTGCCAAGGTCGATCAAAGGGCCAAAGCCATACCGAATGAAGGCGTTTTGCGGGCCGTTGGCGACCAGGTTCGACGAGCCGGTGGCCCACCCGACAGCGTTAATACCAAACGCGTTACTACTCGTCCCTGACTCGCCCAATGTGCCGAGGTCGGTGACGGTGTAATGCGGCTGCGCAACGGCAAGAGCGGCGAACAAGCTGCTCGCTGCAAACCAAGTAAAGATCGATTTCATATGTCCTCCAACCAGCTAGGCGCAGAATGCACCCGGAAGTGTTCACGCATGGGGCTGTAATTTTCGGGAACCGGGCGCAGCGGTATAATCCATAGCGATGCAGAGGGCGGCACAACATGATGAGCCGGCGGTGGGCGACATCAGCACGCTGCTCCGCGCCTGGAGCGACGGAGACCGGAACGCGCTCGAACGGCTGACCCCCATCGTTTATGACGAGCTCCACCGCCTGGCGCGCCGCTACATGCGACGGGAGCGGGCCGGCCAAACCCTGCAAACGACAGCTTTGGTCAACGAAGCCTACATGCGCCTGGTGGATTACAAGCGCATGCAATGGCAGGATCGAGCCCATTTCTTCGCGGTTTCGTCCCAGTTGATGCGGCGCATTCTGGTGGAGCGTGCGCGCAGGCGCAACCTGAAACGTGGGGGCGGCGCGCCGCATGTCTCTTTGGACGAGGCGGCCGTGGTGGTCGGCAATCGGGCGGCGGACCCAGGCGGAAACCTTGTCGCGCTGGATGACGCCCTGAACGCGCTGGCGCTCCTCGATCCACGCAAAGTGCAGGTGGTCGAAATGCGCTTCTTTGGCGGACTCAGCTTGGAAGAAACCGCCGAGGTGCTCAAAGTCTCGCCCGTCACAGTAAGGCGGGATTTGCGTACCGCCAAAGCTTGGCTCTATCGCGAATTGACTGGCGTGACAGACGATGGATTCCAATCGGTGGAAACAAGTCGATAACGTACTGCAGGCTGTTCTGGAGCGTCCGCTTGCCGAACGCACGGAGTTTCTGCGGGAAGCGTGCGCTGGCGACCAAGAGCTGGAGCGCGAAGTCCAGTCGCTGCTGGCCTCCGACCAGCAGGCGGGAACCTTCCTGGATGGTCCGGCGATGGAAGTGGCCGCGCGGGACTTCGGTAGCCAGTCGAGCCCTCAGCAGAGCAATGCCGAAAGCGGCGATTTCCCCGTCGGCGCCAGCGTCTCTCATTACCGCATCGTCGGAAAGCTCGGCGGCGGCGGCATGGGTGTGGTCTACAAGGCCGAAGACCCCCGCCTGCATCGCTTCGTCGCTCTCAAATTCTTGTCGGACGAACTCGCCCGTGACCCGGACGCCTTGCAACGCTTTCAGCGCGAAGCCCGTGCCGTCTCCGCCCTGAACCACTCCAATATCTGCACTATTTATGACATCGGCGAGCAGGACGGCCGCTCTTTCATCGTCATGGAGTTCCTGGATGGAACCACCCTGAAGCATCGCATCACTTCAGGAACCGGCGGGCGCCCGCTGGAGCTCGAAACCCTCCTTTTGGTAGCCGGAGAAATCGCCGATGGCTTGGATGCGGCCCATACCGCGGGCATCATCCATCGCGATATCAAGCCTGCGAACATCTTCGTCAGCGCCCGGGATCGCGCGAAAATACTCGATTTCGGACTGGCGAAAACCAGCTCCGCTTCCGCTGGTGGCCGAGGAATGACGGCACGCCCGACCCTCACCATCGAACCTGACCTGACCAGTGAGGGAAGCGCCCCAGGGACGGTCTCCTACATGTCGCCCGAGCAAGTCCGCGCCAAGCCCTTGGACTCACGTACGGATTTATTCTCGTTCGGGGTGGTGCTCTATGAAATGGCTGCCGGCCAGCTGCCATTTCGCGGCGACAGCGCCGACGCCATTTTCGATTCCATTCTCAACGCCGCTCCCGTGCCTCCCGTGCGCCTGAATCCCGACTTGCCGGCGGAGCTGGAGCGCATCATCGACAAGTGCCTCGAGAAAGATCGCAATCTGCGCTACCAGCACGCTTCCGACATTCGCACCGACCTCCAGCGCCTGAAGCGCGATTCGGATTCGGGCCGGGCAGCAGCCGCAACTAGCGTCCCAAAACGATGGAAGGTGATCGTTCCTGCCGCCACGGCTGTGCTGGCGATCGTCGCCGCGGGGTACCTCTACTTCCATCGCAAACCAAAACTCACCGACAGGGACACGATCGTACTCGCCGATTTCACCAACACGACTGGCGACCCCGTGTTTGACGGCACGCTTCGTCAGGGGCTCGCCATCCAACTCGAGCAATCGCCCTTTCTGAAAATCATGGACGACGAGCAGGTACAGCGAGACCTGCGGTTGATGAGCGCTGCTCCCGCGAGCCATATCACAAACCAGATCGCGCATGACATCTGCGTGCGGGACGGAGCCGTGGCCACGATCGACGGGTCCATCGAAAGCCTGGGTAAGAACTACGTCATCGCGCTACAGGCAACGACTTGCCAGGCTGGCGCGACGCTGGCTCGGGAACAGATTCAAGCCGATGACAAGGAGCACGTTTTGAACGCATTGGGAACCGCCGCGACGACCATGCGCGCCAAGCTGGGAGAATCCCTCGGCTCGATCCAGAAGTTGAACCAACCGCTGGAACAGGCGACCACTCCATCGCTTGAAGCTCTCCAGAGCTACACCGCGGGTTATTCCGAGCTGAGCCAGGGCCGGTTTCTAGCCGCCGTCCCGTTGTTCGAGCGCGCCGTCGCCCTCGATCCCAATTTCGCCATGGCTTACTTCTACGTCTCGACCGCTTTCAACAATGCTGGGGACGTAGGGCGCGAGGCCGAATACTCGAGAAAGGCTTTTGCGTTGATCGACCGCGTCTCCGAATATGAGCGGGACTACATTGCGGCCGGCTACTACGAGTCGACTGGCCAGTCGGACAAAGCCATTGACGCAAATAGGTTGGGTATCCAGAACTATCCCCGCGCGTGGGAATTCCATAACGACTTGAGTAACGAGTACATAGACCTGGGGCAATTCGAAGAGGGGCTCAAGGAGGGCCTGGAAGCGACTGGGCTACAGGCGAACGTTGAACCTCCGTACCGGCGCCAACTGGACGCCTACATATGCCTGGATCGGCTCGCCGAGGCGAAGCAATTGGCGGAGAAACTGCGGGCGCAGGGACTCGGCGGAGCGAGGATCCACCAGCGCTTCCTCGAGATCGCTTACGTGGAGGGCGATCAGGCGGCCACCACCAGGGAGATTCAATGGTTCGGAGGCAAGCCGGTGGCGTACCTCAGCTTCGGTTTGCAGGCGGCCAATCGGAATGTCCTGGGCCAGCGAGGTGAGTCGAGGAAATTGTACCAGAGGGCCGCGGAGACAGCGCTGCGCCAGGGGCTTCGGAACGCCGCCGCCGAATTTGAGGAGGCCGATGCGCGTGCCGACGCGCTCTCTGGTAATTGCCAGACCGTGCAGCGACTTGGGCGTACGGCCCTGGCGTTGGCCCTGTGCGGCGATGCGGCCCAAGCGGAGAAGCTCGCTGCCGGGACTTCGAAGCTGTTTCCAAACGGAACCATCTGGAATGCAGTGCAGCTACCTGAGATTCGGGCCGCCATCGCGCTCCAGCGCGGTCAGCCAGCCAAAGCCGTGGAACTGCTGGCGTCCACCTCGCCATATGAACGTGCTTACCCCGATGCGTTGTACCTGCGGGGCTTGGCTTACCTGGGTCTACACAAGGGCGCTGAGGCAGCGGCTGAGTTCGAAAAGATCCTGGATCACAAAGGCGCCAATTGGGGCAGTGCTTGGCAACACCCCTATTGGGGACAGTACTACGCGCTTTCCTACCTCGGTCTAGCGCGCGCCTCCGCGCTCGCGGGCGACACGGCCAAGGCCGGAAAAGCCTATCAAGACTTCCTCACTCTCTGGAAGGACGCCGATCCCGACATCCCGATTCTCAAGCAAGCCCAGGCCGAATACGCCAAGATACAGTGAGCGACGATGAATTCCGATCGATGGAAACAAGTCGATAATCTGCTGCACGCCGGCTTGGAGGCCTCTGGCTATTCCATGACGGAGGGGCCATTCGTGAATCGGCTCGGGCGTGTCTGGATCGTTTGCGATCGGAGGTCGCTGCGCGAACGGCGCCATGACGCGCGTCTCGGCCGCTTGGATCGAGACAATGCCATGGTCCACCAGCACGCCGTCCGCCCGTTGCAGATGCCCGTACGACCGCCCATTGACTACCAATTCATTGCCGCTGATCAGCACATCGGCATCGCGGCACGGGGTAAAGCGATAAACCGGTTGTCCCGCGGCGGTAGGTCGCAGCGTCCGGGGTGGGTCAACATTGATCCGATAACAATCGGTGACCACCACCCGGTGGCCGCCGACGGTGGCTTCCACGCGCCCCAGCAACAGGTTGTTAGATCTGCTGCACGCGGAAAAAAGGAGGGGGCAAGAACAGACTAGACCGAGGCAAGCATCGACCTTCATGGACACTCCTATACTTCATGGACAATTGTACTTTACGAAGTAAAGTTAGTCAAGAAGAGGTAGCTGCAATCAACCGGGCCACCTGGCGCCGCATTTCGTCCGGTGCGAAGTGCGCGCGTTCCCCATGGCCGGGAAGCACCCACTCAAAGCGGAACTGCTTCAGTAGTGCGACCGATTCCACCTGACGCTCCCATGAGTACCAGCAGACGCTACGCGATGCCGTCAGGCGGCCCCGGTTGCGGCTCCACCAGATGTGATCTCCGCTGAAGAGAAAGCCCTCGCCGGCCAGCAGCGCACAATGACCGCGCGTATGGCCCGGCGTGGGGATGGCCACAAAACCCGGCGCGAGCTCCACGGGAGCCAGGCCGTCGATGACGCGCTCGGCATCCGGCTGAGCGGACAACTCCAGCCGATGTATGATGCGCTCGGCACGGAAGCGCTTTGCGTATTTAGACGCATCGGCCACATCGTCGCGATGCGTCAGGAAAATGTAGCGCACGCCGCCCCGCCGTTCGAAATGGCGTGCCAGGTGCTCCACGTAGCGCGGTGAGTCGATCAGCCAGTTGCCGCCGGGATGCTCCAAAAAGTAGCTGTTGCCGCCGAATGACTTCGGCGAATTGAAGCCGCAGTATGCCACGCCATCCGCCAGCCGCATGGGAAACGCGGCTACTGCTTCGGCTACGCGTTCCTTCCCGGCGGTGCCGATCGATCCGGTAGGGCAGGCCACCAAAGCGCACAACGCGGCGAGTTGTTCAGCAGGATCGCGCGGCTGCAGTTTCACGAAGGAGAACTCGCCCGTCTCGCCGAAAACTGTAGGGGCAAGCTGGCGGCAGGTATCGCAATCGATACAGGTGGCATCGACGAACATCGGCCCGCTTACATTTTCGGGCAGTGCATGCGCACGGTCCGCCATACCTCAAGAATCGCACAGCTCTCGCGGACGCAGAAGCCGGCACCGCAACAGAAGAGTCTGCTGCCGGTGGCAGGAAAGGCAGAGCGTGCGCATATTCTCCAGGTCGCACTCTCCTCCGCCTTCGATCACAGGCACAATATGGTCGGCATCCCATAGACTCTTGCGCGTGACTCGTTTGAGGCCCCACCTGGCAAGCAGGCTTTGCCGCTTTGACCCACGGGAGCGCCGTAGCTCGCCGTAAGCTGCGCAGGTGTCTATCCGGCAGAGGGCACAAATCCCGCGATCCCGGCGAAACACTTGTTCGCGCAGATAACCGGGATCGCTGCGCAGGCGCCATTCGTGAACACACCACTCGGAGCAGAATGTAAAGCGGCGTGAGGGAACCTCCAGGCTGCACCAACGGCACAGGGCGCGGCCGTGGTCGCCTCGCGGTAGGGCAGCGCGCGTGGCGATCCCGCCAGGCATGGTCCTTGAACTGCTTGAGGGCGTCACAACATAATCAGCATAAACTGTTTTGGGAGCGCCGTCGCACTGGGCCCGCATGCCGGCTTATGATTTCGGTCCGAAGCGGCCTCGGTGAGGTCGAGATGCGCTCTTCCGACACAGCCGACATAATCAGTCTTGGTCGTCGGCCACTACGCTTTGCACGCAAACACAGTCACGCCCGCGATTTGGAAATTATGATTCTGATAGATCGTCACGCCATCACGACGTCTTCTCTTGTCCAGTTGCGGAGTTTGCGGCAAGCAGTCACGAAGGCTGCGGGACCTTTCGCTTTCGCGAGCGGAATAAATCCGTCGTCCATGTCCGCCGCTATACCGGCCTTCTGGAAGAGCGGCATCGCGGCATCCACATACCCGACGAATTTGAGGTGGGCAAAGGCGTCAGAAACGAAATCCTTGGCAGCGGCATTCTTGAGGAGTGACTGACATCCCTCCTCCGAAGGAATCACCGCCACCGCGTCATAGAGTACGGACGGGCCTCCGCCGATTTTCTGCTGGGCTACAATCACGCTTCCGTCGCTCGCCTTAACCCCACCTACCGCGGGAGCGACGATCTCGAGGGTGGCTCCTTCCTTCTCCACTTCCGCTTGCAGCGCGTCGAATAGCGCGCGATCGGTACCGTCGGTGACGAGAACTCCGACTTTCCGTCCCGCGAAAGTCTTGGGTCCATTCTCGATGATGCTGAGCGCCTTGGAAGGCTTGAGGTCAGTTCGCGGCTCTTTAGCCGGTTGGGCTGCCCGTACCTTCTCGTGCAAGCCCAACCCTTTGGCTACGCGATCGGCAAGTTTTGCGTCGATGTGCGGCAGATGGGATACCAACCTGGCGCGAATGGCCGGTTGTTCCACCTTGCTCAATTCGAAAACGAGCGCATCGGCGATATGACCTTGCTCCGTCTTGGTCTGACTCACGTAAAATTGGCGCGCCTGGCTGTAATGATCGGCGAAGCTTTCCGAGCGTTCGCGAACTTTGCGGCCTTTCTCCTCCGCCGCGAATGACCGAAATCCGGTGTCATGGCACTCGCGCGGGCCGCCCACAGCGCCGCTCCGGGAGTTTGGTTCGTAATTCACCTGCCCTTTCGGATTGAATATCGCCATGTGCCCGTCCTGTTGGAAATTATGGAAAGGACACTTGGGCGCGTTGACGGGGATGTGGGTGAAGTTAGGTCCGCCAAGGCGCTTCACTTGTGTATCGAGATAGGAAAAATTGCGGCCTTGCAGCAGGGGATCGTTGCTGAAATCGACGCCCGGGATGATGTTGTTCGTGCAGAAAGCGACCTGCTCAGTCTCGGCGAAGAAGTTATCGACGCAGCGATCGAGCACCAGGCGTCCCACGCGCCGTATGGGCACTTGCTCTTCCGGTATGAGCTTGGTTGCGTCTAGAACGTCGAACTCGAACGCATCGGCGAATTTATCGTCAAATAGCTGCAGGCCGAGCTCCCACTCCGGATAGTTGCCCGCCTGAATGGCGTTCCAAAGATCTCTCCGATGGAAATCGGGGTCTGCGCCATTGATTTTCACCGCTTCGTTCCAGATCACGGACTGCAGCCCGAGCTTGGGCTTCCAATGAAATTTTACGAAAGTCGAATTGCCGTCGGCATTGATCAGCCGGTAAGTATGCACGCCGAAACCCTCCATGAATCGAAAGGAGCGAGGAATGGCCCGATCGGACATCACCCACATGATCATGTGCATGCTCTCCGGCATCAGGGAGATGAAGTCCCAGAAGTTGTCATGGGCCGTCTGCGCTTGCGGAAAGTCGCGATCGGGCTCCTGCTTGGCGGCGTGGATAAGGTCGGGGAACTTGATGGCGTCCTGAATGAAAAACACCGGAATATTATTCCCCACGATGTCCCAGTTACCTTGCTTGGTGTATAGCTTGACCGCGAAGCCGCGGACATCGCGGGCCAGGTCCGCGGAACCTTTGTTCCCGGCGACGGTCGAAAAACGGACAAACGCCGGAGTCTTTTCGCCGGCGCGCTGAAATAGATCGGCGGCGGTGACCTCGGCAAGCGAATCGTAATTCTCAAAATAACCGTGAGCGCCGAAACCACGGGCGTGCACCACGCGTTCCGGAATGCGCTCATGATCAAAGTGGAAAATTTTTTCGCGAAGGTGAAAGTCCTCGAGCGTGGCCGGGCCGCGTACGCCCACCTTTAGCGAATTTTGATCGTCAGAAACGGGTGTGCCTTGCTGCGTAGTAAGCACAGGGACGTCGCCCCCGGCGGTCTGGTGGAGTTCGCCACCTTCCCCGCGCAACACGTCATGATGAGTCTGGTGCTTCTTTTGCCTCATGTGATCCCCTTTTCAATTTCTACGTGGTTAAGCTCAGTTAGACCGTTGTACTTTTTGACCGGCGCCTGTGGAGCTCACTCAACCAGGAATAACTGCGCTGGGCATCGCTCTATTAGCAACTCTTTCTCCAAACTCATCAATCGCGGCAGACGAAGGTGATTCACGGCGTTCGGAGCAGCCTGCTCACTCTTCCGGTAGAAACCCACGCAGAAATTTCACGGTCGCGGCAGGCTTAGTAAGTCCGGCCAAATTGATGTTGGTACTCAAGCGCTCACTGGAGGAGTAATTGCACACCTGGAGCAATGCCCCCCGGACGTCATCTGTCTCGAAGCGACAGCTCGCGTGGGAGGACGCATTTTGACGGTGCACTCCCACTACCCATCCGATGTTAAAGCCTGGGCGAGAGTTCATGTCGAGGGCTTCAACGCAGCACACAAAGAACTGATTAGCCGCGCTTCCCTGACCCAGGATGCCGAGGACACCGGGAAGATCGAAGGCGATCGTGCAGCAGCGGCGCTTCAATTCGGTCAGGTGTATCGCGTCAGCTTCAGGTTTCAGCATGCCTACTGGGCAGAGAATGACTTGCCGGGGCGCTCGAATCCCTCGGCCGGATATTGAACCGGAAGATACCCAGGCCTGAGGCAACCTATTTCCACAATTGGCAGGCCGATCCGTTTTTTCGAGGCGCCTACAGCTACGTTCCCACCCAGGCGCTGCCGGCGCGCGAGGCACTTTCGAGGCCTGATCTTGCTCTGGACTTCGACCGTGCGCAGCGGCGAAAACCTCCGCGCGCTTGAAATGGACTCGCTGCCGCTAGCGCTTTCTCCACAACCGCGCATCCCAATGCACCGGCAATGGCTCGCTTGCCCGGATACGAGGAAAGTCGGGATGTTCCTGGTTGATCAGGACATTCCGCTCGACATGCGTCACCACCGAGGGCACCATCAGCACGGCCGTGCGGCGATCGTCATACCATCGGTCGCCGAATGCCCGGGCGCTGTCGAACGACCGTAGAGACCATCCGCGGACATCTTCGGGCGCAATTTCCTCAATTGCCACGCCGGCTGGGATCTCGATTTCGATGTAGTTCTGGCTCTGTGGAACGTCGCCTGAGGCGTGTACCAGGATCTCCAACAAGGCGCCCGCGTACGTTTCAGCAGCATAGATGACGCGCCGTCCGGGAGAATTCCAGCGAGCCCCGTGTAGCATAGCTCCCGTCCCGTCGAAAATAGTCTGCCGGATATCGGCGATGCGGAAAGCGCGGACCGGACCGCTACGCCGGAAGGCCATAGACGATACGGGCCATGACCTCCTCTGCCTGCCGCGCTCCCAACTCCGTCAGAGCCGCCTCTAGGGGCGTTTTGCCGCCAATCTCCGGATGCGGGGTGGTCAGAAAACGACGGGCTTGCGCGCGATCCTGCCAGACGTCTTCTGCCGTGGCGACAACCCGCGCCAGGCGCTCCGTCCGCTCGCTTTCCGCGGGACTCAGACGCTCCCGCCGCCGTTTGTAGGTCGCCTCCGGAACGATTCGATGCATCATGGCGCGCTGTTCGCCGGCATCGGAAAAGACGCGCCGCGCAACGTTGCGAAGGGTTGCCTTGGGCAAGCCGCGTTCGACAGCGTCGTTCAGTTCCAGTATGGATGTCAGGGGCTTACCCAAAATGCGGAGGCCGCCCAGCACTTCTCCGATGTGGCGTGGTTCCATGGGTATCATTATAGCTCATCTGGCGGATCAGGTGATACTGGCGTAACCCGCAATCACGGCGAATGGGTGCCCAACGGTATAGTACTGCTCAAACCATCAATTATCAACGCCAAATGATATTATAAGGTCCTTGAATCTGAAAAGTGCGCCAACCATGAAATTAATAGCTATCCCGGGGCTTCTTTTTTGCATAGCCTTGCTCTCACCACGTGCCTCCGCCAGCGTGGCCACGTATGCGAACAGCTCTCAAACCGTCACTCTGACGGGCCTTGGCGGCAACGCCCAGGGCGAGGGTGTAAGCAGTGTCCTTTGGGGAACATGCGCGTTTGACGGTAAGAATACCAACTGTACGGTTACAGCTCCCTTCACTGGCGTCGGGGATGGCGGCACCATCACGCTGCTGATCTCCTATCCAGGCAACGGCGCCAGTCCCCTGACCGCCACGTCGATCAGCCCCGGCAACGATCTGATTAATCTTGCTCTTGCCCCCGGCTCAGGGGCTTATTTCCAGGTCTCGTTAACGGAGAGCAGCGGCGCCGTGGTTACGTTCTACCAAACCACGAGTTTCTATTTTTATTTTTCCAATCCTACGTGCACCGGAACTGTGTCGTGCGCTGTCGGACAAGTAGGACTTACGCAGGCCGCCACCATTACCGGATCGATATACGGCACTTTCGACACCACGCCTGTGATCGGGTTGCCCCAAGGTGTCATCAGCGCCAGCGCATACGGCGCATTCGCCGCGCTTGCCCCGAGCGGTTGGATGGAGATCTACGGTGTGAACCTTGCAACCGTGATCTCCAAGACCTGGGGCGCCGCCGATTTCAAAGGCAACCTGGCGCCCAGCGTTCTGGGGGGCACTTCGGTCACGGTCGGCGGCCAACCGGCATTTATCGATTTCGTGAGTCCCGGGCAAGTGAACGCCCAGGTGCCGTCCAATATCGCTACCGGATCGCAGCCGGTAGTGGTTACTACGGCTGGGGGAAGCAGCGTGGCTTTCATGATTACCGTAAATACAACCGAGCCGGGCCTGCTCGCTCCGGGTTTGTTCAATCTGCACGGGGGCCAGAACGTGGTCGCGCTGTTTCCCGATGGGTTCACGTATGTTCTTCCTCCCGGCGCTATCCCCGGGGTCATCTCGGCTCGCGCGAAGCCTGGCGATACCATCGTGCTTTACGGCGTGGGCTTTGGCGGCGTGACGCCGGATATCGCGGCGGGGCAACTCGTGTCGCAATCCAACACGCTGGCGTCAAAGTTTGAAGCCTCATTTGCAGGGAAGCCGGCCACGGTGAACTTCTCGGGATTGACCGCGGGTTATTTGGGCCTCTATCAGTTCAACGTGGTAGTGCCGAATGTCCCGGCAAGCGACACCGTGCCGTTCACCTTTTCACTGGGCGGAAACGCCGGCACGCAAACCCTGCTGATCGCCATCGCGAACTGACGGTGTCCTGGAGTACACTAACATTATGCGACCGAGGCATCCACTTATTGCTCTCTCCGTACTGGCGGCCGGACTGATGGCGCAGGGTCAGACGGTACCGCGTCCCGCAGGCGAGTTCGCCATCAGCATGCCTTATGGCGGACAAACCCTGTTAAGCCAGTATGCGGGGAAAGTCGTGGTGCTGGCCTTCATCCTGACGACCTGCCCGCATTGCCAGCACACCACGCAGGTTCTAAGCGCCATTCAGAATGACTACAGCGCGCGCGGCGTACAGATCGTGGCTGCGGCGTTCAACAATGACGCGCAACAACTGGTGCCCGGATTTGTGGCGCAGTACAAGCCCACTTTTCCGGTGGGGTTCTCCAACCGCGACGCGGTGCTCGAATATGAGCAGGCGTCGCTAGCCAAGCCGAATTACGTTCCCGAGCTCATCTTCATCGATCGGCATCGTGTGATTCGCGCGCAGTATTCCGGCGGCGACGACTTCTTCAAGGATCAGGACAAGAGCATCCGCGCCCTGCTCGATTCGTTGCTGAAAGAGCCGGTGGCGTCCGGGCACACTGCGCACAAGGCTCGCTCTTAGCCGTCATTCTTCGCGTAAAGCAACCTGCGGATCGGCGAGTGCGGCACGCCGGGCCGGCCCCAGGCAAGCTACCGCTGCGGTGAGCGCGAGCAGAGCCACAGCCCAGGTAAAAGCTACAGGATCGCGTGGAGCGACCTCGTACAAGACGCTCGAAACTAACCGCGCCAGCGCCATCGCACCGGCGAGCCCCAATAAGATTCCCGCAGCCACTGGCCTCAAGCCTTCCGCCAAAACCGTGGCAGCGACGCGGCGTGCATCCGCGCCAAGGGCCATGCGGATGCCGATCTCCTTGGTTCGCTGAGACGCGGCGTGCGCCACCGTTCCGTAGATTCCCACTGCCGCCAGAAACAACGCCGTCGCCGCGAACAGCGCCAGGAGCACGGACTGAAAGCGCGGTTGGCCGACCGCTTCGGAGAGGTGCTGCTCCATGGTGCCTATCTGATACACCGGAACGTCCGGATCGAGCATGCGGACCACACTCGACACCTCGCGGACTAATTGCAGCGGATCGCCCGCAGTCCGCACCACCACCGACATCGCGAATGGAGCCTCCTGCGCTTGCGGCGTATAGAATTGTGGCATGGGCCGATCGCCGAGCGCCCCACTCCTCAAGTCGGCGATGACCCCGACGATGACCATCCACCGTGCGCCCGGTTCCGGTGCGCCCAGCAGCAGGTGGCGGCCGATCGCTTCGCCATTGGGAAAAAATCGGCGGGCGAGCGTCTCATTGATCACGGCTACCAGTGGCGCATCCAGACCATCCCCTTGGGAGAAGACGCGGCCGGCCCTCACAGGGACGCCCATGGTCCTGAAATAGTCGAGGCCCACTGTCTGCGTATGCGCGATCTGAGGCGCCGGACTGTTGGGATTCCAGGGCCGCCCGTCGATCGAGAACGGGTTGCCGCTGCGCGTGTCCAATCCTACCTTGGCCACCGGCAACCGGCTCACAGTGCTCGCGGAGACGATGCCCGGTACTCTGGCGAGCCGCTCGCGCAGATCGGCGAAAAAGGTGACTCTGCCGCGCGGTTGCGCGTAGCGCGGACCAGAGAGCTGTATCTGCATCGTCAGCAGATGATCGGAGCGGAAGCCTGGATCGATCTGCCGCAGCCGCGCGAAGCTTTCGAGCAACAGGCCGGCGCCGATCAGCAGCATCAGCGCGAGCGCGACCTCTCCGGCCACCAGCACGGCGGACGTGCGGCCCCTGCTGCGCGATCCTCGCAAGGTCCAGTTTAATCGTGTGACTGCCAACGACGGGACTGATCCAAACAGCAGGCACACCAAACAGGAGATTCCGAATATGAATAGCAGCGCTCGCCCATCGATCGCGATGCGCGCTGCCTCCGGCAGATCCGTACGCCCTACCGCTCTCAGCAGCGCAACTCCCCAGAAGCCTACTACCATGCCCGCCGCACCGCCCAGCGCCGCCAGGACTCCAGCTTCGCTCATCGACTGCCGAACCAGGGCTGCGTTAGAGGCGCCCAGCGCTCTTCGCACGGCGATCTCCTTTTCTCTCGCCGCGCCCCTGGCCAGCAGCAGATTCGCCACATTCGCGCAGGCGATCAGCAACACCAGCGCAACGGCGCACAGCAGGATCAGCGCGCCGGTGCGGAAATCGCCGAGGAGCTGATTGCGCAAGGGAACCACGAGCGCGTGATATCCCCCATCCTCTCCGTTCGGTCCGCGATAGGGGTGCATGGTTCGCTCCACGTTCGCGGCCGCTGCCGTCACCGAAGCCTGCGCTCCTTCGACACCGATTCCGGGGCGCATCCTGGCCAGCATACGGAATTGCCATTTGCCACGGTCGTCGATCGGAGGCAGCGGTGTCCATATATCGACGGCCCCGGTGCGCAGGCTGAAACTGAACTCGCGCGCCATCACTCCCACCACGGTATAAGCGGCGTTATCGAGGCGGACAGTCTGCCCTAGAATGCTTGGGTTCGCTCCGAAACGCCGGGCATACAGTGAATAGCCGAGTACTGCGACGTGGTTGTGCGCCGGCTGCCAATCCTCTGCCGTGAAGCTGCGTCCGATCGCGGTTCGAGCGCCCAGCATGTCGAATAGGCCGGAACTTGCCGATGTCGCCGCGACGCGCTCGGCATAACCCGCGCCGGTCAGATTGCGATCCTCTTCTTTGAACGCCGCGACCGCTTCGAAGGCGCGCCCATCCGCCCGCGAAGCGGCGGCATAAGCATCGAAGGTGGCGGCGCTGACCGGCAACTCGCGAACACCAACCTTCCAAAGCTGATCCCAGATCATCACCAGACGATCGGCATCCGGATAAGGCAGCGGCCGCAGAAGCACCGCGTCCGCCACGCTGAAGACCGCGGTATTGGCTCCGATGCCGAGCGCCAGCGTGAGTATTGCCACCACTGCGAAACCCGGAGCGCGAGCGAATTGCCGGAGCGCGTAGCGAACGTCGGCGAGCATATCAGGTCTGACGCAGCGGCTCGCCGTATCGTGTAATCCAGTTCACCGCTTGCGTCAAAGTACCGACGCGTACATCCGGCGGATGCTCGGGAGGGCGCTCGCGATAGCCTCGATCGATCAGGATGGTGCGGCAGCCTGCGGCGGCTCCGGCGTCGACGTCGCGCCAACGATCGCCGACCAGAAAGCTGTGGGGGAGCTCGATCGAGAGTTCGGCCGCCGCCTGAAGTAGCAATCCAGGGAGCGGCTTGCGGCAATCGCACGCGTCTGGATCGTCGTGATAGCAAACGAAGCAGGCATCCAGCGGCAAGGCGGCGCGCAGACTGCTGTGCATGGCTTCCACCTCTTCGCGTCGAACCGTTCCGCGCGCCACATCCGGCTGATTGGTGACCACCACCAGCAGGAACCCGGCGGCCTTGAGGCGTGCCATTGCCGCGGGCGCCTCCGGGTCGATGGTCATTTCGGCGAGCACGGCCGGCGCGTACGGCTTGCCTTCGCGGACCAAGGCGCGCGTGAGCACACCATCGCGATCCAGGAACACGGCGCGTTTCACGGCAGCGATTCCCACCGGAATGTCACGAAGATACTCCGAAAGCTCGCCTATGCCTGCGGCCGAGCCGATCTCGTAAAACCGCTCGCGGACCTCGTAGGCAGCCAGTTGGCCGCCGCGCAGCAAGTCGCCATAGATCTCGGCGAGATCGGCGTGCAGCGCGCCATCGAAAGCCGTGCGGCTGAAGACGCCCAGGCCGTAATCGATGTGCCGCATGTGGCTGGTCCGATTCTTCTTGTCGTAGGCCAGGATGCGGCCCTCGGAGAATTCTACATTGCTCGAATCCCAGCGGCCGTCGTTGCGATAGACGGTCATCAGCGCGGGCTGGCGGGCCGTGTGAAAAGCCTGTTCCACATCGCTGTACGGACAGGGCAGATAAGAGTCGCCATACAAGACAAAGAACGCGTCGCCCAGCAGCGGCAGAGCGTTGCGCACGGCGCCGGCCGTACCCCGCAGCACTGGCCCATCGGCCGAGTATTCGATTTCCATCCCGAAGCGGCTGCCATCGCCGGCAAATTCGCGAATGTATTCGCCGTGCTGGCCAATGCAAATGACCACGCGGGTGATGCCCGCCGCGCGCAGGAGGCGCAACTGATGCGCGAGAAACGGCTCACCGTTGATTTCGACCAGCGCTTTCGGGATGTGTTCCGTGAGCGGATAGAGCCGCGTACCCATACCGCCCGCGAGGATGGCAACCGGTAGCATAGCGCTTATGCCTGGGCCAGCACGGTGGTGCCCTGAAAATCGAAGCGCATGCGCACCTCGCGCAATCCGGCGCGCCGCATGATGTTGCGCAGGCGCGTTTTATCTTCGGTATACAGCATTAGGAAACCACCGCCTCCGGCTCCGATCAACTTTCCTCCCAGCGCGCCGTTGCGCCGCGCCAGGTCGTAATATTCGTCGATATGCGCGTTTGACATGCCCTGCGAGCGGGCTTTCTTATTCTCCCAGTGTACGTGCATCAGCTCGGCGAAACGGCCGAGGTCGCCAGCTTCGAGCGCCGCCTTGCTCTCGCGGCCGAGCTGTTTAACCGCGTGCAATTGCGAGATCATCCCGGGGTCGTGTTGCTTGGTCCGGGTATCCTGCTCTTCCAGGATGGCCGAGGCGGAGCGGGTGAAGCCGGTGAAGAAAAGCAGCAGGTTGTCTTCGAGATTGGCCAGCGTTTCCGGTTCGAGCCGCAGGGGCGTCACCTCGACACCATCGTCCGGCAGAAAATGAAAGCAGGTGATGCCCCCGAACGAGGCGATGTACTGATCCTGCTTGCCGACCGGTTCGTGCAGGAGATCGATTTCGATGTGACAGGCCTGTTCGGCGAGCTCCTGCCGCGGGATTACGTTCTTCTTCCAGGCGTGCAGGGCGCGCAGCAGGGCCACCGTAAAGCTGCCCGAGGAGCCCAGCCCGGTGCCGGCCGGAATGTCGGACATGCTCACGATTTCCAGATACGGCTGAGGGCCGACGTCCACCAGCCGCAAGGCTTCGCGCACGATGGGGTGCTTCACTTCATCGACCGCATGCGCCAACTCCATCTGCGAGTACTTGATGAGCAGTTCCTGCGTGAAGGTTTCGTGCAGTGTGATGTACACATACTTATCGATGGCCGCCGAGATGACGAAGCCGGTGTGTTCGCGGTAATAGGAAGGCAGGTCCGTGCCGCCGCCGCCGAGCGAGATGCGCAGTGGGCTCCGTGTGATGATCACCGGGCGTTCTCCCGATATATCTGTGCGGCGATATCGAGCGCGGCTTGCGCGTCGGCAATGCCGGGTCGTGGCTGCCGGCCGAGCCGGATGTCTTCCAGGAAATCGGCGAACTCAGCATCCCACGAATCGTCAGCCATGGGAAACTCCCAGGATGTTGTTTCGGGCGGGCCCATTTCCGGCAACACTTGATACAGTGTGAGGCGCTCCGTGCCATAACTTCCGCCAAGGCCGGAGATTTCGAGCTTGCCCGCACGTCCGCAGATTTCGAAGGAAAACAGATTTTTCCACTCGGTCCAGCCTGCATGCAGGAAAGCCACCTGGCCGGCGGCGGTTTCGAGCAGGAGGAAGGCGTTGTCTTCCACGGGCATATTCCAGAAGAAGGTGGGCGTGCGGCCGTGAGCGCGGGTGAAGTCTCCTAGAAACCAGCGCGCCAGATCGATGAGGTGTACACCTTGATCCACCAGTTCGCCGCCGCCCGAGACGTCCGGGTCGGCGCGCCACTCGCGCTGGTACCCGGGCCGGCCGCCATGCCCGTAGCGGCCGCGGATAAACAGCAGTGGTCCGATGACGCCCGAATCGAAGATCTCGCGCGCCTTGCGGAAGGCGCGATGATAGCGGTGATTGAAACCTATGCGTACGAGAGTGCTGGAATCGCGCGCGGCGGCCGCCACCGCATCCAGCTCACAGGCGCGACGCGCGCCAGGCTTCTCGATGAGCACGTGCTTGCCCGACCGCGCAGCTTCTAAGGCGATCGAGGCGAGCATGTCGTGAGCTGTCGAGACAACCACGATATCGACTCCTGGACAGGCTGCCGTTTGCCGCCAGTCCGTCGCCGGTTCGGCGCCCGGATGCGCCGCTGCCAGCCGCCGGGCGCGGGTAGCATCCAGATCGCAGCAGATGGCCAGCCGGCAGTCCCCAAGTGCCTGTGCGCGCTTCGACCCGATCAGGCCGCAGCCGATTATGGCAACATTGAAAGGCATCCAAAGTACACCTGTTAGAATAAACCAATTGTGTGACGTCTCTCTGATTCTGCCGGCCTTCAATGAATCCGGCACCATCGCCGCCACAATCCTCGAAACCGGCCGGTATTTCCAGACGCGCGGGCTGTGCTACGAAATTATCGTAGCCGCCGACGGCGACGACGGCACCCGGGAGCGGGCTCTCGAAATAGCGCGGCAAGGTGAACCGGTTCGCGTGATTGGACACCTTGCGCGCAGTGGCAAGGGTCGCGGTGTGCGCGAAGCCGTCGCCCTGGCGCGGGGCAAGATTGTGGGATACGCGGATGCCGACAATAAAGTCCCCATTGAGGAGTTCGACAAGATACGGGCCAGCTTGATCGAGGGCTACGACGTGGTGATCGGGTCACGAGCCATGCGGGACTCACAGATCGAGAAGCGGCAACCGCTGTTCCGGCAGATCGGGGGCAAGGGTTTCGGGGTATTCATGCACGCCGTCGTGGGCCTCCAGGGGATCACCGACACGCAGTGCGGCTTTAAGTTCTTCACGCGCGAGGCGGCCCGCGAGATCTTCCCCAGGCAGCGCATTGACGGATATATGTTCGATGTGGAGATTCTGGCGATCGCGCGCCGCTTGGGTTATCGCATCCAGCAGATACCGATTCGCTGGCGCGACGATGGCGACAGCCGTCTGGCGCTGCTCAGCGGGAACCTGCGCAACCTGATCGATATTTTCCGCATACGGCTGGCGCAAAGCCGCGGGAGCGGTAAGGCCTAGCGCCCGCGCCGGCGTTTGGCGAGCCGCGGGCGGGCGATCAGAGCGGCGCACGCTATAGCAGCAAGCAGCGGGAACATGCCGGGCTCCGGCGCGGGAACGAAACTGTAGGTGATATTGTTCAAGACCTGGCCGTTTAGACCATAGAAGACAAATCCTTCGTCCACGGCGCTTGCCTGGTCATAAAGCCGAATGTCACCCACTTGAATCTGCGTGTCTGCAAACACAGAGAGATAGAGCGCCTGCGGAGTACCAAACACGAATGGCACTGAGGTTGGCGTGCAGTTGTTTTGATAGGGGTTTCCGTCGCCGTCCATCACTTCACACCCGCCCGAACTGTTGGTAAGTGAGGCAGATGCATAGTTCTGAAATATCCCGTTATCGCCAAGTTCGAGTTCAGTGCTCAGTTGGGGATCGGCAAATGCGTCTCCGCTCCCCCCCGTCACGGTTAGTAAGTACGTCCCATAGATCCCAGCCTGAGCCGAACTAGTTCCCAGGAAGTCGTTGGTAGACACGTTGGTGTTTACTGATAGCGTCGCCGAAAAAGCTTGGGCAGACGCGCTCGCGTCCGAGCTGTTGCAGGAAGCAGAGGAGGTTCCGGTATAGACATTTCCGTCACATGTGACGGAAGTCGAAAGCGTGTCAGCGAAGCAAGAAGCACACGCGATCAGGATCAGGAAGAGACGGCGCATAACACCTCCTCGATCGATGTTACTCGGGAGTATATTCCTGACAGTCTGCAAAGGCAAACGAAATCTTGGACGGCTTCGTACGTTTCCGAACTGACTGCGACCCTATCGCTGACTGGCGCCAGCCGGCCGCGACAGGTTATCGTAGCCGTGGAGAGCGAAATCCTTGAAGATTCTGGTCACCGGCGCGGCTGGCTTCATCGGCAGTAACCTTGTGGACCGTTTGCTCGCCGATGGACACAAGGTGACCGGCTTCGACAACCTATCGACGGGCCGGGCGGAGTTTCTCGATGGGGCGCTGGCGGCGGAGGCCCTGATCCAGGCGTATGCGGAAGGATTCGGAATGCAAGCCCATATCTTCCGGTTCGTATCGATTCTGGGCGAGCGCTATACCCATGGCTACGTCGTGGACTTCCATCGGCAACTTTGCGAGCACCCCGAGCATCTGGATGTGTTAGGAGACGGAAAGCAGCGTAAGTCTTACTTATACGTTCAGGATTGCGTGGACGCTATGCTGCCGGCCGTCGAAAGCGCGCGCACCCGGTTGAGTATTTTCAATCTGGGTACGGACTGGGATGCGCTACGGTACGCAGGCGGCGAGCGCGGGTGGGTTGGAGATAGCCCGTTTATCTTCCTGGACTGCTGGCGTGAACGCGCGCTCGCATGGCGCCCCAAGCTGAGCATTCGCGCGGCAGTGGAGCGAACGGTGGATTACTTGCAGGGCAGCTTATGAGTATGCGAACGTCGCTGGTCAGGTTTTATTCGGTGGTCGCCCTCCTGGCGCTTACGAAGGCCGGATTCGCCCAGCAAAAGGTCGAGTCCCTGGAAAGCTTGAGCGCCTCCCTCGAGGTTTTGGCCCGGCGCGTCAATCGATCGGTAGTCAAGATCGTGACGACCGGCTACGGACTTAGCGAAGACTCGGATGCCAACAACGCCAGCTTACTCACCCGGCAGCGCGCCACCGGCTCGGGCGTGGTCCTGAGTCCCGATGGTTTCATCGTGACCAATGCTCACGTGGTGCAGGGCGCACGGCGAATACGGGTGCAATTGCCGGTTTTCGAGCGCGCGGAGCAGCAGTCGAAGTCCATTCTGAAACCGCCAGGCACGGTATTGGACGCCAAGGTGGTCGGAGTGGATCGCGAGACGGACCTGGCCGTACTGAAGATCGATGCGAACGGACTGTCGCTCGCATCTTTGCCTCTGGGCGACTCGCGGGAATTGCGGCAGGGGCAACTGGTGATGGCTTTCGGCAGTCCGCTGGGATTGCAGAATTCAGTCAGTTTGGGCGTGGTGAGCGCCGTGGCCCGGCAGCTCAAGACGGACAGCCCGATGATCTATATCCAGACCGACGCATCGATCAATCCTGGAAACAGCGGCGGCCCGCTGGTAGATAGCGCCGGACGCGTGATCGGGATCAACACCATGATCTATTCGGAATCGGGCGGCAGCGAAGGGATAGGCTTTGCAGTACCAAGCGACACGGTGCGCAATATCTTCGAGCAGATTCGCAAGGAGGGCCATGTGCATCGGGCCCAGATCGGCGTGAGCGTGGAAACCATTACGCCGCTGCTGGCCGCAGGCCTGAAACTGCCGCGGGATTGGGGCGTTCTGGTGGCCGACGCAGAGCCCGATGGGCCCGCCGATAGGGCCGGCGTAAAGCCGGGCGACATCGTGCTAAGCGTGAACGGCAAGATTATGGAGAACGCTCGCCAATTGCAAGTGGATATGTATCGCTACCCGGTGGGCGATAAAGTGAGCCTGGAGGTGCTGCGCGGTTCCGACAGGCTGACGATGCAGGTGCAGGTTACGGCGGTGGAGGACGACCCGCAACGCTTCGCGGACCTCGTGGACCCGGACAAGAATTTGATTCCGGCGCTTGGTGTGCTGGGCATCGGAATTGACCGGCGTCTCGCCCCCATGCTGCCCAACCTGCGCAAACAATATGGCGTGGTAGTCGCAGTCCGGGTAGCCGGCTCGGAAGGTTTGGAGGTGGATCTGCGCCCCGGAGACGTGGTCTACGCCGTGAACGGCGAGACGACAGCGACGGTCGAGTCGCTCAAGAGCGCCCTCGCGCAACTGAAGCCCGGGGACGCAGTGGTGCTCGAGGTGGAACGGGAAGACCAGTTGCGGTACGTGGCGTTTGAGCTGGAGTAACTCTTAAAGACCTTCCAACAGGTGGCCCATCTTCTCTTTCTTCGTTCGTAGATAGGAGTCCGTCGAGGCCTGGGCCGGCGCAATGCAAGGAACGCGCTCGTCCACATGGATCCCCGCCGACTCCATGGCGCGGACCTTCTCGGGATTATTCGACAGCAGGCGGATGCTGCGGAGCCCGAAGTGCCGCAAAATTTCGCCGGGCAGCTCGTAATTGCGCAAATCGGACTCAAATCCCAAACGCTCGTTGGCCTCCACGGTATCGGCGCCGTGATCCTGCAATTCGTAGGCGCGCAGCTTATTCAGCAGACCGATGCCGCGCCCTTCCTGGCATTCATAGATCAGCAGGCCACGCCCCTCGCCCGCAATCATGTGGAGCGCCAGCTCGAGCTGGGCGCGGCAATCGCAACGCAGGCTGTGGAAGACGTCGCCGGTGAGGCACTGCGAATGAATACGCACGAGCGGCGCCGGCTCACCCGCTCCCAGAGCCCCCATTTTGAGGACCACGGCTTCCTCGGCGCGGTTTTCTGCCAGACCCTCGAATCCGTAGATCCGAAAGTGACCAAACCGGGTTGGAAAATCCGCTTCGGCGGCTTTGACCACCCGGAGCGTGGATGGACTGTGCATGCGTTCCCCGTCTGCCGTTGCGATGCTTCCATTATAATGATGTGCAAGCTTACATGGCGCAATCGTATCTGGTCACCCTGCTGGTAAAGCTGGGCGTGGTGGCCTCGCTGGCTAGCATCCTGGTGCGCTGGAGCGCGGTCAAGCGCGCGCTGATGCGCGAGAGCCGGACCATGTCGCAGCGCATGCAATTGTCGCTGTGGTTTTCGGGTGTCTTTGGCGCGAGCGTGGCTACGCGCGTGGTGAGCCAGTCCTACCAGGCCGTCGATCTGGGCCTCGAAGGCAGCCTGCTCGCCGGCCTTTTGGGGGGCTATGTCACCGGCCTCGCGTCGGGCATCCTGATCTCGATTCCCGCCATGATCAATCACGAATATCTAACCATGCCGTTGCTGGCAGGGCTCGGCGTTCTGGGCGGTCTGCTGCGCGATTGCGCGCCAAACCCCGAAGATATCTGGCGCTTCACACCCTTTCTCGACCTGAATATCTGGCGCCTGCTCAAGCGGCGCCAGGACGCCGGGCGCAGGGCATTTAACCTGATCTTTTTTATCGGAATTTTCTTCGCGGAGTTCTTACGGCAGACACTCGGGCACCTGAACAGCTCGAAGAGAATCTTGATTTTCTATCTGCATCCGACGGCGCCCGGTCAGTTTCTGGTAATCGCGGCGACTTATTTGACCACGCTGTTTTCGGTGATGCTGCCGATCAAGATCTGGAACAACACGCGCAACGAAGGCAAGCTCGAAGAACAGCAGAGACATTTAATTCAAGCGCGCCTGGAAGCGCTTACCAGCCAGATTAATCCTCACTTTCTCTTTAATACGCTGAACTCGGTTTCATCGCTCATTCGCACCGATCCCAACCAGGCCCGAGTGATGGTGCTCAAGCTTTCGAATATCCTGCGGCGCCTTTTGCGCAAGCACGAGAATTTCAGCGCGCTGCGCGAGGAATTGAGCTTCATCGACGATTACCTGTCCATCGAGGTAGTGCGCTTCGGGGACAAGCTGCGCTTCGAGAAGGAAGTAGAATCCGACACGCTGGATATGCTGGTGCCCAGCATGCTCCTCCAGCCGCTCATCGAGAATTGCGTCAAGCATGGGTTGAGCTGCAAAGTGGAAGGGGGTACCATCCGGCTGAGAAGCCGCCGGGTGGACGCCAGGCTGCTGTTAAGCGTGGAGGACGACGGTGTTGGAATTCCGGAATCGAAGCTGGCTACCCTGCTCGATCAGGGCATAGGAGTGAGCAACGTCAGCGAAAGGCTGAAGGTGCTGTTCGGCAACGATCACAAAATGAACATCGATAGCCAGCCGGGACGCGGCACGCGCATCGAGATCGAAATTCCAGAATTACAGACCAGCCTGGTGGCGGCTTTGTAATCCAATGCCAACCGGGTTATCGTAAAGGACCTTTTTGAATGGCTGAAAACAAGTTACAGGTGATTCCGCTCGGCGGATTGGGCGAGTTCGGCATGAATATGACCGCCATCCGATACGGCGACGAGATAATCGTGATCGATGCGGGAATGATGTTTCCCGAAGACGAGCTGCTGGGCGTCGACCTGGTCATGCCCGACCTCACTTTTCTGAAAGAAAACGAGCAGCAGGTCAAGGCGCTGATCCTGACGCACGGCCACGAAGATCACATCGGGGCGGTTCCCTATTTTCTTTCCGAAATCGGCAGCGTCCCCGTATATGGAACAGGCTTCACCCTCGCGCTCGTGGAGCGGCGCCTGGAGGAGTACGAGCTTGAAGATGAACCCAACCTGATCACCATCAAGCCGAAGCAGATTATCGAAATCGGCCCCTTCAAAGTCGAATTCATCCACGTCACGCATTCGATTGTCAGCGCGGTGGCTCTGGCGATCACCACGCCTCTGGGGGTGATCATTCACACCGGCGACTTCAAGGTCGATCCCACTCCTACCGACAATGAGCTGTTCGATTTGCACACGCTGGCCGATTACGGCAAGCGCGGCGTGCTGTTGCTGCTTTCCGATTCGACCAACGCGGATCGTCCAGGCTACACCGAATCGGAGCGCGCCGTCCGTCCGCGCATGGAAGATATCTTTAATCGCGCCGAGCGGCGGCTGGTCATCTCGTGTTTCAGTTCCTCGATCCACAGGATTCAACTGGTTCTGGACGTTTCGGCGGAGTTTGGCCGTAAAGTGGCGCTGATCGGGCGCAGCATGACCTCGGTCAGCGAGATTGCGCTCTCGCTCGGTCTGCTGGACATTCCGGACGGAATCCTGATGCGGCCACAGGACGTTATGGACGCGCCTCCATCCAAGGTCACGATGCTGATCTCGGGCACGCAGGGCGAGCCCATGTCGGCGCTCTCACGGGTGGCCGTGGACAATCACAAACACGTCTCGGTCGAAAAAGGCGACACCGTGGTGCTGAGCTCGCGCATCATTCCCGGCAACGAGAAGGCCATTTTCCGCATGATCGATCACATGGCGCGGCGCGGTGCCGACGTCATGTACGGCAGCACCAATCCTCCCCTGCACGTTTCCGGACACGCCAGCATGGAGGAGATGAGGCTGGTGCTGAATCTGGTCCGGCCGCGCTATTTTATGCCCATTCATGGCGAATTCCGGCAGCTTTCCAAACACGCGCGGCTGGCCGAGCACCTGCGCTCTTCCGGCCTGGAAGAAACCTTTATCATGGAATCCGGCGACCTGCTGGAAGTCGATCACAATGGCGCCCGCAAAGCGGGCAAAGTGACGGCGGGCCGCGTCTGTATCGACCAGGGTTCGGTGGATGAAGTGGTCGAAGAGATGGTGATTCGTGACCGCCGGCATCTGTCGGAAGACGGAATCGTGCTGCCGATTATCGCGATCGACCGGCGCACCGGCCGCATGGAGAACCCGCCTGAAATCGTGACTCGTGGTTTCGCCATGGCCGACGACGGATCGGCATTCGTGCAGGCGGCCCGGCAGGTGGTGGCAAAGACGCTCGAAGCCTCTAACCAGGAAGAAAAGACCGATTGGGGCGTAATCAAGGAGAAGATCCGGGCGGACTTGAAGCGGTATATCGTGAAGGAAACGTCACGGCGTCCGCTGATCATGCCCGTAATTCTGGAGTTATAGTCGCCGCGAACGTCTCTCGAGAGCTATGTTACAAATTGACACCGGCGTGGTGTGTCTGTTACGCTCCACGAGTGTGTGTAACTAACTCCAAGGAGCCTATATGTCGCGAAACGAAAACAAAGAGACGGCCAATGATCGCCGGCTCAATAACTGGACATGTCTGAGTAGTCTCGGTGCGGTACTCGTTTTCGGAGTTTGCCAGCCAGTGGTGGCCGCCACCCTGTGCGTCAATCCAAGTGGCACGTCAGGCTGTTTTTCCAAGATAGCCGCCGCCGTTGCGGCCGCTAACGTCCATGACATTATTAAGGTAGCGTCTGGAACTTACAAAGAGGACGTAATCATAGGCAAGCCGTTGTCGTTGGTTGGTGCGAATTCTAACAATACGGTTATCGATGCGACCGGGTTGTCTAACGGAATTTACATTGACGGTCTTGACAATCTCGGCCTTAGGAATGTAGTAGTAGCCGGATTTACCGTCTCAAATGCAAACTTTGAAGGTATCCTGCTGACTAACACGTCATCTTCTCTGATCTATGGGAATCGTGTGACCGGCAACGACAAGAGTCTTATCATCGCCAGCGACACGTGCCCCGGTCAGCCCAGTTTTGAAACGTCGGAAGGCGACGATTGCGGCGAGGGAATTCATCTCATTGGTGTGGATCACTCGACGGTGGCTAACAACTTCGTACAGAATAACTCGGGCGGGATTCTGCTAACCGACGAAACGTTAGCCACACACGATAACCTGATCAGCGGCAACACGGTGGTGAATAACCCCTATGACTGCGGAATTACGATGGCTTCGCACCCACCTGCGTCAGGCGCCACTCCGCTCGGCGTCACTCACAACACCATCGCCAACAATGAGTCGTCTCACAACGGCTACCTGGTTCCGGGTGCCGGCGCCGGCGTCGGCATTTTCACATTTCTGCCCGGCGGGACCGTTTCCGGTAACGTCGTAATCAACAATCGATTGACTAACAACGGTCTGCCCGGAGTTGCCTTCCACAGTCACGGTACCAGTGAGTCGCTAGACGACAACATGATCGTCGGCAACACCATTTCGGGCAACGGCCCGGACACCGAAGACGCGGTGACTCCTGGGCCCACCGGGATTAACGTCTTCGGCGTTTCCCCTATAGCAGGTACAATTATTTCGCAGAACGTAATCGACGGCGAGCAGTTGGACATCGTGGTCAACACACCGATCGAGGTACAGGCCACTCTCAACAACTTCGTGGACGCGCAGTTTGGTGTGGACAATATCGGCACAGGCACAACAGGCTCGGCGTATGCGCCGGAAAACTGGTGGGGTTGCGCTGGCGGTCCCCTAATAACTGGATGCGCGATGGCGGGCGGACCGAACGTGTTGTTTGCGCCTTGGCTGACGGCGCCGTTTTAGAAGCGCCGGTTCGAGCGCACCGCCGAATTCTGTTACATTCTAGCCATGTCGTTCGCGGGCATGCGCGTCCTGTCTCTCGAGAGCCGCCGCGCGGTCGAGATGACCGAACTGATCCGCAAGCAGGGCGGCGATCCGGTGGTGGCGCCTTCCATGCGCGAGACTCCCCTCGCGGAAAACCAAGAAGCGTTTCACTTCGCTGAACGGCTGTTCCGCGGCGAGTTTGATATGATGATTCTGCTCACGGGCGTGGGTACGCGGTTGTTGAACAAGCTGCTGGCCACGCGCTACCCGCCCGAGCAGTTTGCCGAAGCGCTGCGGCGCATCACGGTGGTGGCACGCGGACCGAAGCCGATAGCGGCGCTGCGTGAGATGCGAGTGCCGGTGACCATTGCCGCACCCGAGCCCAACACCTGGCGCGAATTGTTGGCGGTCCTCCGGGATCGTCCCGAAAAGCGCATCGCGGTGCAGGAGTATGGACGCTCGAATGCCGAACTGCTCGAGGCGTTGCGGTCGCGCGGCGCGAAGGTAGATACGGTGCGAGTTTACCAGTGGGATCTGCCGGAGAACGCCGAACCGCTCCGCGATGCCGCGCGGCGTCTGGCTGCCGGCGAGTTCCAGGCGGCGTTGTTCACTACGTCCATTCAGATCTCACACCTGTTGCGTGTGGCGTCCGAGGGCGGAATCGAAGACGCCGTGCTGGCCGGATTGCGTCACGCCGTGGTGGGCTCGATCGGTCCGACAACCAGCGAAGCCCTGGAAGAGGCCGGTATCGAGCCCGACCTGGAGCCTACTCATCCGAAGATGGGCCTCCTGGTTCAGGAAACGGCGCAACGCGCTGAGGCTATTTTGGCGGCGAAGACGGCTGCCCGCTGATTTGTACCAGATCCAGCTTGCGCGACACCGGCTTGGGCGGCCTCAACAGCCTGGCGGGAAGCTTTGAATAATAGGCCAGGCGCTCGATAACCGGCAGCATCCTGCGCACCGTCTTTCCGTTAAAGATAAGGCTGCCCGCCACCAGGGCGGGATGCGGAATCGTGGTGCAGCAGCGTGAGCAAACATCGATCTCGCCGGCCCGTCCCGCCGCATGCGCACGGCGCATGCGTTGCATTTCATCCGAATTCCAGATGAGCTCGAGCGGCTGCTCTTCGAGGTTGCCGAGCGGCGCGCCATCCAGCATGTAGCTCTGGCAACATGGATACACATCGCCATTCTGCTTGACGTACAGGGGGCCGCGCCAGAGGTAATGGCAGGGATGCTTCCAATCCTCCGCCGTGTGGCCGGCATCCGGACGCATCAAATTGGTTTCGTCTTCCTTGATGCGGATCTGATCCACGCCCGGTACGGCACTCCAGAACCTCACAAACTCGGGTACCTCGGCCGCATTGCGCTCCATTCGCACCATCTGGACCACCACTTGCATCCTGGATCCGCGCTCGCGCTTCATGCGGGCGAAGCGTACAAAGTTGTCGCGCACCTTGTCGAACCTCGCGCCCTTACGATAGAACTCGAAGCTCTCCCTGGTGGCTCCGTCGAAGCTCAGGGTAATCTGCTCGAGCGGCGATGCGAGCAGCCGGCCGGTGATGCGCTCATCGAGGAAAGTTCCGTTGGTCGACAACAGGGTTGAAATGCTGTGCTGGTGACACAGTTCTATGCGCTCGAAGATGTGCGGGTCCATGAACGGTTCGCCCAGTCCGATCAGCATCATGTGCTCGGCAGTGCTGCCCGATTCCCGAGTCAGGCGTTCGAAGACCGCGTCGGACATGTCGGCCTTGGGTTGTTTGTGGCTCTCGCGCGGGCACATGGGACAATAGAGGTTGCACTTGGCAGTGGTCTCGACGATATACTCCACGGGCAAAGCGGCCAGCTTTGGCCGGCGCGCCAGATAGCCCCATAGCAGTTTCGTCCGGTTCCAGGCCCGCATGGTGTTCTCTTATTGTATCCAGCGCTTATATCCAGCGCTTGTATCCAGCGCTTGTAGCCAGCGCCCGTCCCAAGCGATGCTATCGACATGAGCATTCGAGTGCGCCAGCTCAACTCCGCTGGATTCCGGTCCGGCGGCGAATACGTCCTTTACTGGTCGCAGATGAACCGGCGCGCCGACTGCAACCAGGCGCTATCGTTCGCCATCGAGCTTGCCAATCAATTGGATTTGCCGGTCGCCTGTTACGAGGGCCTGACCTGTTCCTATCCTCACGCCAGCGACCGCTTCCACCGCTTCATCCTGGAAGGCGTTGCTGAGACGGATAAACGGCTGGCCGCGCGCGGCATCGGCTATACCTTCCAGCTCCGCCGGCAACGCTCGGACCCGAATGACGCACTCTACCATCTGGCGGCTCGCGCGGCTGCCGTGGTGACCGACGATTACCCCACCTTCATCGCCGCGCGCCATAACGCCAGTGTGCCGGCCAAACTGAACGTCAGCTTCTACGCGGTAGATGCAAGCTGCGTCGTTCCCATGGCCAGCTTTGAAAAGCGCGAGTATGCCGCTTACACCATCCGGCCGAAAATCCATAAATTGTTGCCGCGCTATCTCCAGGCGTCGCCGGACGTCCAGGCTCGCCGGTCATTTCGAGCGGGGAAGAATGCGTTGCACACGCCCGTCACCCGCGAGAACATTGACGATCTGATGGCCGCCTGTGAGATCGATCATACCGTACGGCCCGCGCTCGGAATCGAAGGAGGCCGGCTGGCGGCGGAGAAACAGCTCGCACATTTCCTCAAGGATGGGCTGCGCCGTTACGCGAGAGAGCGCAACGAACCGTGCATGCACGCCACCTCCGGACTGAGCCCGTACCTGCACTTCGGCCAGATCAGCTCGCTCGAGATTGCCCTGGCGGCTGGATCCTATGCCAGCCGGCACAAGCTGATTGCGGATGAATTTCTCGAAGAGCTGATCGTACGGCGAGAGCTGGCTTTCAACTTCGCGCGGTTCGCCCCGCGCCTGGACTCGCTCGAAGTACTCCCGGACTGGGCGCGTGAGACCATCGCCCGCCACCGGCGAGACCGCCGCGATCCTGTTTACACCGCCGAACAGTTCGAAAGAGCCGGGACCCACGACGCGCTTTGGAACGCTACCCAGACCGAGCTGCTCACCAGAGGCACCATTCACGGCTACTACCGCATGTACTGGGGCAAGAAATTGATCGAGTGGTCAGCCAACGCGGAGGAGGCGCTGCGCACCATGATCTACCTGCATGACCGCTACGCCATGGACGGGCGCGACCCCAACACCTATACCAATATATTGTGGTGTTTCGGACTGCACGATCGGCCATGGCCGGAGCGGCCCATCTTCGGAACGCTGCGATCCATGTCGCTCGAAGGAATGCGCCGCAAGACAGACGTCGATGCCTACATCGGAGAGATCGGCCGGCTCAGCTCGCGGCAACCTCCCTTGTCAGGCTAAATGGGATGCACAATAGTGACATGGGCGTAGGCCGCATGTTGATCGCTCTCGGCGTATTCCTGGTGGTGCTGGGATTGCTCTTCACCATCGGGGAAAGGCTGCCGTTGCGGTTGGGACGCCTGCCCGGGGATATTTACGTGCGCGGCAAGCAAACCAGTTTCTACTTTCCCGTGGTCACTTGTCTGCTGGTGGGTGTGGTGCTGTCGCTCGTGATGTGGCTTCTGCGCCGCTGAACAACGGTCGATCGAAGTCGCTCTGATATTCTGACCTTATGGATGAGGATCAGCTCCGGTCGTTATTCGAACAGGTGCGCGCAGGTGCGGTAGATGTGGAGAGCGCGCTCGATCGCACGCGCCACATGCCGTTTGAAGACCTGGGCTTCGCCAAAGTAGACCATCATCGCGCACTGCGCCACGGCATGCCGGAAGTGATCTTCGGGAAGGGAAAAACACCGGCGCAGGTGATTGCCATCGCCGAGAGCTTACTGAAAAACGCGAACAACGTGCTTATCACCCGCGCAGACCAGGACACAGCTGCCCAGGTATGCGCCCGCTTGGAATGCGCCGAGTATTTTCCGCTTTCGGGCGCCATACGGTTCTGGCGCGACAAGACCGTGCGTGGCAAAGGCAAGATCTCCGTGGTGTGCGCCGGCACCAGCGATATTCCGGTAGCCGAAGAGGCTCAAATCACCGCGGAGGTGATGGGCAACCAGGTGGAGGCCATCCACGACATCGGAGTAGCCGGCATACACCGCTTGATGAGCAATCAGGCGCGCCTGATGGCAGCGCGCGTGATCGTGGTCTGCGCGGGCATGGAGGGCGCGCTGCCGAGCGCCATAGGCGGCATGGTTTCCTGCCCGGTGATCGCGGTTCCCACGAGCATCGGCTATGGCGCCAGTTTTGGCGGCCTGGCGGCCCTGCTGGGGATGCTCACCAGCTGCGCCAGTAACGTGACGGTGGTCAACATCGACAATGGTTTCGGCGCGGGGTACGTGGCGAGTTTGATCAACCGGTTGTAGGCGGCTTGCGCTTGTGCCAGTCTGTGCGGCTCTGGAATTCTTTGCCGATGGCCAGCAGCATGTTCTCCGAGAACGGCAGGCCTGCCAGTTGCATGGCCACGGGAAGCTTGCCGGCGAAACCGCAGGGCAGCGAGAGCGCCGGCATGCCCGCCAGGTTTCCTGCGGCGATGAGCGAGGTCAAACCAGGATTCTGCGGTGCAGGGCGATCCGGATGCCGGTCGAGCGGCTCGCCGATGGCTGGGGCAGGTCCCCTGCGGCTGGGCGCCAGCAGGACATCCAGATCGCCAAAGAGCTTGAAGATTTCCTGGGTAGCCAATCGGCGGATACGCATGGCCTTCAAATAAACGCCGGCGGGAATCTCGAGGCCGGCCTTCAACCCGGCGATCTGCTTTTGGTCCGCCAGTTGGTCGACTCTGCCGCTAGTGATGAGTGTTTCAAACACCGATGCCGCATCCACCGAAATGATCGTGCTGATCATTGAGTCGTAGGGGTAATCGGGCAGCTTGGTCTCGACCAACTGCACGCCCAGGCCGCGCACCACTTCCAAGGCCTGTTGGAAGGCCGCCCGCGCGGATTCGTCAGCCGATTCGGCGAAATCTTGCGAGGCGAAGCCAATGCGCAGCTCGCTCAACTTGCGCGCGTATTGGGGTGTGTAGTAGAAACTCTTGCCGGCTGAGCCTGGATCCTGATGGTCGCTTCCGGCGATGACTTCGAGCACCAGCCCACAATCCTCGACCGAGCGGCAGAAGGGCCCCAATTTATCCAGAGTCCAGGAAAGCGGCATGGCGCCGTGGCGGCTCACCAGTCCGTAAGTCGGACGCAGCGCGGTCACGCCACAGAATGCCGCCGGAGTGATGATCGAGCCGGAGGTCTCCGAACCTATGGCGAACGGCACCAGGCCGGCAGCTACGGCGATCGCGGAGCCGCTCGAAGAGCCGCCGGACCAGCGGCTCGGGTCCCACGGATTCAATCCAGGGCCGGTGAGCGAGGCGGAGGCAAAGCGATAACCGGGTCCGCCCGCCAGTTCCACCATGGCCAGCTTGCCCAGGACCGGTGCGCCCGCGTTCGAGAGCCTGGTAACCACCGTGGCGCTATAGTCGAATACTTGATCAGCGTACGGCCGCGCGCCCCAGGTAGTGGGCTGGCCGGATACGCTCAGCAGATCCTTGGCGCCGTAAGGAATGCCTTGCAAAGGGCCGCGCAACCTGCCCCTCTTGATCTCGGCATCCACGGCACGCGCGGCGCGTATGGCATGTTCGGTAAGCGGCAGCGCCAGCGCGTTATAGCGCGGTCCCAGGCCTTCGAGGCGCTTTCCAAAGGCACGCACGAGCTCGACCGCGCTCACCTGTTTGGCGCGCAGCATGGCATTCAATTCGGAGATGCCGGCGAAGAAAATGTCGCTGCCGGGTTCCTTCATGCCGCCTCAGGCGTTGAAATGGAAGGCAGGCTCGAGATCTATGGCGACCGGAACCTTGGCCAACGCATCACTGGTGTGGCGGATGTGCGCCCGCGCGGCCTCCAGTTCCTCAACGGGACTGGATGGAGTGGACCCCGTGGTTTGCGCCGCCACGGTCGCCGAGGCGGTTAGAATCAGGCCGGCCAGTTGGCGGCGGGTCATCTTCTTCTTATTCATGTCGCGCAACTCAGCGCCTCCAGAGCCGTCTTTTCCATGAGCCCACGCGGCGCCGTCTCGCCGGTCCAGATCTCAAACTGCCGCACCGCCTGCTCGATGAACATTTGCATGCCGGTGATCACGGTTTTGCCCTGCTGACGCGCGCGCCGCGTAAGCTCGGTTTCAAGCGGATTGTAAACCATGTCGAGCACGATTCCGGCCGGAATGCGGCCATTAAAGAAGCACTCGTTGACGTGTGGAAACATTCCCACCGGGGTGGCGTGGACCAATCCATCGAAAGAGCGGTGCTCCAGTTGCTCGAGGGTGAGCGCCTCGGCGCCGCAGATTTTGGCGAGCGCACGCACGCGGTCCGGATTGCGGCCCACCAGCGTGATGCGCGCACCGGCATCGGAGAGAGCGCAAGCCGCGCCGCGCGCCGCGCCGCCGTTTCCCGCAATCAGGATAGAAGCGTTGCGCAGGCGCAGCTCCTGCCCCAGCGGAACAGTGACGCCGGCCACGTCCGTGTTGGCGCCCCGCCATTTGCCGCTCTTGCGCCACACCGTATTGACTGCGCCAATGCGGCGGGCCAGAGGATCCACAATATCCAGGTAGCGCAGGATCTTCTGCTTGTGCGGAATAGTCACACTGAAGCCGGCAATCGGCAGCTTTTCCGCGAGCCCGAGGAAATCGCGCATGTGCGCGGGCGCTACCAGAAACGGCAGATAGACGGCCTCGATGCGCCGGTACTGGAATGCGCGATTGTGCACGGCCGGAGAAATCGAATGCCGTACAGGGTCGGCGATGACGCCGTAGATCCGGCTGGAGCGGGACAGCTTGTCGATGCGGTAAAGGTGCCGCAATTGCCGCGCGCAAACCTGTCCTGCGGCGGTGCCCTGTGTGGTCATGGGGGCCGCGTAGGTATAGACTCCACCGAAAACGGCCGAGAGAACGCGGCTGGGAAAGCCGAGCTCCCCCATGCTCAGCACAACCAGGGACGTGCGCGGATGGGCGCGCGGCAATCCGAGCACGCGCCCGAAATCGGAAGGCTTGCGCGCCGTGGTGACCACCTTATACGCATCGGCGGGTATGCGCATCATACGGCTCAGCAAAGCTTCGAGCTGCGGTGTGGTCTCGTAATTGTGATACGAGATGATGAGCCGGGCCCGCCCGCGAAACGTGCCCAGTCTCGCGCCAGCCGCCTCGGCGCTCTCGATTTCCACGTCCACGGCCTGCGCTCCGGCGCTTACCGCCATATCCAGTACGCGAATCTCGTCTTCGATGCTGCCGTTGAATTTGCCCCGATTCTGATGACGGCGGCAGGTGGCTAGAACAATGCAGTCCGGATGCTGGTCGACGAAGCCGCGAATAGCCCGCGCGCCCTGTTCGGGATCATCCAGGTAGTCCAGGCGGAATTCCAAAAACGATTCACCGGCCTCGGCTTCCCGGCGCGCGTAGTCCAGCAGTCGTTCCAGATCTGGGACGCCCAGCGCTATGCAGATGCGCGGGAGGGACCTGTTCTGCGGCATCGCTGGAGTTTTCAGAATATCACAAGAACGGAGGCGCGCCAGGAACCAATTCCGCTTTCCACGCTTCGAGGATGCCCGCCGTAGCCGTAGCGCCGAAACGAGTACAGCCCGCTTGGTAAACCTCTTTGGCCTTCTCGAGCGTGCGCACACCGGCACTGGCCTTCAGGCCTACGCTATCGGGCAGGTGCGCGCGCATCAGGCGCAGATCCTCGATGGTGTACCCGGTGGGTGCGAAGCCGCTGGAAGTCTTCGCGAAATCCACGCCGGCGCGGCCGCAGATCCGGCAGGCGACAATTTTCAACTCGTCGGTCAGCCATGCGTTCTCGAAGATTACTTTCAGCAGCGCACCTTCCTTGTGGCAGGTCTCGGCCATCTGGAGCAGCTCGGATTCGACATATTGAAACTGGCGCGAACGGAGTTTGGCGATATTCAAAACCATGTCGATCTCGCGCGCACCCCGGCGCATCGCATCGCGGGCTTCATACAGCTTGACGGCGGTAGTGTTCGACCCATGCGGGAATCCCGCCACCGTGCCCACCTTTACGCTGCTATTCGCTAAAACGCGCGCCGCGATCTCCACGTCGCAAGGTCGAACGCTGACGCTGGCTACATCGTATCCGCGGGCCAGCTCGCAGCCTGCCCTCACCTCTTCATCGGTCAGCTCGGGCCTCACCAGCGAATGATCGATCATTTTGGCCAGATCCTCGTAGCGGGCGAGTGGAGGCCGGACCAGGGCCGCTTGCGAAATCACGATCGCTTCCTGGCGTGTGCGGGCGTAGGGCCGCAGGTGAGTCCCAGATTTTTCACCTGTGTGCGAGCCCGGCCGGCGAGATCATTGGACGGGAAGCGTTTGACCAGTTCGCAGAATTCCTGCTTGCCCTGAGTTCTCTTGCCCATCTTCACCAGGGTGGTGCCCTTCATATACAGGGCGTCGGGAGTCTTGTTGTTGTCCGGGTATTTTTCGAGCACCATATCGAACTCCCGCAAGGCGTCATCCAGATTGCTCTGCTTCAGGTGAAGCTCCGCGACGTAGAACTGCGCGTTGGGGGCCAGCTCGCTATTACCGTAATAATGCAGGTAATCGCCGAATTCCTGCAGCGCCAGATCATCCTTGCCCCCACTGCGGTCGCGCATGGCATTTGCATACAGGGTCGCAGCCGGCACCGGAGGGGCGCTTTCCGCCTGCGGAGGGAGCGAGCCAGGCGCGCTTCCGGTCGGCGGGGGAGCGGCTGCCGGCGTTTGCATGCTGCGGACGGCATTACCGATGTCGATCATCTGTTGCTGCAGCTTACCGACCTGGCTCGAAATATCGGCCACCGATTCGCGCAACGCTTGAAAATCGCTACCCATCTGGTCGATTTTGGCGCCGACTCCCACGACCGGATCCACCACGCTCTTCTGCTGATCCTTCAAGTTCTGTGTCAGGCCGCTTTGCAGCACGGCCACCGCGGTGTTGGCCTTATTGGAGGCGTCGACCGCCTGCTGAACCAGCACTTGCAGGACGCCCAACTTTTCATCCTGGGACTTCTGCAGCGTGCGCACCTGTTCCTGCAGAAGGGCGACATCCCGCTGTAGTTCAACGATTTCGCGGCTGGCGGGCAGCGCGAGGGAAGGACAGATCAACAGGGCAGGCAGCATCCGGCGCCAAACGGTCATAGGATCTCCTCGATAGCGGGACGGGCGGACCGCCCCGCCGGTTGCGGTGGGCCGGACATGGCGTCCGGCCCCTTACAAAATTTTACTGCCCCGTGGAGAAGTGCGCGCGGCGGTTCTTTTGCCAGCACGACTCATCGTGGTCGGTACACTGCGGCCGCTCCTTACCGTAGCTGATGGTCTTCAGCTTATCGGCCGGGACTCCCAGTTGCGTCAGGAAGTCCTTGGCGGCGGTAGCCCGGCGATCGCCGAGAGCCAGGTTATATTCCGCCGATCCACGCTCGTCGCAGTGACCCTCGATCGTAATGGTCGCATCGGGGAAATCGGCGAAGATGGCCTTCAGAGCATCGGCGTCTTTGGTCAGGACGGCGCGCGCATCCTCGCGGATGTCGTTCTTGTCGTAATCGAAGAACGCGTCGGAAACGCTGCTGGAGAGCATCTGCCCAAGGTCTGGTTTGGGAGCAGGAGGGGGCGGCGGAGGCGGCGGAGGCGCCGTGACGCTAACGGTAGCGGTAGCCGTCTTCGTGCCGCCGGGGCCGGTGGCGGTCAGGGTATAGGTGGTCGAGTCGCTCGGGAACACCCGCCGCGTGCCGCTGGCCTGTATGGAACCGATTCCGTTATCGATGGAAATGCTGTTGGCATCCGTGACGTTCCAGCTCAAAGTGGAGGATTGGCCGCGCTCGATCGAAGAAGGCTCGGCCACGAACCGGGTAATGCTAGGCGCCGCGGGTGGCGGTGCCGGCGCTGCGGCCGGGGGTGGCGGCGGTGGCGGGGGTGGCGGCGGCGCTTTCTTCTTGCACCCTGCCGCGAATAACGCCAACATCAGGCAAACGCCGATGGTACTGATCTTCCGTTTATCCAACATGAACTTAAGCCTCCTGAAAGGTTGTCGTGAGTTTTATTTGGCCCATATCGGGGTCCAATTCTTGCCCGTCGTGGTTAATTGCTTTAACTGGGTTCCGTCCGCCAGCATCGTCCAGATCTGTTCCGATCCGGTGCGCGTAGACATAAAAGCCAGGCGCCTGCCGTCCGGCGCCCACGTGGGATTCTCGTTGCGGCCCGCGCCATAGGTCAACTGGTTATATCCGCGCGTGGCCACATCCATGATGAAGATGTTGAAATTACCGGTGGCGAATCCGCGTGTCCAGGCAAAGGCGATCAACTGGCCGTTGGGGTGCCACGCGGGATTAGACGCCTCTCCCTCGCCGTTGCTCAAGCGCTGCACGTCGGTGCCGTTCATATTCATACGGTAAATCTGTTGAGGTCCCGAGCGGCCCGATACAAAAGCCACGTCAGCTCCCGTTTTCGGATTCACCTTCGGCTCGACTTCCAGGGCGCGCGTACTGGAAATACGCCGCAGATTGCTTCCGTCGATGTTAGCGGCATAAATCTGCGCCCAGCCGCTGGCCGACGACGAATACAGGATCTGCTTTCCATCCGGGGTGAAATCCGGGGTCGCATTCAGGGAGGCGACTTGATTATAAAACGGAAGTCGCCGTCCACTATCTGTCGCGAGAATAAATATAGCAGGATTTCCGCGGGCAAAGCTAGTAAAAGCTATTTTTGTTCCATCCGGCGAGACGGCCGGCATGATAGATATGGAATTGAAATGGCTAATCTGCTTCTGATTGGATCCGTCCGGGTCCATCACCCAGATTTCCTTATGGCCGGTGCGATTGGAGACAAAGTAGATCTTGCTGCCCAGCAGCGATGTACCGCCAAACTGGCTGATGATATCGGCGGCAAATTCGTGGGCGATCTTTTTGGCGCCGGTCTCATCCACGGGGCCGAAATAGCGCTTGGCAAGCACCTGGGCCTGCGCGGTGGCGCTCTGGCCCACGTTGAACAGCCAGCCGTATAACACCAGCACGTTGTTTTGTACCGCGGTGTAGCCGAACGCCAGATAATTTGCCGAGACAGGCGGTGAGGACCAGTCCGAGAGCCAGACGCCGCCACCTGTGCGTGGTTGTTGACCGGGGCGGAGCGACTGCTGAGGCGGCTGCTCGCGGAAATCGGATGGCTGCTGCGGCACCTGCAGCGGATACATGCTCTTGGGCACCATTTTGAAGATGCCGGAGCCATCCAGATCGTTGTAGAGCGTCTGGTTGAACGCATTCATCAGCGGCTGGGCCGCGCCGGTGCCGCGCAGTTCGGGCACCGCTATGGCGGGACGCTCACCTGAGCTGATTATCTTTATTTGAACATCGCTTTGCTGCGCTGCGAGTACCGGGAGCAGACCCGCAAACGCGGCAGCTAACCATGCAACTCTTTTCATTTAGCGCCTCAACTCAAACCAGAATTCGATGACCGCATCGTTGCGATCATATTCGGCGGGTAGCGGCGGGAAGGGGCTGGCATCGTAGATCGCCCGCTGCGCCGAATAGTCCAACGCCGTGTTCCCGCTGTGCTGGCCGATGCGCACGTCGCGCACTGAGCCATCCCGCATCAGGTCGAAGGTGACGATTACCGGCGGCGCCGTCCGTACGCGCGGATCGACGTCCCCGGTGTGCCACTTTTCGGCCACGCGCTGCCGCAGGATCATTACGTAATTGCCGAAACGATTGCCGAAGGGCGAGCCGAGTCCCACGCCCACACCGCCTGACCCGGTCTGGCCGATCAGTGGCGAAACCAGCGCCTGGCCGGACTGGCTATAGAGCTGATTGGGACGATCCTGCTGCTGCGCGCGAAAGGTGTTCTGGGCGGATTTTGCCACCTGGGCCTGTTTGGGTTGCGTGCGGCTCTTGATGGGGATCGCATCGGGCTCTTCAGCAGGCGCGCGGCGCTGGGGCTTGGCGGCGGGAGGAGGCGTGGGTACCGCCGAATGTGTATCGTTGGCCAGCGGATTCACGATGCCCGAACGCGAAGGCAGCGGAATTTTGTTGACCATGTTAATGGCGATGCTGCCAGGGCCGCCCGCGTTGGCGTCGCCCCACGACACCCGATGGCTGGCCGTTGCCACTTCCCAAACCAGCAGCGTTGCAAAAATCGCGCCATGGAACACCGCCGATCCGAGCAGCGGCTTGCGAAGCGAGTCCCGCTGGCCGAGGATGTCCACACCGGGCGGCATTACTTATGCCTCTTATCGGCGGCATCCTCCGGCTGGGTGACCACGTTGACCTGAAGCTTGGCGGCGCCCAGTTCGCTCATCACCCCGGCAATGGAATCCCACACCGTATCCTTGTCGGCGCGCAGGTAGACGGAGGTGGCGCCGTTGAAACGCCGCGCAATCTCGGCCGGAAGCGCGTTGATGTCGACCTCCTTCTCGTTGAGGTACAACATTCCGTCCTTGGTGATGTTGACTACGGGCAGCTCTTTGGCGCTGTCTTTGACCGTGCGGACTTTGGGTACATCCACTTCGATGCCGAACTCCATGACATGGGCGGTCAGCATAAAGATGATGAGCAGCACCAGCATCACGTCCACGAAGGGAGTGACGTTGATTTCGGAGATGGCCCCGGATTCCCCCCGGCGGCGCGACCGGGAATGACCCCCGCCGTTGATCGTAATGGCCACCTTTACTCTCCGAAACTCCGCTCAGCCATGTTGAGAAACTCAAGCGAAAAGTCGTCCATGCGGGCGCCCAGCTCGCGAATGCTGCTGCCGAAGTGGTTATAAAAGATAGCGGCGGGGATGGCCGCCGCCAGTCCAACGGCAGTAGCGATCAGTGCGTCTGCGATACCGGGGCCCACTGCGCGCAGGCTGGCGCTGCCCTGCATACCGAGCTCCTGAAAGGCCCGGATAATGCCGAGAACCGTGCCGAACAGGCCGATAAAAGGGCTGATCGAAGCGGTGGTGGCCAGCCAGCTCATATTGCGCTCCATCTTGGCCAACTCTTCGCTGATGCCGAGTTGCAGGGTGCGGTCGAGCGAGACCTTATTGCTGATCGTCCCCCGCGCCTTAATCTGGCGATGCATCTCCTCATAACCAAACTCGAACACCGAAACCAACGGCGCGGGTTTAAACTGCTCCGCCGCGACCATGACGGCATCGAGACCGGACGCTTTCCGGAATGCCCGCAGAAAGCGCGCGTCCGCCGACCGCGCCGAGCGTAGCGTGCTCCATTTCGAAAAGATGATCGCCCAGGAGAAAATGGAAAAAATCAAAAGAATGGCCAGAACCGCGATCGTCAGCGGACCGCCGCGACCGACCATTTCCCAGATGTTGATTTGCAGTAGTAGTAGGGCGGGCGGTTCGGCCAAACGATCTCCCAACTTCAAATCTAACATAAGGACGCTGGCCGGACTCGAAAAGACTGTCGATGCAACGGCCTGCTGAGCGAGTGCGCGTGAGCGCGCGGTATATCTTGGTACAGGAGGCGCATGCTTGAGTGTACTGGAGCTCACCACGCTGGTCGGACTGATCTCAACAGCCGCCGGTTTCCTCGGCGCGTTAACGGGATTGGGCGGTGGCGTGGTCATCACGCCGGCCATGGTGCTGCTATTGGGAATCGATCTGCACTACGCGATCGGCGCCACGCTGGTTTCGGTCATCGCCACTTCTTCGGGCGCGGCCGCGGCATACGTGCGCGAAGGATTCTCCAACATCCGCATCGGCATGTTTCTGGAGATCGCCACCACGCTCGGCGCGGTGTTCGGCGCTTTCGCAGCGGCCAAGATCCCGGCCTCGGCGCTCGGAGTGGTCTTCGGCGTTGTATTGTTGTACTCGGCATGGATCTCTTCGCGGCCCCATGGCGCGCCGCCCGCGGACCAACCGGACGATCCGCTGGCAGTGCGCTTGCGGCTCAGCGGCAGTTATCCGACGCCGCAGGGTCCTAAACGATATAAGGTGGGCGGGGTCAAGACCGGCCTCGGCCTCATGTTTGTGGCCGGCACACTTTCCGGGCTGCTGGGCATCGGCTCCGGCGCCGTAAAAGTAATCGCGATGGACCGGGCCATGCGGCTGCCTTTCAAGGTTTCCACCACCACCAGCAACTTCATGATCGGGGTGACCGCGGCGGCGAGCGCGGGGGTGTATCTGAATCGCGGATACATCGATCCCGGCCTGACCATGCCGGTGGTGCTGGGTGTGCTGGCAGGGTCGATGATGGGCGCGCGCCTGTTGGTGGGAGCGCCGCCCAAATTGCTGCGGCGCGTCTTCGGGCTGGTCGTGGCGGCGCTGGCGATCGAGATGATTTATAGCGGTCTGACGGGGAAGCTGTAATGGCCACCGGCCGTGAGAGGGCCCCGCTCACCGATCATCAAGTGGATCAAATCATCGGCTTGCTGCTGCGCTATGGGGTGATGCTCTCGGCGGCTGTAGTCGCATCAGGCGGAGTCTGGTATCTGATTCAATACGGGACCACCAGGCCCAGCTACCACATTTTTCGCGGCGAACCCAAAGACCTGCGCAGCATCGGGGCAATTTTGTCCGGCCTCGCCAGGTTCGATTGCCGCGGCGTCATTCAGTTCGGGCTGCTGCTGCTGATCGCGACGCCGGTGACGCGGGTGGTGTTCTCCGTAGCGGCATTCGCTCTCGAGCGGGATCGCACCTACGTGGTGATTACGCTGATTGTGCTGGCGATCCTGCTTTTCGGTCTGTTGATGATCCGATAAGGCTTACTGCAGATAGGGTAACGCAGCCGCACGCGAATTCACATATCCGAAGAAAGTCATGTCTCCGTGGACCGCGCGGTGCCACGGTTCCGCAAATGTGCGGCGGAAGAGTCTTGCTGAAACCTGAACGTTAAGATCACCAATAATAATCGCCGGGCCCTGCATGAGCGAATCCGCCGTCGTTTTGAGCCACTCCCATGCAAGGGTTCGCAAGGGGGCGCTCTTGCCGGAGTACCAGGGGATTCGCGCGCAAACATGTCCGCGCCAAGAGCGATTGCCGCGTCGGATGTTCCTGGGCAAAACTTACGCTTACCCGCGCGGTTATCGAGATTCCAGGTAGCGACGCACAGTTCAGCCATTGCCAGGACGAAAGAGCGCTACTTCAGATACTTGATGAATAAAACTTCGTTGCCCTTTTCGTTGTAGATCAATTCATCCACCAGATTGCGCGTCAGCAGGATGCCGAAGCCCCCCGGCCGCACGCCCCGGCCGGCCCGCACTTCCAGATGACGCGCAGGTTCATCCGGGGGGTTGGCGACAGCGGCGTGGTCGATGTCGTCGAACGAAAAACCCGCACCGGGGTCCTGGATCAGATAAATGGTCGCGCGGCTCGATCGCATGTAGGTCACCTGCACGCGCTTGGAGGGGTCCGATCCGCACCCGTGCTCGATGGCGTTCATGACCAGTTCGCGGAACGCGGCCGCGATATTGTCGCGCTCGGCGGGCGGAAAATTCATTCCCATCTCGCGCACGAACTGCATCAGGCGATCGGCGGTCTCCATCTTGCAGCGCAGGCGCAGGCTGATCCAATGCGGCGCGGCCGAGAGCACTTCAATATCGTCCTCCCAGTGCTGGGTATCGACTGCCTGCGCGATCAGGTCGGCCACGGCACCGGCCGAGAACGGCTTGCTGAAATAGCTGAAGGCCTGCTCGCGAATAGCGCGCACGATGTCATCGGGTGTACTGACGGCAGTCATCACCATGACCTTCACCTCCGGGCGCATTTCACGGATGCGGCGCAGCAACTCCAGACCGTCGATACCCGGCATGTGGATGTCGGTCAGCACCAGGTCGTAGGAGCGTGCTTCCACACAAGCGAGGCCTTGGAGTCCATCGTAGGCGTCGTGAATCTGCCAGTCCGTACGGCTCAACGCCGCGGCCAGCAGCTCGTGTATGGCGACGTCGTCATCCACCACCAACAGCGTATGCGCGCTCATGCCTGCGTCTTTAGTCTAACGCAGGGCGGCTACTGCTCCTTGATCAGGTTGCGCAGGTGCTTCAACTGGCTTCTCAGATCTTCGCTGGCTTCAGCGACATCGGAAGTATCGTAGATAACGTGCGGGGTGAAGAACACGATGAGCTCGTCGCGCGTGGTGCTGTGGGACTTGCTGCCGAAGGCGGCCCCCAGCACGGGAATCCGCTGCAGGAAGGGAATGCCGCTCGATACATCCGCGATCTGGTCCTGAATAATTCCGCCGATCGCCACCGTATCGCCATCCTGAACCGTCATCTGGGTCTGGAAGCTGCGGGTGCTGAACGAAGGCGACTGAATGGCCGCGCTGGAGGACGGCGGAATGGGCGCGCTGACCTGCTGGTTGACGATCATGGTGATAATACCGCTCGAGTTGACCCGGGCGAGTATGGTCAGCGTTACGCCCGTATTGGCATTCGAGACGGTGTTGGTAAACAGCGAACTGCCGGACGACTGCACGCCCTGCGCTACGGCCTCGGAGCTTAAAGTGGGAACCGATTCGCCCACATTCATGGTGGCGGGGATGCTGTCGGTAGCGATCAGCGAGGGGGCCGCGATAATTTTCGTCCTGCTGGTGAGATCGGTCCCGCTGAGGGCTGCCAGCAGCTCGCGGCTATGCCCCACCAAGAGTCCCCCGGTCAGCGTCAGAGCGCCCCCGAGCGAGCTGCCGAGAAAGCCGCCGGCAGTTCCCGGCGCGGTAAATCCGGAGGGCACCGCGGCCGACTTTTGTTGCAGGTAAGCCTCCACGCCGTACGTAAGATTTCCCTGCAGTTGCACCTCGTAAATCTTGGCCTCGACCAGGATCTGACGGGGCGGCACATCCAACTGCGACAGCAGCCGTGAGATCTGTTCCCATTCCTCAGGCGTGCCCTGCACCAGCAGCGTGTTGTCGAGAGGATTCGGGATGATATGGGGAATGCCGCGGGGCTGGCCCCCGACGCCGCCCGAGCCCAGATAAGAGCCGGTCAGATCGGAATTGCTATTGGCAGCAGTTGAAGCGGTCGTGGCTGCGGCAAGCGACTGGCCAGTGCTGACCATGGGCGCCGCGAACTGCTGCGCAGAAAACATGCTACCGCCAAGTCCGCCATAGCCGGCAGCGCCCGTCATACCGCCGTAACCCATGCCCCCGTAACCCATGCCGCCCATGGTCGACCCGGCGCCATATCCGCCGTATCCGCCATAGCCTCCACCGCCGTACCCTCCACCGCCGTACCCTCCGCCTCCGTACCCTCCGTATCCGCCGCCGTATCCGCCATAGCCTCCGCCCCCGTACCCCATGCCGCCGCCACCGATACCCAGGCCGTTGCCGCCCATCCCGATGCCGCTCATCTGGCTCAGACCGATCAACGCCATGGGATTGCCGGTGTACAGCGCCATGATGGCTACTGCTATGGTCTCCGCGCGGCCGTATTTCAGACGGTAAACGTAATTATCAACCGCACCCGCGGGCGGCTTGGGAGGAAGATCCAGTTTCTTGAGCCAGGCATCCACCTGGTCGAAAATACCAGGGTTGGGCGCGACTGCGACGATGGTATTGATGCGGTCGACTGGAATAAATTTGATCGCGGCGTTTTTCTCCGATAGCGTGAAAGCTTTGAAAACCGATTCCAGCTCCTTTACCAGATCCGAAGGCCGCCCATGGCTGGTCTCGAAGAGTCGGATCCGCTGGCTGACGAACTGATCGCTGTCGAACAAGCCGATCAGGTCCATGGTGCGCTTGAGGCTGCGGCTGTTGTCCTGCAAGATAAGCAAATTGGCGGGATCGTAGGTGGCCATGGCGGCGCCCTCGCCCAGGAACGGCGTGATCAGCTTGCCGATTTCCGCGGCGATGGCGAATTTCAAGAAGATCAGATTCAACACCATGCGTTCGTCGCCCGGAAACTCCTTTCCGTTGACCGAGGGTTGGATCGGCAACTGCGTGACCTTGTCGATGGGCACTACGCGATAAAGATCACCCACCTGCACAATGGCCGCGCCGTTCACGCGCAGGATGGTCTGGAGGAGCGGCATCAGATCGGTAGGCTTCACTTCGCCGTAAGTGCGTATGGTGACGGCGCCTCCTTTAAACCGCGGATCCACCAGATAGTTGATTTTCAATCGCCGCGCAATAATATCGATCAGCTCGGATAGAGAGACATTGTCCAGCAAAAAGCCGCCGGTATCGGTCAGCGCTGCCCGTGGCGGACCGTTTTGTGGGACGGTCCCCGTCTCGCCCGGTTTAGGCGGCTGGGCGGGCTGCGCCTGCCCTGGCCGTGGCTGAGCCGGCTGAGGCGCGGCCGGTTGCTGCGGCATCATCACCGGCGGATTCTGTTGCGCCCATAACACGCATGCCGCGCACGATACCGCCGCGAAGTCGCGAATACCTCTCATCCAGGGTGTCAACGCTTACTCCTTGTCCGCGGTGCGGCTGGCAGCGCTGCTGTCCCGCTGGCGCTCCCAGATTTTCTGCTCGGTCTTATCCAACTCGGTTTTTTTCTTGACCCAGGTGCGCTTTCCAAACGGGCTCACCCGCTCGAAGCGGACAGAATCGCCCTGCTCGACGGCAGAGGTCTGCTGGATGATCGCCTTTTGCTTGGTGTCCTCGGAATCTTCCTGCCAACGGGAAACACCGAAAGGCGTCCGGCGATACATCCAGTCTTTGCCGTCCTTGTCGGTCCAACGATAGAGGCCCGGCGAGACTTGTACGGCGTCAGTCGGAACCGTCAAGGGCTTCGCGGCATTTTTAGCTGGTTTCGCCGCGGGCTGGTTGGGCTTCGCGGCCGGAGCCGGAGCGGATTGGGCAGGCTGATCGTTGGCCGCCAGTACGCTAGCGCCCATCGATAACAACGTGAATAGCGAACAGGTTAGAAGTTTCATGCCGTATAACTCCGTTTCATCTCGAAAATCGGTCCTACTTCACAGGCTCCCAATAACAACTTGCGCCGAATGGATTGTTCTTGATCACTTTGCGCATGCCGCCCGCCACCGTGCCGGCCGGCGAGGTGTCGCCTTTCTGGCAAGCGTTGATGCCCCTGCCGCCCAGATCCTCTCCAGGCGCCGCCTGCGCGGGAGAAGAAGGCGCAACCGATACGGACCTGGCGGCCGTTGCCGGAGCGGATGCCGCGGGAGCCGGCGGAGGCGGCGTGCGATCGATCATGTCGTCTACCTTCTTCGTAATGGTTTTGCCCTCCCACTCGAGCACGATCTCTTCGTTGTTCACCGCCACCAGCTTGAATTCACCGACCTGTTCGCCGGGCCGGAAATCGCGATGCTGCGCTCCGGGCTTCTCGCTCAGAATGGCGGTAGCCCCGTCTCCCAGGTTCAGGAGCCCATGGAATACGGGCAGCGGCGGCATGGGCTTGGGTGGCGGCGGGGCAGGCACTTCGACGATCACATCCGGATTGCGATCTTTCGAGAAAAGCGTTTTCTGTGCGATCTCGGCGTAACCGGCCGCCCTGACCGGCTCGGCCGCCGGCAGCGCACCGATAGGCGGGGGCGGCACAGGCCTGATCCGCTGCGCGAGCACCGCCTGCTCGCGCGAGCGCGCCTCGAGCCAATCCCGCCGGAGATGCACAGCCACGCCCGCGGCCAATCCCAACAGCAGCACGTTCGCGATCAGCAGCTTGCGCTTCACAACGAGTCCACTCCCTTTTTTTCCGGCACCAGCTTGCGCGGCACCACGCCCGACAACGCCAGCCGCACCGTAACGCTCTTGTCCTTGAGATTGGGCGCCGTGGTCACGCGTATATCGCTGGTGGCCACCAGGTCCGGCAGGTTCGCCAGGTCGGCCATGAAATTCACGAATTGATCGATGCGGCAGTTGAAAGAGACAGCCACGATAACTTCGCCGTAATCGTTGGCCAGAGGCCGCACGCGCATCTCTTCGGCGCCGCGCACATCGATGCCCTCTCCCTTGCCCGTACGCCGGACGATTTCGAGCAACTGCGCCTGCGCCTGCGCGGCGGTATCCGCCCGGACCATGCCCTTTTCCCGCGTGGCCAGATCGCTCAAAACCAGACGGGCCACTTTTTCCTTGCCCGGAATGGTGGCGACATCGGCGCGCAGTTTCGCCAGGCGTTTCTCAGCCATGGGAATCGAATCCGTGGCCGCCACCACGCTAGCCGGCTTATCGGCAAACACCACGAAGCGCAGTACTAAAACGACCATAACCCCCAGAGCCAGCAGCAGCACCGTGCGGCGGTCGAGCGTTCCCGTGGTCATGGATGCGGCCTCCTGCGCTCTGCGCGCAGCCGGAATATCTCGGCGTTGGCAACCTTGGTAATGCCGCTGAATTCGGAATTGTGAAACAACGGCGAGGCGTCCAGCATTTTGAGCAGAGGCGCGGCCTGCTCGGCTTCGCCGCTGACCACCGCGCTATCGCCTGAAAGCTCCACCAGGTTGGTCCAGACCGGGGGCGTCAGTATACGGGTGAGCTCAGCCAGGCTGTCCAGGTCCGACCGCGTACGCGAGCGGAACGCATCCAACAGGCGCGCCCGCGTGCGTGCATTCAGGATCTTAGCGTCGAGGATGGCCGCTTGCCGCGCCTGCGGCTCCAGGCGGTTGAGCTCAGCCTGCAGCTTCAGCATGTATTGGTGCTGCTCGATGCTCGACCAGGCCACCGACGCGCCCAGTACCATCAGCAATAATGCGGCGCATACGGCGGTGGGAATGAACACGGCACGGGAACTGGCGGCGCGGCGCTCAGGCGGCAGCAAGTTGGCCGCCGGCGCCAGTAGCGGGCAAGCGCCCGCCAGCGCCGCGGCATACGGCAGCGGATTGCGCGCCAGGTCGTTTTCTACGGGATTGACGCGCGGCGCCGGCAGCAGAGTCTCCAGAGTGACCGTGGCGGTGTCGGGATCCAACCGCAATTCGGCGGCGGCCATGGCCGCGGCTCTTTCCGGAGACACATCGAATTCCGCCGAAAAAACCGGACGTGCCGGGCTTTCGCCATAGACATCCACGGCGCCCGAAGGAGTCTGGCTGAGCGCCACAAAGGCGGCCGGTGGCGGCGGACCCAGCCGTATGGCGCTGTGAATGGCGGCGGCCGCAAAAGTGAACGAACCGGCGGAAACACCGGCCTCGGTGAACAGCTCGAGATAGCGCTCCACGGTTGCCCGCCGTATCACGCCGACCAGCACGCCACCGTCGCCCAGCGCACTCCAGCCGAACAGCACTTCCTCATCGCCATAGGGGTGCAGCGTGTCCATCTGGAAGGCGATGGCAGACTCCAGATCCTTGTCCGCCACGCCCCGCAAGCTGATTTGCCGCACGATGGTCTCGCTCCTCGGCAGCAGCACGGTGGCGCGCACGTGAGTGGCGCCTAACTGCCGGAGTAGCGCGCTGTATTCGGCGCCCCATTGATCCGCGGGGCGCTCGCGGAAGCGGGCAATGGTGATGCGCCCCAGCACCCGGACACTGGTGGGCCGCACGCGCGCCACGGCCACCTCCAGGTCGTCTCCCGATACCTGTATGCCCGCACCGGTGCCGAAGGCCAGTAGCTGGTGAACTCCCGGAATCATCTTTTGAAAGGACGCTGGCGAGGGGGGAAAAGACGGAGGGGTGGGGAGGGCGAGCGGGCGAGGAGAGACACGGAGACACGGGGACGCCCTTATCGTCTCGTTAGAAAAATAGCCACCGCTGCGACGAAAAGCGCGGCAGAACAACAAAGAATTGTGCTGCGCCTTCCCCATCTGCGGAAGTACGACATGAAGCCGGGTACGGGTGGCAGGAGCAGACGAAACGCGACCAGGACGATAACCAGTGCAATCGTTCCAACGAGTGCCATGCCACCTCAACGATATCACGAGCCAGCCCCGCCCGCGTTCCCCGCCTCGCCTTTTGCCGGAGACGCCTGGGTATCCCCGCTAGAAGCTAGACGGCTCGTTCGGAGGCTTCCTCTGTATCGCCGAAGACTTCCTCACGGATGATCCGCTCGGTGGCCTCGTCGAGATATCGATTCAGGGCTTCCCGGAGCTGCATGTACTCTGGCCACAGGGTCCGGTCCACGAACGACTGTGGGGCTCTTACCACCACGGTCGTATAGCGTTGTCGTTTGTAGCGAAAGGGTTTTAGGCCATAGCGGCGGCATAGCGCGGAAAACAGCCGCCGCTGCCAAAGGTCGGGTAGCGCGAACTGAAATTCCGAAGCCTGCTCGGTCTGGCGCAGGGAGTTCAGAGCAGCCTTGACGCGATCGGCGGCGGCCGCGGCAGCGCTTCGTTCGCCTGGGGTGGTAGCGCCCTCGAACAGCGCGGCGATTTTGCGTAGCCGTTCGCGCAGTTGCTGTTCCGTCATTTCGCTTCCGCCTTTAGACCTTCTGAGGAGAGTTTACCAGCAAGCCGAGCGCAGAACCCACTCTTCGCGTAGTGCGATCATGCCGAAGCTGCCCCTCAAGCCGTTTGCAGAATTTTCTGTATGGCGCCGCTTACACGCTGATATTGCGACATCTCGGTATGGAACTGCTTGCACCCGGCGGAGGTGAGCTGATAATATCGCGCTCGCCGGTTGCCGGCCGTGACGCCCCACTCGGCCGCCACCCAGCCTTTCAGCAGCATGCGTTGCAAGGCTGGATAAAGCGAGCCTTCTTCCACCTGCAGCACGTCTTCGGAGACCTGCTGAATGGCGTTGGCAATCTCGTACCCGTGCATCTTGCCATGGCGAACCAGCATCTTGAGGATCAACATGTAAAGCGTACCCGGTGGGATCTCGTCGCGCTTCGCCGGTTCTGCCATAGTTAGACTATGTGAAGTATCGCCCGGCGGAAACGCCGCTGTCAAGTTACGCCTGTTTTCTGCGTGTTAACGTTAGGGCATGCGGATATTGATAGGCACGTGTGCAGCGTTGCTGGTGTTTTCTTTGGCGGGCCCGGCTCAAGAGCGGCGTGAAGCGCCCGCCGGCGGAGGTCACGGCGTCGGCGGTGAGCAACACATTCCCGCCCATGGGCCGCCTCCGGCGCGAGCGGAGAAGCCCAAAGCTCCGGCAAGAAACAACGCCCCAGCCCAGCGCACATTCGCCGACAAGCCTGGACATCCCGAGGCCCCCCACGTTCACACTAACGGCAAGTGGGTCGGACATGATACAGGCCGGAATGATGCCAATTATCACCTCGACCATCCGTGGGAGCATGGCCACTTCACCGGCGGATTTGGCCGCAGCCATGTGTGGCATCTTGCGGGCGGTGGACCCCAGCGCTTTGGCATCGGTGGTTTCTTCTTCAGCGTGGCCGCAGCCGACATCGCTTTCTGCAGCGGCTGGCTGTGGGACAGCGACCAGATTGTGATTTACGAAGATCCGGATCACGAGGGCTGGTACCTGGCGTATAACGTCCGGCTGGGCACCTATGCCCACGTCCAATACCTGGGCTAGCCTACCTTCAGAGTTCGGGCGCAGTTGCGTTGTCGTACCAGCGCAGGATGTGATACGACGCGTCGTATCCGGGGGGCATCAGTTTCACTTGAGCGGCTACCGTGCGGCGCAGGTCGGATAATTGGCCGTTGGGCAGCCGCAGCCGCCCCGTGGCGCGCAGGGTGAAAATAGATTTGCCGCCGATGCGGAGGCGCGTAAATCCGGCGCCGGCAACAGCAGCGAAAGGCGCGAGATCGGCCGGCGTAATAAAGGCGCGCACGCGGCGCTGCTGCACCAGGACGGCGACGCCCTCGGGCGGAACGCCGGCTGCCGCCAAGACAGCCGGGGGAGACGTGTTCACGTCGAACTGATCTGTGGCTCCGAAGACCGAAACACAATCGCGCAGTCCGGTACGCTGGTAGAGGCGCTGTGGCGAGCCCTCCGGCGCGTGTTCCCAGCTTCCATAGTAGATATCCGGGGTCACCCCTCCCACCGCCAGCAACTCCTCGACTTCCGCGAAAGGCAAATGTTGCGGCCCCAAAGCCTGGGCCAGCGGCGTTTGGACCGCAGCACCGGGGCCGGCCGCCCCTCCCACGGTTCCGCGCCAGTCCATAATGGCCGCCACGATGGCCTGGGACCGTCCCGCTTCCACGCCCAGATTCACCAGCAGGCGAAACAGGTCTTCGGGCGGAGAAGTATTAATGTTGAGTTTGGCCGTCTCTGGGATGACCTCGACCACCGCCTGGCCGGTTGGAAACTGAAATGAATAGCTGGTTCCGGCCGCCTTGTAGAGAGCATTATCGGGATGCTTGCGGCCCCAGTCCATGTACAAAATAGCGCGCTCGACCGAGGCGGCCGCGAGATAGTAGCTGCGCAGCCCATCGACGGCTGTAGAGGCGCGCTCGGTTTCGCCGCGTACCGTATTGGCGAGAGAAAAAGCGATGGCGGCCAAGGCTGCCGAAAGCCAGAGAACCGCCAACAGCGCTCCACCGCGAGTGGATTTCAATGGCACGTCAGTAGTCAATGTAGGTGATGTCCGGTGCGCGGTTGATCCGCACGGCCGCGGTGATGGTAAGCGGGCGCAGGCGGGAGGGATTGTCTACCAGCGGCGCCATCTCCACCCGGATGCCCATGGGCCAGCGCGGCAGAACCCAATCCGGCCGCCAGCGCTCCACCAGTAGAGGTTTGGCCGGCTCCAGATACGAGAAGCGGCACCAAGCAAGTTTGTCGCCGAGCACGAAAGAGCGCGGACCCACCTCGATCGGCCGGAATCGCGGGACGCTGACCCCTAATATCGGATCGGGGACCATGCCAATGCAGAATTGCCCTGCCTGTAGCGAGCCTATATAAGGGATCTCATTCACCACCAGCCTAACGCCTCTGCCCTCCTCGCCGGGGATGACCTGATATTCCAGGATGCGCGGCCGGCCCAGCCAGGCTTCCTGCAGCGAATAGGTGGAAACCATCCGCATGGATTGCGCCGCGCCTTCGAAAAAGACGATATCGCCGCCCGCCGCATTCAGATTCCCGGCACAGGTTGTCTTTACCGGCATAAATCCGGCAATCTGCTGCTCGAGCACGCGCTGCGCCCCGGACACGCGCCGGTTGTCCATGAGCTTGGTGTTGGATTTCTGCAGGGCATCGAGGGCCACGCGCATGGCCATCAGGATCCCGGTTGAAATGATGCTGACCAGGGTTACGGCGATTACCACTTCAAGCAGCGTCAGTCCGGTTTGTGCGCGCCTTGCGGAGGTGCTTCTCGTCATGGATGCAGATCCTCCGGGCGCAGTACGTAGGTGCGGTAGCCGTCGAGTGCGAAAGTGCGGCGCTGGGCGCCCGATACCCACCAGATCTGCAGCTCCATGCGGTCGAGCGACTGGTCGCCGGGCGCCGGAGAAGGCGGCATCTCGAAATGATTTAACTGTGCCGTCCAGCCGCCCTCCATGCCGCCCATGAGGGTGGGATCGAAGCGCCCCTGTATCACCGAGCCCCGCGGAAAACGCACGTCCAGCAGCAGCTCGTCGATCTTCGCGCGGCCCAGCATGACGGCCCGATCGTAGTCGGTAAGCCGCGCCGCATTGCGCACCGTGCTCGAGAGCGCCGACAGCACTCCCACCACCGCGATGGCCATGATGGTGGTGGCCACCAGCACCTCCAGAAGGGTGAAGCCGCGCTGCCTCACTTTGTTTCGAGGACCTCGACCTGGGGCACTCCGGTGATGGGGTCCACCCGCACGATGCGGCGCGCGCCGCGGCGGTTACGGAGCTCCACACCAATTCGCGGGGGCACGCCCCCCGGCATCAGCATGAAGCTGCGCGGGCCTTCCTGGGGATCGGCCAGCTCCGGTAACACGGCTTCGATGGTGACACCCTCCGGCATCTTCAGCGTGCGTTCAAAGCCTGGCTTGGCCGAGTACAGCCGGATCGTGTTCTCGCTCGGGGAAACCACCACTTCCATGACCTCTTCGCGTCGGTCGGCACGGTTCAGCGCGCCATTGAGAAAGCTCACCAGCGAATCGGACGCGGAGCGCAGCCGCAGGCTCTCGAGACCCGAAGCGACCGATGGAAACACCAGGCCCGTCAGCAGGCCGGCGATGACCACGACGATCATCATCTCGATGAGCGTCACACCGGCTTGGCCGCTACTGCCGCGGCGGGCCGCCGGTTTATTGCGCTTTCCAGCTAAGAATATCGGCATTCAGCCCATCTCCGCCGGGCTGCCCGTCCGCTCCGTAGCAGATCACATCGGGCTCGTCCCCGTGCTCGCCCGGAAACTTGTAGGAGTAGGGATGGCCCCAAGGGTCGACCGGAATTTCCTGAGGCAGATAAGGCCCGGCCCACTGGTTGACATCGGCGGGCTTGTCTCGCAGCGCCTGCAGCCCCTGCTCGTTGGTCGGAAATGTTCCGGTATCGAGCTTATAGGTGCCGAGCGCGGTCATGAAGGCATTGATCTGGGCGCGCGCCGCCGTAATCCTGGCGGTGTCGCTTTTTTTCAACATGCGGGGCACCACCAGTGCCGCAAACAGGCCGATGATCGTCACCACCACCAACATTTCGATCAGCGTGACACCGGCCTGACCTCGCCTCTTTTCGTTTGTTCGTCTCATCCCGCTACCTCATTAATGCTGGTGATGGCCAGCAGCATACTCAGGATCAAAGCGCCGACCAGGATGCCCATCACCAGGATCACCATGGGCTCGAAGATCGCAGTGAAGCGTTTTACAGCCGCGCGCGTATCGTTTTCGTAGATCTCCGCCATGCGGGCGAACATCGAATCCAGCCGCCCGGTTTCCTCGCCGACGGTCAGCAGATGTGCGGCCAGGGGCGGGAACACTCCCGTCCTGCGCAGCGGAGCCGCAATGCCTTCGCCGCGCTTGACGCCCGTGGACACGGCTTCCAGTGCGCGGGCCACAAAGCGGTTGTTCAGGATAGCGCCGGAAATGGCGATCGATTGCACCAGTGGCACGGCATTCGCCACCAGCGTGGACATGGCCCGCGCGAAACGCGCTGTTTC
>Ga0302325_10001311_pt1 | contig 63871 bp, 55 predicted proteins | sample Palsa_T0_2_FD_201948 | JGI IMG/M metagenome (GOLD analysis project Ga0302325, IMG submission 201948) | Peat permafrost microbial communities from Stordalen Mire near Abisko, Sweden - Palsa_T0_2 | ecosystem: Environmental > Terrestrial > Soil > Palsa > Peat permafrost | place: Sweden: Abisko...
ATGCCTCCCAGAGTCACCAGCACATTGGAAACGCTGCTTCGCCCGCGGAACCCCGTACCGTAAAAATCGAGATACACGAGCGTACCGGCGGCGCCGGGGCTGGTGCCGGGGTCCAATACGAAATTGATTTGCCCCAGCGAGACGAAGAGCAACGATGCCGTGCGATCGACGCCGTCAGACCGCACATCAGGAACCAGCACGACGATGGAGATGCCCGACGAATACATGCATTGCTCGGTGATGCCGGCTTTTTGCGGCCAGGATCTCACCAGCACCCGGTCGACATCCGCGCGCAGATCCGCGAGGGCGTTCCACAGCCATAGATCGTTCGCCTGCAGATCCTGCGCGGCCAGTTGCTTCCATCGCGCAGCAGGGCGGGCGCTTTGAGCGAAAATATCCCGTAGAATTAAGTGCAAATTGGTTGGATAAGCGGCGCAATATTGCCTCGAATATATCGAATTTCCGTCGCGCCGGGCGCCGGCAAATCCCGCGGCGGAGTTAGCGCTGGTACAGCAATCCCGTGACAACCGCGGTGCCCGAGGTGCTGTCTACAGCGATTGTGGTGGGATCGAGTATGTCATCGTCGCGCTCGTCTCCAATCACTACCGCCTGTCCGGCTTGCAGCGCGGCGACCACTTTCGCCCCCGTTGTCTTGTTCAGCCCGGTCAGCCCGACGAATACGTAGTCACTCGAGCTTTGCGTCTGGAAGACCTGCACCAGAACCTTATTACAACGTAGGGGATATCCCGACGGCGGTGGAACATTCGCGACGACAGACGTATTAGTTGCCGTGACAAAACCCAGAGGAATAATCGACGCCACGCGGCACTCTCCTTTTCAATCGCACTATAACAGTTGCCTGCAATCCATTTGACCGTTGCCATCGTCCGGGTCTGCTCCGCGATCAGCGCACCAGTCACCCCGGTAGCCTTATAAGAGGTCCTTTCAGTGTCTCCCGGCCCGCATCTTCGGGGAGCTCAGGTGGCGTCGTAAGCCGCTGTGGTCGCGCAGGTTAGCGCAAGGCCGCGCCCCTGGCTGCACGAGTTGGATGGAAACTGCATGTAGGCCGCGGGGCTTCTCGACATGGACGCGTGTCCTGACGAATGGATCTGCGATAAATTTTGCCCAATCGTGTGACTGGGCGCCCGATGCCATGCAGTGCCGTGGCATATACTGGACGAGACACCCCGACACTGATGTCTTCACCAGTTTCTTATCTGCATCCACGGGATGAGCTGCTCGCGCTCATGCAGCGCATCTACGGTTACCGGATGACCACGACCTCCGGCGGCAATCTTTCCCTGCGGGAGGACAACGGCGACATCTGGATCACCCCGGCTCGCGTCGACAAAGGGTCCTTGCGGCGGGAGGATATTGTCTGCGTCCATGCCGATGGAACGGTGGATGGGATTCGATCCCCGTCGTCGGAGCTTCCCCTTCATCAGAAAATCTACAGCCATCGCCCGGACATACGCGGTATCGTGCACGCCCATCCGGTTGCTCTGGTTGCCTTCAGCATGGCCCACGAAGTCCCGGATACGCACGTATTTCACCAGGCGTGGCACGTTTGCCGGGATGCCGCGTTTGCCAACTACGAACTTCCCGGCAGTGATGCTCTGGGCGAGACGGTCGGCAGAGTTTTTGCGCGCGGCCACGATTGCGTGATCCTCGAGAACCATGGCGTGGTAACTGCCGGATCATCGCTTCAGGAAGCGTTTCACCGTTTCGAAACACTGGAATTTACCGGCAAGACCATTATCAAGGCAAGTCTTCTCGGCGAGGTGCGCTACCTTACCGAGGCAGAGATCCTGCTTGCCAGCCAACGGCAGACGCCGCTTCCGGAATCCGAGAGGCGCGCGCCATCCAGCGCCGAGAAGGAGCTTCGAAGCGTGCTGGCCGAATTCATCAGGCGGGCCTATCGCCAGCGTCTCTTTATCAGCACGCAAGGGAGTTTTTCGGCACGTTTAAATAGCTCGTCATTTCTGATCACGCCCTATGAACTCGATCGCGGCGCCGCCGAACCGCGCGACCTGGTGCTGATTCACCATCATCAATCGGAGGCCGGCAGCACACCCAGCCGGGCGGCCGTGGTCCACGATGCTATTTATCGCAGGCACCCGGGCGTGGGAGCGATCATCAATGCCTATCCGGTGAACGCAACCGCCTTCGGCATGACCTCCTTCGCGCTCGACACCCGCACCATTCCGGAAAGCTATGTTGTCGTGCGCCGCGTGGGCCGCGCTCCGTACGGTCTTCAGTTTGAAGATGCCGACGCCGTGGCGGCGCGCATCGAGCCGGCCACCCCTGCCCTGCTGCTTGAAAACGACGGCGTGCTGGTGACGGGCGCCACCGTGCTCGAGGCGTACGATCGCCTGGAAGTACTGGAGTCGACAGCCGAGGCATTGATCAACTGCCGTGCCATAGGAGAGCTTGCGCCCATGTCGGACGACGTGATTCGCGAGCTGACGGCGGCGTTCCGGCTTCCCGAATAGCTGAATCGCGGTTATATCCGTCGGCTAGGGCACCAGCGAGAATACGGAAGCGACGCTGCCGATACCATACGATCCGGAGGCGGTGCCATACAGCACGCCGCTACTTCCCCTGACCAGCCCGGCCTTCGGGTACTGGCCGCCGCTGCCGCTTTGGAAATCCCACAGGGTAGCAATCTTTGCCCTGCAGCGCGGTCCGCAGGAATCCGTGTAAGTCTTGCTCGGCCCATGGGAGACTTGGCGAGCCTGGCGGAGTCAGCGAAACGACCGTTCCAGCGCCGAACCCGCCCGCACTCGTAACACCGTACAGCAGGCCTTCGCCCCGATGCCGACTCGTGACTTGGACGAGGCATGTCTGCGGCCCCCGGCTTCAGCAGCCGAACTTCAGTTACAATGATCGACACGTAGCGGTACTACCCCGTTGTAGGAGGAAACATGGAACGCAAGCTGGACCGGGACCCGTATTTCATTCAATCGGTTGCCCATGCCGCAGACGTCCTCAGAGCGTTCAGCACGCCTAACGAAGTGCTCCGGCTCCGCGATGTCGTCTCCAGGACATCTCACAACAAAGGCATCGCGTTTCGCATGCTGTACACACTCGAAAAGACCGGTCTGGTGGAAAAGGTCGGCATCCATCAATATCGCTCGACCGTGCAGCAGCGCAAAGCGCGTAAGTACAAGATCGGCTATGGGGCCCAGGGTACGAACTACCAGTTCGGACAACAGGTCACCGATAGTCTCAAGCAGGAGGCCGATCGCCTGGAAACAGTTGAATTGCTCGTGCTGGATAATCGTTACAATCCGAAGGTCGCGCAGAAAAACGCTGCCCTGTTCATCCAGGAGCGCTGCGACCTGGTGATCGAGTTCCAGACCGACGAAACCGTGGCGCCGATTATCTCGGCGAAATACCGGGACGCGAAAATTCCGCTCATCGCGTTGGAAATACCGCATCCGGGCGCCACTTATTTTGGCGCGAACAACTACGAAGCGGGCATGCTCGGCGGGCGCGAGTTGGGACGTTGGGCCAAGCAGCACTGGGGCGGCCAAGTCGATGAGATGGTGATGCTCGAGCTGCCGCGAGCCGGCGTCATTCCACGGGCACGGCTTACCGGCATGCTGGTCGGAGTGCGAGAAGTGCTTCCGGGCCTCGAAGAGTGTCCTGTTTCCTATGTGGATGGCGACGGCCAGTTCGAGACCAGTTGGAAGACCATGCGAAAACACTTGCGAGACACGGCCGTTAAGCGAACTTTGATCGGCGCGATCAATGACGCGAGCGCGCTGGGCGCCTTGCGGGCTTACCAGGAGGCGGGACGCGAGGAGGATTGCGCGATCATGGGCCAAAATGCATCGCCTGAGGGGCGCGACGAACTCAGGCGCTCGACGCGATTCATCGGCTCAGTGGCCTACTTTCCGGAGAAGTACGGTATGGGCCTGCTCAAGCTCGCTTTGGACATTCTCAGCTCGAAAGCCGTACCTCCAGCCATGTTCGTCAAGCATCAACTGGTTACCACAAGGAACGTCGATCAGGTTTATCCGAATGATTGCTTAACCATGCGTTAACAGTTGGCAACGGCAAGAGGAAGATCATGATTACCACACGTCAAATGGACCAAGCCGGCGCGGCCCTCGATGGCTTCACCATCGAACTGCCGTCCTGGGGTTTTGCGAACACAGGCACGAGATTCGGAAAGTTCATCCAACCGGCGGCGGCCACCAGCACCGAGGAAAAAATTGCCGACGCCGGCGCGGTGCATCGGATTACGGGCTGCTGCCCGAGCGTCGCGGTCCACGTACTGTGGGATTTTCCGAACGGGGTGTCCGGCGTCCCGGCAGTAATCAAATCCGCGGCAGAGAACGGAGTGCGCATTGGCGCCGTTAATCCGAACGTATTCCAGGATCAGTGCTACAAGAATGGCTCGCTCGGCAATCCCGATCCGGAGGCGCGCAAAACAGCACTCTCTCACATTCTTGACTCCATCGAGATTCAGCGAGCCACAGGATCGCGCGACCTCTCGCTATGGTTTGCCGATGGCATCAGCTATCCGGGCTCGGGTTCTATCCGCGCGCGGAAAGCATCATTCGTCGAAGGACTGAAGACGGTCCACGCGGCCTTGAGTGGGGATCAGCGGATGCTGGTGGAGTACAAGCCCTTCGAGCCGGCCTTCTACGCCACCGACATCGCGGACTGGGGCATGTCGTATATCTTCTGTAAATACTCCGGATCGCGCGCGAAAGTTCTTGTGGATACCGGACATCATTATCAGACGCAGAACATCGAGCAGATAGTCGCCTGGCTGCTCAGCGAGAATATGCTTGGCGGATTCCATTTCAACGACCGCCGGTACGCTGACGACGATCTCACTCTGGGCTGCATGGATCCCTACCAGGTGTTCCGTATCTTCCACGAGATCTGCTACTTCACCTGGGAAACGAAACAGCCGCCGGACATCGCTTACATGATCGACCAAAGTCACAATCTGAAGAACAAGATCGAAGAGACGATTCAGACTTCAAATAATGCCCAGGAATTATTCGCGAAGGCATCGCTGGTCGATCATGAGAAACTTGCCTCCTACCAGCGAAGAGGCGACCTGATTGACGCCGAAGAAACGCTGCGCGAAGCTTTCTTTAGCGACGTTCGTCCGCTGCTGCGGGAATGGCGCAAGTCTAAAGGCTTGCCGGAGGACACGATTTCCGCTTTTCGCGAGAGCGGCTATCTGCAGAGAGCCGAAAAGGAGCGAGCCGAACGGAATCAGGCCGCCCTATCCAGCTACGCGTAACGCACTAGCCGGAAGGCAACCGAAGCCGCTACACTTTGAGATCGATGCTGCGGACGGTCCAAGCCACCCGCTATGTAACTCCGTTTCGTGAGGGCGGCTCGCTTCCCGCTCTGGTCGAGGCCGACGATCTTGGGCTGTACGTATTGAAATTTCGCGGCGCCGGCCAAGGTCCGCTGGCGCTGGCCGCCGAGATTATAGCTGGTGAGATCGGCCGGGCGCTTGGCCTCAACGTACCCGAACTGGTGCTGATGGAAGTGGACGCGGCGCTCGGGCGCAACGAGCCCGATGAAGAGATCCGCGATCTGCTCCAGAATAGCGTAGGGTTGAACCTCGGCATGGATTTCCTGCCCGGCTCGGTGATGTTCGATCTGGCCGCCGGCGACGCGGCCGGGCCGGAGCTCGCGTCGACTGCGGTGTGGTTCGACGCCTTTGTCACAAATGTGGACCGGACGGCTCGCAATCCCAACCTGCTGTGCTGGCACAAATCGCTCTACTTCATCGATCACGGCGCCGCGCTGTACTTCCATCACGATTGGAGGGACCTCACCACCAAAGCGAGCTCCCGCTTTCCCGCAATCCGGAATCACATCCTGCTGCCCTGGGCCACCCGCATCGAAATGCTCGATGATGATTTACGCGCCAGACTGGGCGGGCCAGTGTTCACAAAGATACTTGAAGATGTTCCGGATGCCTGGCTGTTGCCTGAACCGGGAGCTTCTACACCCGCCGAAAAACGCGCGGCTTATGTGCATTATCTGGGGGTGCGCCTGAACGCTGCGTCATCCTTCATTGAGGAGGCTGTTGGTGCCCGCGCCGCACTCCTATGACTATGCCGTCTTGCGGGTTGTACCGCGGGTGGAGCGCGAGGAGTTTGTCAATGCCGGGGTAGTCCTGCACTGCCTGCAGCGGCGCTTTCTGGAATGCTTTGTGCACGTTGACGAACGGCGGCTATTGGCGCTTTGGCCGGATCTCGATCTACATCTGATCCGGCAGCACCTCGAAGCGTTCCCCAAAATCTGCTCCGGCGACCCCGCCGCGGGGCCCATTGCCAGACTCTCCAGCCGGGAACGTTTCCAATGGGTGGTGGCCCCTCGCAGCACGATCATTCAGGTTTCTCCAGTCCATAGCGGCATGTGCGACTCACCTGCGGTGGCGCTGGATGAGTTGTTTCGGCGGCTGGTCCTGGTGTGACGTGGATGCACGAAAAACGAGCCGCGCCGCCAGACCGCTGGTCTAATGGATTCGGCCGCCGGTGCCGATTGTGAATCTGAGACGTTATGTGCAGCTTGGTTGGGCGGGAATTGACCGATGACGAGCAAGCTACGGAAGCCCTCCTGAAAACTGTGTTGGAGACGCAGGAGAAGCGGACGGTCGCGGCCGGCGTTCGGGCAATTGCCCGGAGCCAGCCGGCGCAGTTCATGGCCGCGGCAATCTCGATGTTGGACGCACAATCCGCGCTGGAGGATCGCCGCAGCCTTTACAAGCAATGGTTAGACTGCCCTGAGTTTCTGCTCGAGCTGGTGCATCCCGATCGATTCAGTAGCGCGCAGCTGGCGGTAGTCTGCCGCGGCCTTAAAGAGATCGACGACATGCTGGATGTCCAGTTGGGGCGGCTGCTGCCGGGACGCCATGATGACCCCATGGGCCTGCTCCCCGACGTGGTGTTGCGTGTGCTCGATGTGCTGGACGCAATCTCGGCGGGGTCCAGATTAATCCTGATGCTGGGCCATCTGACCGAACACAGGAACCCGCGCATCGCCTCCAAAGCGACCATGCTGATAGGGAAGCGCGTGCGCAATGACAACTGGGTCAAACGGCAATTGGCTGCCATCGATCCGCGGGTGCGCGCCAATGCCATCGAGGCGCTCTGGGGCGTCGACTCTCCGACCGCCCGTAAGTGCATGTGGGATTCTCTCAAGGACGATAACAACCGCGTGGCCGGCAATGCCCTGGTTGGGCTGCACCGGTTGGGCGAGCCGGCCGTGGGCCAACTGGTGCAGCGAATGATACAGGACTCGCGGCCCATCTTCCGCACCACTGCCGCATGGGTGATGGGCAAGATCGGCGAACAAGAGTTCGCCGAGCCTTTGCGCAACGCTCTCAATGACTCCGACGAGCTGGTTCGCGACACAGCTCAAACCGCCCTCGCGGGCATTGAAGCGCCGCCTGCGAAGCCACGCCAATCGTCCTCGGCAACCGCGGAGCGGCAAGTTCTCGCGGGATAGCAAGGAGGTTTCCGAAGGGCTGATATACTGGCTGCCTGACGGATGCGCACCGGTGGCAGACTGTTTATCGCGGTATTGGCGGCTGCCGGGGTAATCCTCGTCTACCAGCTTTTTATTCCGCCAATCGTCGGGCTGGCCGATCAGGGCGACTTCATTCGAACGATCGGCCGTTTCGGATATGGTCCGCAGCATCACGGCACGCTGGAGTATGTATACGTCGAACCAAAGTACATCCCCGATCCGCATTATCGAAGTCCCGGCTGGGAGCAGGCCAACAGCGAATATCTATTCGTAGCCGCAGCCCTGCTGGTCAACAAAGTTGTCTCGAAGGATGGGACACTCGATATCACGGTCGCTGGTCTGGTGCACGTGATCGCCTTCCTGGCGGCTTTCGCGCGTCTGCTGTGGGTCACACGCCACCTGAACGATCGCGCGCTCATCTGGATCGGCGCGCTGATCGTGCTGACCGATGCGGGATATGCCATCTATTGGAATTCGTTTTACGCGGAGCCGGCTTCTTGCATTTTCTTTCTCCTGCTGCTGGCCGAAACAGTACAGATTAGCTGTTCGGGCAAGCTCACCCCGCCGGTCATCCTGCGCTGGTCGCTCTGGTCGATATTGTGGGTGCTGGCAAAGCCTCAAAACGCGCCGCTCGGCCTGATTCTCGCGTTGTTCATTCTACGGCTGGCCTGGTGGGTGCGGCCGCCATGGGCGCGGGTCATCCCTGTGGCGGCCTCCTTCTCGCTGGTAGCATGCGCGATCTTCAACGTAACTGCCATGCCGACCTACGGACGCATGGCCAACACTTATGGCATGATCTTCTCCGGCATCCTGGGAGATTCGAAGAACCCGGCGTCGGACCTGGAAGCACTGGGGCTCAATCCCAGCCTCGCAAAGTACGCGGGTACGGGGGCGTGGAGCGCTGGAACCCACTATCCGGAAATGGCAGCGTCCGGCGAGATGCGCAGTGTTTCGACGTTCACCATCGTGCGCTTCTATTTGGCGCGTCCGGCGCGTTTGTGGCGCCGCCTGCACCAAAGGCTGCCCATGATCACTTTCCTGCGGTATTGGTATGGCAACTTCGAGCCGTCAGCCGGCTATCCGCCCGCCAAGTTGAGCCGCGCCTTCAACCTGTGGAGCGCCTTCCATGAACACGTCTTACCAGTCTTCACCAAATGGATGGTCTTGGCGTTGGCGGCCTGGCCGCTCGTAGCAGCGTGGCGATGGAAGGGTGAGCGGGACGCATTCCGGCGCAGGCGCATCGAGATTTCGGCGCTTCTTCCGATCTGCTGCCTGGCGGCATTGTTCAGCGCCGTATTCGGCGACGCCTTCGACTTAGTAAAACATTTATATCTGTTCAATCTGCTGCTGGATACATGCCTGGTTTACTTTTCCTGGCTAGCGTGGGCTTCCGCGCAGCGATTATTTTCGATACGCTCGCGCGCTTTCGACGTCACAGCATAATTAGTTTGGAATATAATTTGTTGTGCTGGAACACGAAAGACACGAGCCTGCTGTACTTCGGCAGGCCCCACCGCTAACAAGTATGGCTTTGGCCGTGCGCATCCCCCGGCGGCTGCAACTGGCAGTTTGCGGCTCCCTGCTGTTTGCGCTGAACTTTTTTGTGTGCCACGAACTTTTCTGGACTGAATACACGGATCGCGTTATTTCCGGCGATGCCATGTACATCTCGATCAGCCGCTACATGCTCGATCACTGGCGCGATTCGTCCTGGTGGCCCATCTGGTACAACGGGATTCCCGGGCATGACTCCTATCCGCCGCTGCTCCATGCGCTGGTCGCGCTGATCGCCGCTCTGGAGCACGTCAGTCCCGCGCTGGCCCACCACCAGTTCGCGGCTATGGTATATGCTCTCGCGCCGGCCGGTCTGTTTTTTCTTGCTGAACGGTTGTCCCGCTCGATTGGTATGGCGCTGGCCGCCGGCATCGCGTTCAGTCTCCTGTCGCCGTCAACACTCCTGATTCCCTGGATGCGCGCGGATGCAGGCGGTTGGTTCGGCCCGTGGCGCCTGTGCGTACTGGGGGCATATGGCGACGCGCCACACATGTTCGGATTCGCGCTGATGCCTTTCGCAATTATCGCGCTGGACGCGGCGCTCAAGCGCCCGGGGCCGGCCCGTATTCTTCTCGCAGCGCTGCCCATGGCTGCCATTCTGCTGACCAATTGGCTGGGCTCGCTCGCGTTGGCATGCGCGGTCGCTTCCTACCTGCTCGCGACTACCAACGCCCGGACCGACTTTTCCCGCTGGGCTATCACCGCGTTGATCGCGTTGAGTGCGTATCTGCTCGCTTGTCCCTGGATTCCACCAAGTACGATCCAGGTGATTTCGGAAAACGGCCAGGTGGCGCAAGGCGATTTTCGCGCCGACATGCGGCAACTTCCCTTGCGTGTACTGGTGCTGGCCGTTGTCGCAGCGCTGGCCAAGCTCGGCTTCAGGAAACGGAAAACGCAGGCAGGCATTCAGGTGGCGGCCTTCCTCGTCTTGATTCCAGGTAGCGTTCCCCTGCTTTATGATTGGGCACACATGGCGTTCGTTCCGCTGCCGCATCGCTACGTGTGGGAGATGGATTTCGCAATCTGCCTGCTCATCACCGGCTTGATCGCCGCTCGATTCGGGAAGTTTCCGCCCCGCGCGAAATATATAGTGCTCTTCCTCGCCTTGCTATGCAGCGTTTACCAGTTGCGGGTCTACCGCAGATACTCAGCCGCCTTGATCAAGCCAATCGACATGACCGCCACGGTCGAATATAGAATTGCCGACTGGTTAAAGCGCACCTATCCCGGGAATCGAGTCTTCGCCATTGGAACCGTCGCGTACTGGCTCAACGCCTTCTCAGATGTGCCGCAGGCGAGCGGCGGCTTCGAATTTGGAACTCCTACCCCACAGGATCGGACAGCCCTCAAGATCGTCTCCGAAACAGATAGTCCCGAGACAACTCTGCTATGGTTGCGCGCGCTGGGGGCCGATCTCGCGGTAGTGGGCGGCCCGCATACCCGGGCGTCATTTCGTGTTTTCAGCAACCCGCGGCGATTTGACCAGTTTGCAAAGAAGATATGGAGCGATGGCGACGATTTCATCTACCTGATCCCCCGCCGCTCGCGATCGCTCGCACATGTAGTTCGGCATGGGGACACAACTGAGATCACCCGCTATGTTTCGGCCCTGGAGGATGCTTCTCTTCCGGCAGCCTCATTTTCATGGCACACCAACGACTCCGCTATTGTGAGTGCAGATGTTCCGCCTGGCGATGTCCTTTCGATCCAGATCACTTATAGTCCGGGCTGGCACGCAACCGTTAATGGATCACCACAGCGAATCGAGAAGGATGGCCTCGGATTCATGACCATCGAACCCCGAGGCGCGGGACATTGCTCAGTTTCCCTGACGTTCGATGGAGGAATTGAAGCCGCAATCACACACTGGGTTGCGGCCACGGTGTTGTTCCTGTTGGTGAGCCTGTCATTGGTCGAAATATTTTGGAAAGATTCAGCGCGCGCCATTCGTGCCCGTGCAGCGATTGCTTTCGATACGGTTGCGCGCGAGTGAGACGCCTGGCGCCGCGGCCACGCAGGAATGCTCGAGGGCGAACCCGGAAATCTCATTGCGCTCAATGCGGTTGCCTACAGTATTAGCCGGGCGCGCGGCGCCGCGCCCCAGATAGACGCCGCTGTGCAACAAGTCCGGCTGGTCGGGCGCGTAGTTACAGCCGGGGCGGCTCATATCACCGGTACACCGGTTGCGATTCAGCCCCAGCAGCCGGTTGCCCGACACCAGGTGCCGCGAGCCGATCAGGAAGATCCCGCCAAATCCTGTGCCATCGATCAAATTTCCAGAGATGGTTACATTGACGGGCTCGGCATCAGGGTTGGAATTGTTGAATACGATGCCGTATTGCGCGTACGGATATTGATCTGGCGATTTGCGGCTGATACAGGAGTTGTCGCGCACCTCGCCATCGTGAAATCCATCGAGATCGATGCATTTGCCGTCGATCTCTTCGAAGTGGTTGCCGACGTAGGAGGACAAATCGACGTTGCCTGCCGTATCGATGGCCACGGGTATCGCGGAGGCCGCCAGATCCACAAGCTGGGGCGGATATCCGATCCTGCCGCCGGCGTTGTTTTCGACGCGGATCCGTGTAGCATGGCCTACCTGTATGGCGTCGCGCGCGACGTCTTCGATCACGTTCTGAGCGATAATCCCATTTGCATTCCGCGGCGAGCGATAGTTGGAGTGAGTCCAGATGCCATTGCCCCGCACGCGGCGCAGGGTCGAGTGCCGCACCTCAAAATCGCGCGTGCCTTCTTCGAGAAGAATGCCGCCGGATGCATTGTTGCACCCGGCCGGTCCCAGCGAGCCCGAATCCTCGATGTGGACGCTCTCGATGCGAACGCCGGATGAGCCGCTCACCAGCAGTGGATAGTTGGCCGTCCCAGTGAACCAGAGATTGCGTATGGTAACGCCGGTGGCATTCTCGATGAGTATGCCGTTATTGCGGTAATAGCGGGCGAAAGGTACATCGGAGGGGGGCAGTCCGATAGGCGTCTGCAGCGCCGCGCGGTTTCCTTCGATGCGAAAACCGGTGAAGCGCAGGCTGGTTGCGCCTTTGGAAACGATTAGTGCGCGGCCTTTGAAATCGTCCGCGGCTCTCAATGTGGAACCCGCCGGATCGCCGCGAATTTCCATGCGGGCGCCTTCCGGAATCACCAGTTCGCGACGGAGCAGCAACGTTCCGGCGGGCAGGTCCACCGTCCCCATGCCCGATTCGAGAGCCTTGGCGAGATCCGTTTCGCCGGGCCGCGAGCACCCGGCCATCAGCAGGATGCATCCGATGCCTCCGAGACAAAAGCCGAGGAGCTCCGGCAACTCAGACGACCTCGATGGCAACCGGCGCGAAGACACGGCGTCCGAGGGTCAAACGGAGCAGATGAGGTCCCCGCGAAACGGTATCAGGCAGGAAGATGTTGACCTCGTGGCGCTGCTCCAGAGGGTCGGTGCAAAACACATCGAGTCGCTTTACGGGAACGCCGTCGACCGCCGCTTCGATCCGTTCCGGAGCGGAAGTCTCCACCATCACCACCTTAATCGAACGGCTGGCGATGCGCGCCCCGGACGCCAGGTTGACGCCATCGGTAACGGCGCAGACGCGCGGCACGGCGGGACCGCAGGGGATGACGCGCATCGCCGTCACCTCGGTGATGGGCTTGCCGAGCCAGAAGACTTCGACCGGCACCAGCCCTGTGCGTGTTCCGGCCGGCAGCGCTACATTCAATTGCACCACGCCGTCCCATTCCGGCGGACCGAGATACGAGAGCACCCCGGGGCGCCCGTCGATACGGACTTCCAGGTCAATCAGGTCGGCGTCGGCGGGCAGGTTTTCCAGACGTAGCGCGGCAAAGGCCCGTGGCCCTGAGGCTGGCACCAGCGGGTCGGCGGTGAGCGCGTTGCTGATGATCCGAAAGCGCGTGGCCGGCACCGGCGACGGGTCGAGAAGGGCACGCCATCCGGGCGCGCGCTTGCGCCAGGTGGTCCACAAATATTGTGTCGCGACATTTTCAAGCGCGAGCAGTTGAAAATCGTGCCGCAGCGCGAAGTCAGCAACTTCCTGCCCGGGGATGCGGACGCCGTCCCATGTGGTATAGCGCGCCGACGTCTCGGGCAGCCCGTTGATCTGGCAGCGCAGAATGCCGCCGGGCTTGAGCACGCGGCGAGCTTCGGTCAGATACCCGAGCACGATTTCGCGGCTGGGGATGTGTTGGAAGACCGCGTAGGAGTAAACGAAATCGAACGACTCATCGGCGAAAATCGAGAGATCGGATTTCCCGGTGTGGTGTACGTGGGCGTGGGGAATGCCGCTCAGCCTGGCAGCCGCCATCCGGATCATTTCATCGGAAACGTCCGTGCCGTGAATTTCGGCGAATTCGCGGCTCAGCGGGAACATCAGGCGCCCCGGGCCGCAGCCGATCTCGAGCCCTTTCAGGCCGGCCGCCGGCCGCAGGTGCTTGATCTCGCCGCGCAGGCCGCGAACCACGTCGGCGGCGGAAGCGAGGAACTCCGCATCGCCCTGTTCACGCCCGCCGAAAGCGACGTAGTAGCGCACATCTTCGCGGGCGCGGTCGTTCCAATCCCGGCGCATGCGGTCGAGCACGTTGGATTCGGCCATGCCTACCCGGTATTCTATCGATAATGGCGATCGTTTTCCGGCAGGCCGTTTGCCCGCCGTTGCAAAGATTGGATGCGGTGGCGCCGGATGGCGCGGTCATTGGGATCATCGGTGAGAATGGGTCCGGCAAAAGAAGTCTGCTGCGCCTGGCCGCGGGCATCGAGACGCCGGTTGCCGGCGCGGTCGAAGCGGGTCCGTCGCGCCGGTTGTTGGGGCCGGACGATCCGCTCGATCTGTCGCCTGTAGATGCGCTGCTTTTGGAGCATGCGCTCGCCAGGCAGGACGCCCTGGTGCGGCAGCGCAGCGCATTGGCCATTGACCGGCTGCGCCGCGCCGGAACCACGGTGCTGCTGGTCTCGCACGAGGAAGAACTGCTGCGTCTGCTCTCCGACGAAATTTGGTGGCTCGACCAAGGGAAACTCGCCGGCCGCGGCGATCCAGCCGAGATGCTGCGCGCCTATGGCTGCCACATCGCGCGACGCCTCCGAACCTGGGGTTCGTCGTTTGCAGCCCCGGTGACCCCGCGCTTGCGGCGTGGCGACGGCCGCGCGGAGATCGTCAAGCTGGAACTGCTCGGCGAATCGGGACAGCCGGCGGGCATACTGCGCAGCGGTGAGCTAACCACGGTGCGCTTGACTGTCCATTTCCAACAGGCTGTTGCGGACCCTGTGATCGGCCTGATGATCCGAACCCGTGTCGGCATGAACGTCTACGGCACCAATACGGAGCTCGAAGGGCTGAAGCTGGGACCTTGCGCGGCAGGAAGCCAACTGCAGCTCAGCTTCTCGTTTCGCTGCGAGCTATGCGCCCAGGAGTACACGCTGACGGCGGCCTCGCACGATCCGGACGGGGTCTGGCACGATTGGCTGGAGGACGCCGTGGCCTTCGCCGTAGCGGACAATCGCTACACGGCCGGCGTGGCCAACCTGAGAGCGACGGTGCGGCTCACATGATGCAGTCGCCGCGTGCAATCAGGCATGGCTCACTTCAGCTTACCGTTTACGAAAAGAACGGATTTTTCCAGTGCGTCGAGAGCTGAATCGAAGAGAGCCTCGCCCTGCGGCAAGTCGGGGCGCTTCTGGCCTTGTGGCCCGAGGCAGAAGTCATGGTAACCGTTCTCGTAGATTTCCATGCGTACGGACTTGCCTGCCCCCGCGAGCGCGTCGTGTAACATGATGGTCACCGGAAGCAGGCGGTCGGCAGTTCCGACAAGAATCAGGACAGGTGTGCGGATGGGCTCGATGTTCTTCCGGGAAATCTCGGGATCGGGCTTCATATCTTTGAAAGCATCCGGCCCCGCAGCCGCGCCCGGCGGCGGCATCTTCATACCGAGAAACCAGATCGCCGCGGGTGCGCCCACAATAGCCGCATTGACCGGCACCCTGGAAATCAGGTTCATCACCAGATTGCCTCCCAGGCTGACTCCGTAAAGACTGATGCGGCCGGCATCCACGTAAGGCAGCGCCTTGACATAGTCGATGACGGCCAGGCCGTCGTCGATAGAGGTGATCATGCCCTCCGGGGAAGGCGCGGAGGTGAGCTTCATGTTTCCGCCGCGATAGTCGGCTACGGCGACAACATAGCCCTCCTGCAGGAAGCGCTCCCACACCGGACCGCCGGTATCGCCTCGCGACCAGCCTGCGAGTTGTTGCATGCCGCGGCCACCGGGCGCGCCATGAAACATGATGATCGCCGGATACCTGCCGTCGCCCTTGGGCTTGCGGATCGCCGCTGCCACGTACAGTCCATCTTTGGTCTTGATGTAGATCTGCTGGACGGGCGAATCCGCCTCGCTCACCGCATGAATGTATTTTTCGTAGGGCAAGGGAGTGGTGCCGCCGGGGTTGTGATGAATTTCCGCTCCCGCGACGCTTGCGCAAATCAGACAGAAGAACACCGTTCGCATAGTCAACTCCATCACCGCCCCGGCACCACATCGATTTGCAGCGTCGGATCGGCTGCTGGCACGTAGCCGACCGGCAGCCCCAATTCGCCGCGTACGATGTTGCATCCCTGCGCGATCGCACTCGCTTTATAGAATGCGATCTCCCGGTTGCAGCCCTGCCGGCCAAATCCGCAGTCGCTTGACACGATCAAACGCTCGGCCGGTATGTACTTTAGGGCCTTCCGAATCTCGGCAGCTACGTCTTGGGGCCGATCGGCCTGCAGCGCGCGATGGCTGACGGCGCCGATGCAGATTTTCTTCTTGAGATCGTGTTTGAAAGGCTCGAACAGCTCGATATCCCGCTGGTTGCGATCCTTCATCTCGAGCGTCCAGACATCGCCCCGGCACCGCTCCAGATAGATTTCGATGGAGTTGGCATAACTGGTGTCCTCCATCACGCGCTGCATGTTGGGGTTGCCCCAGCAGGTATGGATCCACAGTTCCACGTCGTCGAGGCCCTCTACCTCGCGGTTGAAAGCGTCGACCATGAACTTCACCTCCTCGTGGTCCTTGCCGTAAGTATTCGCCATGAAGTGGAAGGTGGGTTCTTCGATCTGTATGCACCGGCAGCCGGCATCCCGTAGCGCCAGAAGTTCCTTATTCATCGCCTCTGCCATGTCCCAGATCACCTGGCGCTTGTCGGTGTACCTGGTCGTGTGGATGTCCAGAAACAGCGCCATTACCTGAGAACAGCAGGTGCCAAATTTTACCGGCTTGCGGGTCTTGGCCTGCGCGATGCGCCACAATTTCGGAAAATCGAGCGGCCGGTGCGCGATCTTATCGACCACGTGCGGCCAGCGCCACCCGGTATAAATCTCATTCAGCAGCGTGCCGGGTGGATAGTGCAGCCATGGTGCGGTGGTCTCTTCGGGCTGCAGGTAGTCCCCTTCGAAGCCGGCCCAGCGCTGCAGGGGGTAGTGATGCCAGGCGCGTCCCGCCATATCTTCATCGACATGGAAATCTCCGTGCGTCAGGATATCGAGCCCGGCGCGCTCCTGATCGCTGATCACCACGGCCATGGCGTCCTGAAACTTCTCGCGGAAGTGCACGTCGAGCAGGCAGGTGTCGAGCGGGCGGCCCCACATACTCACGTCAAACCAGCGCGGGCGTGGAAAAGACCCTGTGACGGTGCTCGGGAGAGTCAGATGGGCGGTAGCGGTGAACATGGTTACTCCACTCAGGATTGTACTGCGGGCCGCGTCAGCTCAAACCGGTCGGTGGTGCGCGTATAGGTAGCGCCGCCCATACGGCCTATGGGCCGGAGCTTGTCCGGATCGAGCTGATAGTTCTCGATCCAACCATCCTCCACATGAAATCGCAGCACCTGGCCCAGCACCAGGCTGCCGCCCAGCGGCTTGGCGCTTACATCGACGATTTCCAGCAGCCGGCACTCCATGTGGACGTGCGATTCTTTCACGCGCGGCGGACGCACCAGGTCGCTCGGCACCGGTGTAAGCCCCGAAGCCTGGAACTCGTCTGTCTCCGGTGGAAATTCAGCCGAGCAGACATTCATCTGCGGGGCGAACTCCTCGGAGACGATGTTCACCACGAACTCGCCGGTAGCCTGTATGTTGCGCAGCGTATCTTTGCGGCCGCCATCACCCCCGCGGCTCGCCCGAATCATGGGCGCGAAACAAACCACCGGCGGATCGGCGCTTGCCGCCGTGAAAAAACTGAATGGCGCGAGATTCTGAATGCCGTCCACACTGATGGTAGAGACGAATGCGATGGGCCGCGGCACAATCGCCGCGATCATCAATTTGTATACATTACGCGGCTCGGTAGTCCCGGGGTCGATGATCACTTTTTTTCCACCCAGCTTGCCCAATACTCCTTCCACTCCACGCTTTCTGCCGCGGGCAGGATGTCCAAGGGGTTGAGGCCGTCCAGCATCACAGCGCTCTCATCCGTAAATGTTTTCTTACCCTGGTTGGCCAGCGCTTTGGGATGCGGTCCGTGGTGTATGCCGCGGGGGTGCAGCGTAGCCATGCCGGCCTTGATATTATCGCGGCTGAAGAAATCGCCGTCGTGATAAAAAATGAACTCATCGTAGTCCGTGTTGCGATGAAAAAAGGGCACCTTAAGGGCATCGGCATCCTGCTCGAGAGGCCGCGGCAGGAAGGTGCAAATCACTGCGCCCTCGGTAACGAACGTGGTGTGGGCGCTGGGAGGTAGGTGCGCACGATGGCTCATGATCGGCCGTATGCTGTTCAGGTTGATTTTCCACACGGTGAGATCGCCCTTCCAGCCCACCACGTCCATGGGGTTGAACGGATAAAACACCTTCGAAATCTCGTCGTCCACCTTGATGCGCACCTCCCACTCGCCACGGTCGTCGAGGTGGGGAGCCGGATCGGGTGTAATGATGGCCGCGGGATCGTATAAGGCGTGCTGCCCGAGAAGGCCCTTGTCCGGCTGGTCGAACTCGCCGCGCGACTGCACAATAAGGAAGAAATTATCGGCCGTATTCGGCAGAATGCGATGCGTCACGGCCCGCGGCACAACGATGTAATCGCCCTGTTCATACTCCATGGGGCCAAAATCCGTCTCTATAACGCCCTCACCGCGGTGCACGAAAATCAGTTGGTCGCCATCGGCGTTGCGATAATAGAAGGGCATCGGCGCCGCGCGGCGCGAAACGCAGATCTTGAGATCCTGGTTCCCCAGGAAGGCGACCGGAAGTCCCTGCGGATCGGCCAAATCGGGCGGTTCCAAGCGATTCAGATCGAAGCAATGGGGCCGCAGCTTACCCTCGAAGCGAATCCAACCGGTAGGCGGATGAGTATGGTACAAGTGAGCGCTTTTTCCGTAAAAGCCTTTGCGTCCGTGCTCTTCTTCGAAGGTTCCTTCCGGAAGCCCGACATGGGCTTGGGTGGCGACCTTGCCTTTTTTCAGTGGATACATTGAACCCTCCCGACCCTCCAGCATAGCCGGAAACACGCTGAGTCCCGGGGTTGCTTCGGAATGGTATTTTTACGCACTTAAGCAAAAAGAGAGTTGTATTTTATCGCAGCATAAACATAGCGCGGGTCTGGCGAATGGGTTCGATCCGGTTTACGATTATCCCATGGTCTTGGAGCAGTCAACCAACACCGGAGGCCGCCAATGAAAAAACTCCTATTTTGTTTCGCCGCGATTTTGCTGGTTTCTGGCATTGCCGCTGCGGACGGAGTCTGCACGCACGCTGTGATCGACGTAACTACAACTCCCGGGCAATCATTTGCTTGCGGAAGTCTGATCTTCAGCGACTTCTACCTCTCAGACGTGACCGGCAGCCTGACCGGTTCACTGGATATCTATTCGGTCAGCATCAACAGCCAGGGCCTGGTGAGCATGGATACCAACCCGAATCTAAACGCGGGTGGCAGCGAGAATCTATCATTTACGGTGGCAGGTACGCTGAACTCGCTCTCGCTGGCAGTTGGAGGCACCTCCGCATCCGTGACCGAAAGAGCCTGCTCCAATTCGATCGCGACTAGCGGGACTACCGCCGGCCTGTGCTCAAACAGTGCGCAGAGCACCTTCGCCGCTCCGCTTGGCCAATTGACTGTCCAAAGCGCGGATCCGATGCAGCAAGTGGTGCCGGGCATGTACACGCTCGGTCCGGTGCACGTCTTCGAAACCATTGACGCTGGGAGCGGCAGCCTGACACAGCTTTCCCAGAGTTTTGGCGATCCGGTTCCCGAACCAATCACGTTTGTCCTGCTGGGCTCGGCTCTGGCATTTCTGGGAATCGCCGGCCGGCGCCTCCGCAAGGACTAGCGCGAACGGTATTTCGCAGAATTCCGATCTTTTCGATAGCAAGCTCTATCACGTCACCGGGCTGGACCCATCGGTCGAGTTCCAGTCCGCAGCCCCCTCCGACCGTTCCTGAGCCAATCACATCACCAGGTACAATGCTGTCGCCGCGCGTCAGAAATTCGATCATCTGCTCAAATTTCCAATAGATCGAATTTGAGTTGGCCTGCGACCAGATCTCCCCGTTCACGCGCGCCGACATATCCAGAGCATAAGGGTCGCCTACTTCGTCCGGAGTCACCAGATAGGGGCCGAGCGCGGTACACCAGTCCTTACCCTTGGCAGGACCCAGCCGCACCTTCATTTCCTGGCGCTGTATGTCCCGCGCGCTGAAGTCGTTCATGATGGTGAAGCCGGCGATATACTGCCCGGCTTCGTGTGCGCTGATATCCCGCCCTCTTTTTCCGATAACCGCGGCCAATTCCAGCTCGTAATCGAATTTCTGGGTAAAAGACGGCCATATCACGTCTTCATCCGTGCCGATGATGTGGTGATGACCGCTCTTGTAATAGACCGGAATTTCGTACCATTCCTGCGGCATTGCTTCGCCGCGCTTTTCGAAGCCTTTTTTCACATGCGCCTCGAAAGCATAGAAATCCCGCACGGAGGCCGGGTTGGGAATAGGCGGGAGCAGCTTCACCTCATTCGCCGGATAGAGGAGGCGCTCATCGTGTGGCAGAGCTTCCAGAGCCCGCCGCGCCCAGCCGGCCGCTCGCTGCTCGCCCCGCAGATACTCGAGCATATCGGCGGGCAATAGCACGTCAGCCACCCGCCGCGGCTGCGGCTCGCCCTCGCGCTCGAGCAGGGAAGCGCACGCCAGATTGAGGTCCAGGATGCCCGCCGGCGTAACCGCGCCCAACCGGCGGAAGGGGCCCATCCGGGTGGCCACCTCGAACGTACAGAGCTTCATTAGAGATTGCCGCGCCGCTCCTGCTCCCGCTCGAGAGCTTCGAAGAGCGCTTTAAAATTCCCCTTGCCGAAGCTGCGGCTGCCCTTGCGCTGGATGATTTCGTAGAACAAGGTAGGCCGGTCTTCGACGGGCCGGCTGAAGATTTGCAACATATAGCCCTCGTCGTCTCGATCCACCAGAATGCCCAACTCACGCAAGCGCTCGATGGGCTCGTCGATCGGGCCGGTGCGCCGGGTCAGATCGTCGTAGTAGGTAGAGGGAACACGCAGGAAGTCGATGCCCTGATCGCGCAGTTTACCGACCGTTTCGATGATGTTATCGGTGGCCATGGCGATATGTTGCACGCCCGGCCCCTTGTAGAAATCCAGGTACTCCTCGATTTGTGACTTACGTTTTCCGGCCGCCGGCTCATTCACGGGAAACTTGACCCGGCCGTTTCCGTTGGACATGACTTTCGACATGAGCGCCGAATACTCCGTACTGATGTCGCTATCGTCGAAGTGCTGATACAGCCGGAAGCCCATTACGTCGCGGTAAAAGTTCACCCAGGTATTCATCTGGCCCCAGCCTACGTTGCCGACCATGTGGTCGATATACTTCAGGCCCACGGGCCGCGAGACCGCATCGTGCTGTTCCACCGCCATGAAACCCGGAAGAAAGGCCCCGCGGTAGTTGCCCCGCTCGACGAAAGAGTGAATGGTGTCGCCATAAGCGGCAATGGCGGAGATGCGCACTTCACCCTGCTCGTCGCGCAGTGTCTCCGGCTCGCGGACGCCTCTGCCCCCGCGCCGGGTGGTTTCGCGATAAGCCGATTCCGCGTCGTCCACCCACAGGGCGATGTCCCGCACTCCGTCGCCGTGCGTGCGCACGTGCTCGGCTACCGGATGATCCGGCCCGAGGGCGGTGGTCAGCACCAGCCGGATCTTGCCCTGCTCGACTACCCAGGATGCACGGTCGCGCGTACCGGTCTCCGGCCCTCGATAAGCGGTCAGCCGCATGCCGAATGCGGCTCTGTAGAAGTAGGCCGCCTGCCGGGCGTTGCCGACGTAGAATTCTACATAATCGGTACCGTTCAGCGGGAGAAAATCCTGCTCGGTTCCGGATTGGGGCTCAGTCAATGTTTGCATGAGAACTCCATGAAGAAGACAAAACTCCCGCTCGGCCCAGGGCCCGCTCCACTGCCTGTATGCAGCGTGCATTCTCCTGATCGGTGCCGGTCGAAATCCGGATGCATTGCGGCAGGCCGAAGGCCGCTAGCGGCCGTACAATCACGCCGTCGCGCAGCAGCATCTCCGTTAAATCGTGCGCCGCGGCGGCATCCGGAAGCGGCAGCATCACGAAGTTCGCGCACGAAGGCACGACTTCGAGGTTCATCCCGCGGAATGCATCGGTAAGCAGCCGCAGCCCGCGCGCATTCAGCTCGAGCGAGCGATGCAGGAATTCTTTATCCGCCAGCGCGCCGATGCCGGCCGCCTGCGCCACCGTGCTGGGCTCGAACGGCAATTTCACTTTCAGCAGATTGGATATCAGCTCCTCGTGCGCGAAGCCATAGCCGATGCGAATGCCCGCCAACCCGTAGATCTTCGAAAAAGTTCGCAGCGTGATCACGTTGTCGTAGCGATAGTGCATGGAATCGGGATAGCGGGGATTGTCTTTGGCGTATTCGAAGTAGGCTTCGTCGAGAATGATCAGCACGCGCTCGGGCACGTGCCGGTAGAAGCTATCGAACTCCTGCCTGGTGAAAATGGTTCCGGTCGGATTGTTGGGATTCGCCAGATAAACGATCTTGGTTTTTTCGGTGATCTCACTCGCCAGAGCGGGCAGATCGTAGTGCCAGTCGCGGTAGGGTACGGTCCGGTACCGCACGCCGCGCGAGCGGGCCAGCACCTGAAAACCGATGAAAGCCGCATCCGTGGTGAGAACTTCATCATCATCACAAAGGAAGGTCCGGATAATATTGGACATAATACCTTCCGATCCGCTGCCGGCGATCACATTTTCGGGCTTGACGTCGAATTGCCCGGCCAGGGTGCGGCGTAGATCCAGACCGCCGTTGGGGTAAAGATGGACGCTGCTCAACTGCAGGCGCATGGCCTCGATGGCGAGCGGCGAAGGTCCCAAGGGGTTTTCGTTGGAGGCCAGCTTGGCGACGCTGGTCAAGCCATAGGTGCGGCGCACCTCGTCGATAGACCGACCGGGCTCGTACGGCCGAAGCGATTCGATATAGGGCGGGACCAGAGGCATGGGCTAAGACCGCCGAGTCTCTTACCATAGTAATGCGAATGCCGGAGAGGAAGGATCATCGTAGTTGAAACTGCCCGCGACTTTGCGTACGTTGCGCTATCGCAATTTGCGGCTGTTCTTCAGCGGCCAGCTGGTCTCGCTGGTGGGGACCTGGATGCAAAACGTCGCACAAGCGTGGCTCGTGTACCGGCTGACAGGATCCTCGGTGCTGCTCGGCATGGTGGCCTTTGCCGGACAAATCCCCGTATTCGTAGCATCGCCCCTCGGCGGCATGGTGGCAGACCGGTTCCGCCGCCATCGTGTGGTGATCGCCACACAAACCGCCTCTATGCTGCTGGCCTTCGCGCTGGCTGTGCTTACCCTCACGGGCACGGTGCGGATCTGGCACATCTTCGTTCTGGCAGCGCTGCTCGGCGTGGTGAATGCGTTTGATATTCCTGCCCGGCAGGCGCTCATCGTAGACATGGTGAGCCGTGACGATCTGATGAACGCTATCGCCCTGAATTCTTCGATGTTCAATGCATCGCGGGTACTGGGTCCCGCCGTAGCAGGCCTCCTGGTGGCTACCATTGGCGAGGGCTGGTGCTTCTTCGCCAATGGCGTGAGCTACGTTGCGGTGATCGTGGGCCTGCTATTCATGAACGTAGCGGCGCACAAGCCCGTCAAGCAGCCGGGCACTCCGCTGGCGGAGGTAATCGAGGGCTTCCGCTTCGTCATCGGCAACCCGCCTATCCACTACCTGTTGATCCTGCTGGGAATTGTGAGTCTGACGGGCATGCCCATCTCTGTGCTGATGCCGATCTTCGCCGACCGGATTCTGCACGGCGGCGCTAAAGGATTAGGTATCTTGATGGGAGTGTCGGGCATAGGGGCACTCGCCGGGGCTCTGCTGCTGGCGTCGCGACAATCGGTGAAGGGCCTGGGGCGATGGGTAGCGCTAGCGGCAGGAGCCTTCGGGGTCAGCCTGATAGTCTTCGCGGTTTCGCGCTCCTTCCGGCTCTCGTGCGCTCTGTTGCTGCCGGTCGGCTTTACCATGATGGTGGAGATGGGCTCTTCGAACACACTCATTCAGACTATGTCGCCCGATCATCTGCGGGGCCGCGTGATGTCGGTATACTCGATGATGTTCATGGGCATGGCGCCCATCGGGGCGCTGCTGGCGGGCGTCGCGGCGGGCCGCTGGGGGGCGCCTGCTACGGTGGCTGGCGGAGGCGGGGTCTGCATAGCCGCGGCCGCGGTGTTCGGTCTCCGCTGGCCCAATCTCCGGGCAGGGGCGCGGGAGTTGATCGCGGCTGCCCAGACCACCAAATGATCCTGCCGCGCTCGTTCTACGGCCGCCCGACTGTGGAAGTCGCGCGCGACCTGCTGGGCAAGATTGTGGTCCACGGTGAAACAGCCGGCAAAATTGTCGAGACCGAAGCGTATCTTGGCGGCGAAGACCTGGCGGCGCACTCCGCGCGCGGCATCACGGCGCGCACGCGCGTGATTTTCGGACCGCCGGGCCACGCCTACGTCTATTTCATTTACGGGATGTATGCATGTCTCAACCTGGTGGCGGAGCCGGACGGCAAGCCCGGCTGCGTCCTCATAAGGGCGGTCGAGCCGGTAGCTGGAATTGAGATCATGCAGCGCCGCCGGGCTGCCGCGCATACGCTGCACAAGTTGGCTTCAGGACCCGGCCGGTTGACCTTGGCGCTGGGCATCACACGCGCGTTGAACGGAGCGGACGTCACTCGCGGCAGTCTCACGGTGCGTACGGCGGGCGAGGCGCAACCATTTGAGATCGAGGTCACGCCGCGGATCGGCATCCGGCACTGCGCCGATTGGCCGCTGCGGTACGTTATCAAGGGGAGCCCGTTTGTGAGCCGGTGATCGGCCCTTGCGGAGCTTAGAAGGCGGTGGTTGACTCAATGCCAGCCGAACGCAGGCTGGAGGCCATCTTTTGCAGAGCGACCTTGTGAATCTGGGACACGCGGCTTTCGTTGACCCCTAGCTCTTCCCCGATTTCCTTCATGGTCATCTCGTTGGTGTAGTACAGAAACACGACTCTCTGGTAGCGCTTGGGCAGGTCTTTCATGGCGACCGCCAGAGCGGAGCGCAATTCCTCTTTCGCGCACATGCTATCCGGCTGCGAATCGGCGGCAGCGGGAAACTCGACAGGGGCGTTGTTATCGGGATCGGGCCGCAGCGAAGAGACCGATACCACGCCCAGGTTGGTTAGTTCAAGGGCCATCCGGCGCCAGCGTTCGATCGGCACTCCCACGGCCTCGGCAATCTCCATCTCGGTAGGCGCGCGCCCCAGTTGCGCCGTCAAATCGCGCGTGACCGCTTCCAGTTGCTTCTGCCGCTTGCGGAGATCGCGCGAGGCCCAGTCGAGCTGCCGCAGGCTGTCCAGAATCGCGCCTTTGATGCGATGCTTGGCGTAGCTTTGGAAAACGACTTTTTTGTCAGGATTGTACTTCGACGCCGCGTCGAACAGTCCCAGCACGCCGGCATGGATCAGGTCGTCGAGGTCAACGTGAACCGGTAGATTCTCGTGAACGCGTAGCGCGATGACTTTCACCAGCGAAAGATGTTCGAGAACGATCTCGTCCCGAATCGCATTCGGTTCAGCTACTGTGTCCGGCGTCATGATGCTTGCGGCTGCCATATATTTCGTTTTCCTTTTGATAATTGCTTGCCGGATTTCGTCCGACGCTATCTGAAAAAGCAAGCAGAATACCAGACTCAATATACGGCGAAAGCCTTATTTGAAGGGTGTGCAATGTCTCAATAGCAGAGACCGTAAGCGCCTATGGAATCAGTGAAGTACCGACAGGAAGCTATTTTATGCCAGTGCTTTCGGCGCCGTTTTTGGATCTCGCCGGCCAGTGCGAATCGGGTTCGATTCGGGACCGCGTTTCAATGTGGAAACCGAAACGACTGGGAGTTTACCAGCCGGCTTTATAGGCGATCAGAGTCTTCAGAGTCAGACCACCCAGAAAGATCCAGACCGACACACGGAACAGGCCGTCCAAAGTGAAGCTAGCCAACAGGGCCAGCACGGCGTAACACGCCAGCGCGAATGACAGGCGTTTATACATCCCGCTTAGCGCTTCTGCTGCATGTTATAGAGGAATGTAAGCTGCAGCCGGACGACCTCGCCCGAATAGTCGGTGGGAAGCGGCGGCAACGGGTTAGAGGCACTGATTCCGGCGACGGCGGCCCGGTCCAGCGCTTCCGCGCCCGAAGGCATCACGATCACCAGCTTCGGGATTTTGCCGTCTTTGCTGATCGCGAACTGAATTTGCACCCTCCCGCGGGCCCCCAGCTTGGCGCTCTCCGGGTAGACCGCAAACCAGTTCCGGCGCACACTGGCCAGAACCTTGATCAGGTAGGGCCGGAAGTCGACGCCCATCGGGTCGCTCAGCAATTGCAGCGAACTGCCGGAGTGGCCTGGCGATGGCGGCAGATTCAAGCCTAACCCTATTCCGCTTCCGCCTGTGTCGCTGATGTCGCCGACCGTGGTGGCGCCCTGGGATCCCTCACGCGCCAGACTCCGTAAAGCCCCGGAAACGGATGTATCGGGAATCGCAACCCGCCCTTGCCCTCCAGAGGGCGCGGGAGCCGCCGGCGTTTCGAAGGCCAGTTTCGGTTTCTCCTCGGGCTGGATCTGGGGAGGCGGAGCGGCCTGCGTTTGGGGGCCTTGGGGCAGCCCGCGCAGCGGTTGCTCCGCGCGATTCCCGGCATCCAGATGAGGCGGCTCGGGCAAGGGTGGGGGCGCCGGCGCCTGTGCCCGGCTCTTCCTGGGCGCCGCCGGCGGATTGGTAAAACGACGCGCGGGCGGAATTCGAATGCGAGGGCGCGGCTGCACTGCCCCGACAATTATCTCCTTACTGATCTTGCCTTTGTTGGGAGCTTTCTGGGTCAATTCCGTCAACGGCTCGATGAGAGGGGTGATGCGTGTGGCCATGCGGCGCGGCGGAGTAACCAGGCTGCGCGGCGTCAGAACCAACACTGTAATCACTACCAAGTGCAGGCCCACCGACAAAATGCGCGCCGAGCGGACGCGTGAACGGTCCTCTCCCCAGTCGGTTAATAACTGCAGTTCCGCCGTGCCTGCCGCAGCGGAACGGACTAAAGCTTCCATCCACTTACCAAAGACTTGGAGACGATTTCCGCGTGTTCTTTAATCTTATCAACAATCGACAAAGCAACCCGCAGTGTTTGACGCGCCCCCCGGCCCGAAGTTTTCGCCGGATTTCGGGTTATTACACTATCGAGGAAAGCGTCGAACTGCACCTGGAGCGGCTCCGCCTGGGTCACAGAGACCGGCTGATAGGATATCTGGCGGTTTTCGCCAACGGAAAGTAACAGCAGTTGCCGGGTGGTGTAGTCGAGCGAAACATACTGTTGCGGCTGGAAAAGACGAAGCTTGCGAACGCGCTCGGTGGAGACGCGGCTGGCGGTCAGATTGGCGACGCAACCGTTGGGAAATTCAAGGCGCGCATTGGCGATGTCCACTTTGGGAGAAAGGATAGAGATGCCGGCGGCGCGGACTTCCTGCGGCTCCGCGCCTGTCATGCTCACAACGATGTCGATGTCGTGGATCATCAGGTCCAGGACCACGTCCACGTCCAGGCTGCGCGGGCTGAAGACGCTGAGCCGGTGAATCTCGAAAAACAGCGGCAGCGTGATGCGGCTTTCGAGCGCGATTACCGCGGGATTGAAGCGCTCCAGGTGCCCCACCTGCAGCATGCGTCCGTGCCGCTCTGCCGCGGCTATGAGCCTGTCGGCGGATGCGAGATCGGGCGCCATGGGCTTCTCCACCAGCACGTCGATGCCGTGTTCCAGAAGCCAGCAGCCGATCCCGGCGTGCGCGGAGGTGGGCGCCGCCACTATGGCCGCGTCCACCTGTCCCTCCAGCAGGCGGAAATCGGTGAGAGCCGCCCGGGAAGGATCGCTGTCCACCACTGCCGCCAGGCGGGCGCGCGTGGACTGCTCCACCACGCGGCAATGGTTCCGGCCAAACTGCCCCGCGCCAACCACCCCAATCCGAATCTCTCGATTCGCGCCTGTCATTCTTCCGCCGCATATCCGGCGATGGCAATGCCCGCCGTGTCCGCCCGCGCCAACAGCTCTGCGCGGTCGAGCAGCAGCGTTCGCCCGGCGTCCACCGCCATCGCGGTTGTGCCTGTCTCACGCATGACGTCGATCGTATGCAACCCGGCAACCGGCACGTCGAACAGCAGATGATGCCGCCGGTTGGAGACCTTCACCAGGGTCAGGGGACGCCCGTTAACCAATCCGGCCGCACGGCGCAGCAGGGCGTCGGTTCCTTCCATAGCTTCGAGCGCTACGCAAGCCCGTTCGCAAATCGCCACGCTCTGGCCTACGTCGAAATTTGCCAGCGCCGCGGCTACGCGCCGTCCATAATCGATATCGGCCTCCTCGCGCCTGTCCGGCTTGCGGCGTGTCATCGCGCCGCGATCCGCCATCAGAGGCTTCAACAGCGCTGTCGAATCGCGAAGCTGGATGCCCTCCTCCGCCAGGGCGCCGGCGACTCCGCCGATCAGCCCGTCGGTGTTCTTCGCAGGCAGCGACGCCAGTAGTTTGATCATCCGCCAATCCGGCTTTATGGAGGAGAAAATCTTGGCGTGCTTCACCTGCCCGGCCATCACTACTTCGCCGATGCCTTCTTGCTTGAGGATTTCGATCAGCCGCCCCAGTTGCCCCAGCGAGATCCAGTAACAGCGTGACGCCAGCGCCTCGACCTCCGGGCAGGCTTCTTCTCGAATCGCCATCACTACCACCTGGTGGCCCAGGCGCCGTGCGTTCTCCAGCGCCAAGACGGGGAAACGCCCGTTTCCGGCGATCAGCCCGTATTTCATTTGATGACGCCACGTTCGGACGCGCCGATGAATTCGAGCAGTTCCTCGACCTCGGCGCAATCCGGAATCTCGGCGTGAATCCGCTCGATCGCCTGCGAAGTGTTCAAGCTCGCGCGCGTCAACAGGCGTAGCGCCGTCTGTAGTTTCTCGATGGTATCGCGCGTGAATCCGCGGCGCTCCAGGCCGATCCGGTTGGCGCCGAAAACTTTGATTTCGCGCTCGCTTACGGTGTTCGAGAACGGCAGCACGTCTTGCGTCACCACGCTGTATCCGCCCACGATCGCGTGCCGCCCTATGCGGCAGAACTGGTGCACGCCCGTGGACGCGCCTACTACCGCCCAGTTTCCCACCAGCACATGCCCTCCCAGCGTGGCGGCGTGCGCCAGCACCACATGACTGCCCACGTGTACATCGTGCGCCACGTGCGTATAGGCCATCAGCAGGTTGTCGTCGCCTATGCTGGTCTCGAGGCCGCCGCCTTCGGTGCCGCGATGTATGGTGACGAACTCGCGTATTTTATTCCGGTCTCCTATGAGCGTTGCCGCCCGCTCGCCATGGTATTTCAAATCCTGAGACGCCACGCCCACCGTGCTGTATGGGAAAAAGAGATTATCCGCGCCGATGCGCGTGGGTCCCTCCAGATAGACGTGCGCCATCAGGCGCGTGCCTGCCCCGATCTCTACTTCGGCGCCCAAAATACAGTACGGCCCGATTTCGGCGGTTTCCGCAATGCGCGCGCGCGCGTCGACAACAGCGGTGGGATGGACCGGCATCGATCAGGAAAGCGCTGCCGCTTCGTCCTTATCGGCCAGCTTACACATCATTTCCGCCTCTGCCACGACCAGGCCATCGACGGTGGCGCGCCCGGCCATCACCGCGACCGAGGCCCTGCGCTTGAGCACGGCCATCTCGAGGCGCAAGGTATCGCCCGGCACGACCGGCCGCCGGAACTTGGCGCTGGTGATGGAAGCCAGCAGCACCAGCTTGCGATGCCGGTCTTCGATATGTTTCAGCACCAGTACGCCGGCAGTCTGCGCCAGCGCTTCGACAATCAGCACTCCCGGCATCACCGGGAAGTCCGGAAAATGGCCCTGGAAGAACGGCTCGTTATGCGAAACGCTCTTGATACCCACGATCCGCTCGGCCTCCAACTCCACAATTCGATCGACCAGCAGCATAGGATAGCGATGGGGCAGTATGTCGCGGATCTCGTTGATATCCAAAATGGGCATGGAAGCCGCTATTATAACAGCGGTGGATTCGATACTCTCCGAAGCGCGCGCCCGGCAAAAGCAAATCATCGCGCTGATCCGGGAACTGGTGGAATGCGAATCGCCCAGCGACGACCCCGCCGCCGTCAACCGCTTTGTGGATCTGTTGGCCGATGTCGCGCCCTCCTGCGCCACGGTCAAGACCTTTCCGGGCGGCCGTTTCGGTCGGCACGCGGTGTACGAGTTTCGTTTGCCCGGCAAGAAGAAGCAAGGCCAGGTGCTGGCGCTGGGCCATTCCGATACAGTCTGGCCGCTGGGCACGCTGCGCTCCATGCCGTTCCGCGAAAAGGATGGGCGGCTCTGGGGCCCGGGTGTGCTCGACATGAAAGCCGGCATTGCGTTCTTCCTCTACGCCATGCGTATCCTGCGCGATCTCGATATACCAGTGCCGGCAAAGGTGCTCCTGCAGATCAATTCTGACGAAGAGGTGGGCAGCGCATCCTCTCGCGCGCTTACCGAAAAGAATGCCAAACGCAGCAGAGCGGTCTTGGTGCTCGAGCCGGGAACGGGTCTCGAAGGCAAGCTCAAGACCGCGCGTAAAGGTGTCGGCGGCTATACCATCACGGTGCACGGCAAGGCCTCCCATTCCGGCCTGGATTTTAGCAGCGGGGCGAGCGCTGTGCTGGAGCTGGCGCGGCAGATCGAGCGCATCGCCACATTCACCAACCTGGCGAGGGGCATCACCGTGAATCCGGGCACGGTCTCAGGCGGCACGCGCGTGAATGTGGTGGCGGCCGAAGCCAGGGCCGAAGTGGATCTGCGTGTGTTGCGGTTGAAGGATGCCGCAACCCTCGACCAGCGGTTTCGCGGCGTGCGGCCGCTGGATAAGCGCTGCTCGATCGAGGTTACGGGCGGCCTGAACCGGCCGCCGCTCGAGCGTTCGCCGGCTATCGTTCAGCTTTTCCGTAAGGCGCGCAAGCTGGCCGGTGAGATGGGCGTGCGCTTGGACGAATCGCTCAGCGGCGGCGGCTCGGATGGCAATTTCACCGGTGCGCTGGGCGTGCCGACACTGGACGGTCTGGGAGGCGTCGGCGAAGGGGCGCACGCGCTGGATGAGAGCATTCTGGTGAATCGCATCGCCGATCGCACGGCGCTGCTGGCTAAGCTGGTGGCGGAGTTGTAGAGTTTACCTTCAGGCTTAACATATCTAATTCTGCTTCACCACCGACTCGGCCGCGAGCACATCATGATTCGCGTTGAGCAGCACACGCTTCGGCTTTTTGGGCAGCCGGATCTTGAACTCATTCGAAGTTTGATTTCCGGCCAGCACTACGGACCCGGCGTCCGCGGTATGCCCGTCGAAGTCGAAGTAGAGCGGCACCGACATCACGAATCCCGGTGACACACCGCTCTCGGTGACTCTCCCAGTGAACAGGTATTTGCCGTCCTGCTCGGGCGCCAGCGAGTACTCCAGGCGGTAACTGGGAACGTCGGTGCCATAAATCCATTCGCGGAAGAACCAATCCATGTGGCCGTTCCGCGCCAGGTCCAGCGAGGGCTTCATGTGCTTCTCTACGATGGATTTGAATGACTCGGTCGAAGCGCTTTTATATAAGTAAGTCTTTACATAGTCGTGCATCATGGCAATGAAGTCTTTATCTCCGGTCTGCCGGTCGTACATCAGCATCCGCAGCATGTGCAGCACGAAACCGCCCTTGGGATAGGTCAGGCGATTGTAGGCGGGGCCGTTCTTGAAAGTATTCAGCCGTATGCCCATCCACAGAGGTCCGGCATCGTTGGGGCGAATCCCAAAATTGTTTTTCGCTAAAATGGTCTCTCGCGCGCGATCCCAATATTTCAGGTATTTGTCGTTGTTCTTTTCCACCGCTTGCAGGAACAGGCCGGCGGAGAAATCCGCGAATCCTTCCGACAACCATTGGTCGTGGTAGGAGGCCCAACCCACCATGTGACCCCACCACTGATGCGACACTTCATGCGGAGTTACTTCCTGTATGAAATCCGCGAAGCGGAAGGCACTCCCTCCCATCAGCATCCAGCGCTGCGTGCCATCCAGGAAAGCGCTCACCGGCAGGTAAACCAGGGTGGGCCACGACTGGCCGAAATTAAACGCCGGCTGCTGCGTGATCGCGATGCGGCCGTAGGGTGCTTCCCCGAACCAGGCCTCAAAACAGCGAATCGCGTTTTCGGCATCCACCATCGCGCTTTCCGCCATGGCGCTGGGACTTAAGCTTTGATTGAATCGGCGCAGATAGTCAGGCGGCTCGCTGGTGGCGTACGCTTCGATGTCATAGTGCGTGGTACTGTCGGTGACCGATTTCTTCTTATAGAGGCCGTAATTGAAGCCCGCCACTGCTAACGGAACCTCGGAAACCCAATGCGTGGCTTCGTAATCGTCTTCGCGCCATTCCTTCACCAGCTTGCCCACGCCCACCAAAGTGTACTGCCGGGGGACTTTGAAGGTCAGGTCATAAGTCGCCTGGTCTGCGAATGCGTTCAGGCTCGGATACCAGCTCGTGCGCGCTTCGACCGCAAAGTTGCCCGATCCTTCTTTCTCTACAACCTTGTTGCCGCCGTACTCGATGCCGATCTCATAACTGTGGTCCCCAGTCAGTGGGTCCGGCATGATTGCATAGAAAGATCCGTCCTCTTTGCGGCTCTCCTGAATGAACGGTATCTCACGGCCTCTGTAGGTAACTCGTTCTACGCGTAAGGTCGGCAATAGTCCGAAGCCGATCACACGCACGCCGGGGATTAACGTCTTGAACTGCAGCGCGCAGGTGGCCGAGAGGTGATCGTTCTTGCCGATAGCGGTCTCGATGCGATAGTGCTCGGCCTGTACCGTGTGCCGATTCTCCGTGGAACTGGCGGTGCCGGCTTTCCATTCGGCAGCGTAGTGCGTCAGATACCAAATGCCCTCTTGCGGGCCGCCCGGATCGAAGTTGATGAGGCCCACTTCTTCGGGAGACGGCAAGTATGGCATGACCCCGTGCCGGTTAACCAGGAAACGAAGATCGGAATGTTTGTTGCCGTGCAGATAGGCGCGGAACGATCCCGCTTCATGCGAATTATAGAGCTCGCCCAGGATCTCGGCTTCTTCGTTGGTCACATATTCGTTTTGCAGAAAATATTCCAACATGCTGCGCGGTGTTTCCGTACGGCGGCGGGCGCGGCGCCGGAACTCCTGCCAGGCGCCGGTTGCCTGGGAAGCTTCGTCGGTAGCTAGTGCCTGCCGCTTGATCTCTTCAAAGGTGTCGTCGGTAAACCAGAAGACACCCGATTGAAATTGCTCGTCCACTGTTTCGTTATTGGAAATCTGGCGCAGATAATCGCGCTCGAGTGGCATGGCCGGCTCCAGCCGGAAGGCGCCCTGTCCTGTGAAGACACCCGCCGCCACGCGCCCCAGCACGGCCGGAAGAAAACTGAAGCTTCCCGAGACGAACGTAAACGAGCCCACATCGCGTTTGAGGGTCAGGTTCTGCACATGGAAGCTCGCCCCCGGCGCGGCATTTCGGAGAGCGACATAGTTTGGATCGGAATTCGCAAGTGCAGAGCGCTTGCCGCCGACTTCCACTACGGTTTCCTGCGTGACAATCTTAAGAGCGATCGATAGAGTCATGGGAGCGTCCCGAACCTCGATCGCCTGCGTGGAAGCTGCAAAGCCGGTGTGCTGTACGGTAAGTTCGTACTTCCCGGGCGAAACGGCGGTAAATACAAAATGGCCCTGTGTATCCGTTTCGGCTGTCAGCGTGACCGCGGCGCCGGGAGTGTTCAGTGTAACGGCGGCCCCGGGCACGGCCGCTCCGCTAGGATCTAGAACGACGCCTTCAATGGCCGCGGCGGTCATCAGCGCCGGAACGAGAACCAAAAATGCGGTCAGCTGGATAAGCATGCCGCTTCCTCAATGGTCAGCTCCTGCTTATCGGCATCGAGCGAGGCCAGCACGCCTTCCGGCAGCGTCACCTGGTCGTCGGTGTGGCCGAAGGTCAGACCCGCGAGCACAGGGCCGTCAATTTTACCCAGAATGCGGTCCAGGATCTCCCCGAGCGAAAACGTCGACTCAAAGGACGGCTCAAACTCGCGTGGCGTACACTCATGGCACTCGCCAAAGACCACTCCGGCAACGCCATCGAACTTGCCCGCCAGCCGCAACTGCGTCAACATGCGATCGATGCGGTAGGGTTCCTCGCCGACGTCCTCTATAAACAGGATGCGGCCCCGCGTTTCGATCTCGAAGGGCGTTCCCATGGTGGTCGAGATCAGTGTCAGGTTGCCTCCCACCAGACGCCCATGCCCGCGTCCCGGACGAACCGTGCGGAGCGTGTGGACCGGCCGCAACTGGTTCGCCTCCGCCGGATTTGTGACCACACCGAGCGGCTCGGCTGAAAACATGGCCTTCTTGAACCAGCCCTGCGTGTAAGCCGAAAAGTCGGATAGCACCACCGGACCGTGAAAAGTGACCAGGCCGGTCCGTTTCCCGATCGCCAGATGCAGAGCAGTGATATCGCTGAAGCCCAAAAATATCTTCGGATGGCGCCGGATCAGGTCGTAATCGATGCGGTCCAGTAGCTGCGAGGCTCCGTAGCCACCGCGCACCGCAAAAACCGCCTTCACTTCCGGATCGCGAAACATTTCGTGCAGGTCTGCGAGGCGCTCCTCCACCGATCCGGCCAGATAACCGGTGCGCTTACCGACATTTTTACCCATGCGTACGCGCAGGTTGAAATATTTCATGGTGGCCGCGGCTAAGGCCAGGCGGTCCGGATCGGAGACATAGGCCGACGGGGTTATCAGCCCTACCAGGTCTCCGGCGTGCAGCACCGTAGGCCGAAGGATGCCAGGCTCATTGGCCGGGCGTGCCCACAGCGCCCCGGCACCGGCCAAGAAAGCTCGCCGTTGCATTTCCCTATTTTACGCATGCTGCAACTGGCATCTCCCGTGCTACGCTATCGCGAAAGTGGAAAATCTTCACTCCGAACGGGACGGGAGTCTGTTGATCCTGAGTCTGGCCCGCGGGAAGGCCAACGCCTTGAATTATGCGCTGGTCGACGAACTCTACGCAGCGGTGTCGGCCGCCGCTGCCGACGAGTCGGTGCGCGGGCTTGTGCTTGGAAGCGATCGGCCGCGATTCTTTTCTACCGGCTTCGACATAGGCGAGGTATTTCAATACGATCGAGACGGCATGGCCACTTTCTTCGGCCGCTTTATCGATTTATATGAGAGCCTCTATCGCTTTCCCAAGCCTGTGGTCGCTGCGTTGAGCGGGCACACCTTCGCGGGCGGAGCGATTCTGGCCATTGCCTGCGATTTCCGGATCATGGCTACGGGCGAGTTTGGCTTTGCGCTGAACGAGGTCAACCTCGGGCTGTCGCTATCGCCGGGCATTCGCCGGATGTTAGCGGATGCTATCGGGGTGGCCCGCGCGCGTGAAATGCTCCTGTTCGGCGAACCCCTCAACCCGACGCGCGCCTACGAAATCGGTTTAGTCAGAGAACTCGCGGCACCAGATCAGGTACGCCACCAAGCCATTGCTTGCGCCAGGTTTCTGGCGGCCAAACCTCCGATCGCCTACCGCTACATCAAACGTTCCCTACGCGAGTTGAGCGGCGCGGACGGCGCGCCGGGGGATCACCGCGCTCTAGACCAATTTATTAATATATGGTTCTCCGATGAAGCCCGGGCGTGCCGGGAAGAGATCGTTGCCAGGTTAAGAGGTGCCAAGTAAGCAGGAATTAAGTAAATTCGCCATAGCCCGCTTACCCTAGCAGTACTGGTAATGGCTTGCAATTCAGGGTGAAGAGTCTTATTCTCACAGAAGTGGAATAGGAGGCAATTATGAGCACAGACACACTGTACAGGTGGATTCTAGGCTCCGTTTTCCTCAGCTTGGGCTTCAGTTTACAGGCCAGCAGCCTCACCATTGGCGAACCACCTCTGGTGGCCACGGGCAATTGCGATCCTTTTGGATGCCCGGTCTTTTTCGGTCTTGGCACGTATCAGCAGGTTTACGCAAGCTCCGCATTTGCGGGCGAGAGTACGATCACCGGACTCACGTTTTACAACACGCAAGTTACAGACGGGGGGAATCCCGCCGCAGGAGCCTACGACTTGAGCTTGTCCTACAGCAACCACAACCCGGGCGACCTCGACATAACGAACCCGAATGATAATATCAGCTCGGACAGCCAGAGTTTTTTTTCGGGCTCGCTTCCCCCAGTCTTCCAGAACACGCTGGACTTTATGGGAACGCCGTTTGACTATAATCCGGCGGACGGAAATCTTCTGCTCACCATTACGGTAACGGATGCGTCCGATCGTTTGCCGACGCTCTACCTGGACGAGGCTTCCCAAACCACCCAGACCTCCGACGCGTACTTTGGCACGGTCAACGGCGGAAACACGACCGGCGGATTGGTCACCGGCTTTACCGTGGTCTCTGGCGTTGTTGCCACTCCTGAGCCTGGCTCACTGCTCTTTATGCTGGGCGGCATCAGCTTAATAGCATACCGGCGGAGGCGCCACAGGCTTCTTTAGGCTAGATCTAGTACTACCGCTCCAATCTGGGCAATAGTTTCGATACAGTTTGCGGTACCCTTGAAAAGGGGCTTCCGGGGGTAAAGGAATGGAGCAACAGGGACCGTTGCCGCTGCAGCGCACGCGATTCCGAATTGTCGCCTTCGCCCAGGCGTTTCCATCGACGGTTCTGAAAAATCGGGAGTTGGCTACGGAGCTGGGTGTTGATCCGGAATGGATTCGCGCCCGCTGCGGCGTGCATTCCCGTTTCATTTCCGGCCCCGGCGAAACCACGACCACTCTGGGAGTCCGCGCGGCGCGACAGGCGCTGTGGAATACGCCCTCGTTCCGGCCGGACTGTCTTATCTGCGCCACATTCACGCCGGACTATCCGCTGTGCCCCTGCGCTCCGGCAATGGCGCATGCACTGGAGCTGGGCCCCGTGCCCGCATTCGATATCAATGCTGCCTGCTCGGGCGGCGTTCTGGGCCTGATCACGGCGCTGAGTTTCATTGCCGCCGGCACGGCTCAGCGCGTGCTGCTGATCGCCAGCGATACCGTCACGCACCATTTGGCGGGTGACGATGCCCATACGCGCATTCTGTTTGGCGACGGCGCGGCGGCTTTTCTCATCGAAGCTTCTCCGGGAACAGGGATCGCCCTGCGCGCCTGGGTAATGGGATCAGACGGTTCCGGCGCCAAGTTGTTTCACGTGCCGCATGGCGGCTCGGCGGCCCCGTGGCAGGCGCCCGGCAATGGCGATGCCCGGGGCGCGACAGTCTCCATGCAGGGTCGCCCACTTTTTCGCTTTGCGTCCCAGAAGGGGACTGAAATGCTGCTCGAAACGTGCGCGCAAGCGGGCATCAAACCTGACGATCTGGATTGGGTGCTGGTGCACCAGGCTAATATTCGTATCGTCGAACAACTGCAGGAACGCACCGGAATCGCGCCGGAGAAGTGGATCGTCAATATGGTGGGTATTGGCAATACCTGCTCCGCTTCTGTCCTCCTGGCCCTGGGCGAATTGCTCGACCGCAAACTGGCCAAGCCTGGCGACCACGTTCTGCTGGCAGGTTTTGGAGCCGGACTTACCTGGGCGGCCGCGCTGTTCGAGTGGGGTGGCGCTGCTCTCGAGAGGAACGTCTCGTCCGCAGGCGATCGGGTGACCCCGTCACTGCGGGTTTAATAGGACGGGTGTTGCCGGGTGTGCTCAATGGTATCGAAGCTGGCGCTGCTATCCGGGTCCGTGGTAGATCTGTCGGCGTCCATTCCATTGGTCGAATGGAGGGCGCAGGACACTACCGGTTGGCTTCCGTCCACAAAGTATTCCGTATAGCTCGACGGACAGCCAGGCGTTGCCAATTGCCCGGATTCCGCACAAAGACGCACGCTCGACACTCCTTGCGGAACGCTGAATTCTTTGGCGTCGCGGTAGCCGCGAGACTGGCTGGCACGCTTCATGAACTCAGTCCAGATGGGCAGCGCCGAGGTGGCTCCTTCCAGTTTCAGCTCGCGGTTGTCGTCGAACCCCACCCAAACCACGCATAGCAATCGGGAGGTGAATCCGGCGAACCATCCGTCGCGCGATGTGCCGGTCTTTCCCGCAGCCGGGGTACGGAAGCCTCGCGCTCGCGCGCCAGCGGCCGTGCCACTGCGCAGCACCTCTTCGAGCATGTTCACCATCAGGTAAGCGACCCGCGGATCCAGCGCCTTCCGCGCTTCCGGCGTGTGCTGATAGATCACCTGTCCTCCGTGCGAACGTACCATGGCGAGCATGGTCGGCTTCACATAAGTGCCGCCGTTGGCAAACATCGTATACGCCCCGGCGATTTCGAGCGGAGTGGTGTCATACGCCCCTAGCGCTACGGCCGGCGTAGGCTGAATGTTTTCGTTCAGTCCCGCTCGACGCGCCATATTTACCACCGCCTGGTATCCCACCATCTCCGCTACTTTAACGGCGGCCACATTCAGGGAATGCGCCAGCGCCTCTCGCAGCGTGACTGTGCCTCTGAAATCCTGCTGAAAATTGCCGGGCTGGTAGTCGCGGCCTCCGAATTGAAACGTAGTAGGCTCGTCATCCACGGTGGTGGCCGGAGTGAGCAGGTTCGTACCGCCTTCGACCGCCGTGTCCAGTGCCGCGGCATACACGAACGGCTTGAAGACGGAACCGGGTTGACGTTCCGCCGTGACATGGTTCCATTGGCTGGTCCCGTAGTCCCGGCCGCCCACCAGCGCCTTGATCTCGCCTGTATGCGGATCCAGAGCGATCAGCGCTACTTGCGGCTGGTTGGGCGGAATCGGCTCATGGCCCTTGCGCTTACGGAGCCGCTCATCGACGTTCTGCATGCCGAGCTTGACCGCGTCGACGGCGGCCCGCTGCAGATCCAGATCAAGCGTGGTGTAAACGTAATCGCTCTGCGGCTCCCCCTCGCCCAAACGGCTTTGCAGTTCATCGTTCACCAGGTCGAGGAAGTATTGCGAACTCAGTAACTCGGCATCGCCTGTTTTGACATCGATGGGCGCCTGAACAGCGGCGCGATATTGCGCATCGTCCAGGTAGTGATTATCGCGCATCAGGCGCAATACGATATTGCGGCGATCGCGCGCCCGTTCGGGATAGCGGAACGGATTATAGTAGCTGGGCCTCTGCACCATACCGGCCAGAAGGGCCGCTTCGCTCACATTTAACTGAGACACATCTTTGCCGAAGTAAGCACGGGCAGCTTCGCCAAAACCGTTTACGCTGAACGGTCCCTTCCGGCCCATGTATACGCCGCTCGCGTAGTATTCGAAGATCTGCCGCTTCGTAAGGCGATCCTCGAGGTGCATGGTGATCAGCCATTCCTCGGCTTTGCGCTTCCAGTTCTTATCGGGCTCGAGCCACAGCGCACGCGCAAGCTGCATGCTCAGAGTGGATGCGCCCTGGGCTTTGCGGCCATCCTTTACATCCACGTAGGCTGCTTTGAATATACGGAAGAGATCGAATCCGCTGTGCGAGAAAAAGTGCTTATCCTCAACCGAGATAACCGCATGCACGAGCGCGGGCGGGATCACCGAGAAACGCACCAGCTTGCGCTGCTCCGGGCTGCGGTCCGACAGGGCGGTGATGAGTTGCGGGGCCAACTGGTATTCCTGGCGCTCCGTGTTATCCGAGAGCGACACGATGCGCCCCACTTTGTTGCCGGAAAAGTGGATGACCGCGGCTTCTTGATCGGAAGCGGAGTCGCGGCCGGGAAAAATCGCGATCGCATTCGGCCGTGTCTCGTACCACCCGACCGGGTTGCTATGGGACGCGCTATACCCGTTCTCCCGAAGATAATTAATCGTGTCGATGAGCGACAGGCGATCTCCCGTGGCCAGGACATGGGGTTCAGCAAAAATATTCAAGGACCCGGTAAACACTCCGGCACGGAGCTTTTCGTCGGTCAGGCGGGCAAATTTGACGTAAAAACAGGTAAAGACAACCAAAGTGGTAGCCGCGATAGCGGCAATGGTGAGAAGCAAAATCCGGGTGGTACGGCTTGTCAGCCAAGCCGGAACCTTTGGCTGCACAGGCGGTTCCGGCAGTGAATCGGGGCCATCCGGCAATTCTTCCACAAGGTGGCACGTATCTGGCACTCACGAGGGCTCCCATCCCCGAAGTGTTGGTAAGGCACGCGTGATGCCAATCCTGCCGGAATGCTATCCTAATAGTTAGCATCATTTCAGACGCTTCTGCCTGCGCGTGCCGTCTGCTCAAGGAGTATTCCATGCACTCTCGCCGGATATTCATCGGCAAAGTTGCCAGCGGTCTGGCCGGCGCCATCGCCGCGCCAAATATGTTGGCTTCGAGCGACCGCATTCGTCTCGGCATCATCGGCGCGGGCGATCGCGGCACGCAAATCATGCGCGACGCGGTGGGCTGTCCCAATACGGAATTCGTGGCCATCGCCGACATCTACACCAAACGGCTTGAAGACGCGCGTGCCATAGCGCCCGCGGCGCAGACTTATCTGGATTATCGCCATCTGCTCGACGATAAGAGCATCGACGCGGTGCTCATCGCCACCCCGCAGCACTTGCATTGCGAGCACTTCGTCGCCGCGCTCGATGCCGGCAAGCATGTGTACCAGGAAAAGACTATGGCCTTCAGCGTGGAACATGCCAAACGCATGCGGGCCGCCTTCGAACGCGCCGGTAAGCGCACCGTGCAGATCGGCCATCAGGGTTGCTCTTCCGGCCAGGTTACGGATGCGGTCAGCTTCCTGCGCACCGGCTACGTCGGCAAAATCACCGCCATACACGCCCACATGTACCGCAATACGCCGCACGGCAAGCCGCAGTGGTCGCGCCCCGTCTTCCCCGGCATGACTCCGGAAAACATTATGTGGAAGTCGTTCCTGGGTGAGGCGCAGCCGCGCGATTTCGACGCCAACCGCTATGTGAACTGGCGCTTTTTCTGGGATTATTCCGGCGGCAACGTCTACGAGAACATGTGCCACCAGGTGGCCTTCTGGTACAAGGTGATGGGGTTGAAGATCCCCCACACGGTCAACATGACGGGCGGGATCTATCTCTGGAAAGACGGCCGCGAAGTGCCGGACACCATGAATGTTTCGCTGGAACATTCCGAGGAGATTCTGTTTTCGTGGGATTCGGGCTTCGGCAACAACCAGCTTGGCTCGACCGAGGATGTGCTGGGCACCGACGGAACCATCTCCAAAAGCCAGCAGATACGCTATCTGCCGCAGAAAGTAAATCGCCCGGATGGCGCAGAGATGGTAGGATCCACGCGCACGGCGCCCTACGCCCACATGCAGAATTTCCTGGACTCGATCCGCTCGGGCCAGGAGCCCAATTGTCCCTTCGAGCTGGGCTACCGGGTATCGATCGCCTGCCGCATGGCCGTGGAAAGCTATCGCCAGCAACGCGCCATGCACTGGGATCCGGTTAAGGAGGAGATGGCCTAACGTCCTCCCATGGATTTCGAATACACACCCGAACAGATCCAGCTCCGTAAGTCCGTACGAGAATTCGCCGAGGCCGAAATCGGGCCGCACGTCATGGAATGGGATGAAGCCCAGACTTTCCCCCTGGAGACCATCCGCAAGTTGGGCGAGCTCGGATACATGGGCGCCATTTTCCCCGAGGATCTCGGCGGGGCCGGCCTGGGCTACGTCGAATACAGCATTATCATCGAGGAGCTATCGCGTGTGGATGGCTCGGTGGGGATCATCGTAGCGGCGCACACCTCCCTGTGCGGCAATCATATTTACAAAATGGGTAGCGACGAGCAACGGTTACGCTACATTCCGCGCCTGGCTGGAGGTGAATGGCTGGGCTGCTGGTCGCTGACGGAGCCCGAGGCGGGCTCGGATGCGGCGGGCACGCGCACTTCGGCCGCGCTCGAAAACGACTGCTGGGTGCTGAATGGCGCGAAGACCTTCACCACCAACGCGCACTACGCCAATGTATGTGTGGGCATGGCGGTGACCGACCGGTCCGCCGCGCAGCACGGCATTTCGGCCTTCATCGTCGAGCACGACACGCCCGGCTTCCGCACCGGCAAGAAAGAAAACAAGCTCGGTCTTCGTGCCAGCGCTACCGGCGAAGTCATCTTTGAGAATTGCCGGGTCCCACCCACGCAGTTGCTGGGCAAGCGGGGAGAGGGTTTTGTAGACAGCCTGAAAGTGCTGGACGGCGGCCGGGTCTCCATAGCCGCGTTGGCTATCGGCATGGCGCAGGGAGCCTACGATGCGGCGCTGCGCTATTCCAAGCTCCGCCGCCAGTTCAGCCGGCCCATCTCCGAATTCCAGGCCATCCAATTTAAGCTGGCGGACATGGCTACTTCGCTCGATGCTGCGCGGCTGCTCAACTATCGTGCCGCATCCATGCTCGATCAAGGCAAGCGCGTTACCAAGGAATCCTCCATGGCCAAGCTGTTCGCCTCCGAAGCCGCGGTGCGCATCGCGGACCAGGCGGTACAGATCCACGGCGGCTACGGCTTCATCAAAGACTATCCGGTAGAGAAATTCTACCGCGACGTGAAGCTGTGCACCATTGGCGAAGGCACCAGCGAAATCCAGCGCATGGTCATCGCGCGGCAACTTTTGAAAAGTTGATGAACGATTGGGCGCGCAAGATCGCGGACGGCGATACGCGTGCGCTCGCCCGCGCCGCTACCGGTATCGAGAACCGCGATCCCCAGGCACTCGCGGTTCTGCGCGAGCTGCAGGCGCGCGCCGGGCACGCCGTAGTGGTCGGGATCACCGGAGCACCGGGGGCGGGCAAGAGCACGCTGGTGGATGCCATGGCGCGCGAACTGCGCCGGCAGGGTCGCACGGTCGGCATCATCGCCATCGATCCCTCCAGCCGGCAGACCGGCGGAGCCCTGCTGGGCGATCGTATACGCATGCTCGGTCACCACGCCGACCCGGACATTTTCATACGGTCTATGGCTACGCGCGGTTCAGTCGGTGGACTGGCGCGCGCCACCGCGGATCTGGCCGCACTCCTGGATGCCGCGGGCAAGGACTTCGTCATCATCGAAACAGTCGGTGTGGGGCAGGACGAGGTGGAGATCGCCGCCATCGCGCAAGTGACTGTAGTCGTTTTGACGCCCGGAATGGGCGACGACGTTCAGGCCATCAAGGCGGGCATCATGGAGATCGCCGACGTCTTCGCCATCAACAAATCGGACCTGCCCGGCGCGGAGCGCACGGAACGTGAGATACAAGGCATGTTGAGCCTCTCGCCGGGCGGGCGCCAGCCGCCCATCATTCGCACCATCGCTACCGATGGCAAGGGGGTGAGCGAGCTCCTGGAGGCGGTAAACTCCACTCGTCATAGCGTCTCCGCGCCGCGCCTTCATTCACAAGGAGGAAATACGTCACAAGCACAGATAGGCATCATCGGCGGCAGCGGCCTTTACTCCATGCCGGGCTTCGAGGCGCAGGAAGAGGTGATGATGGAGACGCCTTTCGGTAGTCCCTCCGATAATTTCGTTCTCGGCAAGCTGGCGGGGCATCGCGTGGCATTTCTGGCACGGCATGGCCGCGGGCATCGTATTTCGCCATCGGAGTTGAATTTCCGCGCTAATATCTATGGACTAAAGAAGCTCGGAGTCGAACGCATCCTCTCTCTCAGCGCGGTCGGCTCACTCAAGGAAGAGCACCGGCCGCTCGATTTCGTGATCCCCGATCAGTTCGTCGATCGCACGCGTGGCCGCATCTCTACGTTTTTCGGCGAAGGCATCGTCGCGCACATCGGCTTTGCCGACCCCATCTGTCCGCAGTTGGCCGAGGTCGCGGGCGATGCCTGCGAGACAGTGGGCGTCACCGTGAAAAAGAGCGGCGTTTACCTGTGCATGGAAGGGCCGGCCTTCTCCACACGAGCCGAGTCGAACCTTTACCGTAGCTGGGGGATGGATGTAATCGGCATGACCAATCTGCAGGAGGCGAAACTCGCGCGCGAGGCCGAGATCTGTTATGTAACCATCGCCATGGTCACCGATTACGACTGCTGGCATGAGGAGCACGATGCCGTTACCGTGGACAACATCATCGCGAACCTGATGCAGAACGCCGCCAACGCGTGCAAAGTGATCGCGGCGGCGGTGGAGCGCATGCCGGCCGTGCGAAGCTGTAAATGCGGCTCGGCGCTGGCGCACGCCATCATCACGGACCGCAAGACGGCGCCTGAAGCCACGCTCCGCAAACTGGATTTGATCGTTGGCAAGTACTTCCTGTAAAGAACGCGCCGAGAGCCTGCTCGATAGCTGCCTGCGCGGCGCGGCGTGGCCGCCCGAGGCACTGCGCGCTCTGGCGGACGACGAATGCTCCGACGCGCTCTTTCGCATAGTTGCCGAAGGCCTGGCCGATCGTTTTGAGCCGGCCCTGTGCGAGGTCTACGCCGCGCTGTTCGCCGAGGCCATCGCGCCCGGCGAGAGCGCCGCACTGGTCGACCGCTATCGCAGGGTGCGCATTCCGCGCGCCGTAGAAGGCCGGCCGCGCCGCGTTTTTGTCCTCTCTCGCGTAACCCTCGGCGCGGATATCGCCGTTACCAGCGTGATCCTGGATGGCGCCAAGCGCCACTTTCCGGATGCTGCCATTTATCTGGCCGGACCACGCAAAAACTGGGAGTTGTTCGCCGCCGACCGTCGCATCCAACACCTCCCCATCGACTACCGGCGCGGGACGCTGCGGGAACGCCTGGCTGTCTGGCCCGAGCTTCGCGCGGCTTTCGCCGGGCCGGATAGCCTCGTGATCGACCCGGACTCACGCCTGACGCAGCTCGGCCTGCTGCCGGTTTGCCCCGAGGAGCGTTATCACTTCTTTGAGAGCAGGGCTTATGGCGGCGATGACAGTGCGGCGCTGCCTGAGCTTACACGCGGCTGGACCCGGGAGACCTTCGGCATTGCCGATGCGAAAGCGTTTGTGGCCCCATTGAGTCGGGCTCAATCCTCCGAGCCGGACATTACCATCAGCTTGGGAGTGGGCGATAATGCCGCCAAACGTATCGCCGATCCCTTCGAAGAGGAGCTGCTGAAGCTGTTGGCTCAGTCGGGCGCCGCACTCTTGATCGATCGCGGCGCCGGTGGCCCTGAGGCCGTCCGCGTCGAGCGGGCTATCACGCGATCGGGAGCAAGAGTTCAAGCCTGGGATGGTTCGTTCGCAGGCTTTGCCGGGAAGATTGCGCGGAGCAGGCTGTACGTGGGCTACGATTCGGCCGGACAGCATGTCGCCGCCGCATCTGGCACGCCGCTCATCACAGTTTTCGCTGGATTCTCCTGCCCACGGATGTTTTCGCGCTGGCGTCCTACGGGGGTGGGGCGCATCGACGTCATCCGCGTAGACAACCCAGACCCGGCGCTGGTCCTCGACCAGGTTCGCCGTGTGCTTAGCGGTTGCCGGACCCCGGGCTAATGCGATCCGCGGACTTCGGCGCGAGTAGTCCAACGTGCCGCAAGCCCGATGGATCCGGCAACCGCCGGCCATAGACGACACCGGCCATTTAAGAGATAGTGCGGCACGTGGTGTAAACGTTTCAATCTGCACGAATGTAACAATGGTACGCGGATGGAATTAAGCGGGGAAGATCTAACCATAGAGCAGGTTTGGAGCGTAGCTGCGGCGGGCGCCGAAGTCGCGGTCGCGGCGCGCGCAGTCGATAACATGCGGCGGTCGCGCGCGGTAGTGGACCGGCTGTCCGCCGGGGACGCGGCAGTCTATGGGGTAAATACGGGCGTGGGCCTGCTCGCCGACGTGCGCATCGCCTCCGCGGATCTGGATCGGCTGCAGCGCAACGTGGTCCGCTCCCACTCGGCCGGTGTGGGCGATCCGCTTGAGCGTGCCGAAGTCCGCGCAATGATGCTGATTCGCGCGAATGTACTGGCCAAGGGACTTTCGGGCATCCGCCCGCTCATTGCCGAGCGCCTCTGCGACCTGCTGAACCGCGGCATCACGCCGGTAGTTCCGTCGCTCGGCAGCGTGGGCGCGAGCGGCGATCTGGCGCCCCTGGCGCATATGGCGCTGGTGTTGATCGGCGAAGGCGAAGCCCAATATGAAGGCGCGGTTTACCCGGGCGCCGAGGCGCTCGGCCGCGCCGGTCTCGAGCCACTCACGCTGCGCGCCAAGGAAGGCATCTCGCTGATCAATGGTACGCAGGCGATGCTGGCAATCGGATGTCTGCAACTTACTGCCGCCGAAATTCTGGCCGACTCGGCGGACGTAATTTGCGCGATGACCTTGGACGCGCTGCGCGGCACTCCTCGCGCCTTCGATGCGCGACTGCACGCCGCGCGGCCACATCCCGGCCAGGTGCAAAGCGCTACGAGGCTGCGGCGGCTGCTCGAAGGCAGCGAAATCCGGCAGTCGCACATCACCTGCCGGCGCGTGCAGGATGCCTATTCGCTGCGTTGCGCTCCCCAGGTGCACGGTGCCGTACGCGATTCCTTGGCCGAAGCTCGCCGCGTCTTCGCCATCGAGCTGAACTCCGCCACGGATAATCCGCTGGTGCTCGACGACGAGATCGTTTCCGGCGGTAATTTCCATGGCGAGCCGCTGGCTTTCCAGTTGGATTACCTGGCCGTGGCTCTGACGGCGCTCTCCGGCATCTCCGAGCGGCGTATCGACCGGCTGGTGAATCCGGCGCTGAACGAAGAACTGCCGCCTTTTCTGGCCGGTCATCCCGGACTCGAATCCGGCCTCATGATGGCACAGGTCACCGCCGCGGCGCTGGTCGCCGAAAATCGCGTGCTCTGCCACCCGGCCTCGGCGGGCTCCATCACCACCAGCGGAAACAAAGAAGATTTCGTCAGCATGGGCATGGCTTCAGCGCTCAAATGGAAGCGGGTGGTAGCGCACACGCGCGCCGTGCTGGCCATAGAGGCGCTGGCCGCTGCATGCGCTCTCGATATGCTGCGGCCCCTGCGCAGCAGCGTTCCGCTCGAAGAAGCGCGGGAGCGCATTCGCGCAGTCTCCCCGGCTTTCGACGGCGACCGGGCGCTGCATCGGGATATCGCGGCGATCGAAAAACTTATTGGCGATGGTAAGTTGCGGCTGTGAGCGCCCGATACCTGGCATACGCCGCGTCCCAATCAGCTCCGGCTTTGGGCTGGTAAGTATCGATCGGAAATGAGCGGCGCACCAGCTCGCGCGCCTCGCGCAGGCCTGCCAGTTCTCCTGCCCCCATGGCCTGAATGAGGACATTGCCGATCGCCGTGGCTTCGCCAGGTCCGGCCACCACCGTGCGGCAGGTAGCGTCGGCGACCAACTGATTCAGCAGCGTGTTGCGCGAGCCGCCGCCCACAATATGGATGACGTCGAAACGCCGGCCGGCCAGCGATTCGAGACTCTCGAGTACCTGCCGGTAGCGGAAGGCAAGACTTTCCAGAATTGCGCGCGTGAAGGCGGCCGGTGTTTCCGGGGGCGTCTGGCCGTAGGCCGCGCAATGCTCCGCGATTTTGCGCGGCATTCCGCCCGGCTCGAGAAAAGCATCCGGGTTGAGGATGGCGGAGAAGGGTTTGGCCCCTGCTGCCATACGCACCAACTCGTCATAGGAGTATTCAGTTCCGTCCAGCGCCCAGGCGCGCCGGCACTCTTGCAAGAGCCAGAGCCCGGCGATATTCTTCAGGAAGCGAATCTTGCCTCCAGCGCCGATTTCATTGGTCAGATTCTCCGCCAGAGCGCGCTCGTTTACGATCGGCTCATCGAGTTCCGCTCCCATCAGGGACCAGGTGCCGGAGCTGATGTAGCACCAGTTACGCCCTTCGGCGGGGACGGCTGCGACAGCCGACGCAGTGTCGTGGCACCCTGTCGCATAAACCGGCACGGCACCGAGGCCGGCGGCCTCCGCGAGGGAGGGGAGCAGCGGACCAAGACGCGTACCGGGCTCGATGATTTCAGGGAGAATGTGGGTAGGCAGGCCGAGGCGTTCGAGCAGATCGATGGCCCAGGTCCTGGTTCGCGGATTGTAGAACTGCGAGGTGCTGGCGATGGTAACTTCGGAGCGAGCTACCCCGGTCAGCCAGTAATTCAGCAGGTCCGGCGTGAACAGCAGCGTCCGTGCGGAGGCCAGAGCGGGCGAACCAGCCAGTTTCAGGGCATAGAACTGATAGAGTGAATTGAGCCGCATGAACTGGATACCGGTCTGGGCGAATACTTCTTCGCGCGGGACGAGGGCGAAGACTTTCTCCATCACGCCGTTGGTGCGAGGATCGCGATAATGGTGCGGATTGCCGGTCAGTTCGCCATCGGAGCTGAGCAATGCAAAATCCACGCCCCAGGTATCGATGCCGATGCCGGAAAGTGAAATTTTCCGTTCGCGGCCGGCGATGGTGAGACCTCGTTGGATCTCGTGCCAGAGCCGCAGCACATCCCAGTAGAGCGCCTCAAATACGCGGACGGGCGTATTGGGGAACCGGTGCAGCTCCTCGATGGCGAGCCGGTCGCCGGACAGAGTGCCCAACATGGCGCGCCCGCTTTCCGCGCCCAGGTCGAAAGCCAGATAGCATTGCATCAGAGGTGTTCAGCGCGCCCGGCGCCACCAAAAGTATAATACGGTGACGCCGCCGTTCAAGAAATTATGAAGCTCGATTCCAGATATGAGCAGGAGCAGGGGGCCGTTTACCTGACAGGCATCCAGGCGTTGGTGCGCCTGCCTGTGGACCAGATGCGGCGCGACCGCCGCGCCGGTCTGAAAACGGCTGCATTCATTTCGGGCTATGAGGGCTCGCCGCTGGGGGGCTACGACCTGGCGCTGATGCGTGTGAAGCGGTTGCTCGACGAGCACCATATCCATTTCGTGCCGGGGGTAAATGAAGATGTAGCGGCAACCTCCGTTTTCGGCAGCCAGATCCACCACGTGCTCGGCCAATCCATTTACGACGGGGTGCTGGGCATCTGGTATGGCAAAGGGCCCGGGGTCGATCGCTCCGGCGACATCCTGCGCCACGCCAATATCGCGGGCACGGGTAAAAACTGTGCGGCGCTGGCGCTCGGCGGCGATGATCATATGGCCAAGAGCTCGACGATTCCGCATCAGAGCGATCTGAGTTTCTATAACTTCGCGATGCCCCTGTTCTATCCGGGAAACACGCAGGAGACGCTCGATTACGGACTCATGGCGATCGCTATGTCGCGCTTTTCGGGTGCGTGGGTGGCGATGAAGATGGTCACCAACGTGTGCGATGGCGGCAGCACGGTTGAGGTGAATGCGGAGCGGCTCGAGATCCGCATTCCGGAAGGCTACGAGAAAAAAGTGGACACGCGGCTGGTGATTCCGGTCACGCTGATGCTCGAGCCGGAAGTGATTTACCGGCGCCTGGAAGCGGCGCGTGAGTTTGCGCGGCTAAACGGGGTGAACCGCAGCTTTGGCGCAGGTGCGGGAGCCTGGCTGGGCATCGCCAGTGCGGGAAAACCGTATTACGACCTGATGCAGTCGCTGTCGGATCTGGGGATCGGCCGCGAGGATTTGGCGGCACTGGGCATCCGCATCGCGAAGCTTGGCATGACCTATCCGTTGGAGCCACGCTTTACCGAAGAATTCGCGCGGGGACTCAAGCTGATCCTGGTGGTCGAAGAGAAGCGCAGTTTCATCGAGCTGCAACTGCGGGAAGCTCTGTATAACTCGGCGGAGCGGCCGGCCATCATCGGCAAACAGGACCGGGCTGGAGCGCCGCTGCTGCCGGCGGTGGGCGAGTTGGATGCGGAGATCGTCAGCCGCGTGCTGGTGCGGATCCTCACGGAAGCGGGTCCGGCGGCCGCGGCGCGCGTCGCCAGGATTGCCGAGATCGAGGGGCGCGAGCGCAGCCTGGCGCAGCCGCGCTTTCCGAACTTCTGCCCGGGCTGCCCCCACAACCGCTCCACGCTGCTGCTCGAAGGCCAGATGGCCGGCGGAGGGATTGGCTGCCACGCCATGGCGGCGCAACTCGAGCATTCCGGGCGCGGCTACGCGTTCCTGACCCATATGGGCGGCGAGGGTGCGCCGTGGATTGGCATGGCGCCGTTTGTGGAGCGGCAGCACCTGTTTCAGAACATCGGCGACGGCACTTATTTTCATTCGGGCGCGCTGGCGTTGGGCGCCTGCATCGCGGCGGGTGTCAACATCACTTACAAGATTCTTTACAACGATGCAGTGGCCATGACTGGCGGACAGGCCGCCGCGGGGGCGCTGCCGGTTCCCGCTTTGACGCGCAAGCTGGAGGCTGAAGGTGTTCGCAAGACGGTGGTGATGACTGATGAGCTTGCGAAATACGATGACGTGAAACTGGCCGCCAACGCGGAGCTGCGCAGCCGCGACGACTTGCCCGAGGTGCTGCGTGAGCTGGAGTTGCTGACCGGTGTGACGGTAATCATTTATGACCAACAGTGCGCCGCTGAGAAACGGAGGCAGCGCTCCCGCGGCAAACAGGCAGAGCCGACGCTGCGGCTGGTGATCCACGAAGAGGTCTGCGAGGGCTGTGGCGATTGCGTCACTCAGTCCAACTGCATGAGTCTCTATCCGGTGACCACCGAATACGGACAAAAGACGCGCATCCATCAGTCCTCTTGCAACAAAGATTATTCGTGCCTGCTGGGAGATTGCCCCTCGTTCGTGACAGTAAAGCTGAAGGAGGGTACCGGGCCGCGGCGCAAAACGCTGCCAGCGCTGCCGCAGACGGATGTGAGGCCGCCGCGTGAGCGTGTCGAGATCGGCGAACGGTATACGATTCTGGCGCCGGGGATCGGTGGGACCGGCGTGGTGACGGTGAATGCGCTGCTGGCTACGGCGGCATGGATCGACGGGCTTTCTGCGATCACGCTCGACCAGACGGGTCTGGCGCAAAAGGGTGGCGCGGTGGTCTCGAGCATCATCTTGAGCGAACATCCGTTGGAGGCTGCGGCTAAGGTCGGCTATGGCAATGCCGATTTGCTGCTGGGATTTGACCTGCTGGGCGCAGGCAGCGCGGACAATCTGAAGCGGGCAGATCCGTCACGCACGGTGGCGGTGGTCAATACCGCCGAGACCCCCACGGGAGACACGGTGCGCGGCGGGGCGCGGCTGGCGGGGCCCGGCGCGATGGTGGATCTGATCAACGCCGTTACCCGCAAAGACCGCAATTTGTTTTTGGATGCGACGCGCATCGCCGAAGGGCTGTTCGCGAGCCACATGGCGGTGAACATTTTCCTGCTGGGCGCGGCGTATCAAGGCGGCTTGATCCCGATTTCCGCGGGAGCCATCGAGGAAGCCATCCGGCTGAACAAAGTGGATGCGGAGCGCAATACTCAGGCGTTTCTCTGGGGACGGAAATATTACGACGACTCGGCGGCGGTCGAAAAGCTGCTGGCCCCTCCAGCCCCTGCCTATGACGGCCGGACCGTGGCGGAGCGGCGCGGGGCGGAGCTGGAGCGCTACCAGAATCGGGCGTATGCCGCACGCTACCGTGCGTTAGTTGGGGAAGTCGAAGCACGGCAGCCCGCGCTTGCCGATGCCGTGGCGCGCAATCTTTATAAGCTCATGGCGTATAAGGATGAATATGAAGTGGCACGGCTGCTGGCCAAGCCCGAGATCGAGGCGCAGATTCGCGGCATGTGGGAGGAGGTGGAATCGATCGGATATAATCTGCATCCGCCGCTGTTGCGATCCCTGGGTCTGAAGAAAAAAATGAAGCTGGGCAGTTGGTTTCGCGTGCCGCTGCGCGCGATGGCGGCCCTGAAATGGTTGCGCGGCACGCCGTTCGACCCGTTTGGCCGCGCTCAGGTGCGGCGAGAAGAGCGCGCCCTGATCGGCTGGTATGAACAAATAGTGCGCGACTGCCTGGATCGCGTGACGCCCGAGACAATCCAACTGGCGCAGGAGATCGTGGCTTTGCCGGACCAGATCCGGGGCTATGAGCGCATCAAGCTGGAGAACGTGCGCAAGACCAAAGTGATAGCGGCAGCCAAGTTGGCGGAATTGGTTTCGGGCTTACGGATGGCCAAGGTTCGATACTAGAATTTCGGCCCAAGCGGCCGCACGTGTTGGTAGTGCTTGCAACTGCGTGGCTGCCAGCGGGGCGCGCATCCGACATCACTACACGGTACTGCTGTGCTGGTCTCGCCACTGCCGTCCGGATTCATGGTCCACACCTCGGCATAAGCGTTTGGGTCGGATTGCTTCATTCCGTTGATGTCGTACTCGAAGGCGATCTTCTTTCCATCGCTGGACCAATTCGTGTCTCCGGCTTCATAGGGCACATCGAAGTGAGTGAGCTGCACTAGCTGGCTGCCATCGGCGTTCATGGCGAAGATGTTGAGCTTGTTTCCGCCCTCGCGATCGGATCCAAACGTGATTCGGGTTCCATCGGGCGACCAAACGGGATCGCCATTGTTTCCCTCGTTCGTAAGTTGCTGAAGGCCTGTGCCGTCGACTTTCATAACGTAGATTTCCAGGTCGCTGCTATTCATCAGACTCATGAATACCAGTTGGTCGTTGATGGACCACCTGGGCTCGACGCTGAACAAGGTGTTTGGCAAGACGGCGTGATCGCCCGTACCGCCCACGTTCATAACCCGAATGTCCGTCATAGGTGGCTGGCTGGGTTGAGGGTCCGCGAGCACTCTCACGTAGACGATCTGGGTGCCGTCGGGAGACCAGCTGGGAGTGACGTCGAAACCCGGCGTCGGAGAGAGACGCTGCTGTCCGGTGCCGTCGGCGTTGATTACATAGATCGCGGAGCCATTGACATCGCGCTGATAGGCGAGGCGCTTCCCATCGGGAGACCACGAGGGATAGTTCTCCGCTTCATCGTCATTGGTAAGCCTGGTGGGGTTGGCGCCCACACCCGACGCGTCCACCTCCATGAGATAGATCCGGTTAATGGAATTCTGCTGGCTCACGAATGCAATCTGGCCCGCTCCAGTAGAGGCGACGCAAAAGGACTGCGCGTTGAGTGGAGCGAAGGTTGCGAGCGCGAGGAGGATAGCCAACGGACAGTGGAACTGCCGCATACGCTTGAATGACGCATTGCAATGGTGAAAAGACGCGCGCACCAGTGATCGGCCCCCCGGTTGGTGGTAGGTTGACTTAGAGTGACCACAATCAACCCTGTCGAAATTTTGAAGCGATGGCTGGCAGCCATCAACAGCCATGACGTGATTGCCCTCACGACGCTAATGGCGGCAGATCATGTGTTCGTAGACTCGCTCGGAAATCGCGTGCGAGGCGCGCGATCCATGGAAGCTGGGTGGCGGGGCTATTTCGCGATGTGTCCGGACTACTGGATTCGCGCAGACCATGTGATGGCTGCGGACGACACGGTGTTGGCTGTTGGTGAGGCGGGCGGGACTATAGACGGAGAGTCATGGCGGGTACCCGCGGCTTGGAAGGCGGTGATCCGCGACGGCGGCGTGGTGGAATGGCAGGTATTTGCGGACAACAAACCGGTTTACGAGATTCTGGGGAGGCGGCGGCAATAGGTATAACTCCTCTGACAGCCAGCTTTTGCGGAAGCCCAGAGCACGGCTTCGAGTCGGAAAATCCCGCGCTGCATACATGCGGAGATCAGTGGAGATGCTGCGGCGGATAGAGAAACTCTTTACGGAACAAGCTTAAATACCGTGCCGTGACCGTTCGCCCCGCCTCCATAGGTGGTTCCGTAGAGAGCGCCGGTCGAGTCCGTGATGAGTCCGGCGTAGGGATTCCGGCCGTCTCCAGAATTACCGAAGCTGTGGAGGATGGTCTTACGCCAAGGTGCGCCGGAAAGTCTAAACACCGTACCCGAATTATTTGGGCCGCCGAGCGAGGTTGTCCCGTAGAGATTTCCTTTCTTATCCGGCAGCAAGCGGCCGGTGGGTGCCGCTCCGTCTTTTACGCCGCCCTCGAATCCCACAATCTCCTCTTCGGTCCAGGCGCCGTTGGCACTGGTAAGTTTAAACGCCGTTCCACTGCCGTACAGGCCGCCGCCTTCAGTCGTCCCGTAGAGATTGCCACTCTCATCCATGATGAGCGAGGCAACGGGGTATATGCCGTCACCGGCGGTGCCGAAACTATGCAGCACCGTGAGCGTCCATGCTGAGTCTGACGAGGGGGAGAGCTCGAATACCGTGCCGTAGGTTGTCGCGCCGCCGCCATAGGTCGTGCCGTAAAGGTTGCCGCTCGAATCCATAATCAGCCCGCCTTGGGGGCCTGAGCCATCGTTGCCCCGCCGCAGAAACTGTGCAGTACGGTTACGATCCATGTGCTACCCGGCGTAAGCTCGTACCGGAAGCGCCAAAGCTCAGCGATCCTGTCACTTCCCAGAGGCCTCCTATTTTGGAAACTTCAAAGACCTCGCCAACATTGGCAGCACCACCCGAAGATGCAGTGGTGTAGAGATTGCCGGTCGAACTTATGACGACCGGAGCCACCGGATTCGCCGGTCCTAAAGGGCCGCCAAGACTGACAAGCATTGATTCGGTCCAACTGCCGCCCGAGGGCGAAAGCTTAAACAAAGTACCTGCGTTGCTCGATCCGCCCGCGTAGGTCGTGCTATAGAAATTACCGTGCGAGTCCTTAATCAAATCGGCGCTGGGTTGCCCCCCGTCCGCGGGTTGACCGGCGAAACTGTAGATAACGCTTTCCGTTTGTGCTGACGCCGGTGTAAGCAGCACGATTGCCAGCAACGCACAATCGAGTACGATTCTCAGGCACGCCCACGCTTTAGAATGGCTGTTCGTATGTTTAATTTTCATTTCGCTTCTCCTTTAGTCCTCTACCGATACAATCTGCGCAGAATCGCGAATGTCGTGCCACAGAATCTTTAAAAGACGGCCGCGCCAAAATGAGAAAACTATGCATACGGGCTTGGCAGATACTTAGATCGAAAGCTGCGATTTTACTTTCGGTGGCGTTTCCGACGGCGCGCGGTGGCGCAGCAACAAACGCTGCCTGCTCTGCCAGTATACAGCTTCGAGGGGAGTAGCAACGGAGCTTCGCTGAACGCCGTGACTCTCGGTGAAAGCGGAACACTTTATGGTAGGCGAATAGGGCACAGAAACACGCGTGGGATCAACACATTCCTCCCAAAGGCGCGGCCATGACGATCAAGATTTCGTTTCAGCGCGTGCCGAGACTGCACCAGTTCCAGGAGTTTCGGGTGAGGTAGAGGAGGGGCAACAGGAGATGAAGCGGGAGGTGGCCGAAGGAGGGCGCTCGTCAACGCTGTTGGATATCGCGGCTGCGACAGTTCAAAATTCGAAAATGCAGATCTCGCATGTCCGTTTTACCACTTTTTTGGGGCAGTCGGCGCCGTCATCCACGGCGCCACCATCCAGCCTAATCTAGACTTCTTTCGCAGGGCGATGGCGAGGTGCGGCGCTTCAACGAACGAAAAAATCGGACGAAGCGTTAGGCAAGTGCTAATAAAAGACTTCCGCAGATCCATTCTGCGGGAAAACTGCGGGAATTGGGTGGATTTCACTCGAGTCTGCGGGATTGTGCGGGAAGGTGAAAGCTCTGGTCCGGCAGAGTTGGCTCACCCTTCCCGGCCTCTTGTAAACGCCCTTCCAGCCTCCCAGGATGCGAAGCTCTCGATCGCCGAGTGGAGTCAGGAAGGAAGCGCCGTCCAGAGTCCATGGCATCAATTAGGGCTTCCGGTGGCAAGCACTCTAATCAGATCGGGGTCCGCAGCAATATTAATGACCAAATCCTCCACAGCATGGTTTATCAGATGGCCCCATGTATTGCCCAACGTGCGGGACTCTCCCCGATATCCTTTAGAGAAGACAAGTCGGCTATTCGTATCTCTCACTGATACATTAGCCGATGCATCTATACCGGGTTTCTTAATAAGTGCCGGATGGGTCGTCACCTCCAACAACTCTACCACAACCCGGCAACATCCTATATCGATAATCGGCATACGATGTACACCCTTAGCCTCAAGCGCAGCTGTGAGTGTTTTACCCGCGTATTCGGAAATCTTGTTAAATGGTTCGCTGCGAAAGCCATACTTCCATTTCAGATCGGATTTGACAAAAGTCAACTCGTAGCCTTTTGGTGTTGGTGTTCCAGCAACAGGCAAGCCAGTAGGATTGGGAGTAGAAACAATGATCGTGTCTTTGCAGTTAATCATCTCCAGAATGACTGACTCCTGGATTCCGGCAGTCTTTAGTTTTGTAAGAGCTTCAGGTGCCGTGTCAAAGTGACACGGTCCAGTCGTTATCTTCGCTTTGATAACGGCCTCACTGAAGCCATTTGCGTGCAGCGCCAGAATATCCTCGTTCTTCAGAGCTGGAGAAGTATCGCTCCATACCTGACTTGGCTTTGCAAGTAGACAAACGAACAAAGCGGTCTTAAACATTAGCGGTTCCATACAATGAATCTAAACTCAGTCACGATCGACCTTGTTCCGATTGATAACGGCATTCTGCTTCAGGAATCGAATCAAGATCGTTTCCACCTGTTCCCTTAGCTTCTTATCTGCGATCTCAACATATGCTCCGTCCTCCACTATAGGACGTTTAAACCAAAACTTCTGCTCATGATCCTTGATGCGCCTAGCGATACTGCTGCCCTGACCAACATAAATTGGGCGCTGGCTAATGTCGTAGAACACATAAACACCGGCACTATCAGGAAGGTTGCTCACATCATAAGGGTCGAAATCTACAAACTCCCCGAGTCCCTTAATCTCGCTGGCTTCCTTGACCTGTTCCTCGGACTCGAGCCGGTTACCTAAAGCTTCCTCAAGGGCCTTTATTGTCCTTGGATGTGGATTTTCTGCCCGGCCATTTTCCAGATTGTAGATTGTCGCCGGGCTGACACCAGCTTTAGTAGCCAGTTCATTCACGGTTAAATTCGCCTTGAGCCGCGCCTTCGACAGCCACGCTCCGACCGCTGACGACCCCTGGGGGGCAGTGGCTTCTCGCTGGAGCACCTCGCCCAGAATAGAATCCAGCTTTTCAAGCTGCTCATGGGGCGGCTGGCTACCACGTTCCCATTGAGAGATGCGCCCCTGGCTAACACCCATTTTCAGCGCAAGGTCTGTTTGGGAAAGTCCGTTCGCTTCCCGCCTGATTCGAAGCCTATCCCCGAGGGACTCCACTTGAGAAGACCTCCTTTATCAGTTACAGATTCAGAATATATTCCGTGGGAATATGATCGCAAGCATATCAGCACTCGACTGTTGAGGCAACGGTCCAAACCACGGCCCGGGAAGCAGATCCGGTAGGTTGGCTGAGAGTGACCGCGATCAACCCTGTCGAGATTTTGAAACGATGGCTGGCGCCATCAACAGCCATGACGTGATTGCCCTCACGACGCTAATGGCGGCAGATCATGTGTTCGTGGACTCGCTCGGCAATCGCGTGCGAGGCGCGAGATCCATGGAAGCTGGGTGGCGGGGGTATTTCGCGATGTGTCCAGACTACTGGATTCGCACAGACGATGTGATGGCTGCGGACGACACGGTGTCGGCTGCTGGTGAGGCGGGCGGCACTATAGACGGCGAGTCATGGCGGGTACCAGCGGCTTGGAAGGCGGTGGTCCGCGACGGCAGCGGGGGGAATGGCAGGTATTTGCGGACAACAAACCGGTTTACGAGATTCTGGGCAGACGGCAGCAATAGCGTGGATTTCGCTCCATTTCTGCGGGATTGTGGTGTGCGGGAAGGGAAACCTATGGTCCGAACCACGCCCCGCCCAATCTGTCAACGCGGGAAAGCTCGCCAGCGGCTGGCTGGTGGAACAAAAGCCGAGAACGGCCGCTTACACAAAAAACGGGACACTTCCTCCGGCAGAGTTGGCTCCCCTTCCCGACAACACCCTAGTAAAACCCTTCCATCCGAGCCGAGGATTGACCTGGGAGCGATCCTCCGGCCTCGGACGTGCTTTGGGCCTAACGCCCTAAAACGCCTCTCAGAACGTCCATAATCCCCCTTTACATCCGCTATCCACTGGAGTAGTCTTTTTCTTTTCAACTAAAGGAGATTCCCAAGTGCTTAACCAATTCCGCAGCACGTCGTTCGTGATTGCATCCGTGTTCCTTGCTGTTCCTGCGTGGAGTGCCACGGCCCCCGTTATCTTTGGAACCGTCGTGAACACTTCCACTAATCAGATTACGATCACCGGCCAGCGTTTTGACCCGACTGGAACCGCGCCAACTGTGACATTAGATAATACGCCGCTCGTCCTCGCCTCGACTACAAACCAGAGCGTAGTAGCAAACCTGCCCTCCGGCCTTACAGCCGGTTCATACCGCCTCACACTTACAAATAGCAGCAGCCAAACTGCCACATTCACCGTTACCTTCGGCGCTGTCGGGCCCCCAGGTCCACAGGGTCCAATCGGGCCACAGGGACCAACCGGACCACAAGGACCACAAGGAACGCAAGGAATTCAAGGACCACAAGGAATACAAGGGCCTGTTGGGCCTGCTGGTCCTAGTCATGCTTATTCTTCATCGTGTCTAAGCTGCAACCTCACGATAGGAAATAGCTCGCCACCGGTCACGACGCTGACTCTGCCAAGTGGATCCTATACCATTATGGCAAGAACTATCGTGGGACTCAATTCAACAGATCAGTACACACCAGTTACCTGCCAAGTCGCAGGTGACGCCGCTACAGCATCATTCCCAGAGTTCATTGGCCCGTCCGAATCCGATATCATCTCAATAATCAATTTCGGCACTATCACTCTTTCATCCTTAACCGCCGTGGAGCTTAATTGCTCGACCACAACGCCAAATACTACTGTCATAGTGAGCAACTATCAATTGGTTGCAACCCTGGTCGGAGGGATCAACTAGCCGTAGGATCTAAGCTGGCAAAGATTCCCGGCGTTGTACTTGTTCTGAGCCGAGGTTCATAGACATCTCTCACTTATGTCTACGTTCATACGCCAAAATATTACCGTGCTCCAGGAGGAGGGAGTGCGAATACACAATCGTAGGACTGGCCCGGCGCGAGGAGCCGGTGATGCGGCTTCAGGAGAGGCTGCTCGGTAGTAGCAGCAACACGGTGAACTGATGGGGAAGTGCGGGAATTGTGCGGGAAGAGAAAGGCACCTTGATGCGGCAAGTCTATGAAAACGATGGTGGGCCCGTGGCGACTCGAACGCCAGACCTCTACCGTGTCAAGGTAGCGCTCTAACCAACTGAGCTACGGGCCCTTCGCGGGAAACTTCGATTCTATCACGCTGGCCGGAATGGGTCCTCTTTCACCACGCCCGCGCCCTCGCGGATCACCACCAGACGGTCGGCCTTCAGGTTTCCCACGCGTTCCTTGTTGCCATTGGGCCAGCGGATTTCCAGGTCCGCCTTGGTCGCGGCTCCCAAGCCGAAGTGTAGCCGCTGATCGTTGGAGGAATAGAAACTCGCCTGGCTGAGCACCTCCTGCGACTGCATTTTGCCGCCATAGCGCGCCGTCACACGCGCTCCGATCGCGCTGCGGTTCGATTTCACTCCCACCAGCTTCACCTTCAGCCAGTGCGCACCGCCGCTCACGTCGTTGCGGAGCAGGGAAGGCCCCTCGTTAAGGTTCACCACTACCATGTCCACGTCGCCGTCGTTGTCGAAATCGCCAAAGGCGCACCCGCGGCTGGCGTGAGGCGCGACAATGCCCGGTCCGCCCTGTTCCAGAAGTTCCTCGAACTTCCCGTTGCCCAGGTTGCGGAAGATCACACGCGGCGTTTTGAATGGGTAGTTCGGAAGCTTCGCTTCCACCTCCGGATAGACACTGCCGGTGACAAAGAACAGATCCGGATTGCCGTCGTTGTCGAGGTCCACAATGCCCGCTCCCCAGCCGATGAAGCGCGTCTCCACGCCCAGCCCGGCGCTGATCGTGGCATCCTCGAAGTTGCCTTTGCCATCGTTGCGGTAGAGTATGGCGGTGTCGTCGGCGAAGTGGGTCTTGAAGATATCGAGGTTACCGTCGAGATTGTAGTCGCCGATGCCGAGGCCCATGCCGGCCTGCTCCATGCCGTCTTCGTTGAGCGCCACTCCGCTTTCGAGGCCGATATCGGTGAACGTGCCATCGTGATTGTTCCGTAGCAGGAAGCTTGGCGTGGAATCGCAGGCCACGTAAATATCCGGCCAGCCGTCGTTATCGAAATCCGCCGCCGCGGCCGTCATGGCATAGCTGCCTTTGGCTTTCAGCACACCGGACTTTGCGCTCACATCGGTAAACTTGCCGTTGCCATCGTTGTGGTAGAGCGAGAGCGAACCCGGCGGCAGACCACGCGGCCCGCAGTTCACCGGAATGCCCTTCCAGTTGCAATTGGTGTTTTCGCCCGGCTTGGGTACGGCCTTGAAATCGAACTCCAGATAGTTGGCCACAAACAGGTCCAGTTTGCCGTCGCGGTCGTAGTCCACAAAGGTGCAGCCCGATCCCCAACGCGTCCCCGCATGCAGCAATCCGGCCTTTTCCGTCACGTCGGTAAAGGTCCCGTTACCGTTATTGTGATAGAGGACATTCTGGCCCCAGTAAGTGACAAAGAGATCTTCGAAACCGTCGTTGTCATAGTCGCCTACGCAAACAGCGGAGGCCCACCCGGTGCGCTGCAGACCGGCCTTTTCGGTCACGTCGGTAAAGGTCCCGTCGCGGTTGTTCTTGTAGAGCCGGTTGTGCGCCTCTTCCGGGGCCGCCTGCAGGCGAGTGCCGCTCAGGATGAAAATGTCCTGCCAGCCATCGTTGTCATAGTCGACAAAGGCCACGCCGCAGCCCACCGTTTCGAGGATGTAATCCTTATGCGTAGCGTTGCCATAGACTACCGGCGCGCGTAGTCCGGCCTGCTCGGCAACATCGACGAACTTCGCGTGGAACGGCAGTCCCGAGGGCTTTCCGCGCGGCGTCGCCTGCACGTTGCGCGACGATACGCCTTGCCCCCAAACCCTCGTCGCTGGAAGAGCCATCAAGCCCATCCAGGCGCGCCGCGTCAATTCCCATTTCTGCATCGATTCCAGTATAACGATGAGATGGCTTTCGATTTCTCGGGTAAGACGGCGGCGGTCACCGGCGGCGCCAACGGCATCGGGGCGGCCATCGCCCGCGGGCTGGCCGAGGGAGGCGCGCGCGTAGCAATTTTCGATGTGAAGCGCGAAGATCCTGCCGCGGCCGGCGCGCGGCTGGGCGGGACCGGCTACGAGGTGGATGTTACCGACCGCGCTTCGCTCGACCGCGCCTTCAGCCAGGCTGGCGCGCCCGACATCGTGATCGCCAACGCAGGCATTGGCGCCGAAGTAGAATTCAGCGCCATTACGGAGGAGACCTGGCAGCGCACCATCGCGGTGAATCTTACCGGGGTGTTTCACACTTTGCAGGCCGCGGCCGCGCTGATGATGCCGCGTCGCCGCGGAGCCGTGGTGATGACCGCCTCAACCAACTCGTATGATGGCGAGGCCCTGCTGGCCGCTTACAACGCCAGCAAAGCGGGTCTGCTCGGCCTCTTGCATACTGCCGCGAATGAGCTGGGCCCTTACGGCATTCGGGTCAATGCGGTGTGCCCGGGCCTCATCCGCACGCGCCTTACCGAGCGGCACTTTTCGAATCCACAGGTGCTGAAAGATTACTTTCGGCACATTCCCCTGGGGCGTGGTGGCGATCCGGAAGAAGTTGCCAACGCCAGCCTGTTTCTCGCCTCGGACCTGGCTTCGTACATCACCGGCGCCGCGCTGTTCGTGGATGGCGGCCAGATGGCCTCCAAGTTCGGCACCTGGGACGATCAGCGCGCCGAGTTTGCCGATGGCCGCTGGCGCTTGCGGTAGGCAGAGCTAATCAGGATCCGTAATCGCCATGATGGTCAGCGGCGCGTTCCCCTCCAGCCGGTTGTTCACAAACAGGAACGCTATTTGACGCTGGTCGCGCGCCCGCTGGATCAGCGCGCGCAAAGCCTCGCGCGCCGCCGGGTTAGGATCGCGGATTTCGCTATATGGCGTGAACATCTTTACTGCCTGCTCGTAGGGGCGGCCTTGCCGCAGCAGCGCCCGGCACACCAGAAAGCCGGCCGTGGCCGAATTGGGAAGCGCGATCTGCTGTTCCAGTTCCGGCATGCGCGTCCAGGCGTTGTACACGTGCGCTACACCGCGCGCCCGCAGGCAGGCGAAATATTCGGGCTGCAAAAAATCCGGATTGCGCACTTCCACGGCGTAACGGAATGATGGCGGGAGCGCGGCCAGGAATGCATCCAGCCGTTCCAGAAATTCGCTCAGCCCGGCGATGGCGCGCCTGGAAAATGTGGTGAATTCGAAGATCAGCAACGCGGTCTTGTCGCGGTATTGCCACAGAGGCCGCAGTAACATTTCTTGCAGCATCCCGGCATTCAGAAAGGCTTCATTCTCTTGGCCGGCCAGCGGCCCGTAACGCGCATGCGTGGGAAACATTTTACAAGTGATTTGTTCCGGGACTTTGAAGGCGAACTGAAAGCCGTCGGGCACCAGCTCGAACAGCTTCGCCCAGAATTCCGGCGTCGGAAATTGGTAAAAGGCGAAATCGCCGCAGACCGTGCAGAAGGTTTGCGCGTATTCTTTCAGGCAGGTGGCCTCGAACAGCCGCCGCGAAAGCCGGCCGCGGGAAAGATAATTCGCGCGCGAGTAGATTTGTCCGATCCAACCTTCATATTTCCAGGAGCTGCCGCCGATGAAGATACCCTGGTCGGCAAGGCTCCGCAGCCTGTCCGCGAGCATATCGCGATCGGAGCCGTGGGCAACGTCAAACAGATGGGCCATGCTCACGCGAAATCGACCTGGGTCTCAGATTACCATGGCATAGCCCTGGCTTCGTGCGCCGGGCCAACCTGTGAAGGTGTAAATCGTCGTCCCCGTCCATGAGTCCCGGGTGTCGCCGGTGGGGTCATGGGCTGGCCACCGAGCTAACTACGGTTTAACAACGAACACAGTGCCTTCTCCGTAAGTTCCTCCCACGGAGGTCGTGCCATACAGCGCCCCCGTTGAGCTCAGGGCCAGACCTGCCACCGGCATCGAACCCGCGCCATCCAGGCCCGAGAAGCTGTGCAGCACTGTCTCGGTCCAGGCGCCGCCTGCAGTTGTCGGCGGTGTTAGCTCGAATACGGTTCCGCAACCCAAAACTGCCGAGAATTCGCAAGGCGAACCGGAAGTGTAACTTCCGCCATACTGCGTGGTGCCATAGAGTTCGCCGTTTTTACCGACTACTACACTGGCGACCGGATAGGCTCCGTCGCCGTTAATCCCCGTGAAGCTGTAAATCACGGACTCTGTCCAGGTTCCTCCAGCAACTGCGGGCGGCGTCAACTGGAAGACGGTGCCGCATCCTGACCCGGTAGAGAATGAACATTCCGAGGACGACCCAGAACCGCCATAGAATGTCGTCCCGTAGAGTACCCCGCCCGCACCCGCGGTGAGGGCAGCCTCTGAGCCTCCGCCGTCGCTAGGTGCCCCTGTGAAAGCGTGAATCGCCGTCCCTGTCCATGCGCCGCCGGGTGTTGACGGCGGCGACAGCTCATAAACATCCCCACAGTCACAATAACCGCCATAATAGGTGGTCCCGAACAACGATTTACCATCGAAAATGACGCCAGCGAAGGGTATCAGTCCAGTCGTTGGGGGGACGACCTGAAAGTTGTAAATAAGTTGGCCAGTCCAGGCCTCACCCGGAGTCGCGGGGGGAGTTACAGAGTCTATCGTTCCATATTGCGCACCATTATAGTTTGCGATACCCTGTGTCGTGACGTATATAGCACCGTCTTTGTCGACGGCCAGCGTTCCGTTCGGAGTGCCAAGGTTTACGGAGTTCCACAGGAATGTCTCAGTCCAGGCGCCTCCAGCAGTCGAGGGAGGCGCGAGTTCGAAAAGCTCACCATTGCCACCGCCTGTGCCCAGCGTGCCCCCGGTTGTAATGCCGTAGAGAGCACCCCCTTTTCCGAAAACCAACGTGCCCGCGCAGTTGGCACCGTCGGCTGCACTGAACTCGTGAATCACCGATATTTTCCACGGCGTGCTCGTGGAAGGCGTCAACTCAAAGACGGTGCCGTCCCCAGACGAGCCTCCGAAATAGGTGGTGCCGTACACCTGACCGCCCGTACCGAGTAGCACCCCTGCCATGGGCTGGCCACCGTCAAGCTTGCCTTTGAAGTTGTACAGCGTTTCAAAAGTTGTAGTCTGCGCCGTGCCGGCCGGGACCATAAGCAGCGCCAGCAGAAGTAACTGCCCTTCTATGTCATTGGTCATTTCTTTTCTCCTCCGATGCTCTAACTACGGTTTAATAACAAACACAGTACCTTCTCCGTAAG
>Ga0302325_10001314_pt1 | contig 63846 bp, 58 predicted proteins | sample Palsa_T0_2_FD_201948 | JGI IMG/M metagenome (GOLD analysis project Ga0302325, IMG submission 201948) | Peat permafrost microbial communities from Stordalen Mire near Abisko, Sweden - Palsa_T0_2 | ecosystem: Environmental > Terrestrial > Soil > Palsa > Peat permafrost | place: Sweden: Abisko...
CCGGAGCTCACCGGCGCCCCGGGCGTGGTGGGCCTTCTGCAGAAGCCCTTCGAGCTCGAGCGGCTGCTGACGCTGGTGCAGGCCGAGGTGGCCGCCCTCCCGCAAGCATCCGTCTGACGGGCCCGCCAGGGCAGCTACTGTGCTGCGGCTCTTCGGCGGTAGTCTGTCCAGGGCCCTGGGGAAGTTCCCTTCGCCACGGGGGTGAAGCGGTGAGAGTGCATCTGGAGTACGGCACGACGGGGCTCGACGTCGACGTCCCGTCGTCCAACGTCGACGTCGTCACCCCGAGGTTTGTCCCCGGCCTGCCCGACGAGGCCCAGGCCTTCCGCGCCGCCGTCCGGGACCCGATTGGCGGGAAGCCCTTGAAGGAGAGCGTCCGCGCCGGGGACAAGGTGGCGGTCGTCATCGCCGACATCACCCGGCCTCTTCCCAGCGAGCGGCTCTTGCCTTGGGTCTTTGAAGAGCTCTCGCACGTGCCCGCCGAGCACATCACCGTGGTGAACGGGACGGGCAGTCACCGCGTCCAGACGCAAGCCGAGCTCGCGCAGATGGTGGGGGCCGACGTCGCTCGCCGCTACCGGGTGGTGAATCACGACGCCCACGACGCCTCCACCCTCCTCGAGGTGGGCAAGAGCCTCGACGGCCGGCCGGTGCGGATGGCCCGGGCCTACGTCGAGGCGGACAGGCGCATCGTGCTCGGCTTCATCGAGCCGCACTTCATGGCCGGCTTCTCGGGTGGCTACAAGGGCGTCTTCCCGGCGGTGGCCGACATCGCCAGCATCATGCACTACCACCGCGCAGCGGTGATTGGGGACGCGCGCAGCACCTGGGGAAACCTCGAGGCCAACCCGACGCAGGACCAAATCCGCCACGCCGGCGCGCTCTTGCCCGTCGACTTCATGGTGAACGTCACCATCAACCGTCGCCGACAGATTACGGGCTTCTTCTGCGGCGAGGTGCTCGCGGCGCACGCCCGCGGATGCGCCTTCGCGCGCGAGACGGCGATGGCCGCCTGCTCGCGCAGCTACCCTCTGGTGGTCACCACCAACGCTGGCTACCCGCTGGACCAGAACCTCTACCAGACGGTGAAGGGGATGTCGGCCGGCGCGCAGATTGTCACCGACGGCGGCTACATCCTCACCGCGGCGCGCTGCAACGACGGCTTCCCCTCCCACGGCAACTACAAGAAGCTCCTCTTCGACCATCCCACGCCCCGGGCGCTGCTCGACACCATCCTCACCCCCGGCTTCTCGCTCTATGACCAGTGGGAGGCGCAGCTGCACGCCATCATCACCCTCAAGGCGCGCGTCGGCCTCTACAGCTCGCTGCCCAAGGAGGACGTCCTCAGGGCCTTCCTCGAGCCGGTGGAGGACCCCACCGCGCGGCTGACGGCAGAGCTTTCCCGGCTGGGCAAGGATGCGCCGGTGGCGGTGCTTCCCGAAGGGCCGATGACCATCCCCTACCTGGCCTGAACCTCCCGAGGGGGGCCTTCGACTCGCGCCCGCCGGCTCAGCGCACGGCAGAGCCCGTGGGCCGTACCAGCACTTTCCTGGCGAAGGCCTGGTCCACCTGGGTGAGGAAGGCCCGGAAGGCGGCGTAGTCGCCCGGGGACACCCGGGCCGTCGTCAGCGCCACCTCGCCCGTGCAGTCGAGGGCTTCTGCCTCGGCGCGGCAGCCGAATTGCGCGTGCCCGAAAGGTGTCTCGGTGGTGATGGCGTGCGGGAGCTCGTCCACGACGTAGCCCCGCGGCAGCTGGTAGAGGAAGTGGAAGCGGCTCACCGTCGGGCCGTCGAGCATGAGGTCGCGGCTGCGTTCCGCCAGCGGGGCCAGGCCCTGCAGGTAGTGGTGGCTGCCCGGGAAGGCCTGGAAGCGGAGGCCAGCGGGGCTCACCTCGGCGTAGCGCGGCACATGCATCCGGAAATCCAAGGTGACGTCCCGGTCGAGCTCCGAGAGCCCGTCGGCCGTCACCTCACCCACCGAGAGGCCCGGAAAGGCCTGGGACCAGGCCCGCTCCAGGTTTGTCCTTCGCGTGGCGAGTGTCTGGTAGCTGCGCCGGTAGGCCGACGCGTCCGTCCCGCGGATGCGAGTCTCCGCCTTGACGTCGGCCGTGCCGGCGGCCCGCAGCGAGAGCTCCAGGCGCACGTCGGTGACATTGCCGTCGGCGGCAGCGGGCGGCGTGGTGGTGAAGCGGCTCGGGCCACTCGGCTCCACGACGAGGATGCTGGCCTGGCGGTCCGCCGCCGGGAGCTCGGTGGCGCCGTGAAACTCCGCCGTCCCATCCAGGTACCAGTCCAGCGAGGGCACGTAGAGGATGGCGTGGTTGAAGACGGCGAGGGAGGCCGGCTCGGAGGGGATGGCGCCCAACGAGCGCATCCGGAGGAGGACAATCCGGCTGTCCACGCCCGCTGCCTCGAGAAGCGCATGCAGCAGCGACGCCTTGTCCTTGCAGTCCCCGAAGCGGCGCGCCAGGACGCGGTCCACCGGGTAGGGCTGGTAGCCGTGGATTCCGAATTCGAGTGCCACGTAGCGGGTGCGGGAGACGACGTAGTCATAGAGGGCCCGCACCACCGCCCGGCGGTCCGTCCGGTCGACACCGGTGAGGGCCTCGTCCGCGGCGGCTCGGATGGAGGCATCCGGACGCAGCTGGTCCCGGATGAGGCGCCAGTAATAGCGGCCGACATCCTCCCAGCTGCGGTAGGTGGAGACGCTGAGGGTGGAGGCCACCTCGGACCAGCCCGGCATCGACGGCTCGGAGGTGAGGCGCGGGACGCGGGACAGCGAGAAGCGGTGCACCGTGCGCCCGTCCCGGACTGACTCCTGCGACACCTTGACGCCCGGGGCCAGCGTCTTCTCATTCCAGTAGAGCGGCCGTCCGGGCGGCATCTCCACCGCGTACTGCCAGCGAAGCTTGGGGGTGCCGCCCTCCACGGCCACCAGGTCTCCGAAGTAGTCGGAGAGGAGGTTCTCCGGGGCGACGTCGTCCACCTGGAACTGCACCTCGAGCAAGTCGTCCGGAGCCAGCGTCGGGAAGCTGAGGACGCGGGCTCGGACGTCGTAGAACATCCCCGCCCAGGGCTCGTTGACGCTCCGGTCCGCGTCGCCGAAGGTGTCCACCACCGAGCCATCGGGCCGCGTGATGCGCGCCCGGATGACGCGCACCTCCTGGCTGCCCGGGCTGTAGGTGCTCACCTGCAACGTCCGGAATGCGTCGACGCCGCGCTGCGAGTACACCTTCACCACCAGTTGCTGGAAGCGTGTGGACTGGCCGCTGGCCTGCACGCGCACCAGGGTGTTGTCCACCAGGGTGACCGCGTCCTCGGTGTAGCTGTCGGCCTCCTTCACCAGCGGCGCCACGTCGATGGCGAAGCCCGGAGGCAGCGAGCGAAGCTCGTCCCGCAGCGTCCGCAACGCCTCCTGGAGGCCTGGGTTCTGCGGGTGAAGCGCCAGAGACTGCTCGAAGGCGGAAATGGCCGCGTCGCGGCGGCCAGCCGCCAGGAGCGCGCGCCCCATCCGTTCCGGCACCTCGGCGTCGGTGGGCGCCAGGGCCAGGGCCTCCTCGAAGCGCGCGAGCCCCTCCTCCACCGCCCCGTTGGCGGCGAGGAGCTCGGCCAGCCGCAGACGCGTGTTGTTGTCCACCGGCTCGACGCTCAGGGCGCGCTCGAGGAGCGCCTCGGACTCCTTCACCCGTCCTAAGTCCGAGAGGAGCGCGGAGAGGGTAAGCAACGTGGAGGAATCGCCGGGCCGCAACAGAAGCAGCTTCTGCAGCCGGGTTGCCGCCTCGTCGTTGCGCTCGAGTCGTCGAGCGGCGCGCACCGCCTCGCGCGCCACGGCCGCCACGTCGGGCGTCCGCTGGTAGAGCTTCTCGATGCGCAAGGTGGCTCCGGCCGGGTCCCCCATCTCCTCATCGACGCGGGCCAGGAGGAGCTGCGCCGGAGCGAAGGTGGGGTAGTCGCGGTCCCAGCGCTCGAGGAGCTCACGGGCGCGGGCCGGAAAGCCAGCGCTCAGCTCGTGCTGGGCAAGCCCGATGGCCGCCTCGGCGTCGTCGGGGGCAGCGGCCATCGCGGCCTCGAGGTGCCGTCGACGGGCGCTGACGTCCTCGGCGTCGAGCCTCGCGGCGAGAAGCTCCAGGCGCGCGCTCGGTTTGCCCTGTTGCGCGGACAGCGCCGCGGCCTTGGCCGCGTACACGGCGGCGGCGTGCTGAAGCTCATCGAAACCGCGTGCGGCGGCGAAGATGGCTGCGGCGTCTCCGAGGAGTGACGCGTCGGCCGGGTGCGAGGCGGCCAGGGCTTCCAGGCGCGAGGTGAGGGTGGGCAGGTGGACGGGCTTCGGTGCCGCACCCGGGGGCAGGGGCGGAAGCGTCTTGGGCTGGATGGCCCGGGCGAGCCCCGCCTCGTCGCGCAGGAAGAAGCCCAAGGGGACGGCGCCGTCCTGGCACACCTTCAGAAGAAGACGGTTCACCCCGCGACGTAGCTGCACCGACAGCCGGGCCTGGTCCACCCGGGCCGGGTGGTAGGCGTCGTCGGAGGCCACCTTCTCGCCGTTCACCCAGAGTCGGAAGGCGCCCGAGGTGCCGAGGCCCAACGTCACCCGCCGAGGCTTGGACTCCTCGAGGAGGGCCAGCGCATAGGCCACCACGGAACGGTTTGGATGCAGCACCGCGGCCAGGTCGACGGCGCCGTCCAGCGCCCGCAGCGTGAGGGGGCGCCAGTGCGCCTTCTGTCCCTTGGCCGGGTAGGAGGCGGTGAGGTCGAGCGAGGCCTCGGGGCCGAAGTCCGTGTCGCAGCCGGACTTTCCCTCGTTCTCGAAGCTTCCCAGCACGTACACCGACTGGAGGAAGCCCAGGGCGGTGGACTGCGTGCGCGCGAGGGAGAGCTGTGCTCGGTCGCGGGCCGACTGGAGCAACAGGAGCCGCGCGCTGGTCCTCGTGAAGGCGTCCGTCGTCGGGCTCGACGCCACCTGCTCCAGGGTGCGGTCGACTGCGCCCGAGTCAGTGAGGTAGTCGCGAAGCTCGTCGAGCCGAAGCAGCGCCGCGGTCCCGGTGGGAGACGAGGCGGCGGCGGTGGCCTCCCGCGTGCGCTCGGCCAGGGCCTGGGCGATGGGGTCGGCCGCCGGAGTCGCTGCCGCGAGGAGGGGGACGAGGAGGGCGAGAGGGAGGCGAATCATCCGGGTGGTGCTTGCAGCCCCTCTCTCATACTCACGGAGAGGCGTCCGAGCCCAACCAACCCACGGAGGAGGCCCGGCCTTCCCCCCTCGGCACCCCGGGTCCACCGCACCTCAGGTGAAATGCGGCGTCTCACGGGAAGAGTCCGAGCCGGTCCATCTCCTTCGGCTGCGGAAGTCCCATCACCCGCAAGAGGGTGGGGGCGATGTCGGCGAGCACGCCAGTGCGGAAGGCGGCGCCGCGGAAGTCGGGGTGGATGAGGTGGAAGGGCACCGGGTTGAGGGTGTGGGAGGTGTGGGGCTCCCCCGTCTTGGCGTCCCGCATCTGTTCGCAATTGCCGTGGTCCGCGGTGACGACGAGCACGTGACCGCTGCGCGCGCAGGCATCGCCCAGCGCACCGAGGCAGCTGTCCACCGTCTGGACGGCCTTCATCGCCGCCGGAAGAATCCCGGTGTGTCCCACCATGTCGGGATTGGCGTAGTTGACGAGAAGGAAGTCGAAGTCACCGGACGTCACCTGCTTGACCAGGCCCTGGGTGACGGGCACCGCGCTCATCTCCGGCTTCAAGTCGTACGTCTTCACGTCGCGCGGGGAGGGTACGAGCAGTCGCTCCTCGCCGGGGAAGACGACTTCCCGCCCGCCGTTGAAGAAGAAGGTGACGTGCGCGTACTTCTCGGTCTCTGCCGTCCGGAACTGACGCCACCCGGCATCGGACACCACTTCCGGGAAGATGTGCTGGGGCTGGTCCGGAGGGAAAATCACCGGCAGCCCGAACGAAGCGTCGTACTCGGTGAGGCACAGGAAACGCCCGAGCCGGAGCCCGCCCTTGTCGAATTCCTTGAAGTCGGGGAAGGCCAGCGCCCGTGTCATCTCCCGAGCCCTGTCGGCGCGGAAGTTGAAGAAGAAGACGGTGTCGCCGTCCTGGATGCTGGCCACCGGGGCGCCGCCGGAGACGATGACCGTCGGACGGACGAATTCGTCGGTGACCTTCTCCGCGTAGGCCGCGCGCACGGCCTGGACCGCCGACGGCGCCTGCGGCCCCCGTTGCCGGACCATGGCGTCGAAGGCGAGCGCGACGCGGTCCCAGTGGCGGTCGCGGTCCATGGCGTAGTACCGCCCGGAGACGGTGGCGATTTTTCCCGTCCCGGTGTCGCGCAGGAAGTGCTCGAAGGCTTCCAGGTCCGCGAGCGCGCTCTGGGGCGGAGTGTCCCGACCATCGAGAAAGGGGTGGACGTACACCGAGGGTAGGCCGTGCGCCTTGGCCGCTCGCAGAAGACACTCGAGGTGAGCCTGCGAGGCGTGCACGCCGCCCGGCCCGAGAAGCCCGATGAAGTGCAGCGCCCTGCCGTCGCGCTTGGTGGCCTCGAAGGCGGCGCGGATGGCCGGGTGGTTGGCCAGCTCGCCGGACTCGCAGGCGCGGTTGATGCGCACCAGGTCCTGGTAGACAATCCGTCCGGCGCCGATGTTGGTGTGCCCGACCTCGGAGTTCCCCATTTGGCCTTCGGGGAGGCCGACCGCGAGACCGGACGTCTGCAGCTGGGTGAGTGGCATCCCGCTGGCGAGGCGGTCGAGGTTCGGCGTCCCCTGGAGCAGGATGGCGTTGTCCGCCCGTTCCGCGCGGGTGCCCCAGCCGTCGAGGATGGCGAGAACCACACGGTGCGCGGGCTTCATCGGGGAGCGACTCTAACAACACCCTCCCGGCCCTCACACGACGTTTGGCGGACGCGTGTGACGCCACGCCCCTTTCGCCTCGGGGGGCCGCCTGCTACGCGGGCACCCCAAGAGATGAGCGCGAGCGCCGGACGCATCAAGGCCTTCGACTGGCTACGGGGAGTGGCCGTCCTGGTGATGGTGGAGACGCACGCATTGGTCTTCCTGCGGCCGGAGCTCCACGAGACAAGGGCCATGGCACGGCTCAACTGGGTGAACGGCCTGGTGGCTCCTTCCTTCATCCTGGCCGCCGGCTTCTCGCTCGGCCTGCTCCAGGTGAGGGCGGCTGCCGACGGGTGGGCCGGGCAGTCGGCGCGACTCCTCAGGACGCTGCGCCGCATCGGCGAGGTGCTGGTCGTGGCCACCCTGGTCAACATCGTCTGGTTTCCGGTGTCCATCGAGCCCCGCTGGCTCACCCGCATCGACATCCTGCAGTGCATCGGACTGTCCCTGCTGCTTGCGCTACCGCTGCTCTTCGCGCTGGCGCAACGGCCCTACGTCCTGGCTGTAGCCTCGGTGCTGGTCGCGGGAGCCATCTTCTTCCTCGCCCCCTACGCCGAATCCGTCACCGGAAGCGTGGCCAGCCAACTCCTGAAGCGCGAAGGACCCTGGGCAACGGTGTTCCCCCTCGTCCCCTGGTCCGGCTACATCTTCCTCGGGGCAGCGCTCGGGGCACTCCTCGGCGTGGGAGACGTGCGCCGGGTGCGCTGGCTCCTCTTCGGCCTCATCGGTGCGGGCGTCCTCACCTTCCTGCTCACGCCCTTCTGGCTCGGGCTGTACCCGAAGCACGAGTTCTGGGTCACCGACCCGGCCAACTCGGCGCAGCGCTGGGCGACGGTGGCCGTCCTCATCCTCGGGCTGATGGCGCTCGAGGTGCGGATGCCCGAGCGCTGGCAGAAGAGTTTCCCGATGCGCTTCGTCAACCTCTTCGGGACCTCGTCCCTGGCAGCCTACTTCTTCCACGAGATGCTGCTCTTCTACCAGGTGCGCGGAATCTCCCTCGACGTGCTCTTCGGGAAGCGCTGCGGATGGTGGGGCTTTGCGGGACTCGCGGTCTGCGTCATCGCCGGTACCGCGGTGCTGACCGCGCTCACCGACCGCGTCTACCAGGTGGTGGACGGCTGGACGCGCCGCCCGAAGAAGCCATCCCCGGTGGCGTGAGGCACGAAAGCAGCGGCACCTCAGTGCCAGATGGCGTCTCGCCGCCCCAGCGCGTGCGCGACCGCCTCCACCACCTCGCGCGAGGTGGGAAAGCCTGACTGGCCCTTGGCCAGGACGACGACGCCATCCACCTCCACCTCGAATCGAGCGGAGTGGCCACGGACGAGGACGGCTTCGATGCCCAGCGCTTCGTGCAAGGCCTCGGCCGCGCTTCGTGCCTGAGGCAGGTAGTTGCAGGTGACGCAGTAGAGGATGCTGACCATGTGCGGGCGGCCCTCTACCGCGCGCTCGTGGGGTGGCGCAGGAGCGCCCTTCGGCCGGGGTCGACTCGCCCCATCCCTTGGGAGCGGGCCCTCCGTCTTGGGAGCGTTCCTCAGCCGCCCTGGGCGGCCGGGCCCAGCGCCTTCTTGACGCTCTCGACAATCTGCTCTTCGGAGGGGAACCCGGTGCGTCCCTTCGACGCCACGACGTTGCCCGCGACGGCAACCTCGAAAACTCCGGAGTGGCCCTTCACCAGCTTCGCCTCGACGTCGAGGGCCTTCTTCAGCGCAGCCGCCGCCCGGGTGGCCTGTGCGAGGTACCCTCAGACGCCGCAGTAGGTGATGGTGACCATGGACGGTCTAGCTAACGTCGATGGCCACACCGCGCAGCGGCTCGCGCCGGGGGCCCGTGAGGACGTCATTCTCAACGGTGGTAGGGCTCGCCCTTGAGGAGGGTGAAGCCCCGGTAGAGCTGCTCCACCAGCACCAGGCGGGCCAGGCGGTGTGGCAGCGTCATGGCGGACAGGGACAGCACGCGGCCTGCCTCGGCCAGCACGGCGGTGTCGAGACCGTCGTCTCCGCCGACGACGAAGAGCAGGTCCTGGCTGCGGAGCTGGGCCTCGCCGAGGAGCTTTGCCAGGGACGCCGTGTCCAGCTGCTCGCCGTGCTCGTCGAGCGCGATGAGCAGCTCGCCCGGGCGTCGCGCGGCGAGGATGCGCTCCGCCTCATGCCGCTGGGAGGGGCCGGCCTTCTGCTTTCCCTTCGGCTCGGGAAGCTCCTTCACCTCGAGCCGCGTGTAATGCTGGAGCCGCTCCACGTAGCCCTGGACGGCGGGCTCGAACCATCCTGACCGGTCGCGGCCCACCGACAGGACGCGAACCTTCAGGCCACCTTCTCCTTGGGCGCGTCCGCCCACAGGCCGTCCAAGTCATAGAAGGCTCGGACTTCGGTGGAGAAGAGGTGCACCACCACCTCCCCGTAGTCGAGGAGCACCCAGTGGCCGGTCTCGAAGCCTTCCTGGCCGATGGTGCGAAAGCCTTCCTCTCCAAGCTTTTCGCGAAGGGACTCGGCGGTGGCGCTGACCTGGCGCTCCGAGTCGCCAGAACCGAGGACCAGCCAGTCGGCGTAGGACGTCATCCCCCGGACGTCGAGGACCACCACGTCCAGCGCCTTCTTGTCCACCATCAACTCTGCCGCCCGACGGGCCAGGGTGTGCGCCCGCCCGTCGTCCATGGGCGGAAGGCCGGTGTCAATGCGCGCGACGGAGCGACGAGGAGAGCGCTTCCGGGCAACAGCACTTCTGGGGCGGGGGGAGGGGGACAAAAAGGCCTATCGAACGTGAGATGCTCTCTACCACAAGCTATGACCGTGGAACGCGAGGCGCAATTCCGGAAGCTGGTGGAGCAATTTCCGAGCTCGCCGATGGGCCATTTCTCCCTCGGAAAGCTGCTCCTCGAGGAGCGGAAGTACGCCGAGGCGGCGACGCACCTCTCGGCAGCCACGCGACTCGACCCAAGCTATGCCGCGGCGCTTCTGTCCCTCGGCGAGGCCCTGGCCGCGGATGGGCAGAAGGAGGCGGCTCGAGCGGCCTGGGAGCAGGCCCGTGCGCGGGCCGTGGAGCAGAATCACCCCTCGCTGGCCGAGGAAGTCACCGAGCTTCTGGCCGGCCTCTAGGCGCCCTCTCCGCTCAAGGCGCGGGGGCGGTGGGCGGAACGGCCTTTCGCACCAGGGCGCGAAGGGACTGCTCGACGGGCGCCATCCGCCGCACGTCGCTGCGCACGAGGAGCACGCCGTCGAGCCGACGCTCGCGGTCCATCCAGGCCGTGAAGCCGAAGGCTCCCTGGCACAGCGCCTCCAAGCCATGGCCGTGGCCGTCGGTGCGGTCCAGCCACACCCCGAGTCCCGGCCGCGTGGCCTCCCGGCCCGGGACGAGTGCATAGGGCGACAGGACGAGGGGCACACCGCCGCTCTGGTCCTGAAACATCGCGTCCACCGAGGCGCCGCTGAGAAGCCGAAGCGTGTCCGTCCGCTCCCCCTGCACCAGCACGTCGAGCACCTTGCCGTACTCGTCCGCGGTGGACTGCGCACCGCCGGCAATGCGGGGGTTGGCGGTCCGTCCGAAGCCGGTGGCCCGCAGCCCCAGCGGCATCGTCAGCACGTCGCGGAAGAGCTCCGCCCAGCGCTTTCCCGTCGCCACCTCGGCCATGCGTCCCGCGACTTGGAGGCCACTGGCCCCGTAAATGACGGACGTCCCGGGGTCCTTCCTCAGGGCCGTGCCCGCAATCTCCTGCACGCAGGCCGCGAGGGTGGTGTTTCTGTCGTCGAGGCAGGGCGCCGAGGGTGAAAGGCCGGAGGTGTGGGCCAGAAGCATGCGCAAGGTGATGGAGGCCTTGTCCGCCGGCCAGTCCCGCAGCACCGAGGCCACCTTCCCGTCCAGCGACAGCTTCCCGTCGTCCACGAGGCGCAGAAGCACCACCACACTCAACAGCTGCGTCCCCGAGGCGATGGGGATGGCGTCGTCGAGGCGGTAGCCGCCATAGGCCTTCTCCAGAAGCACCCGCCCGGCGACGGCCACGCGCAGCACGCCCCCGCCATCCGCGGAGAGTGCACCGGACAGGAGGTTGTCCACCTCTCCCAGGCCGCCGTCGGCTGCCTCGACGGGGCTGGCCGCGGCCACACCCGAGAAGAGAAGCACCGCGACGAGGCCAAGCGGCGGCATGGCGGAGGAGGCTACACGGAGGGCCTTTGCCGACGCCCGGGCAAACCGCCGCCGCGGCCTGAGGGCCCGCGGGGGTGTCCTTGGACCCGGCCCGTGTCGGATGGCCCCCCCGCTTCCAGGCCATGGTGCTGAAATTTCACGCCTTCATGCATGGCGCGGCGCGTGCTTTCTCTTCCAGTCATCACCATGCCGTCTTCCTCCCAAGCCTGTCAGGTGTGCGCCGAGACGCACCCGGAAAGCGTCCACTCCGCGCAGGGCCGGGGCTTGCGCGACGCCGACGGTGGCGCGGACGCGACGCTCGAGGTGCTCCGGCATAGCGCCCGCGGCGCGACGGCGCGGCTGCAGGCGCTCTCGCAGGGCGTCGCGGCCGGCGTGCTGTTTCTCGGCCGCGAGGGACGGGTGGACCTCGTCAACCGGGCCCTGTGCCGGATGCTGGGCGTGGCATCGGCAGCCGAGCTCGTGGGCCTGCCCGCGGCCGTCGTGGCCCAGCAGCTGAGCGACCGCTTCGCCGACCCGGCGGCCTTCGCCCTGCAAGGCCTGGTCGAGGGGGCAACCCAGCTCACGCTCGCCGACGGCCGACTCCTCAGCCGCGAGCTCGTCCCGGTGGGTGCGGAAGACGAAGGCCACGGGATGCTGGTGCTCTTGCGCGAGGTGAGCGTGCCGTCTCCTTCCGCGGTGGCGGAACTCGAGCCACTCCTCACGGTGACGCTCGTCGACGAGCTCACCGGGTTGCTCAACCGTCGCGGCTTCCTCGCCCAGGCCAGCCGGAGGCTTCGGCGGGCGGCGCAGGAACGTCGGCCGGCCAGCCTCTTCTGCCTGGACGTGGATGGGATGAAGACCATCAACGACCGGCTCGGGCACGCCGCGGGTGACAAGGCCCTGCAGGAAGCGGCTGCCCTCTTGCAGCACGTCTTCCAGGACGCGGACCTCCTGGCTCGCCTCGGAGGGGATGAATTCGCCGTCCTCTCGCTGGACGTCACGGAAGCCCAGCAGGCCGACGTCTTCGAGCGCGTGACGCGCGAAGTCGCGCTGCTCAACGCCCGGCCCGCCCGCGCCTGGCGCCTCTCCTTAGGAATTGGTGCCTCGAGCTTCCACGCCGCCCAGAGCCCGCTGGTGGAGGAGTTGCTGGCGGTGGCCGACGCGCGCCTCTATGCCCAGAAGCGGGCGCGGCAAGGGCCCCGCGACTGAAGCGCCCACCTGGCCCCTTCCAGAGGGAGGCAGGCCAGAGCTAGAGGGGACACCGTATGTCCCTTCCCCTTGCGCTTCGAAGCCTGCTCGACGCCGTCCTTCCCGCCGATGAGAAGGAGCGGACGGACCTCGCCCTCCTGCGCGCCTACGGGGCGTCCCTGCCCGAACCCTTCTCCCGCCAGCAGCCGACGGCCCACTTCACCGGGAGCGCCCTGGTGACGGACGGGAGCCGGGTGGCGCTCGTCTTTCACCGGAAGCTTGAGCGCTGGCTCCAGCCGGGCGGGCACGCCGAGCCCGACGATGGCGAGGACCTGTCGAAAACGGCGCTTCGCGAAGCGCGGGAGGAGACGGGACTTGCGGTGTCCCTCCACCCTCTGGCCCCGCGGCCTCTGGATGTGGACGTCCACAGCATTCCCGCCCGCGCGGAGGCGCCGGCCCACCTCCATCTCGACGTGCGCTTTCTCGTCGTGGCCGAAGCGTCGGGGACGCTTTTGAGGGACGCTGCAGAAATCGACGAGGTGCGCTGGTTCACGCTGGAGCAGGCCTTCCAAGAGGCCGACGACGCGAGTCTTCGTCGCCTCTTGCAGAAGGCCGCCCGCTACCTCGCCCAGGCCCAAGACGCCTCTCGCCACTCGAGCGCGTCAGGCGAGGTCGAAGACGAGCACCTCTGACTCTTGGAGGCCCTCCAGCTTCAGCCCTGCCTCGTCGCTCACCTCGGCTCCATCGCCCTGGGCCAGCGTCTGCCCATTCAGCTTCACCTGGCCACGGGCCACCTGCACCCACGCGTGTCGGCCCTGGGCCAGCGCCAGCTCGGCGCGCTGCCCGGCCGCCAGGAGCCCGCCGTAGAGCGCCACATCCTGGTGAATGCTGAGGCTGCCCTGTCGGCCGTCCTTCGAGGCCAGGAGTTGAAAGCGTCCCTGTCGCTGGGCCTTCTCGAAGTGCTTCTGCTCGTAGCCCGGGGTGAGGCCCTTCCGCTCCGGAAGGAGCCAGATTTGAAGGAAGTGGACCGGCTCGGTGGGGGAGGCGTTGAACTCGCTGTGCGTCACGCCGGTGCCGGCCGTCATCCGCTGCACGTCCCCCGGCCGAATGGTGGCGCCGGTGCCCATCGAGTCCTTGTGCGCGAGCTCGCCCTCGAGCACGTAGGACAGAATCTCCATGTCCCGGTGGGCATGCGTCCCGAAGCCGGCCGCGGGCTGGACCCGGTCCTCGTTGATGACGCGCAGGGCGCGAAAGCCCATGTGGGCCGGGTCGTGGTAGTCGGCGAAGGAGAAGGTGTGCCGACTGTCGAGCCAACCGTGCTGGGCATGTCCTCGCTCGTCTGAGCGGCGGATGGTAATCATGGTGTCTTCCTCTCGAATTTCATCGCCACCTTAGATGCAGAAAGGCGCGCGTTGGCTTCGAAGCGATGCGCGCGCGCGCCCGCACGTCTGGTGGACGCCCACGGGTGGCGGGCGGTTACCTCCCGGCGGCCCCTGACTGTTGCCGGAAAAGCGACAGTCGTGCCCGGTGCCGCCTAGGTGCGCGCCCCGGCCGCGACCCGGGGCCGTGCCGGTACCGGCTCGAAGAGCGCCGCCAGGGCCTGGCCCAGCGTCTCCACGCCGATGACTTCCATGCGCCGCGCCTCGAGGCGACGGGCAGTCGCCGCCGGAAGCACGACGCGGCTGAAGCCTCGCTTGGCAGCCTCCGCCAGTCGCTGCTCGGCTTGCGCGACGGCACGGACCTCCCCGGCCAGGCCCACCTCCCCGAGGACGAGGGTTTGCGAGTCCAGCGGAAGGTTCCGGAGGGAGGACACGAGGGAGGCGCAGACTGCCAAGTCGGCGGCCGGGTCCGACAGCGTCAGCCCACCCGCGACGTTGACGAAGAGGTCGCACCCGGTGAGCTGGATGTCCTCCTTCTTTTCGAGGACGGCGGCCAGGAGGGCCACGCGGTTGGTGTCCACGCCGATGGCGGTGCGACGGGCGGTGCCGTACCCGGTGGGGGCAACCAATGCCTGCACCTCCACCAGGAGGGGGCGCGTGCCGGAGACCGTCGCCGTCACCGTCGAGCCGGCCTGGCCCGCGGGCCTCTCGGCGAGGAAGAGGGCGGAGGGGTCCTCCACCTCGGTGAGGCCGGAACCCTTCATCTCGAAGACGCCAATCTCGTCCGTGCTGCCGAAGCGATTCTTGTGGGCCCGGAGGATGCGGAAGGCATGGCCACGCTCGCCCTCGAAGTACAGGACGGTGTCCACCATGTGCTCGAGGACACGGGGACCGGCGATGCTGCCGTCCTTCGTCACGTGGCCGATGAGGAAGGTGGGCACGCCGGAGCGCTTGGCGTACGCCATCAGCCGGCCGGCCACCTCCCGCACCTGGCTCAGCGTGCCCGGAGCGCTGCCCAGCTCGGCCAGGTACATGGTTTGGATGGAGTCGACGACGAGCGCGAGCGGGTGCAGTGCCTCGGCGCCGGCCAGGACTTTCTCCGCGTCGGTCTCGGCGAAGAGGTGGAGCTCCGGGGCGCGCACGCCCAGTCGCTCCGCGCGCAGCTTGGTTTGCCGCAGCGACTCTTCCCCGGAGACGTAGAGGACGGGCCCAGCGGCGGCCAGGTGCTCCACGGCCTGCAGAAGAAGCGTGGACTTGCCGATGCCCGGGTCTCCCCCGAGCAGCACCAGCGAGCCGGGCACGAGCCCCCCGCCCAGCACCCGGTCAAGCTCGTGCAGGCCGGTGCGCCTCCGGGGCTCGGCGTCGGACTCCACGTCCACCAGCCGCACCGGGCGCGCCGCACCGCCGGCGGCGCCCCACGCAGGGCGCTGCGTCTCGCTGGCCGCCGCCTCTTCCACCAGGGTGTTCCAGCCTCCGCAGTCGGTGCACTTGCCCAGCCACTTCGGCGTCTGGAAGCCGCAGGCCTGACACGAGAAGTGCGTGCGCTGCTTCGCCATGCCTCCCTCCTAGCGGGCGGCCCTGACGGCGGCCGTCGCGCTGCCCTGGGGGCAGGCAGCGCTAGAAGGCCGAGGCGGTGAGCTGGACGTCGGCCCGCTTCCAGGCCTCGGCAAATTCCTTTTGGGTGGCAGAGGCCTCGGCCGTCTTGCCTTGGGCCTCGAGGCTTCTCGTGAGGCCAAAGAGCGCCCAGCCGTTGTGCGGGTGGCGCTCGAGGTCCGCCCGGTAGACGGCCTCGGCCTCCGCCGGCCGGCCCGCGGCGAGGAGGGCGGCCCCCAGCTGGTGGCGCACCGGGAAGCCCCAGTCTGGAGGCTCGTCGTAGTGCAAGGCGTCCTCCCGGGCGACGGCCTTCTGGAAGTGGTCCAGGCCGGAGGGGAGGTTGCCGCTGGAGATGGCCAGCTCGGCGCCGAGGACGTCCGCGGCGATGGCCAGGACATCCCGGGCGGGATTCAACATCACCTTGGCGTCTGCTGGAGTGCGCTTTTGGATGGCCTCCAGTGCCGCCAGCTCGCGCTCGGCCCCCGGACGGTCCGACGTCTTGAGAAGTGCAAGTCCGCGCACCGAGTGCACCAGGCCCTGCGCGGCCAGAAAGTCATCGGACGGGAGGGGTTCTAGAAGGACGTCCTTCCACCGCCCGAAGCGAGCCAGGCCCACCGCCGGGTAGGAGAGCAGGCAGTCGAGGCCCGGCATCTCCTTGAACATCTCCACCGGGACCCGGCGGAGCATGTCCCGCGCCGCCTGCAAGGACTCGGCGCTCCGGCCCTCCATCAGCGCCGAGGCCCAGAGGAACTGGAAGTTGTGGGCGATGTACATGCCGTAGATGGGGTAGCGGTGCTGGGCGGCGGCGTCCGTGGTGATGGCCCGTCGGTTGGCCTCCGAGGCCGAGGCGTAGTCCCCGGTGCGGATGTAGACGTGGCTGGGCATGTGCACCAGGTGGCCCGCGCCGGGCTCGAGCGTCTTCAGGCGGTCCGCCGCGGCCAGCGCTCGCTCCGGGTGGGGAGAGGCCTCGAGGGCATGGATGAGGTAGTGGTTTGCGCCGGGGTGGGATGGGTTGTTGCGCAGGACCCGCTCCAGGGTGGCGACAATCTCCTCCGTCCCCGGCTGGGGCGCTCCAGCGTTTGTCCAGAAGTCCCAGGGGCGCAGGTCCATCATCGCCTCGGCGAAGAGGGTGGCCGCGTCCGCGTCGTCGGGAAAGCGCGTGGACACCTCGCGCATAGCGTCGGCGTAGGCACTGTCCAGGGCGTGCTGCTGCTCCGGGTCCGTGGGCGGCAGCTTGGCGTAGCGGCGCGAGAGCGCGGCGATGAGGGCGCGCTCGACGGGGCTCGCCCCGTTCGCCAGGGCCTGGGCCTTCTTCGAGAGGCGATAGGCGGCGCCCGTGCGCTCGGGGATGGCGGGCAGGTTGATGTTGGGCCCGAGCGTCAAGGCCGCTCCCCAGAAGCAGATGGCGCAGGCCGGGTCCCGCCTTGCCGCCTCCTCGAAGGCGGCCTGGGCCTCCTCGTGGTTGAAGGCATAGAGGAGCCGGAGCCCCTGGTCGAAATACGCCTGGGCCTTCGCAACTTTGGAGGAGATGGGCCGGTGGTAGTCCCCCAGGGTGTCGAGAAGTTTCGGAGCGACGGCCGCTGGCGCCGTCGCCACCACCGACGTCAAGACCACGAGGTGAAAGGGCAACATGCCAGCCTCCAACCAGCGCGTGGGCGTGGACGAGCGGACGCTCGCCGAGATGCCAGACGGTACCGTGCCCGCGCCCGGGCATATTCTCAAGTAGCGTCTTGACTGTGAGGCACCTGCTTCGGACGGTGGCGGCACTGGCGCTTTTGACGGGCTGTCACCGCGGCCCTCAGCCGTGCATCTTCGACGGGACGAGCATCGGCATCACGCCCATTCCCATCGTCGCGCTCCATCCGGACGGCACGCTCGACCAGGAGAGCCGCTACAGCTGGCAGGACTTCCCCTGGCCCACCGACCCGCAGCTCGTCACCGTGGAGCACGTCTCCTCGGGGTGGGCCTTCCGTGGCACCACCGGGGGGAAACCGTGGGCCTTCCAGGGAAGTTTCTCGGACGCGGGCGGCGCCTTCGTGCGCCAGCGCGAGGAGGGTGCCCCGCCGGCGATGGAGATTGTCGCCAGGGATGCGCAACCGGTGCTGGTGCGCTACCGGGTGAAGCCCTGCCGCGCCTTCCAGGGGAGCAAGACGGGCGACCGGAGTTGCACCAGCTGGGGGCACGAGCTCAACGCTCGCACCAAGCTTCACTGCGAATAGGGCGGCCGACGGAAGGGCATGAAACCCGACTCCCCGCCGTGGGCCTTGAGGCCCGTCGTCTACCAGACCTCGCAGCGAGGCGAGCGAACCATCGGCTGGCCGTCCTTGCAGCCGAAGGCCTTCTGGAAGGACACGAGGTTGGACAAGGGGCCATTCACTCTCCACTCCGGCGAGGAGTGGGGGTCGACCTGGGCCCGTCTCCGTGCCTCCTGGGCGCGGGCCTTGCCGCACCAGGCCTGGCCGTAGCCGAGGAAAAACTGCTGCTCCAGGGTGTAGCGCGCCGGTGCCACCTGGCCGGGATGCGCCTGGACGTAGGCCTGCAGGGCCATGAAGGCGAGCTTCAGCCCTCCGAGGTCGGCCGTGTTTTCGCCGAGGGTGAGCCCGCCGTTGAGCTTCACGTCGTCCACGGCGACATACCCATCGAATTGCGACTTCACGCAGCTCACGCGCTCTTCGAAGCCCTTGCCGGACGCTGACGTCCACCAGTCAACGAGGTTGCCCGCGCTGTCGAACTTGCGTCCCTGGTCGTCGAAGCCGTGGGTCAGCTCGTGGCCCACCACCATCCCAATCGCACCGAGGTTGACGGCCGGTGAGGCGGTCTTGTCGAAGAAGGGTGGCTGGAGAATTCCGGCCGGAAAGACAATCTCGTTGAGCTCGGCCTTGTAATAGGCATTCACCGTGGGCGGCGTCATGCCCCACTCGGTGCGGTCGACAGGCTTACCGACCTTCTTCAGGTCCCGGTCCCGCTCGTAGGCCAGCGAACGCCAGAAGTTGGCCAAGTAGGAGCCGTGGTCGATGGTCAGCCCGTCGTACGTCTTCCATTTGTCGGGGAAGCCAATCTTGTTGGCGATGGCACGGACCTTTTCCGTGGCCCGAGCCTTGGTGGGCTCGTCCATCCAGGTGAGCGTCGCGAGATTCGTCTCGAAGGACTGCTCGATGAGGCTCACGAGCTCGCGGGTGACGGCCTTGCCCTCCTTGCCGAAGGTTGCCTCGACATAGGCTGCGCCCAGCGCCTCGCCGAAGGCCCGGTCGGTGGCCTCGACGCACTTCTTCCACCGTGGCTGGTCCTCCTTGGCCCCGTTGAGGTTCGTGCTGAGGAAGGAAAAGCGCTCGGTCTGAAAGCGCTTGGGAAGCGCGTCGAAGTTGCCGCGCACCTCCGTCCAGGCGAGGTAGGTCCGCCAGACGCTGAGCGGCACGTCCCCCACCATGGCCGAGACCTCGGCGTAGAAGGGTGGATGGTCGACGCTGATGGTGGTGATGCCAGGGGCGCCCACTCGGGCGAGGAAGACATTCCAGTCGAAGGCCGGCGCGAGCTTCTTCAGCCCGGCGCGCTCCACGCGGTGGTACACCTTGGTCGGGTCCCGGCGCGACACGCGGTCGAGACTGGCCTTGGCCAGACGCGTCTCGAAGGCCACCACCGCGTCGGCCTTCTTTCCCGCCGCGGCGGGCTTGTCCCCGAGCAACACGAAGACGGCCTTCACGTGCTCGCGGTAGGCCGCGAGTACGCTCTTCATCTTCGCGTCGTCCTTCAGGTAGTAGTCCCGGTCCGGAAGCCCGAGGCCGCCCTGGTTGAACTCGGCGATGACCAGGGTGGCGTCCTTCGCGTCCTGCGTGGACTGGAACATGAAGACTGGCCTGGCGCCGCTGCGCTGCAACCGCGCGACTTCTGCCGCCAGGGCCTTCTTCGAGGAAAGCTTCGAGATGCGCGCCAGCTCCTTCTTCAGCACCGGCAAGGCCGTCTCCAGCTTTGGCTCGTCCATGCAGCTCGCGTAATAGGCGCCCACCTCCTTGGGGTAGAGCATCCCGGCCGGGGGCTGTCCCGCGGCCGTCGCCTCGAGCAGCGTGTGAAGGGTGGCGAGGTTGCCTTCGCGGAGCACGTCGAAGCTGCGCACCCACCGGCTCCGGTCCGCAGGAATCTCCGTGTGGTCGAGCCAGCCGCCACAGGCGTAGCGAAAGAAGTCGGTGCAGGGGTCGGCGTTGGTGTCCAGCGCCGCGGCGTCGAGGCCGACGGGCATGGGGAGCTGGCTCGTCGTCGCTGACGGGGCCGCCACCGGCGCGGGCGTGGCTTGGGCGGGAGCAGCGACTGTTGGCGCCGGCGTCGTCGTGCTGCAGGAGGCCGTGGTCAGGAGCGCGGCCGCGAAGCACCGAGAAGACTTCCACAAGGAAAGCAGGGGGCGCGACATGGTTAGGCTCGTTTGGAAGAGGAGCGACCCGGCGTCTTCTTCATCCGGGCACGGCCCCTGGGGTGACGAAAGCGCGGGGAGACTAACCGAAGCCCAGTCTCCGCAAGGCACCATTTACGACGGGCCGATGAATTTTCGCGCCGGGCCACGCTCAGGGCAAAGCGTTGAAGCGCGAGGTGCCGGGCGCAGCCTCCCCGCCCTTTGTTTGCCTGCGTCGCGCGCCCCATGAAAGAAGGGTCGATGTCTCCGCGCGCTCGCTTGACGCTGCTTCGCCTGGCCGGAGTCTCGCTTCTCGTCCTCGGCGCGCTGCACCTTGCCGTCACGCCCTTCATCGTTCGGTTCATCCGACTGAGCGCGGCGCCGGATGCCGTGGAGTGGCTGCTCCCGCCGATGATTCTCAACCACGTGGTGCTCGGCGTCCTTCTGCTCCCGCTCGGCGGCCTCACCCTCTACAGCGCACGGCCCGCGTCCGAGGGCACAGCGTGGGCGCTGACCGTCAGCCGGGCCATTGCTGTGACTGTCGTCACCCTGCCGCCCATCCTCTTTGCCTTGATGGGGCGCCGGTATTTCACGGCCAAGCCGTTTCTCCTCGCCACGGCCATCGCCTGCCTCGCAAGCCTCACCCTGCTTCTGGCGGCGTTCTGGCCAGCGCCGGCAAGTCCCCGCAGTCGGTGACTCCTGAAGAGCGCGTTCGCCTCTTCTGCGCTCGTCCGCGGCATTGTCAACCGGAGGGAGAAGAGAGGTTGACAAGAGAAAACGGGTGGTTGAGCCTGACGCCCGTCCTCGCGGCATCGACGAGGGTGGAGGCCTCTTTTCCGTGACTCTCACCGCGCACGCCCGCGCTGCCCCTTTGCTTCCGGACGGCATCGTCCTTCGCCATGACTGGACGCTGGAGGAGGTGCGTGCGCTGCACGAGCTCCCGCTGCTTGAGCTCGTCTACCGCGCGCAAACCGTCCATCGCCGGGCCTTCGGAGAGCACCGGGTGCAGCTGTGCTCGCTTCTGTCCATCAAGACGGGCGGCTGTCCGGAGGACTGCGCCTACTGCCCCCAGGCCGCCCGTCACCACACCGGCGTTGCGGCCGAGAAGCTTCTCTCCGAGGAGCAGGTGCTGAAGGCCGCCGAGACGGCGCGTTCCGCGGGTGCCACGCGCTTCTGCATGGGCGCGGCCTGGCGAGAGGTGAAGGACGGTCCGCAATTCGAGCAGGTGCTGGGCATGGTGCGTGGCGTCCGGGCCCTGGGCATGGAGGCCTGCTGCACGCTGGGGATGCTCTCCGAGTCCCAGGCGCAGCGGCTGGCCGAGGCCGGGCTCACCGCCTACAACCACAACCTGGACACCTCGGCCGAATTCTACGAGGAGATTGTCAGCACGCGGACGTACGAGGACCGGCTCCGGACACTGGGCCACGTCCGCGCGGCCGGCATCAACGTCTGCTCCGGCGGCATCCTCGGGATGGGCGAGTCGGTGGATGACCGCTGCGGCATGCTGCTCACGCTCGCCAACCAGCCGGCGCACCCCGAGTCGGTCCCCATCAACGCGCTGGTGGCCGTGGCCGGGACACCGCTGGCGCACCAGAAGCCGGTGGCACCGGTGGAGATGGTGCGGGCCATCGCCACGGCCCGCATCCTCATGCCTCTGGCCATGGTGCGTCTGTCCGCCGGACGGCTGGCCATGAGTCACGAGGCGCAGCTTCTGTGCATGATGGCCGGCGCCAACTCCCTCTTCTTCGGCGAGAAGCTGCTCACCACCGGGAACCCCGAGTACGCCGAGGACATGGCGCTCCTCGCCTCGGCCGGCGTGGCGGCCCTCGAGCCCAACGCCGAACGATGAGTGGCGTCGCACGCCGCTGGGCGGAGGAGGACCTGTCCGGCCTGGCCGCCCGGGGACTCGTGCGCTCCCTCGAGCCATTGGCCTCTCCCCAGGGCGCCGTGGTGCGGCTGGGGACGGAGGCGCTCGTGAATTTCTCCTCCAACGACTACCTGGGGCTCGCCGCGCACCCGGCCGTGGTGGCGGCGGCCATCGAGGCCCTCCGGCGCTGGGGAATGGGCACCGGCGCCTCTCGCCTGGTGGTGGGCGACACCCTCGCCCACCGAGCGCTCGAGGCACGCCTTGCGGCCTTCGAGGACGCCGAGGCGGTGCTTCTCTTCAACAGCGGGTACTCGGCCAACCTCGGCCTCCTCCCGGCGCTGGTGGGGGTCGAGGACGCGGTTTTTTCCGACGCCCTCAACCACGCCAGCCTGGTGGACGGCTGCCGGCTCTCGCGCGCCCGGGTGCGGGTGTACCCGCACGCGGACGTCGGAGCGCTGGCGGCTCTTCTCCACGGGACGGCTGCCCGCCGCAAGCTGGTGGTGACGGACAGCGTCTTCTCCATGGACGGAGACGTCGCGCCGCTGGCCGAGCTGGTGGAGCTCTGTCAGCACGCCGGGGCGGCGCTCCTCGTGGACGAGGCCCACGCCACGGGCGTCCTCGGGGCGAGGGGCGCTGGGCTGTGCGAGGCGCTCGGCCTGACGCGCGCCGTGGACGTCCGCATGGGCACGCTTGGAAAGGCGCTCGGCGGCTTCGGTGCCTACGCGGCGACGAGCAAGGAGGTGGCCGCACTCCTCGTCAACCGCGCCCGTTCCTTCGTCTTCTCCACCGCGCTGCCCGCCGCGGCCTGCGCGGCGGCCGGAGCCGCGCTGGACCTCCTGGAGCGCGAGGGCAGCCTGCGCCAGGACCTGTGGCGCAACATCCACACCTTCCACGAGGGGCTGTGCGCGCTCGGCCATCCCTCCCGCCCCGCCTCGGCCATCTTCCCGGTGGTGCTGGGCTCGGCGGAGCGCGCGCTGGCGGCCGCGGCATTCCTCAGGGAGCGCGGACTTCTGGTGAAGCCCATCCGTCCTCCCACCGTCCCCATCGGCACGAGCCGCCTCCGCTTCGCGCTCTCCGCCGCCCACACCCCAGCCCATCTTCAGCAGGCGCTCACCGGGCTCCAGGAATTGAAGGCCCATGGACTCCTCGTCGCGGCATGACTGGCTACTGCAGGTCGACCAGGCCCACGTCTGGCACCCCTTCACCCAGATGCAGGGCTGGGCGGCCGACGAGCCGCTGGTCATCGAGCGCGCCGAGGGCAACTACCTCATCGATGACCTCGGCCGGCGTTACCTCGACGGCGTCTCCTCCCTGTGGTGCAACGTCCACGGGCACCGGAAGCGGGAAATCGACGACGCCATCCGCGCGCAGCTCGACCGGGTGGCCCACACCACGCTTCTGGGGTTGGCCTCGGTGCCCTCCATCGAGCTTGCCGCCGAGCTGGTCCGCGTCGCGCCAGACGGGCTGACCCGCGTCTTCTACTCGGACTCCGGAAGCACCGCGGTCGAGGTCGCTCTGAAGATGGCCTACCAGTGCTGGCGCCAGCGGGGCCGGCCGGAGAAGTCCCGCTTCGTGGCGCTCGCGGAGGCCTACCACGGAGACACCGTGGGCAGCGTCTCGGTGGGCGGGATGGAGCTCTTCCACGGCACCTTTCGCGGGCTCCTCTTCCACGCCGAGCGCATCCCGACACCCTACGCCTACCGCTTCACCGGGGAGGGCGACTGCGGTGAGGCCTGCCTGGCGGCGGCGGAGCGTCTCTTCGAGGAGAAGGGACACGAGCTGGCAGCGCTCGTCATCGAGCCGCTGGTGCAGGGTGCGGCGGGCATGCTGACGCAGCCCCGGGGCTTCCTCCGGCGGCTCGCGGAGCTCTGCCGGAAGCACGAGGTGCTGCTCATCGCCGACGAGGTGGCCACCGGCTTCGGCCGGACCGGGACGCTCTTTGCCGTGGAGCAGGAGGGCGTCCGGCCGGACTTCCTCTGCCTGGCCAAGGGGCTGAGCGGCGGCTACCTGCCGCTGGCGGCGACGCTCACCACGGACAGCGTGCACGCCTCCTTCCTCGGCGAGTTCGCTTCGATGCGGACGTTTTTTCACGGGCACACCTTCACCGGAAATGCGCTGGCCTGTGCCGCGGCCCTGGCCAGTCTCCGCCTCTTCGAGAGCGAGCGCGTGCTGGAGCGGCTCCAGCACACGCTGGCCGCGCTTGCCCTGAAGCTCGCCGCCATCGCCGAGCTCCCGCACGTGGGGGAGGTGCGCCAGCGCGGGGCGATGGTGGGCATCGAGCTCGTGGCAGACCGCCGCACCAAGGCGCCCTACCCGGCCGAGGCGCGCATCGGGCACCGGGTGTGCCTTGAGGCCAGGAGGCACGGCGTGCTCCTGCGCCCCCTCGGGGCGGTGGTGGTGCTCATGCCGCCGCTGTCCCTCACCGCCGCGGAGGCGGAGGCGCTGGGCGATGCCGTCCAGTGCGCCATCTCCGAGGTGACGGCCGGATGAAGGAGCTGCCCCGATACTTCGTCACCGGCACGGACACCGGCGTGGGGAAGACGGAAGTCGCCTCGGCGCTCCTCTCCCTCCTGGCCGATGCGGGCCTCGCGCCCGGAGCGTTGAAGCCCTACGAGAGCGGGTGCGCCGACGTCGAGCGCCCAGCCGACGCCCTGGCCCTGCGCGCGGCGGCCCGCAGCGAGGATGCGCTCGGTAACATCTCCCTGCACCGTTTCCGTGCCGCGCTCGCGCCCGGGATGGCCGCCGAGCGGCTCGGGCTCAACCCCTCCTGGACGGAGACGCTGAAGGCATTCCGCGCCTTCCAGGGCCGGGCGCTGGTGGTGGAGGGCGCCGGCGGCCTCCTCGTCCCCCTCGACAAGCGCCACCAAGTCATCGACCTCGTCGCCGCCACTCGCCTGCCGGTGGTGCTCGTGGCCCGGGCCGGGCTCGGGACGCTCAACCACACCGGCCTCTCCCTCCTGGCGCTGCGGGAGCGGCGCATCCCGGTGCGGGCCGTGGTGCTCGTGCAGTCCTCGCCGACACGGGACGGGAGTGCACGCGAGAACGCCCGCTGGCTCAAGCGCCGGGACGGCGTCGAGGTGCTGGGGCCCGTCCCCTTCGTCCCGGACGCGGAGGAGCGCCGGGCGGCGTTCCGGAAGCAGCTGCGAGCGCTGCTCGCGTGACGAGTGCCCCTCCGGGCGCGAACCATCAGCTTCCGCCGGGCGCAACTATTCTGCGCCTCGAAAAAACGCCGCTATGTGGGTGTAGCGGCACGCCGTGCACGTGGCCGGGAGCGGGAATTGGACGCGTCCGGCGATCCACGCGATGAACATTCACGCATGGGAGATGTCATCGACCTCGCGCTTGTCGCCGACGCCAGGCGATTCTTCTTCAAGTTGCTCGATGCCCGAGGGCTCTCCTACTTCCTCCGCAAGGACGGCCAGCGCCTCTTCCACATCGAGCAGTCCAAGGTGGAGATGGTGGTGCGGACGGCGGCCCGGAACCGCCCCAGCCACCTGCCCAAGCCGCCCCTCCCAGCGGTGGACTACTGCCGCAAGGAAATCCGGCGCGAGCTCATTCGCCGCGTCGTCCAGACCATGCTGCAGACGGGCTTCTAGGCCCGAGGGCCCCGGGGCAAAGCTTCTTGCCGGCGGGGACGTCTTCCCAGCGCGTGCGGTGGTTAGGAGCGGTCGGCCCCTGTGGGTCGCTCTATGCTTCTCAGCATGGCCAGCGAACCGACGGTCCTCTCCACCACCACCGCACAGGCCGCGACGGCGCTCCGGGAGCTGCTCGAGCGCAACGCCGTCGGGCACCGCTGGATAGACCTCGACGTCGACCCCCTGGCGCGTGTCTTCGACTTCCATCAACGCCTGGACGGGAAGCGGCTGCCGGTGGTGCTCTTCCCGGACGGCTCGCTCCTCGAGGCACCCGAGCACTACGTCGACTTCTCTCCGGCGCTGAACGAGACGACGTCGCCGTGGGCCTGGGCGACGATGGCGTGGCTCAACGAAGTCGCACGGCGGGTGGGCCTAGCCACGGAGCCCGCCCGCGCCAGCTACGACGTCGTCGTCCTCGGCGCCGGCCCGGCTGGCATGACGGCTGCGGTGTATGCCGCCTCGGAGGGCCTGCGGACGCTGCTCGTGGAGCGCAACGCGCCCGGAGGCCAGGCCGGGACCAGCTCGTTGATTGAGAATTACCTCGGCTTTCCGAAAGGACTGTCGGGCGCCGAGCTGGCTGCGCGTGCGCTGGAGCAAGCGGTGCGCTTCGGCGTGGAGATTCTCGTTGGCACCGCAGCGCTCGGTCGGCCGCGGCCCTTCCCGCAGCGCCCGGAGCTGGTGCTCACCAGCGGGACGCCCGTCCAAACCCGCGCGGTTGTCGTCGCCATGGGCGTGCAGTGGCGCCGCCTCCAGGCACCGGGCGTCGAGGACTTCGTCGGCCGGGGCGTCCACTACGGAGCTGCGCCAGGAGAGGCAGCCGGGTTGACGGCCAAGACGGTGGCCCTGGTGGGAGGGGCCAACTCGGCCGGCCAGGCCGCCCTGCACTTCGCGGAGCACGCCGAGCGCGTCGTCCTCCTCGTCCGGGCGAGCTCGCTGGACGCCAGCATGTCCCGCTACCTCGTCGAGCGGGTGCTGGCCCATCCCCGGATTGAGATACGGACGGGCACCACCGTGCTGGCTGCGGCGGGCGGCGAGCGCCTGCAGTCGCTGACGGTGGCCAAAGAGGGCAGCGAGCCGGAAGAGCTCGCCGTCGAGGCGCTCTACGTCCTCATCGGCGGCGCGCCGCTCACCCGCACCGTCGAGGGATGGCTTCGACGCGACCCGCTCGGCTACCTCATGACGGGCGGCGACCTCCTTCTCGACGGCGGTCGCGAGCGCTGGTGGCCGCTTCAGCGCGAACCCCTCCCACTCGAGTCCAGCTGCCCGGGCGTCTTCGTCGCCGGCGACGTCCGGTGCGGCTCGGTCAAGCGCGTCGCCTCGGCGGTGGGGGAAGGGGCGATGGCGGTGCAGCTCGTCCACCGCTACCTCGCCCTCAAGGAGGGCTGACGCAGCGGCCGCCCAGGGCCTAGTAGCCGCCCGTCCAGTCGCTGTGGCGGAAGCAATACACGAGGTGGTCGTCCACCATCCCGGTGGCCTGCATGAAGGCGTAACAGATGGTGGGGCCGACGAAGGTGAAGCCCGCCTGGCGAAGCTCCTTGGACATGGCCTGGCTTTCCTTGGTTTCGGCCGGCAGCTGGCGGATGGAGCGCCGGTGGTTCACCCGTGGCTCGCCGCCGATGAATTTCCACAGGAAGCCGGAGAAGCCTCCCGGCTGCTCGCGGAGAGAAAGGTAGGCCTTGGCGTTCTTGACGCTTCCCTCGAGCTTGGCCCGGTTCCGGACGATGCCCGCGTTGCCCATCAGCTTCTCGATGCGGGCCGGGCGCCAGCGGGCGATGCGCTCGGGATGGAAGCCCTCGAAGGCCTTGCGGTAGTTCTCGCGCTTTCTGAGGATGGTGATCCACGAGAGGCCGGCCTGAAAGCCGTCGAGCAAGAGCTTCTCGAAGAGGGCGCGGTCATCCCATTCCGGCACCCCCCACTCGGTGTCGTGGTAGGCGACGTAGAGCGGGTCCTCCCCGGGCCAGGGACAGCGTCGCAGCGCTTCGGAAGTCACCGAGAGGCGATGCTTGCACACCCCGAAGGGCCCTGCAGGCGCTAGCGTAGCGGCCGCCCGATGTTTTCCGCGCGCACCGCCTGGGACAGGACGCCGAACCTCCTCGCCGTGCGGCGAGAGACCCTGCGCGCGCGCGGGGTGGACGTGGTGGACCTCACCGTCTCCAACCCCACCGAGGTGGGGCTCGCCCAGCCGGAGTGGGCGGTGCGGGACGCGCTCGGCCGGGCCGAGGTGAATGGCTATGCTCCCGAACCCTTCGGGCTCCTCCAGGCCCGCGAGGCCGTCAGTCGCGAGCTCGCCGCGCGAGGCGCCCGCGTCGCGGGAGGCCAAGTCTTCCTCACCGCCAGCACCAGCGAGTCCTACCGCTACCTCCTGGAGCTGCTCTGCGACCCAGGCGACAACCTGCTCGTCCCCATGCCCGGCTACCCGTTGCTCTCCTTCCTCGCCGATGCCGCGGCGGTGGAGCTCCGCCACTACCCCCTGGAGCTGGAGGTGGGGTTTGACTTCGACACCGAGACCCTGGAAGCGCTGGCCGACGAGAATACGCGCGGCGTGCTGGTGGTGAGCCCGGCCAACCCCACCGGCCAGGTGCTCTCCGCGGATGCGCAGCTGGCCCTCGACGCCTTGTGCGCGGCCAGTGGCTGGGCGCTGGTGGTGGATGAGGTCTTCTGCCACTTCGTCCGCGGCGGGCGGGCCCCCTCCACGGCAGCGGCGCTCGAAGCCGAGGCGCTCACCTTCACCCTCGAGGGCCTCAGTAAGTCGGTGGGCCTCGCGCAGCTGAAGTGCGCCTGGACGGCCGTCACCGGCGCCTCCCCGCACCGTGACGAGGCCCTGGCCCGCCTGGAAGTGCTGGCCGACGGCTTTCTGTCCGTCGCCGAGCCGACGCAGCGCGCGCTGAAGGGCCTCTTGCAGCTCGGTCCCTCCTGGCGGCACCGGGTGCAGGTGCGTCTGGAGGAAAACCTCCGGGCACTGGTGGCGGTGCGTCCGGCCGACGCACCGTGGAGCGTCCTTCCCTCGGACGGGGGCTGGTCCTCCGTCCTGCGGCTGCCCCAGTCGACGGACGAGACGTCCCTCACCCTCGAGCTCCTCGAGGCCGGCGTCCACGTCCAGCCCGGGCACTTCTATGACTTCCCGAGGGGCCGCTTCCTCGTCCTGTCCCTCCTCCCCGAGCCGGAACGCTTCTCGGCTGGCGTGCAGCGGCTCTCAAGGGCCCTTGGCCACCTCTTGCGGCCCTGAGGGCGAAGGGCCGGTGCTGCCGTCTCAGGGCGGCGGAGGTGCAGCGACGGTGGCATCAAAAATCTGCCAGTCCGTGCCGCCGCGCCCATCGCGCAGGACGACGTAGAAGGTGACGGTCACCGTACCGCCATCCGGTGGACTGCCGTTGTACTGGCTGTAGGGCGTCTCCACCGGGTCCGCGGGCGTGGGCTCGCGCGAGCGAAAGTCATTCACCGTCGGCACTGTCGTGTACCAGCTGTAGAAGAGGCTCTCGTAGAGGATGCCGCCGTCGAGGCTCGGGTAGGTCTCGATGCCGCCATCCACGCCCAAGCTGGGCCAGCCCGGGTCCGGGCCGCCGTCTGGAATCTCCGGTGTGAAGTCGATGTCCTGACCCGCCGGCAGAAGCGCATCCTCCAGCGAGCCTCCGTCCGGCGTCAGGACGGCGAGGAGCTCCGGGTTGTGGTTGGGGTTTCCCGCGAAGCGGACGCTCAGCCGGTAGACGCCCTGCTCGCTGTCACCGGCCTCCGTGCCGCCGTTGGTGGCGAAGTAGCCGATGGCCACCTGCACCACGCCTGGCTCCTCCGCGGCGAGACCCGCGTCCGGAAGTCCCCCGTCGAGCGAGCCGAGGAGGGCGGCGATGGCCGGGTCGGCCACGTCGAGCGTGTTGTTCTCGAGGGTGATGCCCTCGGCGCCAGGGCACGGGAAGCCGACGACGTAGGGGTTTCCGCTGAGGCAGAGGGCCAGCGTCACGGTCACCCCCGCGTCGTTCGGCGCGAAGGCCAGCACCGTGAAGTGCACCGGCGGAGGCAGGCCGCCGTCCGAGGGGACGACGAGCTCTGGCGGGTCGGCGCGGATGGCCAGGACGCGGGTGGTGAGCAGCTGGCTCTGGTCCACCACCCCGGGCTCGCAGGCCGCGAGGCAGACAATCCCGAGGAGCGAAAGTCGCGTGCGCATCAGAAGGTCGCCTTGAGGCCGAGGACGGGGATGATGGGCAGGCCGAGGAAGTACACCGTCTGGGCGTAGTTGTAGCTGTAGGTGAGGCCTTCCACGGCGCGGGCGTTGGTGACGTTCTGGATGTCCAGGTAGAGGTCCAGGGACCAGGTGGTGAAGACCCAAGTCTTGTCGACGCGGATGTCGAGCTCCACGAAGTTGGGCAGTCTCGTGGAGTTGGTGGCCCCGTAGCTGGGGATGAAGGTGTCGGTGTTGTCGTCCTTCACCGCTCCCACCACCGGCGTCACCGGGTCCCCGGTGGCGTACCGGAAGCGGCCACCGAGCTCCCAGCCGGCTCCCAGCTTGTAGCTGAGGATGGCGGTGAGGACGTGCGTCTGGTCATAGTCGAAGGGCCGCCACGCATCGCCCGGCGCATCCAGCCGCTGGCTCTTCGAGAAGCTGTAGCTCAGCCAGCCAAAGAGGCGGTTGGTGAGGGCCTGGCGGACGAAGAGCTCGAAGCCCCAGATGCGTCCGATGCCGGTGTTGGCCAGGTTTTCCGGCGCCGGTGCCGCCGAGACGACGCCGGAGAGGCGGTTGTAAAACGTCTCGAAGGTGACGAGGAGGCCGGGGCGGACGGTCCACTCGAGTCCCACGCTGGACTGGACGCTGCGCTGGCTCGTCAGGGCCGGGTTTCCAAACACCGGGTCCACGGCGCCCGTCTGGAAGCTGGGTGCCTCGTGGTAGACGCCGAGGCCAGCCTTCAGAGTCAGGGGAGGGACCACCGTCCAGCGCACCGCCAGCCGCGGGTCCGCCGTCCAGCTCGCCGTTGGCTGCAGCTTCCACTGCGTCTGGTCGACGCGCACGCCGGGGAGGAGGAGGAGGCTGGGGACGGGCCGCCAGCGCGCCTCCGCCCACAGCCCCAAGTCGCTGGCCCAGGTGTGCGTCGTCTCGGAGAGGATGGGGGAGAGGTCTGTGGTGGGTGGCTGGCCCTCCTGGGGGATGGCCGGGAGGGACACGGCGACGTCTCCCGGCTGGTTTCCGAAGTCCACACCACCGGCCAGGGTGAGGCTCGGAAGCACGCCCACCTCGAGGGTGCTCCGAAGCCCGTAGGGAATGGTGTCGAGCTTGATGCCTTCGGTGGTGCCGATTTGGACGTTGATGTGCGTCTCGCCCGCCAGGCCGATGGTGTCCCAGCGCACGGGCCCGTCCACGTAGGTGTAGCGCAGGCGCACCTGGTTGAAGCCCGTCTGGTCGACGAAGGTTTGGCCAATGGTGGGGTCGTTGGCCGGCGTGCTGCCCGTGATGAGCTGGAAGGAGTCCTGGCTGTGCAGGGCGAGCAGCGTCAGGGTGCTCTTGGAGTTGGGCTTCCACACCAGCTTCAGCTGCGCATCATCGAAGGCCGGAGCCACGGTGAAGCTCGTGGCGCTTCCGGAGAGGAAGAGCGGCAGGAAGAGGTCGATGTAGGAGCGCCGGGCCGCGATGGCGAAGCTGAAGTGGTCTCCCAGCGGGCCCTCCAGCACCGCGCTCGCATCGATGACGTTGACGTCGACGCTGCCGTGAAAGCCGTCCGTCTTCGGGTCGCGACTCTTGACGTCCACCACGCCGCCGAGGATGTCGCCGTAGTAGGGGGGAAAGTTTCCGGGCAGGTAGTCGACCGACTGCAAGAGCTCGCTGTTGTAGACGGCCGTCAGTCCCCCGAAGTGAAAGAGGAGGGGAATCCGCTCGCCGTCGAGAAAAATTCCGGAGTCCTGGGGGCTCGTCCCGCGGATGGCGATGAGGCCTCCGTTGAAGGGCGCTCGTGCCACGCCGGGCAGGTTTTGCACCACCTTCAGCGCGTCGCCGTAAGTCCCGGGGATGCGCTCCACCTCCTCCAGGGACAGCGAATACTCCGTCACCTCCTTCTTCTCGCGCTCGGCTCGGACCACCGTCTCGTAGGGGCTGAAGAAGGAGCGCAGCACATAGTAGGTGACGTGGAGGGCCTTGCCCGCGACGAGAGTCTCCGTCGTCGCGAACTTCTCGTAGCCGTTGGCCGTCACCTGCACCCGCTGCTGTCCGAGAGGCACGTCCCGAAAGGAGAAAGCACCCTTGGCGTCGGTGGTGACGGACAGGCCCGCCTCGGGCAGGGCCACCTCGGCCCCGGCCAGCGGCCGGCGCGTCCCTCGTTCCAGCACCGTCCCCGCGAGGTTGACCGGCCCTTCCTGGGCCACCTGCTTGGCCACGGGGGCCAGGACGAAGTCATAGGCGTAGCTGATGCGCACCGCGGCGGCCTTCCCGTCCAATTCCGCCGGGGTGAAGCGAAACTGCCGGACGGCTTCCAGCGCCGCCTCGTCGAAGCCGTGGCCGGCCGGGCCTGTCACCGCCGCCCGCAGCACCTCCCCCGTCGCGGAGATGTCCACCTCGAGGAGGACCCGTCCCTCGAGCGCGCTTGCCCGGGCCTCCTCCGGGTAGTGGGCCTCGACGAAGTGCTCGACGGCTGGGGCGCGGGTGAGTGCCTGCGTCAAAGGGGGCGCCGGCGGCGTCTGTGCCTCCCCTCGCAGGCCGAGGAGTCCCGCAAGAAGCGCGCAGGCGTGCCACCGCCCCCACGCTGGGGCTCGCCTACGGGAAGGACGCACACACTCCTTTTGGAACTGCCGGGGCCCGCAACGCAACCTCACGCCCGTGCGCCAGCGGACGGGGCTACGGCCGCCCGGCGTCCGCCGGGCCCGCTGGTGGAGGCGTCGCTGCCGTTGGCACACGCTGGTAGTGAAGCGTGTAGTCCACCGGGTGCGGCAGGTGCTGGCTCTCGATGGTGATGTGGACAAAGAGGCCGTCGGCAGCCTCTGTCCACACCACGCGTCGTGAGCCGCCCTCTCCCTTGAAGTCCTGCACCAGTGTCCCATCGACGAAGCGCTGGCTGAGCTTGCTCGCGTCCTTGGCCTTGGTGAGGTGGTCCACCTCGCGTCCGTCATCCGGGCCCCTGTCCGGCCACTGGCAGGGGCCGGCCACCTCCACCTGGCCAGAGGAGAAGCTCAAGGTGTAGCGCTCGCAAATCTCGCAGACGTGAAGCAGCCTGTCGTAGGCGATGCCCCGGGCGATGAAGAACATCCCGTCCACCGAGCGCTCCACCGCCGCCTTGACGGCGGCGCGCTCCGCCTCCCCGCCGACGAAGCGGTACTCCCCGGCGTAGCGCTGCCGCATCTCCTCGAGGGCGCTGCCCGCGGCCGGGGCCGCGAGCGCCCCGACGGCGCCCAACAGCACGAGTGAAAGCACGCCGCGCTGCTTCATTGCCGCCGGTAGGTGAGGGTGAAGTCGACGGGCGCGGACAGCATCGGGCCCTCCAGCACCCGGTGCACGTGCAGCGTCGCGCCGTCCTTCGTCAGCCGAAACTCGGTCCGCCCGCGCCCTTCCTCGGTGGAGCCCTCCACCACCAGGATGTCGTCCACGAAGCGTTGCGAGAGCTGCACCCGGTCGCCGTCCCCGGTGTCGTACGCGAAGGGCGTGCCGTCCAGCGGCCCCTGCGCCATGGGAAAGTAGGGGCTCGTGATTTGGAGGTTGCCAGAGCCGTCGAAGACGAAGGTGTAGGACATGCGCACCTCCGCCCGCAGGCGGAGGCTGTCCCGTGCCAGAGACTTGACGAGGAAGCCCATGTTGGCGACGGCCTTGTCCACCGCGTCCGCCACCGCGTGGCGCTCCGCGTCCCCGCCCACGAAGAGGAAGGTGCCCGTGAAGCGGGCCTCGAGCGCGGCCGTGGGGACCTGGGGGACGTCCGTCGGTACCGTCAGGGGCGGTAGCGGAGCCTGCGTGCAGCTGGTGACGAGCGCCAGCCCGGCCCACAGGGCCCTCTGGACGAAGGACAGGCGCTGCATCCGACCGGGGGCGGTCAGGACAGCCGGGCCAGGAGGAGCTTGCGCTGCAGCTGCAGGGCCTCCGGGGCGTGCTTGCCCAGGAGCTCGAAGAATTCTCCCTGGCTCTGCAGCTCGTCCTTCCACTCGCTGGCGTTGATGCTCGTCGCCTCGTCCACCATCTCCGAGGGGATGTCCAGCCCGGAGAGGTCCAGGTCGCCCGCCTTGGGCACCCAGCCAAGCAGCGTCTCCTGGCCGCCGACGCGGACGTGGGAGCGGTCCACAATCCACTTCAGCACGCGCATGTTCTCGCCGAAGCCGGGCCAGAGAAACTTGCCGTCCTTGCCCTTGCGGAACCAGTTGACCTGAAAAATTTTCGGCGGGTAGGGGATTTTCGACTGCATCTGCAGCCAGTGCTGCAGGTAGTCGCCCATGTTGTAGCCACAGAAGGGAAGCATGGCCATCGGGTCGCGACGGACGACGCCCACCTTCCCGGTGGCCGCGGCCGTGGTTTCCGAGCCGAGGGTGGCGCCGAGGAAGACGCCGTGGCCCCAGTTGAAGCTCTGCAGCACCAAGGGGACGGTGGTGGCGCGCCGGCCACCGAAGATGATGGCAGAGATGGGGACGCCGTCCGGCTCGTTGACCTCGCGCGAGAGCGCGGGGTTGTTGGTCATCGGCGCGGTGAAGCGGCTGTTGGGGTGAGCGGCCTTCTCGGTGCTGCCCTTCTTCCAGGGCCGCCCCTGCCAGTCGATGAGCTCGTCGGGAACGGGCCCGTCCATCCCCTCCCACCACACGTCGCCGTCCTTGGTCATGGCCACGTTGGTGAAGATGGTGTCCTTGGCGATGCTGGCCATGGCGTTGGGGTTGCTCGCGAAGTTGGTGCCCGGCGCCACGCCGAAGTAGCCATTCTCCGGGTTGACGGCCCACAACCGGCCGTCCTTCGCCACCCGCATCCAGGCGATGTCGTCCCCCACGGTCCAGACTTTCCAGTCCCCGAAGCGCTTCGGCGGGATGAGCATCGCGAAGTTGGTTTTTCCGCAGGCCGAGGGGAAGGCGCCGGTGACGTAGGTGGTCTGCCCGTCGGGGCTTTCCACGCCGAGGATGAGCATGTGCTCGGCGAACCAGCCCTCCTTCTTGCCCAGGTAGCTGCCGATGCGGAGGGCGAGGCACTTCTTTCCCAGAAGCGCGTTCCCGCCGTAGCCCGAGCCGAAGCTCCAGATGGTGTTGTCCTGCGGGAAGTGACAGATGAAGCGGCGGTCGGGGTTGACGTCGCCCGTGCAGTGCAGGCCGTGGTTGAAGTCGGCACTGTTGCCGAGCAAGTCCAGCGCCTGCTTCCCCATGCGCGTCATGATGCGCATGTTGAGCGCGACGTAGACGCTGTCGGTGAGCTCGATGCCCACCTTGGAGAGCGAGCTCCCCAGGGGGCCCATGACGTAGGGCAGCACGTACATGGTGCGGCCCTTCATCGAGCCCTCGAAAAGCTTCGTCAGCTTGGCGTAGGCCTCATCTGGCGCCATCCAGTTGTTGGTGGGCCCCGCTTCGTCCTTCGTCGGCGTGCAGATGAACGTCAGGTGCTCGACGCGCGCCACGTCGTTGGGGTTACTCCGGTGCAGGTAGCAACCCGGGCGCTTCTTGGCGTTGAGCGGGATGAGGACGCCCGCGTCCACGGCATGCTGCGTGAGGCGCGCGCGCTCCTCCTCGGAGCCGTCGCACCACACCACCTGGTCCGGCTTGCAAAGCGCGGCCATGTCCCGCACCCAGCTCAAGAGGGCCGGGTTGCGCGTCGGCGCAGCTGCTGTGCTGTCCTTCTGCAGTTGAATAGCCATCCGTTGCGTCTCCTCGACTTTGAGCGCCCAGCCAATACCCGTCCAGACGCCTGTCGACAACCCGGACGGTGCGCGCGACTCTGAGCGCTCATCCCACCCATCAGCAAGGATTGGTGGTGACGCGCCGCATCTAGACGCAGTGGGTCATTCCTGGCTGCTGGTGGTGGGTCATTCCAAGTCGAAGACTTGGTAACGCCCCCGGGCGTCGAGCACCGTCCCCCACACCCGGTGGCTCGCCTGGTGCTCGGACGGCCCGAAGGACAGCTTGGTGCCGGTGCCCAGGTCGAGGTCGCGGATGGACTCGAGGCCATCGACGAATTTCTCGCTGTCGAGCTCGCGCCCTGCGCGAGCAAGGCCCTCGACGAGGAGGCGTCCCACCAGGTACCCCTCGAAGGACACCGCGTCCGGATGCTCGTCCGGCGCCGTCTTCTCCAGCTGCTTCTTGTAGAGAAGCACTCCGGTGGCGCCGGAATCCACGGGGGGGACCACCTGGGTGACGATGACGCCCTCGCCGATGCCGCCGCCGAGCTGTTGCAGCTCCTCGGCCAGCGCCGTCGCCCCCACGCTGGAGATGGAGGCGAAGCTCACCGTCGGGGAGACGGCGTGCAGCCGGGCGATGAAGCGCGCCGCTGCGCGGTAGCTGGCCACCATCACCACGGCGCGGATGGGCGGGACGTGCAGGCGGATGCGCTGCACCGCGTCCTCCACGTCCAGGGTGTTGCGTGGGTAGCCGACGCGAAACAGCGTCTGCACCTTGAAGTCCCGGCGGAACAGCTTCAGCACGCCCTGGTAGGCGGCCTCGCTTCCGGCGCCCTCCTCGCCGAAGAGGGCGATTTGCTCCGGGCGGATGCCGCGCCGGATGAGGAAGCGCACCACGGCCACCGCCTCCTCGGCGTCGCTGGCGCGCAGGTTGAAGATGTAGCGGTCCGGCGGGTCGCGCCGCAGCACCTGGGCGCCGCTGAAGGCGCCGAGGAGGACTGTCCGGCGTTCCAGGACGAAGGGCACCGAGGCCATGGCGTTGGAGGCGCCGACGTTGCCCACCAGGGCGAAGACTTTCTTCTTCTCCCACAACGAGCGCAGCGCGGCGGGAGTGCGGGAGGGCTCGAGGCCGTCGTCCTCGGGGATGAGCGTCAGCTTCCGTCCGTGGATGCCTCCGGCCTCGTTGGCCTGGGCGAAGGCGGCTTCCAGGCCGACGCGCATCTCCCGGCCGAGCTCCTTGGAAGGCCCGCTGAAGGGCGCGGCCAGCCCGAAGACAACGCCCTCCGGGCTCACGCCCTGGACCGGCGGAGTCGAGGGCGCCGGCGGGGCGGCCACCACCGCGGAGGCGGCGCCGGTGCCCGCTGCCTGGGGGGCGGTCGCGACCGGTTGTGTCTCCTTGGGTTTCAGGAAGAAGAAGAGGAGGAAGAGGGCGAGGATGCCCAACAAGAGGCATCCGCCGATGATGACCAGGCCGGCCACCTGGCGCCCGGGTTCCTCCTCGGGCTCGGCCTCGGGCGCCACCGCCTCGAGCGCGGGGGAGGAGAGGGGTTCCGCGGGCCCCGTCTGGACTGGCTGCGTGGCCGGCTCCGGGCAAAAAGCATCCTCGGCATGCCAGGTGCCGCAGTCCGGACAGAGCCGGTCAGCCGCGGGCTCGGCCAATGGCACGACATCGTCCCGGCCCTTGGGTGGTGGGCTCGGACTGCGGCCTGTGCCGTCGAGTGCCTCCATGCCCTGCAGGAGCACCTCGCTCACCGGGACGTGAATGCGCCGCACCGGCGGCCTGACGTCGACTTCCACCTCGAAGGAGCCGCGGCGGATGTGCAGCGCGCGGTAGAGCGCGTCCACGCCCACGCGCTCGCCGAAGCGCGCGTCGAGGAGCTCGCCGTCGGCCACGAAGAATTCGCCCCGTCCCTCCGGGAGGTCCGGTGTGGAGACGCGGATGGCGACCGTCTTCTTGCTCATGCAGTAGAACTGGATGAGGTCCGGGAAGGAGACGTCGGGAAAATTTCCGACCATGTCAGGCTCTCCACCGGCAAGAGACGACACCCCGAGTGTCCCGGGGGGCAGGCGTTTCAGTCAATTGGCTCCTCCCCCTGCTTCCAAAGGGTCCACGGAGAATGCGTTGCGGGCCTGACGGTGGGGGGTTGGCGTAGCATGCCCGACCCTGATGGCCATCCCCACGCCCGTGTCGGTTGCCGCCACCGTCCCCTACACCCGCAACCGAAGCGAACGAAATCGCATCATCCTGGCCGTCGTCACCGGCACCACCATCGAGTGGTACGACTTCTTCCTTTTCAGCTCTCTGCTCTTCGTGCTGACGGCCGAATTCTTTCCGAAGGGCGCGGACGCGTCCCAGGCCGGTCTGGCCGTCTACTTCATCGCCTTCGTCAGCAGGCCCCTCGGGGCGCTGTACTTCGGGCGGCAAGGCGACCTCCGCGGGCGAAAGCAGGCTTTCTTCGCCACGCTGCTCTTGATGGGGGCCGCCACCATCGGCATCGGCTTTCTGCCCACCTACGAGAAAATCGGCATCTTCGCGCCGATGCTGCTCGTCTTCTTCCGGGTGGTGCAGGGCTTTGCCCTGGGAGGGGAGTACGGGGGGGCGGCAACCTTCGTCGCCGAAAACGTCCCCGACGGCGAGCGCGGCTTCTACACGAGCTTCGTCCAGCTCACGGCCACCTTGGGCTTCTTCATCACCCTCGTCGTCCTCCTCGCCATCCGGGGCTGGATGGGCGATGTGGCCTTCAAGGCCTGGGGCTGGCGGTTTGCCTGGGTGGCGTCGCTCTTCCTCCTCGGCATCTCCATGTACGTCCGGCTCCGGCTCAAGGAGTCGCCCCTCTGGGAGCGCCTCAGGGCGGAACGCCACCTGTCGCGTGACCCGGTGGCGGAGAGCTTCAGCCATGGAAACGGCCGGAAGATGACGCTCGCGCTCTTCGGGGCCACCGCCGGGCAGGGCGTCGTCTGGTACACGGCGCAGTTTTACACCTTCGTCTGGATGCAGGGGGCGCTGCACGTCCCGGCGGCCACGGCCAGCGTGGTGGTGGCGGTGGCCCTCCTGTGCGGGATGCCCTTCTTCATCATCGTCGGCCAGTTGTCGGACCTCATCGGCCGCAAGTGGCTCATCGTCGGGGGAAACCTCCTGGCCGCCGTCGTCTTCCTGCCGCTCTACCGGGCCATGGCCGTCGCCGCGCACCCGCTGAATCCCGTGCTCCTGACGTTTCTCGTCTTCCTCCAGGTGCTCTTGGTGACGCTGGTGTACGGCCCGATGGCCGCCTTCCTCGTCGAGCAATTCCCGGCCCGCATCCGCTACACCGCGGCCTCGCTTCCCTACCACGTGGGCAATGGCTGGTTCGGTGGAGCCGTGCCCTTCGTTGCCGGCATCCTCATCGCCGGCACGGGCAACATCTACGCCGGTCTCCTCTTCCCCATCCTCGTCGCCGGCCTCTCGGGGCTGGTGGGGCTCCTCTTCGTCAAGGAGACGCAACCGACGCGCATCTGGGCAGAGGTCCTGCAGCGCCGGACGCCCACCGGCTCGACGCCCCGCCTGTAGCCGCGCCTGTAAACGACGCACCGAAAACCCATGTTCCCACCGCCGGGCTTCACCCTCGTCCAGGACGTCCTGCCCTTCGACGCGCGCTGGGTGCTGCTTCCAGGGCTTTGCTTCCTCTGCGCCTGTGCGCTGCTGCTCGCCCTCCGCGCGCGCACGCCGGCCGTCCTCCACGGGCTTCGGCGCCTTCTCGGGGCGGCGGCCGTCCTCCTCTTTCTTCTGGCGGCGTGGTGGACGCTGGGAGGCCTAGGCGCCTGGCGCGCCGGAGCCGGGCGCCTGTCGAATGGGACGGCGAATTTCGTCGAGGGGACGCTGCTCTCCCTCGGCCCGGAGGGCTTCGAGGTGAGCGGCCAGGCCTTTCACCGGCCCTGGAGTGCCTTCCTCCCGGCGCTGCATGCGTCCAGGTGGCCAGCTCCGCCTCGGGGCAGCGCCCAGGTGCGGCTCTGGTTTTTCGGCGAGGACGTGCTGCGCCTCGAGGCCGCCACTCCCTAAGGGCCCTCTAGTGGATGGCGGCCCGGAGGGGGAGGCGGCGGACGAGCTCGGCTTCCGCGTCCAGAAGCACGTCCAGCCGCGCACTTGCCGCCTCGCCGTGGAGGGACTCGGCCAGCCTCAGGAAGAGCCGGTGGTGTCCGGCCTCGCTCTGCGCGAGCTCCGCGTAGAAGGCCTGTAGCTCGCCCGTGTCCAGGCCCGAGGCCAGAAGGGCGAGGCGCTCGCAGCTGCGGGCCTCGATGAGGGCCGCCACCAAAAGCCGGTCCAGCTGCCGCTCGCGCGCGCCGGTGCGCACCAGCCCCTGGAGGCCCTGGGCGTAGGGGTCTCCCCTGTCTCTTCCCAGACGAAGCCCCCGGCGCTCGAGCCACCCCAGCACCCGCGCCAGGTGGCCGGCTTCCTCCCGGGCCAGCCGTGCCATCTGCGCCGGAAGCCCTGGCACCTCCGGGTAGGCCGTAAGCAGGGAGAGAGCGTTGGCCGCCGCCTTCTTCTCGCAATGGGCGTGGTCCACCAGCACCTCGTCCAGGGCCGCCAGCGCACCCGGAAGCCACGCCGGTGAGGTGGCGACGCGCAGGACGAGGCCCTGGCCGGCGGCCGGTGTGCGAGGGAGGGGCATGGGAGGCGGGCCTGCAAGCAGGCCGTTTTGCCTCCTAGCGCGGCCAAGCCCCGGAGGGCCAGAAGGCCAGTCGGCGGGGCGGAAGACAGCACCCTTGGAAGTGGGCTACTGGGGACGGCCACGGGCCCCCCCCCGGGCTTCCTCCCATGGACACTCCGCTCGAACCAGGCGCGCTCAACTTTCGCTGGCTTCTCCGGCTGCGGTGGGGAGCCGCGCTGGGGCAGCTCGTCCTCGTGCTGGGGGCGGAGGCATGGCTTGGCATCCGGTTGCCCCTGGGGGCGCTGTTGCTCGTCATCGCCGTGGGGCTCCTCAGCAACGCTGCCCTCTCCCGGTGGGCCAGGGGCGCCCCGCGCCTGCTTGCCTCGCGCGATGGCGCCGAGAACGCCATCGCGCTGGTGGTGGCCTCGGACTTCGGGCTCCTCACCGTCCTGCTTGCCCTCAGCGGCGGCCCCAACAACCCCTTCAGCGTCCTCTACCTCGTGGAAGTCACCCTGGCGGCCGTCATGCTGGCGCCGCGGCGCACCTGGGCGCTCATGGCGCTGGCCCTGGCGTGCTTCGGGGCCCTCTTCGCCACCCCGCGGTTTGCCTGGCTGGTGGCCCACGGCCTGTCGCACGAGCAGATGATGGACCTCCACGTCCGCGGGATGTGGGTGGCCTTCGGCGTGGCCGCGGCCTTCATCGTCGTCTTCGTCCAGCGCGTCAAAGGGACGCTGGCCAAGCGGGACGCGGAGCTGGTGCGGGCCCGCACCCAGGCCGCGCGCCAGGAGCGTCTGGCGTCGCTGGCCACGCTGGCCGCCGGCGCGGCGCACGAGCTGTCCACGCCGCTGTCCACCATCGCCGTCGTGGCCCACGAGCTCGAGCGCCAGTTGGCGGCGCTGCCCGAGGCGGCGGCGGATGCGAGCCTCATTCGCGCCGAGGTGGAGCGTTGCCGAAGGACGCTGGCCCGCCTGGCCAGCGACGCCGGCGCCCCGGGCGCCGAAGGTGGCGCCCAGGAGCCGCTGTCGTGCGTGGTGGACGAGGCGCTGGCAGGGCTTCCGGGGCGGGAGCTGGTGCGCGTGGAGGCGCATGGAGACCTCGGCCGCCGCGTCCCGCTCCTGCCGCTGCGAGCGCTGGGGCGCTCGGCGGGGGCCCTCTTGCGCAACGCCCTGCAGGCCTCGCCCCTCGGGGCCGAGGTGCTGCTTCGGGTGGAGGCCACGGCCCAGGCCCTGCGACTCGAGGTGCGCGACAGTGGCCCGGGCATTCCCCCCGAGGTGCTGCCCCGGGTGGGAGAGCCCTTCTTCACTACGCGCGCGCCGGGCGCAGGCATGGGCCTCGGTGTGTTTCTGGCCCGAAGCCTCTCCGAGCAGCTGGGCGGCAGCTTCTCCTTGACGTCCGAGGCCGGGACGGGGACGCGCGCCGTGGTGCAGGTGCCGCTACTGGCGGCCGTCCAGCGTCCTGCCTCGCAGCCAGGTGTGCCTCCGTGAGCGGCGTCTCGGTGTCCATCCTCGTCGTCGACGACGACGAAGTCTTCCGAGGCCGTCTGGCGCGGGCGCTCCGGGACAGAGGCCACGAGGTGCGCACCGCGGGCGATGCCGAGGAGGCCCTGGCTCTCGCCCAGGCCGAGTCACCCGAGTACGCGGTGGTGGACTTGAAGATGCCAGGCCGGGGCGGGCTGCAGCTTCTAGCGGACCTCAAGGGCCTGGACCCGAGCACCGCGGTGGTGGTGCTCACCGGCTACGGCAGCATCGCCACCGCGCTGGAAGCGGTGCGCCGCGGCGCGCTGGACTACGTGGCCAAGCCCGTCGACGCCGACGAGCTACTCGCCGCCTTCGGCCGCGCCGGCGGTGCTCCGGTGGCGCTGCCGGAGACGGCGGCGACGCCGACGCTGGCCCGGGCCGAGTGGGAGCACATCCAACGCGTCCTCGTCGACTGCGAGGGCAACGTCTCGGAGGCGGCCCGCAGGCTCGGGCTCCACCGGAAGTCGCTCCAGCGCAAGCTGCACAAGTACCCGCCGGCGCGCTAGAGGCCCCGGGCTTCCCTCAGGCCAGCCGCCGGAGGCGGGCAACCACCTCGTCCGTGTCGAGCCTCACCGCCGAGCGGGGAAGCTTTTGAAGCGAGAACTGCTCCACCAGCTCCGCGGCGCGCACCGGCCGGCCGTCCGAGAGTCCGGCCCAGATGGCCAGAAGCCCGAGCAGCTGCTCCGGCCGGAGGCCCGCCTCGCGGAGCTCGCTCAGGCTGGGGGGCCCCGTCCTCTTGGCGAGGCGCTTCCCGTCCGGCCCGACGAGGAGCGGCACGTGCGCGTACTCGACCGGGGGCAGGCCGAGGGCCCGCGCCAGCTGCCGCTGTCTCGGCGTCGAGTCGAGGAGGTCATCTCCTCGCAGCACGTGTGTCACGGCCAGGTCCGCATCATCGACGACGACGGCCAGCTGGTAGCTGGCCACGCCGTCGTTGCGACGCACCACGAAGTCGCCCACCCTGGCCTCCACGTCCTGCTCGAGCGGGCCGTGGACGCCGTCCACGAAGCGCTCCGGCGCGGAGCCGGCGCGAAAGCGCAGGGCCGCCGTCCGTCCCTGGCTTCGTTGCGCCACCGCCTCCTCCGAGAGTGCGGCACACGTCTTCGGGTAGATGGGTCCATCATCGGAAGGCCCGTGCGGCGCGGTGGCGGCGCGCGCCACCTCGGTGCGGGTGCAGAAGCACGGGTAGACGCGTCCCTGCGCAGTCAGCCTGTCCAGGGCCGCCTGGTAGAGCTCCCCGCGCTGGCTCTGGAAGACGACGGGCCCGTCGAAGGTGAGACCGAGCCAGTCGAGGTCCCGCCGCAGGACGTCGACGAGGGCCGGCCGGCAGCGGGCGGCGTCGAGGTCCTCGATGCGAAGCGAGAACTGGCCGCCCTCCTTCCTCGCCCACAACCAGCCGAGGAGTGCTGCCCAGGCATTGCCCAGGTGCAGTGGGCCCGTGGGACTGGGGGCGAAACGACCGTGGTGGGCAGGGCGCATACCTTCTCGGGAGGGGAGACTAGCGCTCGCCCACGCCTGTCCCACGGGGTTAAAGGACGGCCATGCGGTACTTGCACTGCTCCGACGTCCACATCACCGACCACTATGGACGGCGCGCTCTGCTGCGTCTGGGGTGGCGCCGCTGGGTGGCCATGGCCGAGCTCCAGCTCGGGGGACGGGCGCGTCGTTTTGCCCATGCCGAGGAGACACTGCGGCAGATAGCGCGGGACGCAGAGTCCCTGGCTGCCGACCACCTGATTGTCTCCGGAGACCTCACCGCCTACGCCATGCCCGACGAATTCGTGCGCGCCCGGTCCGCGCTTGCGCCGTGGGTGGAGGACAAGGCCAAGGCCAGCGTCATCCCCGGAAACCACGACCGCTACACCCCGGGCTCGCTCCGCAGCCGGCGCTTCGAGCGCAGCTTCGGGCAACTCTTGCCCTCGGACTTCCCGGAGCTGGCGGTGGAGGACGGCTTTCCCTTCGTGCGGCTTCTGGGCGAGCGCGATGCGGTGGTGGGCTTGTGCTCGGCGCGCGTCCCTCGCCTTCCGGGGATGTCCTTCGGCGTCATCGGCGAGCCGCAGCTCTCGGCCCTCGCGCGCGTGGTGGCGGACAGCCGCCTCGCCGGCCGCGCGGTGCTGGTGCTCGTGCACCATGCGCCCTTCCGGGCCAACGGGCGGCCGGACAAGCTGTCGCACGGGCTTCGGGACCGGGAGGCCCTCCTCGGGCTGCTTCCCGGGCCGCGCTTCGCCGTGCTGCACGGCCACATTCACCACCGCTTCCACCATGAGGCGACGGCCACGCGCCCGCACATTTTCGGCGCTGGCTCCTCGACGGAGGCCGGGGACGAGGGCTACTGGCTCATCGAGACGGCAGAGGGCCGCATCGCGAGCGCCAGGGCGCTGAAGCCCGGCGCGACTACGCCCGCAAGAGTGGAAGGTACGGCCTGACGAAGTGCACCCAGCCGCGGGCGTCCACCTCCACCTGCCAGCGCGCGGAGAGCAGCAGTGGCCGGGAGCCATCGAGGAATGCGGCCAAGAGGGCTGCAGCCCCCATCGGGTCCAGGGCCGGCCCACGGAAGGCGACATGGAGGAGGAGGCCCAGGCGCTCGCTGACGTCCACCGAGGCCACCACGCGGGTGGTGCCCACCCGCCGCTGGAGATTCACCGGGCGTGCGGAGAGGGCCTCGCCCGGCGCGACACCCACCCAGTTGGTGGGGTCCAGCGCCTCGGCGACGAGCTCCCGGCCCGCCTCCTTCCAGCTGGTATGGGTGAGGACTGGCTCCATGGCTAGGGCTAGGGCTTGCCTCAGTCGGCGGGTCGGACGCAAGCCGAGGGGGATGTCGCTGGCCGCCCCTGGCGCGGATGGTCTTGACTTCCACCGGGCGCACCGTCAGCCGGCGCGCAGCCTGTGTGACAGCTCCACGGCACTCCGGATGCAGTCCGCCACGCTGGCCCCGCCGTAGGCGTTGCCGCTGAGCCACAAGCCGGGCCAGCGGGCCGCCTGCCCGCGGACGGCCTCCAGCCGCAATGCATGCCCGACGTTGTACTGGGGGATGGCCCTCGGCCAGCGGACGACGTGCGTCAGCGTGGGCGCCCTCTGCACTTGCAGGAGCGCGAGGAGCTCCCGCCGAGCCGTCTTCACCAGCGCGTCGTCGTCGAGCGAGAGGAGGGCTCCCTTGTGCGCGCCACCGAGGAGGACGGTGAGGAGGGTGGTGCCCTCTGGTGCCCGAAAGGGGAAGAGGGAGGAGGCGTACACCGTGCCAAGAATGTCCCGGCCCTCGCCCGTCGGCACGAGGAAGCCAAACCCCTCGGGCGCGGGCGAGAGCACCGGGCGGAAGCCCAGGTGCACCACGGCCACGCCCACCGAGGGAAAAGCAGAAAGCTCTTCCGCCAGCGCGCCGTCGAAGGGACGGGTGAGGGCCGCCGCGTCCCAGGGCGGGAGCGCGAGCACCACCCGGGCCGCGGTGACGCTGCCCGCCTCGGTGACGACACGCCAGCCGTCGGCCGTCCGCTCGAGGGCGGTGGCCCGGGCGTTGAGGCGCAGCCGCTCCCCGAGAGCCCGGGCCAGGGCAGAGGAGAGGCCCCCGAGGCCGCCCTCGAAGGAGATGGGACGCGGCATCCGCGTCCGCGGGCCCGCCTGCGGGCGAAGGGCGCCCAAGAGAAGGCTTCGGTGGGCGCGCTCGAGCGCCCGCAGGCGCGGAAAGGCCGAGGCCACACTCAGGCGCTCGAGGTCTCCGGCCCAGATGCCTGTCTGGAGTGCGTCGAGGAGTGTCGAGGTGAGGGTGCGCCCGAAGTGCCGGCGCCCGAAGTCCCCGAGGGACTCGTCCAGGCCCGCGGGCGCCTTCCGGGTGAAGGGCTCGAGGAGAAGCCTGGCCTTGGAAGAGAGGGGAAGGACATCCGTGCCAAGCCACCTCAGGGGGTGGGTGGGCAGCGTCCGCACGCGCCCGCCGAGGACGACGGCGCGCTGGCGTGCGCCCTCGGTGGCGGGCACGGGCCGAAGGCCGACGGAGCCGGCCAGCGCCTCGACCGCCCCGTCGCGGTCAAGGACGCTGTTGGGCCCCGTCTCCAGGAGAAAGCCGTCGTGCAGAAGCGTGCGCGCGGTGCCGCCGGGGGCCTCCGCCGCCTCGAGCATCGTCACCGGCGCCCCGTCCCGGTGCAAGCAGAGGGCGAGCGCGAGCCCGGAGATGCCGCCGCCCACCACCACCGTCGGTTGCGCAGCCGGCATGGCCCTCAGGGGTAGAGGTGCTGCACCGTCCAGGGCGCCTCGGGGCTGTCCCTCTGGAAGACGTCGCGCTCGTGAAGCCGGTTTTCGCGCCCCACCCAGAACTCGATGCGGTCCGGGACGAGGCGGTAGCCGGACCAGTGCGAGGGCCGTGGAATGGGCTGGCCCTTGTAGCGCGCCTCGACAGAGGCGAAGCGCGCCTCCAGCAATTGCCGGCTGGGAAGCGGGGCGCTCTGCGCCGACGCCCAGGCACCGGTTTGGCTCCCGCGGGCCCGGGTGGCGAAGTAGGCATCCGCCTCCTCGGAGGACACTGGCTTGACGAGGCCTTCCACGCGCACCTGACGGGCGAGGGGCTGGAAGTAAAAGGTGAGCGCGGCGGCGGGCCGGGCGGCGAGCTCCTGGCCCTTTCGCGATTCGAGGTTGGTGTAGAAGACGAAGCCCCGCGCATCGAAGCCCTTCAGGAGGACGACGCGCGCGCTCGGCCGGCCGTTGGGCCCCACCGTGGACAGCACCATGGCGTTGGGGTCGACGGGAATGGCCTTCACCGCCTCGGCGTACCAGTCGGCGAAACGGACGAGGGGGTCCACCATGGGAGGGCTCACCATAACGCCCTCAGGAGGCCCCACCGAGCCGTGGGACATTCCACCCGCGCCACACCGAGACGAGCCTCAGCCCGAAGGCCGCGAGAAAACCCGCCGCCCCGGCGGTGTCCGGTCCGACGCCGAGGTGGCTGAGAGCAACGAAGAGGACGCTGCCCAGCACCGCCGCGGTGGCGTACACCTCGCGCTGGAAGATGACGGGGGTGTCTCCGGCCAGCACGTCTCTCAGGATGCCACCCCCGACGGCGGTGAGGACGCCCACCAGCACCGTGGGCAGCGGGCCCAGCCCCGCCTCCGAGGCGCGGACGCAGCCGATGATGGCGTAGAGGCCAAGGCCCGCGGCATCGACGACGGTGATGGCTGGCAGCACCCGCGGCACGGACTTCTCGAAGACGTAGCCGATGACGGCTGCCGCGATGACGGTGAGCAGGTAGTTGGGGGTGAGGAGGGCCACCGGCAGTCCTTGCTGCAGAAGGACGTCCCGGATGAGGCCTCCGCCGAGGCCGGCCACCAGCGTGAGGAAGGCCAGCCCGCCCAAGTCGAAGCGCTTCTTGCTGGCCAGCAAGGCCCCGCTCAGCCCCGAGGCGAGGACGGCGGAGAGGTCCAGGACCTCCCGGATGGACGCGCTCATGTGCACGCCCCGGCACTCTAGGCGAAGAGGGTTGACGTCGGGCCCGGCCTCGGGCGAGGTGCCATCCCGCCGTGCGCATCCTCTTCCTGGCCTCCGAGGTGGCGCCCTTCAGCAAGACCGGCGGCCTCGGCGACGTGGCCAAGGCGCTTCCCGCGGCGCTGGCCCGTTCGGGGCACGAGGTGCGCGTGGTGACGCCGCTCTACGCGTCGGTGCGCGGAGAGCTCGAGCCGAGCGGCCAGACGCTGCAGCTGCGCTTCCCGTACGGCGTCGAGCAGGCGGGGCTGGCGGTGGCGCGGCCCGCCCCCGGTCACGAGGTGTGGTTCATCGACCATCCTGGCTACTTCGGGAGGCCCAGCCTCTACACCCCCGACTGGGATGAGCACCGGCGCTTCGGCTTCTTCTCCGTGGCCGCCCTCCAGGCGGCCCAGCGGATGGGCTTTCTGCCGGACATCATCCACCTCAACGACTGGCAATGCGGGCTGGCGGCGGTGGCCCTCAAGGCCCGCTTCGCCGCGACCGCCCTGGGCGCCGCGCGCAGCGTCTTCACCATCCACAACCTGGCCTACCAGGGCACCTTCCCCAAGTCGGTGATGGATGACCTCGGGCTTCCCTGGTCGCTCTTCCACGCCGGCGGCCTCGAATTCTACGACACCGTCAACTTCATGAAGGCCGGCATCACCAGCGCCGATGCCTTGACCACCGTCAGTCCAAGCTACGCGCGTGAAATCCAGACCAAGGAGTTTGGCTGCATGCTGGAGGGTGTCATCCGGGCCCGCGCCGACCGGCTGACGGGCATCCTCAATGGAATCGACGACGAGGAGTGGGACCCGGCGCAGGACCCGCTCATTCCGGCCCGCTACGACGCCTTCGACTTCGCCGGGAAAGCGGTGTGCAAGGCGGCGCTCCGGCGGCGCTTCGGCTTTCCCGAGCCCGACCTCCTGTCCCCGAGGCCCCTCTTCTGTGCCGTGAGCCGTCTCACCGCGCAGAAGGGCGTGGACCTGGTGCTGGCCGCACTCCCCTGGATGCTCTTTCGCGCGGATTTCGAGGTGGTGCTGCTCGGGAGCGGGGAGGAGCACTACGAGCAGGGGCTGCGCGCGCTGGCCTCCCGCTTTCCCGGGCGGGTCGCGGTCCACATCGGCTTCGACAACGCGCTCTCCCACCAGGTGGAGGCCGGCGGCGACTTCTTTCTCATGCCCTCGCAGTACGAGCCGTGCGGCCTCAACCAGATGTATTCGCTTCGGTACGGGACGGTGCCCATCGTCCGGGCCACCGGGGGCCTGGACGACTCGGTGCGCGACGCGGGGCTGCCCGACGGCGACGGCTTCAAGTTCGAGCACTTCCAGCCGGATGCGCTGGCCTGGGCCATGAGCCGTGCGCTCGAGGTCTGGCGCACGGGCGACGTCCTCGAAGCGCTGCGACGCCGAGGGATGGCCCAGGACTTCTCCTGGCGCGTGTCGGCCCGACGGTACGAGCAGCTGTACGCGTCTCTCTTGGCCTGAGTGTCCAGGCGCTCAGTGAATGATTTGCAGGAGCCGGATGTCGAGCGTCACCGGGTTCTGGGGCGTGTTGTTCATCAGCTCGGCGCACAGCGCGCCGAGGAAGACAATCTGATTCTTGGCTGCGTTGTACGTCCAGGTGTCGGCGCCAGGCAGCGACGGCGTCCCGTTCAGCACCACGCTGATGAGCTGGGGGTTCGAGGGCACTTCCTCGAGGTTGTAGACGCACGCTGTCTGGGTGAGGGTGTTGCCAATCTCGGCGAGCGCGGCCGAGAGCGCATCCTCGTCAGTGGCCTGGAAGAACTGCTCGCTGCACAACCCGGTGGCGAGCACGCAGTCGTTCCCCTGGCCGCAGCTCTGGTTGGTGTTGGGGCATTTCCGGACGAAGCCTCCCGCCTCGGCCATGGCCTCGAGCGTGTCCTGGGCGATGCTTCCCACGACGTCTGCCCCGAAGCCGATGACGATGGTGCGGATGCCCGTCGCCCGCATCGACTGGACTTGCGCCACCGTTGCGGTCTTGTCCAGGCAGTCGTCGTTGGACATGCAGGGTGGGGCGGGCGAGCTGGTGCAGGTGCAGGTGAGGAAGTTGAGGCTGTCATTGCAGTTGGGAAGGCCGTCGGTGAGCAACAGGACGAAGTCCTCGCGGGAGGGGTCACTGAGCTCGCCGATGTTGCTGGCGATGAATTGTAAGCTGGCCTGGGTGGGCGTGCCGCCGCCCGGCGTCAGGCTCTGCAGCGCGGTGTTGGCGGCCACGGCGGCATTCTCCAGGACGCTGTCCGCGTCCCCGGCATCCGCCGGTGGAAGCGGGGCCAGGACGTCGCTGGAGGTGGTGGGGACGCAGTCCTGGTTGGGAAACCGGGCCAGCCCCACCCGGGCAACGGGCGGGCCAGCGTCGGGGACGTTGGGGACGAGGAATTCGCCCATCACCTGCTGGAGGACGGTGATTTTCGTGCCGCTGCCCGGGTCCCCGGGCACCACCAGGTCCGACATCGAGCCGGACTTGTCCACCAGCAGCATGAGGTTGGGCTTGGGCTGGTCGAAGGCGAGCGGGACGCTGGTTTCCTGCTGGGCCACCGCGCCGGGAATGACGGGCTCGAAGTCGTAGACCTGGCAGCCAGTGCTCGCCACAGCCCCGAGGAGTGCCAGGGCTGCCAAGGCGTGGTGTCGCGGGCGCGGTGCTCTCATCGAGGGCTCAATCTGCCAGACCGACGGCGGCGGGTGCCAAGGATGTACGTGCGCTGGAAGCTTTCGAGTCCGTCAAAACGCACCCCAACGGCGAACCCTACCAACCCCCGTGCGGCGCGGCCGATTCCAGCCCGGTTCGGTGGCGTTGAGCTCCCAGGCCTTCCGATGCTTCCGTGTAGACGACGTCGGCTGCGCGCCCGGCTTGTCCACTCCTCTGGCGGTGACGTTGGCGCGGGGACTAGTGTCCCCCGCCTTCCCGCGGCACTTCAGTCATCGACGTCAGGAGCGCAAGAAAACCATGGTTTGGTGGCTGTGGGTCCTCCTCGGGCTTGGGCTCTTGACGTTCGAGGCCCTGACGCCGGGCGCCTTCTTTGCCGTCTTCTTCGGCCTCTCGGCGCTCCTCGTGGGGGCCCTCACCGGGCTGCACGTCGCTGGTCCTCCCTGGCTCCAGTGGCTCCTCTTCTCCGGCACCTCGGTGGGCTTCGTCTTGCTCCTTCGCCGGCCCCTTCTGGCGCGGATGAAGACGACCGAGCGGTCGCTTCCGCCCATCGACTCGCTCGTGGGAGAGCTGGCGACGCTGCTCGAGGAGCTCCCGCCGGGAGGCGTGGCCAAGGCGGAGTTACGGGGCAGCGGCTGGACGGTGCGCAGCGTCGAGCCGACGACGCTGGCCAAAGGAGCGCGCTGCCGGGTCGAGCGCGTGGATGGCTTCACACTCTGGATTCGCCCAGAGACCTTGCAGGAGTGGGGACGATGATACTTTTCGCGGTGTTGGGTCTGGCGGTGCTGGTGTTGGTCGTCATCGTCAAGACGGCGGTGGTGGTGCCGCAGCAGCAGGCCTTCGTCGTCGAGCGCCTCGGGAAGTACCACTCCACGCTCAGCGCCGGCTTTCACGTCCTCCTGCCCTTCGCGGATGCCATTCGCTACAAGCACTCCCTCAAGGAGACGGCGGTCGACATCGCCGAGCAGGTTTGCATCACCCGCGACAACGTCCAGGTCGCCGTGGACGGCGTCCTCTACCTGAAGGTGATGGACGCCGAGAGAGCCTCCTACGGCGTCTCGCAGTACCTCTTTGCTATCAGCCAGCTCGCCCAGACCAACCTCCGCAGCGAGGTGGGGAAAATCGAGCTCGACCGCACCTTCGAGGAGCGGACGCACATCAACATGATGGTGGTGAGCGAGCTGGACAAGGCCTCGGAGTCCTGGGGGGTGAAGGTCCTTCGTTACGAGATTAAAAACATCACCCCGCCCCGGGACGTCCTGGCGGCGATGGAGAAGCAGATGCGCGCCGAGCGTGAGAAGCGCGCTGTCATTCTCACCTCCGAGGGCGCCCGGGACGCGGCTATCAACAATGCCGAGGGCGAGAAGCAGCAGGTGATTAAGGCCTCGGAGGCCAAGAAGCAGCAGTCCATCAACGAGGCCGAAGGCGCCGCCACCGCTATCCTCTCCATCGCCGAGGCCACCGCCGAGGGCATCCGCAAGGTGGGCGACGCCATCACCGTCCCCGGGGGCTTCGAAGCCGTCCGGCTCCGCGTTGCCGAGCAGTACGTCAACAAATTCGGGGAGCTGGCGAAGTCCAGCAACACGCTGGTGCTGCCGGCGAATGCTGCCGACGTGGGCTCGATGATTGCGCTGGCGATGAACGTCCTGAAGTCCGGTGGGGGCACAGGAGGCAAGGAAACCTGAGGACGACCCGCGGTCGGTAGACGTCCGCGCGAAGGCCGAGCCTAGGCTTCTCCGTCCGTCAGGAAATGGCGGCTTTCGAAGGTAGCCATGTCTTTGGTTTGTTCCGGTGCTCCAGCGCCGGCGTCCCTTGGGGGGGCACCATGCTGCAACGCGATGGGTGGGCTCGGCTTCTCGCTGCCGTGACGTTCCTCGGCGCGGGCGGCGCCAGTGCGCCGCGGAACTCGCCATTCGCCTGGCGACGCCGACCCGCGTTGGCAATGGACCAGCGTCACAATTTGGCGGAAGCGTCGCCTTGACGGCCGGGGCGGACGCTACCTACGTCGAGGGCCGGGCTGCCTCGGGAAACCTCGACAACCTGCTGGGCGTCCTCAGTGACACGGTGCAGTCCCTCCACGTCGACGATGGGTTCGGCTGGGGCTGGAACGCTCTCATGGACGACAAGCGTCGCTCCGAGGCGTCGGCCAACGTCGGAGCGGAGCGCAGGTTTCTCGCGGACGTCTACCCGGGCTCGGCCATGGGCCGGACTGCGCTGGTCGACAAGCTCGACCGAATCGGGCCGCGGGGTGTGCAGCGGTGGATTGACGCGAGCTTCCGTCCTCACAACGCCATCCTGGCGGTCGTCGGCGACATCGACCTCAAAGAGGCGGAGAAGCAGGTGCGCGCGTGGTTCGAAGGTTGGAACGGGGTGCAGGACCCCAAGGCAGAGGCCCCGCTGGGCATGTTGACCGAGCGGCCGGGGCCTGTCCGAGTGCTGGCCATCGACCGACCCGGGGCCCTGGAAACCGAGATTCGTGTCGGCTGCTCAGTCGAGCCCCAGAGCCAGACGGACCTCGTGGCCATGCACCTCCTGGGCGCGCGTCTCCGCACCAAGCTCGGTAGCCTGGCGCGCGGCACCCTCGGGGGCAGCGAGGGGTTTGCCGGCGGCGCAACCTTCCTGCGCCAAGCGGCTCGGTTGGACGTGGCCGGTAGTGTCGATGGAGGGGCGCTCATCCCGGTGCTCGGGACCGCGCGAAAGGAGCTGGCCTCGCTCGAGGGCTTCAAGGCCACCGAGGATGAGCTCGCGCTACTCAAATGGCGGCAAGGCACAGCCTGGAACGGGAGCTACACGACAAACGCCGCACTGGCACAGGCGCTGGTCTGGACGCGTCTGGCGGACCTGCCGGTGGAGCTCATACAGAATTACCCCGACTTACTGGGGACGGTCACCACGCAGGACCTCACCCGGGTGGCGACTGCCTGCAGGAAGACGGCAGTCCTCATGGTGAGCGGCGACCCGGCCGTCGTCGACAAGGCCCTCCTGGCCACCGAGAACTCGGCCATGTTGCTGCACCAAGCGCCATGACCGGCTGACGGCCCTTTCCCTGAGGGCCCGCCGACTTCACTCGCCGCGTGTGACGCCCGGCCGGGGTAATGTCTTTCTCCGATGCCGCTGGAACGAGAGCTCGGGGGCTACGAGATTGTCGGGCGCCTCGCGGTCGGCGGCATGGCCGAGGTGTACCAGGCGCGGGCGCTGGCAGGCACCGAGCGCAGCGAAGGCGAGCCGGACGAGGTGGTTCTCAAGCGACTCTTGCCGAGCTACCGCAACGACGGCGGCTACGTGAAGCACTTCATCGACGAGGCGAAGCTGGCGGTGCGCCTGCAGCACCCGCATTTGGTCCGCACCTACCGGTGCTTCAAGACGGGCCAGGACTACCTCATGGTCCAGGAGCTGGTGCCCGGCCGCAGCCTCGCCTACTTCCTCCAGCTCTTGATTGATGCCGGGACGCCGATGCCCATCCCGGCGGCCTGCTACGTCGTCTGGTGCGTGCTTTCTGGCCTCGACTACCTCCACCAGGGGGCCGGCGCCACGCCGGCCCTCCCTGTCCTGCACCGGGACGTCAACCCTTCCAACGTCCTGCTCAGCGTCGGTGGCGACGTGAAGCTCACCGATTTCGGCGTCGCCGAGCTCGAGGGTCAGCCGCGTGGGGAGAGCGGCGCGCTCCGCGGAACCATCGCTTACATGAGCCCGGAGCAGGTCCTCGGCGAGCCAAGCGATGCGCGCAGCGACGTCTATTCGGCGGCCATCATCCTCTGGGAGCTGCTCGCCAACCGTCGGCTCTTCTCCGGCAAGAGTGACGTGGAGCTTCTGCACCGCGTCCGCGACGCTCGCGTGCCGGTGCTGGACACGGTGCGCACCGGGCTCCCGGACTACCTGGTGCGTGTGGTGCGCCAGGCGCTGTTTGCCGACCGGGCGCGGCGCTTCCAGACGGCGTCGGAATTGATGCGTGCCTTGCAGGTGTCAGCGCAGCGCAACGGGTGGCCGCTCTCCGTCGAGTCCCTCAACCCGCTGCTCGGGCGCTAGCGGCATTTTCGGCAGCCCCCTTACGTCAGCCGGTGCGCTTGGCCTCGGACATGGGAGGCGTCGGCTGTGGCTGGGGTGCGGCCTTGGTGCGGCTGACGCGCACCCGGTCCAGGCGCTGGCCCTTCTTCGAGGCCACGGTGAATTGCAGGCCGTCTAGGCTGAAGCGGTCGCCCACCTCGGGTATCGCGCCGGCCACCGAGCTCAAGTACCCCCCCAGCGTCCCGTACTCGCCCTCCGGCAGCGGCGTGCTGAAGGCCCGGGCGAAGGCCTCCACGTCCAGGCCAGCGTCGACGAGGACGGAGCCATCGGGCTGCTTCTCCAGAAGCGTCTCCTGCACGGAGAATTCATCGCCGATGTCGCCCACAATCTCGCGGAGGATGTCCTCCAGGGTGACGATGCCCATGAAGCCGCCGTACTCGTCCACCACCATGGCCATGTGGATGCGGCGGCCCTGCATCTCGCGCAGGAGGTCGCCCACCGGCTTCAGCCAGGGCACGAAGACGGCCGGGCGGATGACGTCGGGAAGGACGATGAGCTCGGGGTGCTGAAGCAGCGGCACGAGGTCGCGCGAGTGGAGCACGCCCACCACGTGGTCGATGTCATCCTTGAAGACGGGAAGCCGGCTGTGGTTCTCCTCGGCCAGGATGCGCAGCACGTCCCGCGGCGGCGTCGTCAGGGGCAGCGCCACCACGTCGGTGCGTGGCACCATGACGTCGCGGCAGATTTTGTCCGAGAGCTCGAAGATGCTGCGGATGAGGCGCGGTGCGCTGGCATCCACCTCGTGCTGCTCGGCCTGCACGGTGAGCATCCGCTCCAGTTCCTCCAGGGGCGGCGGAGGACGCTCGAAGCGCACCAGCACCCCGAAGGGCGCGGAGAGCAGGTTGACGGCGACGAGCATGCCCCGGCCCACCGGCCCGAGGATGGCGGCGAAGGCCCGGGTGATGGCCGAGAGCCCCAGGGCCCAGGGTTCCGGCTCGTCGGCGGCCAGGGCGCGGGCAGTCACCTCCACCAGCGTGGCCAGAAGTCCCACGAGGAGGACGCCCAAAAGCGGTGCGCCGAGGCTGAGCCACGCCGATTCACCAAAGCGCTCGAGGTGGGCCATGGCCGGCGGCGCAAGCGCGCCCACGCCGGCGGCGAGAAACCCGCACAGCACCATCCCCATGCGCAGCGCGGCCGCGGTTTCCTCGCGGTTGGTCTTGAGCTTGAGCACCCGCGCGCCCCGCCGGCCGTGCTCGTCGGCCAGCTCGTGCGCGCGCAAGTCCGAGACGCCGGAGAGTGCTGTCTCGGCGGCGCCGAGCAGCGCCCGCACGAAAAGGAGCCCAAAGCAGCCGAGCCACAGCGCCCACGACGGCATCCCCTTCTGTCTACCGCGAGGGAGCCCTCCCGTGCTCAGCGCCTCAGTAAGCCCTTGAAGTCACGAACAAATGGTGCACCGAAGTCCGGGAGGAGGCCCTCGGGAAGGCGCTTCTGCGCACATGCGGGGCCGCCAGACGGACAGGCCCGGCCAAGGGGGCCCAGGACGGCCCGGCCGTCCCTGTCGGGCCTCCGCGGTGCGGGCGTGAGGCGGCAGAAGCGGCGCTTCGTTCCACCGCGGCGTCACCTGCGCCGTGCACGGGCTCGGGTGGACGCTCCGCGGCGCGCTTGATAGAGGCAAACGCATGGTGGCGCGCGTCTACATCACGCTGAAACAGGGAGTGCTCGACCCTGCCGGCAAGGCGGTCGAGACCTCGCTTCACACCCTGGGCTTTCCCGACGTGGCCTCGGTGCGACTCGGGAAATACGTCGAGCTCCAGCTGCCGGACGGCGACCGTGCCGCGGCTCGCTCCCGTGTCGAGGAGATGTGCAAGAAGCTGCTGGCCAACACCGTCGTGGAGAATTACCGGGTGGAGCTCGCGGGCTAACGCATGAAGGTCGGCATCGTCGTCTTCCCCGGAAGCAACTGTGACGAGGACGCGCTGCACGTGGTGCGGGACGTCCTCGGGCATAAGGCCGAGCTGCTCTGGCACAAGGAGCACGACCTCCGGGGAAGCGACTACGTCATCCTCCCCGGTGGCTTCAGCTACGGCGACTACCTGCGGTGCGGCGCCATCGCTCGCTTCTCCCCGGTGATGGAGGAGGTGGCGGCCTTTGCCCGCAAGGGCGGCCCGGTGCTGGGCATCTGCAACGGCTTTCAAATCCTGACCGAGGCCGGCCTTCTCCCCGGGGCGTTGCTGCAGAATGCCGGCGAGCACTTTCTCTGCCGCGACGTCGTCGTGCGCGCCGACGGGGGGGTGAACCGTTTCACCACCGGGCTTTCGCGCACCGCCAGCTTCCGGCTCCCCATCGCCCACATGGACGGCCGCTACTTCATCGACGAGGAAGGGCACAAACGCCTGGAAGGCAAGGGACAGGTGGCGTTCCGCTACGCCGACGACAACCCCAACGGCTCGCTGACGGCCATCGCCGGCGTGGTGAACGAGACGGGCAACGTCCTCGGGTTGATGCCCCACCCGGAGCGCAACTCCGAGCAGCTGCTTGGAAACCTCGACGGGCGCACCGTCTTCGCCGCGCTGCTCGGGAACTGACGCCATGGCCCAGCCCCCGGACGTCATCGCGCAGCACGGCCTCACCCCAGCCGAGTACGCGCTCATCTGCACGCACCTGGGAAGTCACCCCAACCTGCTCGAGCTCGGAATTTTCTCGGTGATGTGGAGCGAGCACTGCTCCTACAAGTCCTCCCGCCGCTACCTGAAGGGGTTTCCCACCACCGGCCCCCACGTCCTGGTGGGCCCGGGGGAGAACGCTGGGGTGGTGGACATCGGCGACGGCATGGCCGCGGCTTTCAAGATGGAGAGCCACAACCACCCGAGCTTCATCGAGCCCTACCAGGGCGCGGCCACCGGCGTGGGGGGCATCCTCCGCGACGTCTTCACCATGGGCGCCCGTCCCATCGCCAGCCTCAACTCCCTCCGCTTCGGGGACCCCTCCCACCCCAAGACGGCCTGGCTTCTGGCTGGGGTGGTGCGCGGCATCGGCGGCTACGGAAACTGCATCGGCGTCCCCACCGTCGGCGGGGAGGTGGCCTTCGACAAGAGTTACAACGGCAACTGCCTGGTGAATGCCTTCACCGTGGGGATTCTCCCCAAGGACAAAATCTTCAAGGGGACGGCCAGTGGTGTTGGAAACCCCATCCTCTACGTCGGAAGCAAGACCGGCCGGGACGGCATCCACGGCGCGACCATGGCCTCCGCCGAGTTTGGCGAGGACTCCGAGCACAAGCGTCCCACCGTCCAGGTGGGAGACCCCTTCACCGAGAAGCTGCTCCTCGAGGCGTGCCTGGAGCTCTTCCAGACGGACGCCCTGGTGGGCATCCAGGACATGGGAGCCGCCGGCTTGACGTCCTCCTCGGTGGAGATGGCCGGCCGGGCTGGAAGCGGGGTGGAGATTGACGTCGGCAAGGTGCCGCGTCGCGAGGAGGGGATGACGCCCTACGAGGTCATGCTCTCCGAGAGCCAGGAGCGGATGCTGCTCGTGGCCAAGGCCGGGCGGGAGCCAGAAGTCCTGGCCATTTTTCACAAGTGGGACCTCGACGCGGCAGTCATCGGCCGCGTCACGGACGATGGACGGGTGCGCATCCTCGACCAGGGGCAGGAGGTGGCCAACCTCCCGGTGAAGCCGCTCACCGAGGAGGCGCCCCAGTACGAGCGGCCCACCCGGGCTCCGGAGTGGCTCCCGGCGCTGCAGGCCTTCGACCCGCTGTCCCTGCCTCCTCCCAAGGACAACGGCGAGGCGCTCCTACACCTCCTGGCTCGGCCCACCATCGCCAGCAAGGAATGGGTGTACGGACAGTATGACCACACCGTCCGGCTCGGCGCGGCGGTGGGGGCGGGCAAGGGCGACGCGGCGGTGGTGCGGGTGGAGCGCTCGGAGAAGGGCCTGGCGCTCAGCGTGGACTGCAACGCGCGCTTCGTCTACCTCGACCCCTACGAGGGAGCGCGGCTGGCGGTGGCCGAGTGCACGCGCAATGTCGCCTGCGGTGGCGGCGAGCCGCTCGGCCTCACCGACTGTCTCAACTTCGGAAATCCGGAACGCCCCGACATCATGTGGCAATTCGCGGAGGCCACCCGTGGCCTGTCCGCGGCCTGTCGCGAGCTCTCGGTCCCGGTGGTGAGCGGCAATGTCAGCCTGTACAACGAGACGGACGGTGAGGCCATCCTCCCCACGCCGACGGTGGCGGTGGTGGGGCTTCTAAGGGACGTCACCAAGACGGTGGGCCTCGCCTTTCGACGCGCCGGAGATTTGGTGGCCGTCCTCGGCGAGACGCACGGCGAGCTCGGCGGCAGCGAGTGGCTTCTGGCCTTTCACGACAAGCTGGCCGGACGGCCGCCGCGCCTCGACATGGTCCGCGAGAAAAGCCTCCAGGAAGTGGTGCGGGGCCTCGTCCGCTCCGGGGCACTCTCGAGCGCACACGACACGAGCGAGGGCGGCCTGGCGGTGGCGCTGGCAGAGTGCTGCATCGCAGAGAAGGACAGGATGCTGGGCGCCACCGTGCAGCTCTCCGTCGGCGTGGTGGCGCCGCACGCCTACCTTTTCGGCGAGGACGCGAGCCGGGTGGTGCTCTCCTTCGCCCCGTCCTTCCAGGACGAGGTGGCGAGGGCCTGCCAGGCCCAGGGTGTCCCCCTGGCCGTCCTCGGTGTGGTGGGCGGCGAGCGGCTGACCATGCCCGGGCTCTTGGACGTCTCGGTGTCCCAGCTCAGCCGCGCCTGGCGAAGCGGGATTCCGGCGTTGATGAAGCAGCCGCTCCCGCCGGGCTAGCCGTCACTTCCCCAGGCCCCGCAGTCGGTCCTTGTTGAGCTTCAGCACCACGCCGGCGTTGCGGTCGGCCACCTCGCTCACCTTGTACTCGGCGAGGGTGCCCAGCACCTCGGCCACCTCCGAGGGCGTCAGCTGGTAGCTGTCGACGAGCCAGGAGGCCATGTTCTCCGTTGCGCTCTTGAAGGCCCCGTCCAGCGAGCCATCCAGGCCCATGGCCATGAGGTGGGTGGCTGACTCCACGCGGGGGCCAGGGACGCGCTTGGCCGGAAGGACGTCCACCGTCACCTCGACGTCCATCGACGTCTCGAGCGCGTTGCCGTTGAGCTCGCCGTCACCTTGCAGTGCGTGCCCGTCGCCGAAGTAGAGGAGCGCGCCGGGGACATTCACCGGGAGGTAGACGGTCGCGCCCTCGATGATTTCATTGAAGTCCATGTTGCCTCCGAAGCGCCCGGAGTCCCCCGTCCCCGGCGCGGCATTCGCCGGCCCGGGTGCGGTCGCCACGCAGCCGAGCATCGGCCGCACCGGCACCGAGAAGTTCTTGAGATGGTCGCCTGGCTTCTCCGGAGTGGCCAGGCCGCGCTCGATGTCCAGCGTCCAGCGGACCGTCTTGAAGCCGTCCTTCATCTTCACGGCGAGGTCACTCGTCAACCCGCGTTCCACGACGCCGTCGTCGCTGATGGCGTAGTCGCGATTCAGCTTCAGCCGCTTCACCGTCACCACCAGCGTGTCGCCGGGGCCGGCTGTCTCCACGTAGAAGGGGCCGGTTTCGGGATTGCCGCCCAGCACCCGGCTCACGCCCTTCTCATCGGTCCCGCCGGCATCCACCGTCGTGGTGTGAATGCTGTCGCCCGGCCATACCGTCAGGACCGGCTTATTCAGCGCGGAGAACTGTCGGTAAAACGTGTCCGGCTTGAAGTCGTACCGCTTCGGGGGTCCGGTCCTCCGCGGTGGCATCTGTCGCGCGGTGAAGGAGGGTGCCAGCACCGACATGGGATGTCCGGCCTCCGTCTCCCGGTACACCAGGGTGCCGCTGAGCGTGCCGTCCTTCAACGTGGCGTTGCATTCCTCGGTGCCGCCCTGGTCATCCTTGGCCAGGAAATGGATGGACTTGCCCTGGACGGTGCCCTCCAGCTTGTCGCCGTCGTAGTCGCCGGTGAGCTTGTCGCCCTCCTGGACCAGGGTGAGCGCCGAATACACCGGACTGCCGAGGTAAGTCATGCTGACCACCCACCGGCCGGAGAGCGGATTCTCGGCGAAGGCGTAGACGGGCGAGAGGAGCCAACAGAGAAGCAACGCACGACGCATGTGTCCTCCAGAGAGAGAATGAGACTGGCGAGACGCTGAGCCGTCGCCTCCGCGAAAGTTCAATCCTTACGACAATGCATTCGAGTCTTGTTCGCTGGACGCCAGCGAGCAGCGCTCAGACACCCCCCGAAGGGTCCGGTACGGTACCTGAGGCATCACCCAGCATGCCTCCCCGCGTCCCGTGCACCGCTACGCAGGCGCGCGGGAGCGATTGCCCAGCGGGACCCCCGTTTCGGGACAGGGCGCTTCGCTACCCCACATAAGGCCGACAAGGCCCGAGGCCGTCCTTCTTCGACGTCCGGGCTGGAAAGTCGCCTCCGGGGCGCGTAGGTGAGGGACGCCGAAGGGAATTCTCCTCGGCTTCCCCCCCCCGGATGAGCGCCCCCCCGACCGTCAGCCGGCTCAACGTCTACCCGGTGAAAGCTTGCCGCGGCATTCCGCTGGGCGCGGCGACACTCGACCGGTGGGGCATTCAACACGACCGCAACTGGATGGTTGTGGACGCGGAGGGGCGCTTCGTGACCCAGAGGACGGAGCGGCGACTGGCCCTCGTCGAGCCGGCGCTCGGCCGGGAGCGCTTGACGCTCAGGGCTCCAGAGATGGCTCCGCTCGAGCTTCCGGTGACTGGCCGCGCCGGTCCCGAACGGGTGGTGACGGTCTGGAACGACACCTGCCGGGCGCTCGACCAGGGAGACGCGGCGGCGGAGTGGTTTTCCCACTACCTCGGCAACCCCATGCGACTGGTACGCATCGGTGCCGGGTTCGAGCGCATGGTGAACGAGACCAGCTACCCGGCCGGCGCCGATGTCGCCTTCTCCGACGGCTACCCTCTGCTCATCCTCTCCGTCGCCTCGCTGGCCGACCTCAATGCGCGCCTCTCGGAGCCCCTTCCCATCAACCGCTTCCGCCCCAACGTCGTCATTGACGGCTGCCCGGCCTTCGCCGAGGACAGCTGGAAACGCATCCGCATCGGCGAGGTGACGCTCGAGTTGGTGACGCAGTGCCAGCGCTGCGTGGTGACAACCGTCGACCAGGTGACGGCCGCCGCGGAGAAGGAGCCGCTGGCGACGCTGGCCACCTACCGTCGCAGCGGCGAGGGCGTCGTCTTCGGACGAAATGCCGTCCACCTCGGCATGGGCACCTTGCGTGTCGGTGACACGGTCGAGGTCCTTTCCTAGAAGGTCCAGCGCCCTGCCGAATCGCCCCCGGTGTTGAATGGCTGAGGCGGGGCTTCTCCTTGGCGCCCCGCCACCGGGCGGTGGTTACTTCCAGAGTCTCTTCCACCAGGCAGGGTTGCCCTCAGAAGGCGGGGCATCGGGACCCATCTGCCGATGGATGTCCGCCATCGTCCAGCCGGTGAGCTCGGCCAGCGTCTGTGCTTCCTTGGCGTGGCGGTCGACGAGGCTGCGGCGGTAGGCGTCTGCCTCGGAGCAGTCCAAGCTGCCGGTGAAGGCGTGCTGGAGGACGTAGCGGGCCTGGAAGTTTCCGCGGTCCGCCGTCTGCTGGAAGACGAGGTCCTCCGGGAAATGCTCCCCATCGTAGCGGACGTGGAGCCGCGTCAGGAGCACATTCACGGGCCCCCCCATCATGCCTCCGGGACGCCGCATGGGCCCATTGGGGACAAGCCTTGTCTCCTCCAGCCAGAAGACACCAAGCTTTTGCAACTCCTCTTGTGAGAGGGGCTGCGCGGCGCACGGGTCGCACCAGCCCATGTCCCAGGTGTACTCGGTGAAGACGGCCCGGCCGCCTTCCCGCTTCAGCGCCTGGGCGAAGGTGGCCTTGTAGAAGGCGCCGAACTCGGCCTTGACGAATTCCGGGACGGTGGCGTCCGACGGGATGCGGCTGGTGCGGTAATTCACGGACTCCACGCGGCCCTGCCGGGTGAGCGCGTACACCACCATGTCCTGCGCCCCGCGGGCATTGGCCATGCCCAGGCGGATGGGGAGCATGAATTTCTTGGACTCGTAGGCAATCTGCAGCGGCCGCAGGTACTGCACGCCGGTGGCCGCCTGTTGCTCGAGGTTGACGCGGGCCACGAAGAATTTCATGTCCTGCCGGATGTAGGGCTGGAGCGCCGCCGCCGCCCGGTCGGGGATGCGGTAACCGTTTTCCCGCAGCCACGTTTCGAGGCCGGAGGATTCCTTCGCCGAGAGGATGAGGATGTCGTACTCCCCCACGGTGTAGCGGGCTTCCACCGTGACGCCGAGCGCACCGGCCCCCCGTCCACTGCTGGCCCTGTCCGAGCTCGCCATGGCAGGCACGGCGCGCGCGCTCTTCTCCATGGCCACGTAGCGTCGACAGGGGTCGGCGTCGAAGTACTCCACCAGTCGCGGGGCGGAGTAGGCGTCGAGGTGCTCGAGCAGCGCCCGGTCGCCGATGTGGATTTGCTCCTTCTGGAGCAAGGTGGGCACCGGCACCACCAGGGCGAAGTCGCTCATCGGCCCCTGGTAGTCGTTGCTCATGGTGAGCACCGTCCGGTCGCCGTCGCGGACGAGCACCACCTGCGAGGCGTCGTTGAAGAGCTGGGCGTCCGCCTTTCCGACGTAGAAGCCGCAGAAGGCGTGCGCGGGCAGAGCGGCGAGAGCGACGAGCGCGAAGAGGCCTGGGACGACGAGACGGGACAGACGCACGGTGCGACCTTGGGTGAGGGGCCCGGTGGGCCATTGGAAACGGGGTGCCGGAAACACGCGGTCGATGAGCGGGACCAGCGGCGAGAGCAAGAGCAGCGCCCAGATGGGGGAATTCATCACCCACAGCTGGTGCTGGAGCCAGAAGGCGAGCCCGGCCACCGCGACGCCGAAGCCCACGCGGGCCGGACGGCTGTCCGGCGTCGTCTTGGGGTCCGAAATCATGAAGAAGGTGAAGAGGATGAGGCTCCCCACCGAGAGCTGGTGAAGCAGGACGGCCGGGCGCTGTCCGAGAAAGAGGACGCGCGCGGCCTTGAGCGCCACCCACGACAGGAGGAAGGCGAGGCTGACGTCGGTGCGAAAGGAGCGGTGGGCGACCGCCAGACCGAGGGCGAAGAGCCAGGCCAGGAGGATGCCCCACTCGCCCCACTGCGCCGGCGAGCACCAGGCATGCCCGGTGGCGAGGATGGCCACCGTGAGGCCGAAGTTGGTGGGGTTGAAGACGTGCTTACCGCGGACGCGGAGGAGGAACTTCGACGCGATGGCCACCACGGCGGCGAAGGGCACCACCCACAGGGTGTCGGTGCGCAGAAGCAACGACAGGCCGAGGGCACTGATGACCGGCGAGAGGTAGCCGCTTCCAGGCCGCCCCAGCAGACGCTCGCAGAGGAATTGTGTGGCGCAGGCCGTGCCGAGCAGCAAGGGCGGCATCCACGCCTCCACCTGGAAGCCGAGCGAGGCCATTCCCAGCGTGAGGAATGTGCCGAGAAAGGCGATTTGAAGGACGCGGGGGTCTCGGGGGACGAGGCGAGCGAGGGCGTTCATGCTTGCGGGTTGAACGCACCGGGCCGGGAAAGGATCTGCTACCGTCCTTCACCGCTATGGCGACTCTCAAGGTGTCCGACGTCCACTTCGGCGACCAGGTCTTCATCGAGGAGGGCGGCACCACCTTCGGTGCGGTCCGGGACATCCGGACCAACCCCCATCCGGTGCTGGTGGTGAATGTCGAGGGGACGGGGGACATGACGGTTCCCTTCCACGCTGTGCGCGCGGTGCACGATGGCAAAGTCATCGTCGACCCCACCCGTCTGGACGACACCCTACGTCGGGCCATTCGCCACGCGCACGACCGCGAGGAGCCGGGGCTGTAGTCGGTTCCGCCCGCGGCTGGCTTCCCCCCGTCGCCGCTTCGCACCTCCTACGGAGTCGGCAGCTTCGTGTTCAGTGCGGCCTGGGGCTGTCCTGCGCCGCGCCCTGGGCCCGCGCCGCCGCCTGAAGCTGCGCGAGCCGTGGCTCGAGCGCCTGGCGGAGGTACGGGCGGCGCCGCAGCTGGTCCTCGAGCCAGAGAGCGACTTGCCGCACATCCGTCGTCTTGAGGAGCGCATCGACGTGCTGCCTGGCCGCCTGGACGGCGACGTTGCGCAGGTGCGGGTCGTCCGGGTCATGGGAAAGCCGGGTGTCCGCCTCCTCCAGGGCCTCGAAGGGCTTTCCGGCCTGAAGCAGCGCCACGGCCCGGCTCTGTGTCACGCGCGCGGAGAGCAGGCTCCGGACGCCGAAGGCGAGGACGGTGGCCAGCACCAGGGCGGCCACCACCACCCAGCGCGCTCCGGGGGTCTCGCGGCGGGCAGAAGGGACGGGGGGCGTCACAGCGCAGGCTCTCTAACCCGACGGATGCCGTCGCGTCAGCCCAGCTGCAGGGCACGGAAGACTGAATCCAGGGAGGGCTCGTCGACTGCCGGAGCCAGCGCCTTGAGGAAGCGGCCCCGCGGCCAGGCTTCGGCGCCGAAGCGTGCCAGGTGGTCGGTTTCCACCTGGCAGTCGATGAGGCGACAGCCCGCGGCGAAGAGTGCCCGGGCCAGCGTCACGAAGGCGACCTTCGACGCATCCGGCGCCTGGCTAAACATGCTCTCGCCGAAGAAAACACTACCCAGGGCGACGCCGTACAGGCCTCCGAGCAGCTCGGCTCCCCGCCAGGCCTCCACGGAGTGGGCGACGCCGAGCTGGTGGAGTGCGCCGTAGGCGGAGCGCATCTCGAAGGTAATCCACGTCCCA
>Ga0302325_10001315_pt1 | contig 63823 bp, 53 predicted proteins | sample Palsa_T0_2_FD_201948 | JGI IMG/M metagenome (GOLD analysis project Ga0302325, IMG submission 201948) | Peat permafrost microbial communities from Stordalen Mire near Abisko, Sweden - Palsa_T0_2 | ecosystem: Environmental > Terrestrial > Soil > Palsa > Peat permafrost | place: Sweden: Abisko...
CCGTCGAGCGCTTCCTCGCCGAGGGTGGCGACGTCGTCGCCCTCGACATCAACGAGGAGGGGCTTGGAAGCTTGAAGGACGCGCACGGCTTCGACCACCTGCTGACGATGCGGTGCGACGTCGCCGACCGCTCCTCGAGCGACGCCGCCGTCGACGCCACCCTCGACCGTTTCGGCAAGCTCGACGTCTACTTCGCCAACGCGGGCCTGCCCTTCATCGCCAAGCCGATCGAGGAGACGACCGACGCAGAGTGGGATCGGATCATGGACGTCAACGTCAAGGCGCTGTTCATCGCCGCGCAGAAGATCGTCCCGATCATGAAGGAGGGCGGCGGCGGCAGCATCATCATCACCGCCTCGATGGCCGGACTGCGCCCGCGGCCGAACCTCTTGCCCTACACGGTCTCCAAGGGTGCGGCGGCTCACATGGCCAAGGCGCTGGCGATCGAGCTCGCCCCCGATCTGATCCGGGTCAACGCGGTCTGCCCGGTGGCGGCCGACACGCCGATGCTCCGGCAGTTCGGCGCCGGCGACCACATCACCCCGAACGCGACGCCGCTCGGCCGGCTCGCGTCCGCGGAGGACGTCGCCGCCGCGGCGCTCTACTTCGCCTCCGACGACGGCGGATTCATCACCGGTGTCACCCTGCCGGTCGACGGCGGCCGCGGGATTTGACGACCACCGGGCCAGCGTCGCGCCCCGAGTCGGCGCTCGACCCGTCCGCGTTCGACGTCGTCGACCTCTCCCAGCCGGTCTCTGAGGACATGGCCGGGTGGCGCGGCACCGAGCGGGCGACGTTCTCCGTCGGCGAGGTGGCTGACATCGCCCACTCGATCCCGGGCGGGCGGATCTCGGCCACGTGGTTCTCGACCGTCGCCCATGCCGGAACGCACCTCGACGCCGCGCGGCACATGTTCCCTTCAGGCAAGAGCATCGACGAGTACGAGCCGCGGCGGTTCGTCTGCCGCGGGGTGGCGCTGGACGTGGCGCGCGAGCCCGGCCACGAGCTGACGGTGCAGGAGCTCGCGGACGCCGATCCGGGGATCCAGGCGGGCGACGCCGTACTGCTCTACTTCGGCTTCGCCGAGCGCTACACCGAAGAGATCTACTACGACCACCCGTACCTCTCGCTCGAGGCGGCGCGCTACCTCGCCGACCGCGAGGTGAACCTCGTCGGCTGCGACGTCCTCACCCCGGACATGCCCGCCCACCGGCGTCCGAAGCCGTTCCCGTACCCGGTGCACACCGAGCTGCTGGGCCGGGACATCCTGATTGTCGAGAACCTCGGGCCGGGGCTGGCCAAGGTTCTCGACCGTCCGTTCCTGTTCGTGATGGCGCCGATCACGATCCCGGCGGCGGACGCCTCGCCGATCGTCCCCCTGGCGCTCGTGCCCCGATGAGCGCGGGCACCGCCGACGAGCGCGGCACTCTGGCCCGGATCGGCGCCGAGCAGGTGCTGCGCGCGACCGGGCTCGTGCGCAGCGGACAGATCGTCGACCTCGGCATGGCGCTCGGGCCGAATACCCCGGTGGCCAGCCACCGCCCGGGGATGATGCGCTTCATGACACGCGACGGCGGCGACTACGCGGCGGGCGCCAAGCGCCCCGGCGGATTCCAGTTCGCCGAGGACACGATCCAGCTGCCGACGCACATCGGCACCCACATCGACGCCCTCGCTCACGCGTGGCACGACGAACACCTCTACGGCGGCCATCCGCAGGAGACGATTCGCTCAACCACCGGCGCGCAGCGCTGCGGTGCGGACAAGCTCGGCCCGATCGTCACGCGCGGCGTGCTGCTTGACGTCGCGCGCGACCGTGAATGGGATCGGGGCGAGCCGATCGGCGCCGAGGAGCTCGAGGCGGCGCGGGCCACGGCCGGTGTCGAGATCAAGGCCGGCGACGTCGTCCTGATTCGCACCGGCTGGCTCGGGCGTACCGGCGACTGCGCCGAGGCCTACTTCGACGGCGAGCCCGGCCTCGACATCACCGCCGCGCGCTGGCTGGCCGACACCGACCTGGCGACGCTCGGAATCGACAACTTCGCCGTCGAGAGCATCCCGTTCCCGGACGGCGAGGTGTTCCCGGTCCATCAGTTCCTGCTGCGCGACCACGGCATCGCGCCGATCGAGGGGGTCGTCCTCGATGAGCTCGCGACGCTGGTCGACGGACCGTTCCTGTTCGTCGGGCTGCCGCTCGCGCTGGTGGGCTCGACCGCGTCCCCGCTGAACCCGGTGGCGATCCTATGAGCGATTGGCGCCCGCTCGACGGCGTCAAGGTCGTCGACCTCTCCCAGCAGCTGCCGGGCCCGTTCGCGACCCTGCTACTGGTCACGCTGGGGGCGGAGGTGGTCAAGGTGGAGCCACCGGCGGGCGACGCCGCCCGCTCGATCGACCCGCCGATGCTGGCACGCCTGTCCGCGGGCAAGGAAATCATCGTCCTCGACCTCAAGGACCCCGCGGCGCGGGAACGCCTGCACGAGCTGATCAAGCAGGCCGACGTCTTCATCGAGGGTTTCCGTCCGGGCGTCGCCGAGCGCCTGGGCGCCGGCTGGGACACGCTGTCGGCAATCAACCCACGCCTGGTCTACTGCTCGGTCTCGGGCGCCGGGCCGACCGGACCGCTCGCCCGCGTGCCCGGCCACGACCTCAACTACCTGGCGCTCGCCGCCGGCCTGCCGGACGGGCTCCCGGACGGCGAGGCGCTGATCCGGATCCCATGGGTCGACCTCGCCGCCGGCACCAACGCCGCGCTGACGATCACCGCCGCGCTGCTTGACCGTGAGCGCACCGGTCAGGGCAAGCGACTGGGGATCGCGATGCTCGACGCCGCCGCGATCTGGGCGGCCACCAAGCAGCCGCGCGCCGGCACCGAGGGCACCTACGGGGTGTTCGCCACCGCCGACGGCGAGCGCGTCGCCTCCGCCTGCTTGGAGGACGCGATGTGGGAGCGGCTGTGCGAAGCCTTCGCCTGGGAGGACTGGGCGGCCGACTCCGGGCTGCACGACAACGGCCGGCGCCGCCTGCGCGGTCGCGAGATCGAGGCCCGCCTGCGGCAGGAGATCGAGGCGCTGACCGCGGCCGAGGTGACCGCGCTCGCCGAGCGCTACGACCTCGCGATCACCACCGTCAACGACAGCTCCGAGGTGCTCGAGCAGCCCCAGATCATCGAGCGTGGCCTGTTCCCCGATGCCGATCACTGGCGCCCGCTCGGCCGGCTCGGGCGCTCCCTGAGGATCGACGGCACCGACCCTGCCGGCCTGATCGGAGGGCATGTATGAGCAACGTCGCCGTGAGCGGCATCGGCGAGGCCATCGGTGAGCCGAACGACAGCCTCGAGACGTTGATCTTCCGCAGCGCGCGGGCCGCGCTGGACGAGGCGGGCCTGACCCGCGAGGACCTCGACGGCGTCGTCCTGGCCGCGTCTGATCAGACCGACGGGCGCGCAATCAGCTCGATGCTCACCTCGGGGCCTGCCGGCGCCTACCTCAATGACGAGATCAACGTGGCGAGCTCCCCGGGGCACGCGCTCGCGCTCGGCTACATGCAGATCCTCTCGGGCACGCACCGGCGGTTGCTCGTGTCCTCGTGGGGGAAGGGCTCGGAGACCGCCGGGACGGTGCAGTCGGCCGAGCGGCTGTCCGCCGAGCCGTTCTTCGAGCGCGACGGCGGCACCAGCTCGCTGGCCGCCGCCGCGATGCAGGCCGAGCGCCACCGCCGTGACGACCCGGAGCGCCACCTCGCCGCCGCCCGGGTGGCGGCGCGCAACCATGGCGACCGCTCCGCGGAGGAGGTGACGGCCTCGGACGTCGTCGCGCTGCCGCTGCGCGCGCTGGAGCTGCCACCGGAGACCGACGGTGCATATTCCGTGCTGCTGGCGGCCGGCGACGACGGGGTGATCCTGTCCGGCGTGGGGTGGTGCAGCGACGGCGCGCGGATCGCCGAGCGCGACCTCGTCGGCGTGCCGCATCTCGCCCGGGCGGCCGGCGATGCCTACCGCCGCGCGGGCCTCGGCGGCGTCGACTCGATCGGCTCCCTGCACCTGCACGACTACACGCCCGACGCTGAGATCCTCGCCTATGTCCCGCTCGGCCTGTGCGGTCCGGGGGAAGACCTCGAGCTCGCGCTGTCGGGCGACGGGGCCAGACCGATCAACCCCGGCGGCGGTTCGGTGCGCGGCGAGGCGCCGTTCGGCGGACCGCTGCGCAAGCTGCTCGAGGCGGTCCGGGCGGTCCGGGCCGGCAGCGCCGACCGCGCGCTCGCGCAGATGGCGACGGGCTTCGCCGGCCAGTTCCAGACCGTGGCGATCGTGGAAGGTAGGTCGTGATGGCGAACCGCCCGCGCAAGGTCGCCGCGATCGGCGTCGGTCAGACGCCGTTCGGCCCGACCAAGGGCGCGCCGACCTACGTCGAGATGCTCCAGCGGGCGGCCAGCACCGCGCTGGCGGCGGCGGCGATCACGCTCGACGACGTCGACGCCGTCGTACTCGCGCTCGCACCCGAGTCGCTGATGGGCGTCAACCACGCCGAGCGCTGGTGCGTCGACTACATCGGCGGGCGCATGAAGCCCGTCCTGCGGATCCAGACCGGCGGGGCCACCGGCCTCTCGGCGGTCGCCGCGGGCTACCAGCACGTCGCCTCCGGCCTGTATGACCGCGTGCTCGTGGTGGGCGCCGACCGCGTGCGCGAGAGCGGCGATGCCCAGAAGATCTTCAACAAGATCTGGGACCCGTTCTACGAGCGCTCGCTGCCGTTCACGACGATCACGATGATCGCCATGTCGGCGGTCCGCTACATGCACAACTACGGCATGACCGAGGAGCAGATGGCGCGGGTCTCGGTCAAGGCGCACCACAACGGCGCGATCAACCCCAACGCGCACATCCGCCGCGAGGTGACGATCGAGGAGGTCCTCGCCTCGCGCTACCTGTCCTGGCCGCTGAAGCTGCTCGACGCCTGCCCGCAGTCGGCGGGCGGCTGTGCGGTGGTGCTCTCGTCCGCCGACGGCATCGACGACACGCACGTGCCGGCCTGGATCAGCGGGCTCTCGATGGCGGGGGAGACGTACTACATCGGCGATCGGCTCCAGACCTCGGAGCGCGGCTATGACTACGGCGACGCCGAGGCGCTGGCCGTCGCTGCCGAGCACGCGTACGCGATGGCCGGCATCACCGATCCGCGAACGCAGATCGACGCGGTCGAGAGCTACGCGTCGTTCACACCGGTGGAGATCCACAACGCCGAGGCGCTCGGCCTCGCCGACCTCGGGACCGCCGGGCCGCTGTTCGCGGAGGGCTACTTCGACCTCGATGGCGAGATTCCGTTCAACCCGTCGGGCGGAGTGATCTGCACCAACCCGATCAGTGTCACCGCGATGGTGCGCTTCGTCGAGGCCGTGCTGCAGGTCCAGGGCCGCGCCGGCGCCCACCAGGTGCCGGGCGCCAAGACCGTCGTCGCCTCCGGCGCCGGCGGCTCGCATCAGTTCTTCAATGTCGCCGTCGTCACCTCGGAGGACCCGTCATGAGCACGACCGCAGACCAGCCCTGGATCATCGAGCAGCGCTGGGACCTGACCTACAACCACTCCGCCGACCCGATCACGGCGCATTTCCTGCGCACGCTGCGCGACGAGGGCAAGGTGCTGGGGATCAGATGCGAGGCGTGCGGACGCGTGCTCGCACCGCCGCGGCCGATCTGCGACCGTGACTTCGTCGAGACCGAGGGCTGGGTCGAGCTCGGCATGACCGGCACGCTGGAGCTGTTCACGATCATGTATCTGGCGATCGACGGCCTCCCCGAGCCGCCCTACGTCCTCGCCTACGTCAAGCCCGACGGCGCAGACACGGCGATCGGCGGCTTCCTCGAGGGCGTCGACCTCTCCTCGCCCGAGAGGGCGGCCGAGCGGTTGACGATCGGCGACCCGGTGACGATCGAGCTCCGTGACGAGCGCCAGGGTCGGATCACGGACCTGTACTTCAAACTGGCGTGAGCGCGGAGCGTCCCTTCAGCCGCCACCTGTCCGAGCTCGTCTCAGAGCTTGCGCGGCGCGACGCGGGGGCGCCCGCGGTGCTCGACGGGTCGCTGACGCTGAGCTACGCCGAGCTCGAGCAACGGATCGACGCCGTCGCGGGCGGACTGCGGGCGCTCGGGGTGCAGTGGGGCAGCACGGTCGGCCTGTTGTGCACGAACCGGTGGGAGTGGCTGGCGGCGGCGATCGGCGCCCAACGAGTCGGCGCCCGGGTGGCCGCGTTCAACACGTTCGCGAAGGCCTGGGACCTCGAGTACATGCTCTCGCACTCCGACACCGAGGTGCTGATCTGCGTCGCCGGCTTCCGCGCGCGCGACTACCGCGAGACGCTGCGGGAGCTGGTGCCGGAGCTGGCCTCGCCGCAGTGGTCCTCGGAGCGGTTCCCGATGCTCCGCCACGTGGTCGTCGTCGGTGAGGCGCCCGAGCTGCCGGGGGTGGTGACGCTGGCGGATGTGATGGCCGCCGCCGAGCCGCTGGAGCCGGTCCCGGTCTCAGCGGCCGACGACGCGTTCATCCTCTACACCTCGGGATCGAGCGCGCGGCCCAAGGCCGTGCCGATGCAGCATTACGGCGCGATCGAGAACGGCTTTTCGATCGGCGAGCGGATGGGGCTCACGCGTGAGGACCGCGTGTTCGTCTCCGTCCCGCTGTTCTGGGCCTACGGCGCGGTCAATGCCCTGCCCGCGACGTTCACCCACGGCGCCACGCTCGTCCTCCAGGCCGCGTTCGAGCCCCGCGCGGCGCTCGATCTGATCGAGCAGCACCGGTGCACGGCGATCTACACGCTGCCGAACATGACCGGCGCGCTGCTCGCCGCCGAGGGCTTCGCGCCCGCCCGCGTCGCGTCCCTGCGCACCGGCCTGATGCTCGGGACCGAGGCGGAGATCCGCCGCACGCTCGAGGAGCTCGGCGTCCCGAAGATCTGCAACATCTACGGCGGCACCGAGAACTACGGCAACTGCTGCGTGACGCCGAGCGACTGGCCCGACGAGCGCCGCCTGACGAGCCAGGGGCTGCCCCTCCCCGGCGTGCGGCTGCGGATCGCCGACCCCGCCAGTGGCGAGCTCCTGCCCACGGGGGCGGTCGGTGAGATCCAGGTCAGCGGCTACCTCGCGCGCGGCTACCTCGGCGACGAGTCCGGTGCGAGCGCCACGGCGTTCGGGGCCGACGGCTGGTATCGCTCGGGCGACCTCGGCTCGCTCGACGAAGAGGGCGGCCTGCACTTCCACTCCCGCGCCACCGAGATGATCAAGACCGGCGGCATCAACGTCGCCCCGCGCGAGGTCGAGGAGTTCCTCGCGCTGCATCCCGCGATCGAGAACGTCGCCGTCGTCGGCGTGCCGGACGAGCGGCTGGCCGAGGTCGTCGTGGCGTTCGTCGTCGCCCGCCCGGGGGAGGATCCCAGCGAGGCCGAGTTGCGCTCCTACTGCGCGGACCGGATCGCCGGCTTCAAGGTCCCGGCCCGCATCCACGTCATCCCGGAGCTGCCCGCCACCGACACCGGCAAGCTCGCCCGCCGTGCGCTGGTCGAGCTCGACCAGACCCAATCGAGGAGCACTGCATGAGCACCACCGTTCCCGCGAGCGCCTCCGCCGAGGCCTACGTCGGCGGCGCCCGGACCCCGCTCACCGACCCCCGGGCGACGATCGAGACCGCCGTGGCCGGCGTCGTCGCCGCCCAGCCCCGCCTGCGCGAGCTGTCGAGCGCCGACCGCGCGGCGATCCTCGACCGCGTCGTGGCGATGCTGAGCGACGACGTCGACTCGCTCGCCGACGAGCTCGCCGACGAGGCGCGCTTTTTGACCCGCAACGACATGGTGCTCGAGGTCCAGCGCACGATCGACGTCTGCACGCTGACCGCCGCCGCGGTGCGCGAGGGCTTTGACCGGGTCGTCAACCTCGCCGGCTCGCCGCGCGGGCGCGACACGCTGGCGGTCGTCAAGCGCGTGCCGATCGGACCGATGCTGGCGATCACGGCGTTCAACGGGCCGATGCTGATCGCCGCCCACAAGCTGGCGCCCGCGATCGCCAGTGGCACGGCCGCCGTGCTCAAGCCCTCGCCGCGCGTGCCGCGCGCGGGCATCGCCTTCGCCGAGCGGATCGTCGCCGCCGGGTGGCCCGCCGACGCGCTCGCGGTCCTGCCCGTCGGCAACGAGGAGACGATGGCGCTCGTCACCGACCCGCGGCTGCCGGTCATCTCCTTCACCGGCGGCGACGTCGGCTGGGCGATCAAGGACGCCGCGCCGCGCAAGCACGTCCACCTCGAGCTGGGCGGCGTCGGCGCCGTGCTGGTGGCGCCCGACGCCGACCTCGACGAGGTGGCCGAGCAGTGCGTGATCGGCGGCTTCGTGCGCTCCGGCCAGGCGTGCCTGGGGGTGCAGCGGATCTACGCCCACGCCGACATCTACGAACCGCTGGTGGAGCGCCTGCGGGCGCGGGTCGGCGCGCTCTCCTTCGCCGACCCCGCGCAGCCCGACACGGACGTCGGCCCGCTCGTCGACGAGCGCTCGGCCGAGCGTGTGCAGGGGCTGATCGACGACGCCGTCGGCAAGGGCGCCGAGCTCTCGTGCGGCGCGCCGCGTGAGGATGCGCTGGTCGCCCCGACGTTGCTCTCGGGCACAGGCGCTGAGATGGCGATCATGCGCCACGAGGCGTTCGGGCCGGTGATCGCGGTCGCGCGGGTCGGGAGCATGCAAGCGGGCCTGCGTGAGGCCAACGCCGCCGGCGGCGCGCTCAACGCGGGCGTGTTCACGCAGGACATCGACCTCGCGCTGGCGCTCGCCGACGACCTCGACGCGGGCTGCGTGATCATCAACGCCTCCAACGCGTGGCGGATCGACACGATGCCGTTCGGCGGCACCGGCACGTCCGGCTTCGGCCGCGAGGGCGTCCACGCGATGGTGAACGAGTTGACGACGACGAAGACAGTGGTGATCCGCCGCCGGGCGCTGGGGCTCGATCGCTAGCCTCGCGTAGCGATGATCTCCACCAACCAACTCAAGAACGGCAACCACATCGAGGTCGACGGCACGATCTTCAAGGTCCTCGAGTTCCAGCACGTGAACCCCGGCAAGGGGGCGGCGTTCGTGCGCACGAAGCTGCGTCGCACGTCGGATGGCAACGTGATCGACAAGACGTTTCGCGCCGGCGAGAAGTTCCGCTCGATCCGGACCGAGGTGCGCCGGATGCAGTTCCTGTATGCCGACGGCGAGGATGCGCACTTCATGGACTCCGAGAGCTACGAGCAGCTGTCGATCCCGCAGGCGTCGCTCGCCGACGACCTGCAGTGGACCAAGCCGAACGACGAGGTCGAGGTGCTCTACATCGACAATCAGCCCGGCGCGCTGCAGTTGCCGAGCGCGGTCGATCTGGCGGTCACCCAGACCGAGCCCGGTCTGCGGGGTGACACCGCCTCGGGCGGTGGCAACAAGCCGGCGACGCTCGAGACCGGCGCGACGATCCAGGTACCGCTGTTCGTCGACGTCGGCGAGCGGGTCCGCGTCGACACCCGTACCGGCAAGTACCTCTCCCGCGCGTAGGCCCGCTCAGCGCCCGCGGTAGACCTCGGCGCGCGCGCCGGCCGTCGCGACGCCGGCGTTGAGACTCTCCAGTCCTTCCCGCCCACCCGGGATCCGGACGAGCGCGTCGCAGAACTCGGTCGTCCGCCGGCGCAGCCCCTGGCCCTCGGCGCCGACGACCAGCACCGCCCGGGCGTCGAACTCGGTCTGCGCGAGCGTCGCCGGTCCGCGCTCGTCGAGCCCGTAGACCCAGAAGCCGAGCTGCTTGAGCGTCTCCAGGCTGCGGGCGAGATTCGTCACCCGGAACGTCTCCACGAGCTCGGCGCCGCCGACGGCGACGCGGGCCACCAGCGGCGTCACCTCCGCCGAGCGGTTCTTCAGCACGAGCACCGCGTCGACGCCGAAGAACGCGGCGCTGCGCAGGATCGTGCCCAGGTTCTGCGGATCGGAGATCTGATCGAGCGCCAGGACGACCGCCGGCCCGGATCCGGCGAGCCGATCCAGATCGGCCTCGGTCAACCGCGGTCGCGGCGTGATCAGCGCCACCACGCCCTGATGCTTGTCGTCGTCGGAGACGTCGCCGATCCGTCGGAACTCCGGCCACGCCAGGAGCTCGGGCCTGATGCCGGATCGCTGCGCCAGCTCGATCATGTCGACGTGGTAGGACTCCTTGCCACCGAGCAGCAGGCGGGTGACCGACTCGGGCCTGGCCAGCAATACCGCCCGCACCGAGTGCTTTCCGAACACCTTGTCCACGGCCGTGACGGTATCGCGCCCGATTTTTTGGCACTCTTTACGTGCGAGTGCCAAATCGCTGCGTGGACGAGCTATAGTGAGCCCCGCGCTGGCACTCTGAGCACACGAGTGCCAAGCGCTGTCGCTTCGAAAACTGCTAATGGAGGTGCAGGTAGATGAATCTTAAGCCCCTGGGCGATCGTCTGATCATTCGGGCGATCGAGGAAGAGGAGACCACCGCCAGTGGGATCGTCCTTCCCGATACCGCGAAGGAAAAGCCCCAGAAGGGCAAGGTCCTGGCCGTCGGCGACGGCAAGATCAACGAGGACACCGGCAAGCGCACGCCGCTTGACGTGAGCGAGGGCGACGAGGTCCTCTACAGCAAGTACGGCGGCACCGAGATCAAGGTCGACGGCGAGGACCTGCTGGTCCTGCGTGAGTCCGACGTGCTCGCCAAGGTCCAGTAGCCCGAGCCTCTCTCTCTAGGAGAACGAACAAACACATGGCACACAAGGAACTGAAGTACAACTCGGAGGCACGCAAGGCGCTCGAGCAGGGCGTCGACGCGGTAGCCAACGCAGTCAAGGTCACGCTCGGCCCCCGCGGCCGCTACGTGGTCCTCGACAAGAAGTTCGGCGCCCCGACGATCACCAACGACGGTGTCACGATTGCTCGTGAGATCGAGGTCGAGGACGTCTTCCAGAACCAGGGCGCCCAGCTGGTCCGTGAGGTCGCCACGGCGACCAACGACGTCGCCGGCGACGGCACCACGACCGCCACGGTCCTCGCCCAGGCGATCGTTCGCCAGGGCCTGAAGAACGTCGCCGCCGGGGCCAACCCGCTGGCGCTCAAGAAGGGCATCGAGCGCGCGGTCGACCAGGTCGTCAAGAACATCGAGCTCCAGTCCAAGGAGATCTCGGGCAAGGACCAGATCGCTCGCGTGGCGACGATCTCGGCCGGCGACGATGAGATCGGCGACGTCATCGCCGATGCGATCGACAAGGTCGGCAAGGACGGCGTGGTCAACGTCGAGGAGGGCCAGACGTTCGGCATGGACCTCGAGTTCACCGAGGGCATGCAGTTCGACAAGGGCTACATCTCGCCGTACATGGTCACCGACCAGGAGCGGATGGAAGCGGTCCTCGAGGATCCGTACATCCTGATCGCCAACTCCAAGATCGGCTCGGTCCGTGACGTGCTGCCCGTGCTGGAGCAGGTCATCCAGTCCGGCCGCCCGCTGCTGATCATCGCCGAGGACGTCGAGGGCGAGTCACTGGCGACGCTGGTCGTCAACAAGCTCCGCGGCACGTTCACCGGCGTTGCGGTCAAGGCACCGGGCTTCGGCGATCGCCGCAAGCGCATGCTCGAGGACATCGCGATCCTCAGCGGCGGCGAAGTGATCACCGAGGAGATGGGTCTCAAGCTCGAGAACACGCAGCTCTCGCAGCTGGGTCGCGCTCGTCGCGTCGTGGTCACCAAGGACACGACCACGATCGTCGACGGCAACGGCGACAGTGACGCGATCAAGGGCCGGATCAACCAGATCAAGTCCGAGATCGAGACGACCGATTCCGACTTCGACCGCGAGAAGCTCCAGGAGCGTCTCGCCAAGCTGTCGGGCGGCGTTGCCGTGGTCAAGGTCGGCGCTGCCACCGAGACCGAGATGAAGGAGAAGAAGCACCGCGTCGAGGACGCGCTGCAGGCCACCCGCGCCGCCCTCGAGGAGGGCATCGTGCCGGGCGGCGGCGTCGCGCTGCTGGTTGCCCAGAAGGCGCTCGACATCGATTCGATCGAGCTCCCCGACGAGCAGACGGGCGCGAGGATCGTGTACCGCGCGCTTGAGGAGCCGCTCCGTCAGATCTCCGAGAACGCCGGCCTCGAGGGCTCGGTCGTCGTCAACGACGTCCGCAAGGCCAAGAAGGGCTTCGGCCTGAACGCGGCCACCGGCGAGATCGTCGACCTGATCGCGGCCGGCGTCATCGACCCGGCGATGGTCACGCGCTCCGCGCTGCAGAACGCCGCGTCGATCGCCAAGAACATTCTCACCACCGAGGCGATCGTCGCCGAGGTGCCCGAGAAGAATGATGGCGGTGGCGGTATGCCGGGCGGCATGCCCGACATGGGCGGAATGATGTAAGCAGCCTCTTTCGAGGCAGCTGGTTGTACGAGGGCCCGGCGTTTCGCGCCGGGCCCTCGGTCGTTCTCGGGGCGGACGCCGGGACGCTGTCGTGAACGGTCGAACCCTTTCCGCTGAGATCGTCTCACCCGAGATGATCTCGGCGCAAGCTGGTATCATCCTGCACATGATCACGACGACGGACACCCACGAGGCGGACCCGCCCGGGGAGCTGTCCGCGGATCTGTGCTGGCTGCTGGCGCGGGCGAGCGCGCTGCTGAACGCGGAGTCGACCGCCGCGCTGCGGGAGTTGGGAATCACTCCGCGCCAGCACTACGTGCTGGTCAGCGCCCGCTCGGGCGAGCACACCCAGACCGATCTGGCCCGGACGGTCGGGCTCGACAAGACGACGCTGATGGTGACGCTCGACGAGCTTGAGCGCACCGGGCTGGCGGAGCGCCGGCCGCTTCCGCGCGATCGCCGCGCGCGGCTGGTGGCGGTGACGCCGGCCGGGGAACGGGTGCTCGAGCAAGCCGATACGGCGCTGCAGCGCTCCCGCCTCGGAGTTCTGTCGTTGCTGCCCGACGACGAGCGCCCGGTGTTTCTCAGCGCGCTCGCCCGCTTGGCGTTCGCGCACGAGGGCGACCTGCCGGCGTGCTGCGCCTCGTCCGACGCACTCGCCTGATCTGAACCTCGGCGGCTGATTGGTCCGGCCGGCCGGTCCGCCGGTCGGTCCGCCGGTTGGTCGATTTGTACGCCCATACCGGACAAATCGACCAGTTGCGCGCGCACTCGGTCCCGCGCCCCTGAAACCGTTCACACGATGGTCTCAGATGAGATCGTCTTGAGCAAGATGATCTGCTACGGTACGTTCTCACACGGGAGCAACTAGGAGACGAACCCCCATGTCAGAGATCACGTCCGCAACCGCACAGCAGTCCGATCGCAAGCGCTGGCTGGCGCTCGTGGTGCTGTGCACCGGCTTTTTGATGATCATCCTCGACCAGACGATCGTGAACGTGGCGCTGCCATCGATCAAACGCGATCTGCACTACTCGACGTCCGGCCTGGCGTGGGTCATCAACGCGTACCTGATCGCGTTCGGCGGCCTGCTGCTGCTCGTCGGTCGGCTTGGCGACCTGATCGGCCGTCGCCGGATCTTCCTCACTGGGCTGACCGTGTTCACGCTCGCCTCACTGGTGTGCGGCGTGTCCGACAGTCAGGGGTTGCTCGTCGGGGCACGGTTCGTGCAGGGGATCGGCGGCGCGATGACGTCGGCGGTGATCCTCGGGATGATCGTGACGATGTTCGAGTCTCCCGCGGAGCGAGTTAAGGCGATCGGCATCTACGCGTTCGTCGCCTCCGCCGGCGGCGCGGTCGGCCTGCTGGCCGGCGGCGTGCTGACCCAGCTGCTGAACTGGCACTGGATCTTTTTCGTCAACCTGCCGATCGGGATCTTCACGGCTGTGATGTCACGCCGGTTGCTGCCCAACGATCGCGGCCTCGGTCTCAGCGAGGGCGCCGATCTGCCGGGAGCGCTGCTGCTTGTCAGCTCGTTGATGCTGGGCGTGTACGCGATCGTCGAGACGTCGACCTATGGCTGGGGCTCGCTGCACACGCTGGCGTTCGGCGGCGGTGCCGTGCTGCTGATGGCCGGGTTCATCCTGCGTCAGGCGACGGCCGCGCAGCCACTGATGGCGCTGCGGGTGTTCCGCTCGCGCGATGTGAGTGGCGCCAACCTGATCCAGATGCTGATGGTGGCCGGCATCTTCGGACTGTTCTTCCTGGGGGCGCTGTACCTCCAAACGGTCCTCGGGTATGACCCGATCGAGGTCGGCCTCGCGTTCCTGCCGCTGGCGCTGGGAATCGCCGTGATGTCGCTGGGTGTCACCGCTCGGCTGATCGAACGGCTCGGCGCGCGGTTGACGCTGCTCCCGGGGCTCGCCCTGGTCGCTGTGGGCCTGTTTCTGTTCAGCGGCGTGACTGACCACTCGAGCTACTGGTCGCACCTGTTCCCGGCGCTGGTGCCGCTCGGGATCGGCGCCGGGATCTCGTTTCCCGCGCTGATCACGCTGGCGATGTCGTCCGCGACGCCGGAGGACTCCGGGCTCGTGTCGGGCCTGGTGAACACGACCCAGCAGGTCGGCGGCGCGCTCGGCCTGTCGGTGCTCGCCAGCCTCTCGACGAGTCACAGCAGCGCACTTCGAGCCGGCGGTGCGTCGGTCGCGGGGTCGCTCACCGGCGGCTACCGCCTGGCGTTCGAGATCGGAGCGATCGCGGTCACGGTCGGGCTCGGACTCGCGATCCTGCTGGTCCGCTCGCCGAAGCGTGGGCAGTCTGAAGCGTTGATCACCGAAGCGGAGGCCGACGGGCAGCTGGCCGACGAACCGGTCGATACCGGGCGCGTCGCACAGCCGGCGTAGCCAGCCAGGGTCACCATGCTGGCGTGGCCAGCCGCTGCGCCGCCCGTTGAGGGCGGCGCAGCGGACCTCACCGTCCGTCGAGCAAACCCCGCGCGCCTAGACTGGGCGCTGTGAGCTTCCTGAGTGGCGGGGACTGGACGGGTGGAGGGTCGTCGGATCCCGGATCGCGCGCCGAGCACGTGTTGCAGCGAAAGCGGCGGGCCGATCGCAACGGCGTGATCGCCAGCGGCACGATCGCCTGCCCGCGATGCGACGCGCCGGTCGCGATCGGACCCAATGAGGTGGCCGTCACCGCGGCGCTGACCTGTCCATTCTGCGCGCAGCACGGACCGGTCCGGGAGTTCCTGTCGCTGGCGGTGCCCACGCGTCCGACCCGCGTCCAGGTCAGGCTCCGGATCCGCACCGCCGGCTGACCCTGCGCGACCGGCGTGCGCAAGATTCACCCGCAGGAATGGGCCGCGGCGGCCGTGATGGCGGTGGTGCTGGCGCTGATCGCGCTCGACCTCGTCGACCACACGTTCAACGCGTGGTTCGACCGCCATTCGTTCGCCACCGATGCCGTCTCGACGCTGCTGGGCCTGGCGGTCGCGGCGCTGGTCGTCGACCGGATCTCCGATCGTCGCCGCCTGCGCGATCGGGCGCAGGTGATGGCGGCCCAGGGAGCGATGATCGCCGCGCAGGCGCTGCGCGCGACCCAGACCGTGACGTCGGCGCTGGACGGCAGCGGCGACCGCGACGCGGCCGGGGACGAGCTGCGGACGTTCGTGACGATGATGCTGACCGGCGCCCCGGTGCTGATGGACGCGCCGCAGACCCGCGAGTTCCTGGAGTGCAGCCAGCATCTGGCGGCGGAGCTCGCCCGCGCGCTGACCGTGACCCGTTCCGGCGACCATCCCGACGACATCGACCAACGCCTGAACGACGCCGCCGGCCGGGTCCGGACGACCGTTCAGCCACTGCTGCGGGTGCTCAACCTCGATCAGCAGTCCGTCCTCTGGAGCGCGGCTCGCGCAGCTGACGACGACGAACCGGTCATCGACCCACCGGCCGCGGACGCGCCGCAAGCGAACTGAGCTCGGTGCCGGGTCCGGCCGAGTTGCGAACCGAGCGGCTGCTGCTGCGCGCGCCGACGCTGGCGGACATGTCACGCCTGGTGGCGCTCTCGACCGACCCGCGCGTCAACCGTCACAGCCCCTCCGGCCCGCCGACCGTTCTACAGAGCCGCGCTGCGGTCCGTCAGTCGATCGCCGCCTGGCGCCGTGACGGGATCGGCCACTGGGTGGTCGAGCACGACGGGCGCCTGGCGGGCGTCACCGGAGTCCGGCCGATCGAGCTCCGGGGCGGTCCGTACTGGAACGTGTACTACCGGTTTGCGCCTGAGATGTGGGGGAGGGGAATCGCGTCAGAGGCGGTGCGGGCCGCGCTGGCGGCGGCTCGCGACCAGCTGCCGGGGCGCCCGTTCGTGGTCAGGACGCGGCCCGCCAACGACGCCGCGATCAAGCTGGCGCAGGCGGTCGGGCTGAGCCGCAGCCCCCAGCTCGACGCCGACGGCTTCGTGATCTTCTCCGGACTCTAAAACGGACCGCGCGGCTCATACGAGCCGGGCCGGGCGCCGACGGCGATGAACGTCAGCCCATCCGGGCCCGCGTGCGGGCGCCGCGTCTCGCCGGGATCGATCCGGATGAAGCTCCCGAGCGTGACCGGAACGTCGTCGCCGCCGATCTGCCACCGGCCGGAGCCGGCGATCACGACCACGACCTCCTCCTGCCCGGACTGCTGCTCGTCGTGCTCGAAGCCATCCGTGTCCGGCGCCAGCTCGAACCAGTTGATCCCGAACGCCTCGACGCCCAGCTCGCGGCGCACGAAGTGGACGGCGCCACCGGGTCCGGTGCCTTCGACCTCGTCGACGTTGACCACCGAATACGGCATGACCCGGCAACCGTACCGCGCCACCGCCGCGGGAGGTCACCCGGTGCGCTTCATCGGCGCCGGGACCCGCACGCGGTCGGCGATCGCGCCGACGACGTGCTCGGCATCACGCGCAACGCCGGCGAACCGGCCCGATCCCCAGGTCCACAGCCACGGGAGTCCGAGCACATAGACGCCGCCGGCGTCGCAGACCCCGCGCGTGTGGCGCGGGTACCCGTCGTCGCCGACGAGCTCCGGCACCGAGATCCACGACCAGTCGCTGCGAAAGCCGGTCGCCCAGACGATCGATCGTACGCCGGCCGCATCGAGATCGAGCGGCTCGGAGCCGTCGCCACTTGGCTCCCAGACCGGCGTGTAGCGCGCCTCGGTCGGCGCGTCGATCCGGTGCTGTTCGATGTGCCGGTCGATCGTGTCCTTGATCCGCTCGGCGGTCGCGTCGGCCGCGTCGAGATTGGCGGGCAGGTCGCCGGCGAATGTCAGCAGCCCGTCGTGCGCGTCGCCGAGGCGACCGTGCAGGTGCATCCCCGTGAGCGCGTGCGCGCGCAGGTCGATGTCGTGGCCGCCGTCACGCCCGGTGACGTAGTGGTTGGGCTCACGCCGGGCGGCGAGGCCCTGCGGGTGGTCGTCGATCGGCATGTCGTAGTGCCCGATCTCCTCCAGCCACGACACGCAGTCACGGCCGCGATACCGCCGCGCCACCCGGGGAGCGGAGCCGACCGACAGATGGACGTCACGCCCGCCGAGCATCAGGTCCTCGGCGATCTGCGCCCCGGACTGCCCGGAGCCGACGACCAGCACCGCGCCGTCGGGCAGCGAGGACGGATTGCGGTAGCCCGACGAGTGCAGCTGCGTGATCGAAGCGGGCAGCCCGGCGGCAGCGGCCGGGAGCCGTGGGCGGTGATAGCCGCCGATCGCCAGCACGACCTGGTCGGCGTGCAGCTCGCCGTGGCTGGTCTGAATGAGGAAGCCGGCGGCGCCGTCGCGGCCGACCTGCCGGACCTCGACCCCCTCCAGCACCGGCGGCGCGAACGAGGCGGCGAACGACTCGACGTAGTCGACGATCTCGTCGCGGACGATGAACCCCTCGGGTTCGGGTCCGCGGTACGGATGCCCGGGCAGCCGGCATTGGAAGTTCGGCGTGACCAGGCAGAACGAGTCCCAGCGCTCGCGCCGCCATGATCCGGCGATCCGGTCACGCTCCAGCACGACGTGCTCGATCCCCTGCTTGCGCAGATGCCAGCTGGTCGACAATCCGGCCTGTCCGCCGCCGATCACCACGACGTCGACTCGCGCCGGTAGCCGTGCCGGGGGTGGGAAGCTCGCTGTGGGCGCCACCCGCCGCAGCCTCTCGACGGTCGTCGGCGCGTCAGGCGCGATGCCGTGGAGCGCTGCGCCATTCAGCAGCTCGTCGGTCAGCTGCGCGGCCGACGTACACGCGTAGCCGTACACCTGCCGAACGCGCTCGGAGGCCTCCGCCAGCCCGTGACGGACGCGGTGCGCGAGCTCGTCCCGGGGATAGACGGCGCTCTGCACGAGCCACCGCTCGATCGCGGTCGACGGTGAGGTCCCGGTCTGGACGTGGCCGTCGGCCCACCGGATCGCCAGCTCGACCTCGGGCATCTCAGACGTGCGGGACGGGCTCGGCGGCGCTGTAGAGCTCGGGTCGCAGGTCACGGATCGGAGACAGGGCGCGGCGTGCGCGCTCGAGCGTCGCCTCCAGGTCCAGCGTCGTGATCGCCAACCCGGGCTCGGTCGGCGGATCGTTCTCCGCGACGACGTCACCGCCCGGGCCGACGATCCGTGCGCCTCCCAGGAACTGCAGCCGCCCGAACGTGCCGGTCTGATTGGCCGACGCGACGACGAACGAGTTCTCCGCAGCACGCGCTCGATCCCACAGCTCAGCGCGGCGCCACTGGCGATCGTCGGTCAGCACCGGCGCCGGGTTGGTAGCGCTGCACGGCCACGCCGACATCGTGCAGAGCAGCTGGGCCCCGTCGAGCGCGAGCGTCCGCGCCGCCTCCGGGAACGCCTTGTCGTAGCAGATCAGCATCCCCAGTCGGCCGACCGGCGTATCGAACGCCGCCAGTCGATCACCGACGGTCGTGAACCGGTCCTCGTCGAGCGGCAGATGCGTCTTGCGGTGCAGGCCGAGCAGTCCGTCGCCGGAGACGCACGCGGCGGCGTTGTAGCGGACGCCGGCCTCACCGTCCTCGCAGAAGCCGACGCACACGACCATCGCGGCGGCCAGCTCGATCACGTGTGCGAGCTCGGGACCGTCGATCGTCAGCGTCGGCGGTGGCTCGGCGTCGCCGTGCAGCGTCTCGACATACCCACCGAGCGCCGCCTCGGGTAGCACCAGCACGTCGGCGCCGGCGTCGCGCGCGTCGGCGACGCAGCCCGCGATCGTCTCAAGGCAACGGTCCATGTCGCGATCGAACGGGGCCGCCGCGGCCGCGATCGTGATCTCGCTCATCTGCTCATCTCGGGCGCACGGAGGCGTTCGCTGCCGCGCGCGTGTCCGGCCGCCGCGCCGAGCCCCGAGACGCCACCCGCCAGCGCCTCGGTCAACTCGCCGTCGGGCCACCGCAGCCGCACGCCGGGCGCGGCGGTCAGGCTGCCGCACGTCGCCGAGACGGCTGCGCCCGGATCGGCGAGCGGACCGCCCGGCCGATCACAGGTCAACATCGCCAGTCCCGGGAAGCACGTCAACCAGTCGCTCAGTGCTGCCCGCGACGGCCGGGGGATCGATCCGACGTCGAGCTCGGCGCCGCAGCCCGACGCCTCGGCCAGCATCCCCAGCGTCCCGACGATGCCGGCCATCGACACGTCCTTGGCGGCGTGGGGTCGGGCGCGGGCGACGGCCGACAGCATCTGCGCGAGCTCGTCACGCGTGCGCCACGAGCTCGAGTCCCATTGCCGGCCGAGATAGCCCGGCCGCCAGTCGCCGGCGACGTCGGCGGTCAGCGTGACCGCATCGCCGAGGCGTCCTCCGGAGGCGGGAATCGGATCGAGCGCGTGCCCGATCCCGGTCACCGACAGCGCCGCCGGGACGCCCAGCTGGGTGTGGCCGCCGAGCACCGGCAGCGACAGCGCATCGGCCCCGGCCCGGACCCCGTCGATCACGCGCCTGGCATGGGCGCCGTCGGGCGCGGCCAGCGCATCGAGCGCGCCGACGGGTGCCGCCCCCATCGCGGCGAGGTCGTGGGCGGTGACGAGCATCCCGCACCAACCGGCCCATTCGGGGTCGCGCTGCACGATCGAGGGTGTGATCGCATCCAGGCAGGTGACGACGCCCGCGCCGCCGGGGAGAGGGACACCGTCGTCGCCGCGCCATCGGTCGTCCGGGAGCAGCGATCCGATCAGGCCGGCCAGGGGCTGCTTGGTCGCGGCGACCAGGTCCTGGAATCGCGTGACCGGCCAGCGCAGCAGCCGGTGCGGCGCGCCGGCGACCTCGATCGAGCGTACCGGCTCCCAGCCGAGTCGCTGGAAGAACCCGAGCTGGCGGTCCTGCACCTGGGCATCGAACCGCAGGGCGCCGGCGTCCAGTGCGTGCGCGCACGCGGCGCGCACCAGCGCCGCCCCGATCCGCCCGCGTGACAGCCGCGCACCGCCAGCCGAGCCGACCCCGGCGTCGACCACCAGGCGGCTGCCCTGCCACCACCCGAGCCGCTCCGATCCGTCGCGCGCCGGATGGATCCGCACGCCGCCGAGCACGCGACCGTCGACCGACAGCGCCGCCAGCACACGGGTCTGCGGATCGCCGTCGCGAACGTCTGAGTCGTCGCGCGCGAACAGCGCCTGCCGCTCGACGAACTCCCGCCGGCGCAGCGCGTGATAGGCGCGCAGCGACTCGGGCTGGTTCGAAACCTCGACGATCAGCCATGGCCGGGAGAGCACCGGCTCACGCGGCGTCGGTCCACCGAGCGTTGCGACGATGTCGGTGACGGATGCCGCGGCGCCGCCGCCCATGCTCCATTCCGCGCCCGCGACCGGTGCCCGTCGCGTCATGCGCCCGCCCGGGGCAGCGCCGAGCAGGCGCCGCACGCCGCACAGCCGGCGCCCTGGTCGGCGCCGCGCATCCCGGCGCGCGCCAACGCGGCCGCCACGCGGGCGGTGACGTCGGCCAGCAGCGCGGGCGTCGGCCCGGGGACGCCGTCGGAGAACGCCAGCGAGCCGATCAGCGGGCGGTAGGGGACCACGAACGGATAGACGCCGAGCTCGATCAGACGCTCGGCGCCGGCCACCAACTCGTCCGGATCCTCGCCGAGCCCGACGAGCAGGTACGTCGATACCCGGTTGACGCCGAAGACCCCGACGGCGTGTCGCCAGGCCTGCTCGTAGCGCTCGGTCGAGACCGTCGCCTTGCCGGGCGTCCAGCGCCGGCGTGCCGACTCGTCGAGCGACTCGATGTGGATGCCGATCGCGTCCGCTCCCTGCTCCCGCAGCCGATCGATCCAGACGAGCTCCAGCGGCGGCTCGACCTGCACCTGGATCGGCAGCAGCGGCACCGCCGCCTTGACCGCGGCCACGCAGCGGCCGAGGTGCCGGGCGCCACGGTCAGCCCCGTTCGAGGTCCCGGTCGTCATCACCATCTGCGTGATCCCGTCCAGCCGCCACGCGGCCGAGGCGACCTCGGCCAACTGCTCGGGCAGCTTGACCTGAGGGGTGGCGCCGGCCTTCAGCGACTCCTCGATCGTGCAAAACCGGCAGCGCGTCTGCACCCGCGTGTAGCGGATGCAGGTCTGCACGACGGTCGTCGCCAGCACGTCGGTGCCGTGCAGGCGGGCCAGCCGCTCGTACGGGATCCCGTCGGCGGTGCGCAGCTCGTAGAACCGCGGCCGATCGACCGGCTCCAGCCCCGCCTCCTGCACGACCGCGCCATCGCGGATCAGCCGGCCGAGCGCGTCGAGCTCGAACGGCGAGTTGGCGTCGATCAGGAATGTCGCCGGGCTGGCGCCGCCGGCATCTTGCAGCCGCCAGTGCCCGTCGTCGCTGGGTCCGGCACCGGCACGCCGGGTGACCGGCGGCACGGCGCGCAGGCCCCGTACCGCCAGCTCTGAGCGGAGCGCGAGGTCCATATCCGGCGCCGGCCGCCCTAGAACATCCAGGTGGTGTTGATGATCGCGCCCTTGCGGGAGTATTCGATCATCGCGTCCTGCATGTCGAGCGGATGGCACGGGATCACGCCCTCCATCAGGTCCTCCTCACGGGCGCCGTGCAGCGACAGGCCGAGCCGGCACGCGTAGACCTTGCCGCCTTCGGCGATGAACTTCTCCAACTGGCTGTTCTCATTGCGCATCCCCGGGAACAGTTCGTTGCCGATCGTCGGAAAGCCGCGCGTCGCCAGGCAGTTGAGCGCGCCGATCCCGAAGAAGTACAGCGCCGAGTCAAACCCCTTGCGCAATGCCCTGATCCCCAGCAGCACCGCGACGAAGCTGACCGACGACTCGTGCGCGATGCCATGCACCATCCCGAGATAGCTCTCCCCGGGCTCGGCCTGATAATCGGGAAACACCTTCGTGGACCCGTAGATCGACTCTCCCGGCGCCTTCGTCGGATGGGCGATCTCCATCATCGATGCCATCTCCTGCTCGGTCAGTTGCGTCTCGACGGCCATGCCTCTCTCCTGGGTCGCGGGTGGACAGTCGAGTCTGCGACGGATGTGGAGATCGCTGAATGGACATCGGGCCAGGGTTTGTCGGTCGGCCCGGTGCCCGGTGGCCAAAAATTCTGTAACGCGCAGGTAACGCGCTAGGAGGGTCGCGCCAGCTGTCCGCTGTCGCCGGCCGCGACCGTCCTGCCGTACACGGCGAGCGTCTCCCGCGCCACCTGCGTCCAGTCAAAGCGCAGCACGTGCTCACGCGCCTCGGCGACGAGCTGGGCGCGGAGCGCGCCGTCTGACAGGACTCGCTCGACGATCTCCTGCAGCGCCGCCGTGTCCCGGGACGGGAACCGCAGCCCGACGGTGCCGTCGCCGGGAACGACCTCGCGCAGGCCGCCGGTGTCGGCCACCACGCACAGGCAGCCCGACGCCATCGCCTCGAGCGCGACGATCCCGAACGGCTCGTAGATCGAGGGGACGATGCAGAGGTCGGAGACCCGGTACAGCGAGTGCAGCATGTCGTCCCCGACCCAGCCCAGGAACGCACCCTTGCGCTGCAGGCCCAGCCGCCGCGCCTGCGTGCGCAGCTCGGCCTCGGCGGTGCCGGTGCCGGCGACGACGAAGCGGACGTTGCCGCGCCGCTTGATCACCGGCGCGAGCGCATCGAGCGCCAGGTGAAAGCCCTTCTCGTAGACGAGCCGGCCGACCAGCAGCACGAGCTGCTCCCCGGGCTTGGCGTACCTGGCGCGCAGCGCCTGCAGGTCGTCGGCGACCGGCTCCAGGTCGTTGACGTCGATCCCGTTCTGCATCGCGGTGATCCGCTTGCGCGGCACGCCGAACACGGTCGCGACGTGGCTGCGCATGTATCGCGAGCAGGTGATCAGGTGGTCGGCGGCGCGCGCCATGTCGCGCTCGGCGCCATGGATGTAGGACTGCGGATAGCGCTGCACCCAGCCCTGATGCCGGCCGTACTCGGTCGCGTGGATCGTCACCAGCCAGGGGCGGGCCGCCGCCCGTGCGACCCGCGACGCCGCCTTGGCGACGAGCCAGTCGTGCGAATGGACCAGGTCGAACTCGTGCGCCTGGCGCAGCTGCTGCCCGAGCCGTGAGAGATCACGGTTCATCGCCGCCACCCACCGCACGAACGCGTTGATGTCGTCGCGCGGAAACGGTGGCTCGGTAACGCGATGGACGATCACGCCGTGACGCTCCTCGGTCGGGTCAAGCGCCCCGCCGCCGCGGGTGACGACGTGCACCTCGACGCCGAGCCCGACCAGCTGCTCCGACAGCTTGCGCACGTGCCGCGCGAGCCCGCCCTCGATGATCGGCGGGTACTCCCAGGAGAACGTCAGCACGCGCATGATCTGAGGCGCTGGACCCTACCGGAGCCTGGTCCGCCGGCCGACCGCCGGTCAGCGCGAGGGCAGCGGAACCAAGGTCCGCTGCCAATCGCTGCCGCCGTCGATCGTTCGGTAGACGACGAGGTTCGTGCGCTGGACGCCGTCCTGGGTGTGCGTCTCCGGCACGGCCTCGGTCGCACTCGTCGCCGACTGCACCGACAGCGCTGCCGAGCGGGGCCGGGCGTCGCTCGGTGGCGTCCCGACGGTGTGCCAGCTGCGGCCGCCGTCGATCGTGCGGATCGTCGCGCCAGTGCGCGTCTGCGCCCACGCGGTGCGCGGGGACTCGGGGTAGAGGATGCCGGTCGAGACGCCCGCCGCGTGGTACGCCCAGCGGCGGCCGCCATCGGTCGAGATCCCGATCTTCGAGCCGCCGCTGTGGTGACGGCATGAGCGCCAGATCGCTCCGCTGCCGCTGACCGTGTGAGCCGGGCAACCGGGCGCCACCCATTGCCAACTGCGTCCGGCGTCGTCGGTGACCCATGCCTCAGCGGGGCCGCTGCCCAGCGGCACGTAGAGGTAGGCGCTGGTCGCGCCGAGGGCGACGATCGGCGCGGCGCGCCGGCAGACGCGCGGGATCGTGGGGGTCGCCGTCAGCCGGGAGCCGGATACGCGGCCGCGCAGGATGCCGCCGCCACACACCCCTGGGCAGCCGTCGCCGACGGCCCAGACCTGGCCGCCCGCGACCGACACGGAGTACGGATTGGGGGATGGGGCCGTGTGCACGACCTTCCAGCCGCGTCCTCGATCGTGGCTGACGACGATCCCGCCGCCCGTGAGCCCGCGGGGATCGTCCCCGACGGCCGCCGCCCACACGCTCATGCCTGAGCCGGACGCGCGTCCGAGCAGCAGCTCGGGTCGTTTCGTAACCGTCCACGAACGCCCGCGGTCGTTGGTCGTGGCCAGCCAATAGCTGACATGTCCAGGATGAGCTCCGTCGCAGCCGCTGCAGCGCTCAAACCAGATGTATCCGACGTCGCCGTCGAGCCTCGAGGCCGACACGCTGATCGTGCCCCGCATCCCGCTGGTGAACGTCGGCACGGTCGTCGTGGTCCCCGGGTGCCGGCGGACATGGACGAGCAGGACCACTCCGGCCACGACCGCCGCGACCGCGACAACCAGGAACACGTCGGAGACGACATCGTCGGCGAGCCCGTCCGACGTCAGCCGGCGTCGTGCATACGCACGCACGCTTGAAGCGTGTGCTCGGTACAGCCGCTCGAACTGTGCTTCGTCGTCCATCACTCAGCGCATGTCCGGCACGCCCCCCTGGATTACAGCGGCTCGGTGGGAAGTTTGGCGATTTCGTTCGACCCCTCCGAACGAAATCGCCGAACTTCACTCAGACGTTGATGGCAGGGCGCGGGCGCGGGCCGCTGGCGCCCCGGCCGTTCGGCCGGCGCGGGCGCCGGCGCGGGCCGATCGCGCCCCGGGCGATCGGTCGCGTCAGCCGACGCGCTCGAGCACGGCCAGGCCGTACGCGTCGACCACGCGCGCCAGCGCCAGGCCGCCATCGAGCGAGCGGCGCGCGCCGCCGAGCAGGTCACGCCAGACGCCGGGCAGCGGCGGCAGCGCGCCGGCGGGGCCGTCGCGACGGACGCCGACGCAGACGAGCACCTCGTCGCCACGCGTGAACGCGAGCGCGTCGGCGCCGACGTCGAGCGGCTGATACGCGCCGTCGGCCGCGAAGGCGGCCGGGCGGCGGATCCGGAGCCCGAGCAGCGCTCGCGTCAGCGCCAGCTTACGCAGGCCGGGCTCCGCCTCCGGTGAGGCGCCGCCGACGAGACGGCCGGCCATCACCTCGCTGCACTCCCAGTCGACCGGCCGGCGGTTGTCGGGGTCGACGAGCGAGAACGTCGGCAGCTCGTCGCCCTGGTAGATGTCGGGCACGCCGGGGCAGGTCAGCTTCAGCGTGACCATGCCGAGCGCGATGCGCTCGCCGAGGAACGCCAGCCGCCTCACGAACGGCTCGAAATCCGAGCGGAACTCGAAGTCGTCGTAGAGGCCATCGATGAACGTGCGCACGCCGGCCTCCCAGACGACGTCGACGTCGATCCAGCTCGTGTTGCGCTTGGCCTCGCGCAGCGCCTTGACCATGTACTCCTGCACGCGGTCACGCTCGATCGGCCAGCCGCCGACCAGCGTCTGCAGCAGGAAGTAGCGCTCGAGGTCGTCGGGCGCGCCGGCCACCGAGCGCAGCGACTCGGTCGTCCGCAGCCATCTGCGGACGTGGCGCTCCCATTCCTCGGGGATCCAGGACAACGCCGCGATCCGCGCCCGCACGTCGGCCGAGCGCTTGGTGTCGTGGGTCATCGTCGTCAGCATCGCCCGCGGGAACCGCCGCGCCCGCTCCAGGCAGGCGCCGTGGAAATCCTCGACGGCGACGCCGAACCGGTCGGGCGAGCCGCCGACGTCGTTGAGCGCCAGCAATTGCCCGTAGCGGTAGAACGCGGTGTCCTCGATCCCCTTGGCGACGACCGCCGGGGTCGTCTGCTGGTAGCGCCAGACGAGCTCTGCCGGCGCCGGCGACTGGAGCAGCAGCCGTGCCGCCAGCCCGGGATCGATCTCCGCGGCCGCGATCGCCTCACGGTCGGCGTCGGCGACCGCGCCCGCGTCCGGGTCGACGTACGTGCGGTAGACGGGTAGTTGCGCGACTGCCTCTTGGAGTAATTCGATCGAAATAGTGGGAGAGGTGGGGTCCGGATCGCCGAGCGTTCGCGCCAGGCGCTGCAGCTCCGGCGCGAACGGCCCGGCGGCCTGCTCGCGCTTGGCCTGCAGAGCCACCTGATCAAACGACCGCGGGTCCCCTGAGACCGACACCCACAGCGCCGTCAACGGTGGCGCCGCGCGCGGGTCGACGAATACGCCGCAGACGTCGTTGAGGAACTCGTATCCGACGGTCCCAGCGACGGGCCAGTCCCGCAGGCGCTCCGCGGGCTCGAGGATCTTCTCGACCCACACGATCTCGGCGCCGCCGTCGCGCAGGCGCGCCAGGTAACCGGCGGGGTCGCGCAGGCCGTCGGGGTGGTCGATCCGCAGCGCGTCGACGAACCCCTCGCGCACCAGCGACAGCACCAGCGCGTGGGTCTGCTCGAACACCGACGGATCCTCCTGGCGCACGCCGGCGAGGTCGTCGATGTCGAAGAATCGGCGATGGCGGCCGGTCTCCGGGTCGATGTCGAAGAACCGCGCCCGCAGCGCCGGCTCGGTCCAGAAGCGGTTGGCGTCATCGACGGCCATGTGGTTGGGAACGATGTCGAGCACGATCCCGAGGCCGGCGCCGTGGGCTGCGGCGACCAGCGAGCGGAACGCGTCCTCGCCGCCGAGGTCGATCGACAGCGCGGTTGGGTCGACGACGTCGTAGCCGTGCTCAGAGCCGGCCCGCGCCTGCAGTGATGGCGACAGGTACAGGTGCGAGATGCCGAGGTCACGCAGGTAGGGGATCCGCCGCTCGGCCTCGGCGAACCCGAACGACGGGGTCAGCTGCAGGCGGTAGGTGGCGCGCAACGGTCTCACCGGGTTAGACGCGACGCAGGATCGTGATCGAGTGGTGCGGGATCACGATCCGGTCTCGGGCACCGTAACTGCGTGAGCCGGCGTCCGCATCGGGGTCCTCGGTGCACAGCTCGAGCTCCCAGCGCGCGCCCATCCGCTTGCGCGGGAGCACGAACTCGCGATCCTCGTCGTGGGCGTTGAACAGCAGCACGAACGAGTCGTCGGTGATCCGCTCGCCGTGGATGCCGGGGGTCGGAATCGCATCGCCGTTGAGGAACATTCCCAGCACCGCCTCGCCGTGCTCCCAATCACGGCCGGTCATCTTGCGGCCGTCGGGGCGGAACCACCAGACGTCGGGCAGCGGGCCGTCGTCGGGCACCGCCTCGCCGCGCAGGAACGTCGCGCGGCGAAACGTGACGTGTTCGGCGCGGAGGCGGAGCAGCCGCTGGGTGAAACGATGCAGCCCGGCCGAATCGTCGCTGTCGCCCCACAGGTACCAGCTCAGCTCAGAGTCCTGACACCAGGCGTTGTTGTTGCCGCACTGCGAGCGACCGCGCTCGTCGCCGCCGAGCAGCATCGGTGTCCCCTGCGATACGAACAGGGTCGTCAGGAAGTTGCGTTGCTGGCGGAGTCGCAGCTCGAGGATCTCAGGCGCGTCGGTGTCGCCCTCGGCACCGCAGTTCCAGGAGCGGTTGTCGTCGGTGCCGTCCTGATTGTCCTCGAGGTTGTCCTCGTTGTGCTTGTTCTCATAGGAGACGAGATCGCGCAACGTGAACCCGTCGTGGGCGGTGATGAAGTTGATCGACGCGAATGGATCACGGCCGTCGGACTCGTACAGGTCGCTGGAGCCGGCGAGCCGCTGCGCGAACTGCCCGACCGACGCCGACGCGCGCCAGAAGTCACGCATCGTGTCGCGGTAGACGCCGTTCCACTCCGACCACAGGACCGGGAAGTTGCCGACCTGATAGCCGCCGGGACCGACGTCCCATGGCTCGGCGATCAGCTTGACCTGAGACAGCACGGGGTCTTGGTGGATCGTGTCGAAGAACGCCGACAGCCGATCGACGTCGTAGAACTCCCGTGCCAGCGCCGACGCCAGGTCGAAGCGGAAGCCGTCGACGTGGCAGTCGATCACCCAGTAGCGCAGCGAGTCCATGATCATTCGCAGGACCGCCGGATGGACCGGGTTCAGCGAGTTGCCGGTGCCGGTGAAGTCCATGTAGAGGCGGGGCTTATCGGGCTCCAACCGGTAGTACGAGGCGTTGTCGACGCCCTTGAACGACAGCATCGGCCCGAGGTGGTTGCCCTCGGCGGTGTGGTTGTAGACGACATCGAGGATCACCTCGATCCCGGCCTGGTGCAACGCCTTGACCATTCCCTTGAACTCACGCACCTGCTCGCCGCGGGACCCGGTCGCGGCGTACGCCGAGTAGGGGGCGAAGTAGCCGATCGTGGAGTAGCCCCAGTAGTTGCGCAGCCCCCGCTCGTGCAGGAACGACTCGTCGCAGATGTGGTGGATCGGCAGCAGTTCGACCGCCGTGATCCCGAGGTCCCGCAGATATGCGAGCGCCGGCTCGGACGCCAGCCCGGCGTAGGTCCCGCGCAGGTCGTCGCGGACCTCGGGGTGGCGCATCGTGAACCCCTTGACGTGGGTCTCATAGATGATCGTGTCCGCGAACGGCGTGTCGGGTCGCCGGTCGCCCTCCCATTCGAACCACTCGTCGATCACGATCGACTTCGGGATCGCGGCCGCATCGTCGTCGTCGTCGGGCTCGTAGTCGTCGTCGGGGTCGCCGTTGGGCACATACGGGAGCGGGTCGGAGTCCGCCGACCAGTCGACGGTCCCTTCGATCGCCTTCGCGTAGGGATCGATCAGCAGCTTGGCCGGATTGAAGCGATGGCCGGCGTCGGGGTCATAGGGACCATGGACGCGGAAGCCGTAGCGCTGGCCGGGCTCGATACCCGGCACGTAGCAGTGCCAGTTGTGAGCGCGGCGCTCGGCCAGCGCGATCCGCCGCTCGGTCGGGTCGTCGGGGTCGTCGGAGAACAGGCACAGGTCGACGCTCTCGGCGTTCTCGGAGAACAGCGAGAAGTTGGTGCCGCGCCCGTCACAGGTGGCGCCGAGCGGGAACGGCCTCCCCGGCCAGACCTCGCTCATCGAATCAGGGCAGCTGACATCGGCGGAAGTCTGGTCGATCCCTCGGATACCTGCGCTTCGGGGTTGGTCGCGAGCTGCACCGTGGTGCCGGCGACGGGGATCTCGACCGTTCGCGCGCGGTCGAAGTTGCAGGCGATCTCGAATGGCCCGCGACGGACGAGCAGCCAGCGGTCGATCTCATCGAAGCGGATCTCGTCGGCGTCGCCTGCCGGGATCGCGCGGCGCGCCTCGATCAGCCGCGCGTACAGCGCCAGGATCGCCGGGTCGACCTGCCGGGTCAGCTTGGAGCGCTCGAACGTCGCCGGATCCTCGGGGTCGGGGATCTCGTTGGCGTCGCCGAACGCCGCGAACCGGGCAAACTCCTCGCGGCGGCCGGTGCGGGTCGCCTCGGCGATGTCGGGGTCGATGTGGTTCGAGAAGAACTGAAACGGCGCCGGTTCGGCGTACTCCTCGCCCATGAACAGCATCGGCGTGAACGGCGACAGCAGCGTGCAGAACGCGGCCAGCGGCCGCGCCTGCGCCGGCATCCGGTCGCCGAACGCGCGGTTGCCGACCTGGTCGTGGTCCTGGGAGAAGACGACGAATCGCTGCACGGGCACGTCGTCGGCGGGCGCGCCGAACCGGCGCCGGCGAAACGGGGAGTAGACGCCGTCGTGAACGTGCGGGCGGTGCATTGCCTTGGCGAGGTCCGCGACCTCACCGAAGTCCGCGTAGTAGCCGTCGTGCTCGTCGGTGATCAGCGTCCGCAGCGCGTGGTGGAAGTCGTCGGCCCAGGTGGCGTCGCAGTCATACCCGCCAGACGCGACCGCCCGCATCACGCGGGGGTCGTTGAGGCCGGACTCGGCGATCACGTACGCGTCCGGTTTGCGCGCGTGGACGCGCCGGGCGACCGCAGCGACGATCTGCTCGGCGCTGGAGTCGAAGATCGCGTGGATCGCGTCCAGGCGCAGCCCGTCGAAGCCCATCTCCGACACCCAGTACTCGGCCGACTGGCAGACCCATTCGCGAACCGGGTCTGACCACTCGTCGTCGTAGTTGATCGCTTTGCCCCACGGTGTCTCGTACTTGGCGGTGAAGTACGGGCCGAACGCTTCGAGCGCCTGAGCGCCGGATGCGCCGACATGGTTGTAGACGACGTCCAGCACCACCGCCAGGCCTCGCTCGTGCGCAGCGGCGACCAGCTCTGCCAGCTCCAGCGGGCCGCCGTAGGACGACTGCGCCGCGCTCAGATACACGCCGTCGTAGCCCCAGCCGCGCGCACCCGGGAACTCCGCCACCGGCATCAGCTCGATCGCGGTGACGCCGAGCTGCGCGAGGGCGTCGAGGTGCTCGATCGCCCCCGTGAACGTCCCCGCCTCGCTGAACGTGCCGACGTGCAGCTCGTAGATCAACAGCCGCTCGGGCGCCGGCGCGGTGAAGCCGTCGTCGGCGCCGCGCAACTCGCGGGCGTCGAGCAACCGTGAGCGGCCGCGGAGGCCGCAAGGCTGCCAGCGGCTGCACGGGTCGGGCAGCTCGGCACCGTCGAGCACGAACGCATAGTCCTCGCCCGCCGTCGCCGGGATCGCGGTCTCATAGACCCCGTAGCCGGCGTCGGCAAGCGCCCGGCTACGGCCGCCGACCGTCAGCGAGACCGTCGTGGCGCGCGGTGCCCAGACCCGGAACTCGGCGCGGCCGTCGACCAGCACCCGAGCGCCGAGCGGGCGCTCCCAGGGCAAACCGTCAGGTGGAGAGGTGGGAGGCGTCACTGTGCTGCGGGGTCAGGGATTGAAGCGCACGCCCGGGTCCGGCGCTCGGCCCGCGGGCGCCGGGGGCGCTGTCACTCGTCCGGGACGAGCCAGATGGCCGCCAGCGGCGGCACTGTCAGCTCGGCGGACACCGGCTGGTCGTTCCAGGGGATCGGCTCGGGGGCGACGCCGCCGAGGTTGCCGACGTCAGAACCGCCGTAGAACGAGGAGTCAGTGTTGACCAGCTCCCGCCAGCGGGTCGCCTTGGGCAGACCAAGGCGGTAGCCGTACCGCGGCACGGGGGACAGGTTCGCCACGAACACGAGCACGCGATCGCCGTCGCCCGAGCGCCGCCCGAACGCGAGCACGTTGTTGTCGGCGTCGTTGGGCTCAAGCCACCAAAACCCGGCAGGGTCGGAGTCGAGCTGGTACAGCGCGGGCTCTGCGCGATACGCGGCGTTGAGGTCACGGATCAGCGCCTGCATGCCCGAGTGGGCGGGCTGCTCGAGCAGGTGCCAGTCGAGCGAGCGCTCGTGGCTCCATTCGGCGATCTGGGCGAACTCCTGACCCATGAACAGCAGCTTCTTGCCGGGGTGGGCCCACATGTAGGCGTACAGGGCGCGGAGGTTGGCGAGCTTCTGCCAGTGGTCGCCGCCGGCCATCTTCGTGTAGAGGGAGCCCTTGCCGTGGACGACCTCGTCGTGGGACAGCGGCAGCACGAAGTTCTCCGAGAACGCGTACATCAGCGAGAAGGTCAGCTCGTGATGGTGGTAGCGGCGGTAGATCGGGTCCTGCTCGAAGTACGCGAGCGTGTCGTGCATCCAGCCCATGTTCCATTTGAAGCCGAAGCCGAGACCGCCGAGGTAGGTGGGACGCGAGACGCCGGGCCAGGCGGTCGACTCCTCGGCTGCGGAGATGACGCCCGGCACGTCGGCGTAGATCACCTCGTTGAGCTCCTTCAGGAACGCGACCGCGTCGAGGTCCTCACGGCCGCCGAACGCGTTCGGAACCCACTCGCCCTCACGGCGGGAGTAGTCCAGGTACAGCATCGACGCGACCGCGTCGACGCGGATCCCGTCGACGTGGTACTCGCGCAGCCAGAACAGGGCGTTGGAGATCAGGAAGTTGCGGACCTCGTGACGCCCGAAGTTGAACACCAGCGTGCCCCAGTCCGGGTGGGCGCCGCGGCGCGGGTCGGCGTGCTCGTACAGCGCCGTGCCGTCAAACCGCGCCAGCGCGAACTGATCCCGAGGGAAGTGGGCCGGAACCCAGTCGAGGATCACGCCGATCCCGCGCTCGTGCAGCCGGTCGACGAACGCGCGCAGATCGTCGGGCGAGCCGTAGCGGGGCGTCGGAGCGAAGTAGCCGGTCACCTGGTAGCCCCACGAGCCCGTGAACGGGTGGGCCATCACCGGCAGCAGCTCGACGTGCGTGAACCCGAGGTCAAGCGCGTACGCCGACAGCTCGTCAGCCAGCTCGGGGTAGGACAGCGAGCGGTTGTCCTGGAGCGAGTTCAGCCGCCATGAGCCGAGGTGCACCTCATAGATCGACATCGGCCCGGTCAGCGGCTGGGTCTCAGCGCGGGCCGACAGGTACGACGCATCGGCTTGCGACCACGTGTGCGACGGCTCGAACACGACCGACGCGGTCTTCGGCGGCACCTCGGTCTCCTGCGCGTACGGATCAGCTTTCAACAGCAGCTCGCCGTCGGCTGACAGGATCTCGTACTTGTAGCGCTGGCCCGGCTGCACGCCGGGCAGAAACAGCTCCCAGATCCCGCCCGCGCCCAGCGAACGCATCGCGTGCAGCCGGCCGTCCCAGGAGTTGAAGTCCCCGACGACGGAGACCGCCCGGGCGGCCGGCGCCCAGACGGCGAAGGCGGTGCCAGCCACGTTCTGGTGCGTTTGCGGGTGCGCGCCGAGCTTGTTGTAGAGCTGCTCATGGCGCCCCTCGCCGATCAGATACAGATCGACCTCGCCGAGCGTCGGCGCAAACGCGTACGGATCATCGATCGTGAACGTGCCGCCGTCGCCGTAGTCGACCTTGACGCGGTAACGCATCGGCAGCTTCTGATCCGGGACCGAGCCTTCGAAGATGCCCGCGGGATGGACCTGCTTGAGCGCCACCGACCTGCCCTTGGCGGGCTTGACCGAGACCTTCTGCGCGGCCGGGCGCAGCACCCGGACGGTGACCGAGCCGTTCCTGCCCGGATGCGCACCGAGTACGGCGTGCGGCTGATGGTGCTCACGCCGTGCGACGGCGTCGAGCTCTGACTTCGACACGGGGCTCACGCGGTCTCGTCCAAGAGCCTGGTGATACCCGCAACTGGGATCGACAACCAGTCGGGCCGGTTGTCGAGCTCGTACTGCAGCTCGTAGATCGCCTTCTCGAGCTCGAAGATCGACAGCAGGTTGAGGATCGCCGCGTCGCCCGCGGGCAACAAGGCCGAGTCGATCTCGGCCAGGTAGTGCTCCAGGAACGTCTCCTGCGCGCGGCGCTCGAAATCGCCCGGAGCGGGCATCGAGCGCTGGATCGCGGACGCCGAGGAGGCATAGGCGAACGAGCGCAGCATCCCGGCGACATCGCGCAGCGGCGAGTTCTTCTGTCGTCGCTCGAACAGCGGCCGGGCCGGCTCGCCCTCGAAATCGATGATCAGCCAAGAGTGGGTGGGCCGGTCGACATGCAGGGTCTGGCCGAGGTGAAAGTCGCCGTGGGTGCGGATCAGCCGACCGCCGATCCCGAGCTGGGCGCGGTGCGCGATCTGCTCGCGCACGTCCTGGCCGCGGCCCGCGAGCGTCGCCACGCGCTCGTCGTCAGGCAGGCGCAGGAACACGCGGTCGATCTCCTCGTCGAGCGTCGCGACCAGCAGCGCCAGCGCCTCCTGGCTGGGCTCCTCAGGCGCGAACGCGGGATTCTCGTGGTCGGATGCGAGCGCATTGTGCAGCGCCGCGGTCACCTGGCCGAGCGCCCCGAGCGAGATCAGGAACGCCGCCGGGTCGGTACCGATCCGCTCGAGCGCCAGCTCCCAGCCGCTGACGGCGCCGCTCACGAACCGCTGCGCGACGCCGAGCGTCGCCTGCAGTGAGCGGCTCTCGTACTCGTAGTAGCCCTGCAACGGCGCGATCGACGCGAACTCGTGCTCGGTCAAAAAGCGCAGCATCTCCAGCTCCGGGTTGATCCCCGGCTCCAGGCGCCGGAACACCTTCAGCACCGTCTCGTCCGCGAACACGATCGATGAGTTGGACTGCTCGACACCCATCGGCCGGACCGCGGCGTCGTGGCGCAGTGGTCCGCCGGTTCCGACCCGGTGAAACCGCGCGGAGCCCTCGTCGGTCTCGATCGTGCGCTCATCGTCGATCGCGCGCAGCAGTTCGCGCCCCAACTCGGGATCGGCGACGGCATCGACTGCGACCCAACCGTCTCCACGCTGGATCGGCTCGCGCGTGCCCAGCTCGTCCGCTGAGATGAAGCACAGCGGCAGCTGGTAGAGCTCGTGCGTGCCGGTCGCAAAGCCCGTCTGGGCCAACACCAGTACGACTGGCGAGTCGGACTCCAGCGCGATCGTCTGCGCGAAGTCGATCGTCGCGATCTGACGTGACTTGGTCGCGTACCAGCGCTGACGCGCCAGCCACTCCGCGACCGCGACCGGATCCAGCCCCGACGCCCGCTCAGCGCCCGGGCTGTCCACGTTTCCGTTGCTCACAACGCCTCCTCGCCTTCCTGCACCAGCTGGAACCAGTAGAAGCCGCGCGGCGCCAGCGTCAGCAGGTACGGCAGCTCGCCGATCCGGGGGAAGCGACTGCGACCGAACAGCTCGACCGGATAGCGGCCCTGATGCGCCGGCAGGTCGAGCTGCACCGCTTGGGCCGAGCGCGCGAGGTTGTGGACGCAGAGCACGAGATCTGATTCAAAGCGCCGCAGCACCGCAAAGATCATCGGGTTCGAGGTCTCGATCGGCTCATACGTGCCATAGCCGAACACCGGGTGCTCCTTGCGCAGCGCGATGAACCGGTGCATCCAGCGCAGCAGTGACGTCGGCGTCCGCAGCTGGGCCTCGACATTGACGGCCTGGTAGCCGAACACCGGGTCCATCAGCGGCGGCGCGTACAGCTGCGCGAAGTCCGCCCGTGAGAACCCCCCGTTGCGGTCGCCCGTCCACTGCATCGGCGTGCGGACCCCGTCGCGGTCGCCCAGGAAGATGTTGTCGCCCATGGCGATCTCGTCGCCGTAGTAGAGCACGGGCGAGCCGGGCAGCGAGAACAGGATCGCGATCATCAACTGGAGCTCGTCGCGGCCGTTGTCGAGCAGCGGCGCGAGCCGCCGGCGGATCCCGAGGTTGAGCTTCATCCTCGGGTCCTTGGCGTACTCGGTGTACATGTAGTCCCGTTCCTCGTCGGTCACCATCTCGAGCGTCAGCTCGTCGTGGTTGCGCAGGAACAGGCCCCACTGGCAGTTGGACGGGATCGCCGGCGTGCGCTCGAGGATCTCGTAGATCGGCACTGCCTGCTCACGACGGACGGCCATGAACATCCGCGGCATCACCGGGAAGTGGAAGCACATCTGGCACTCGTCCCCGTCGCCGAAGTACTCGACGACGTCCGCCGGCCATTGGTTGGCCTCGGCCAGCAGCACCCGATCCGGGTAGTCGGCCTCGATCTCCTTGCGCACCTTCTTCAGGTACGCATGGGTCTCCGACAGGTTCTCGCAGATCGTGCCCTCCCGTTCGTACAGGTAGGGCACCGCGTCCAACCGGAAGCCGTCCAGCCCGATGTCCAGCCAGAAGCGCAGCACCTTGCTCATCGCCTCGTGGACCTCGGGGTTGTCGTAATTGAGGTCGGGCTGGTGGGAGAAGAACCGGTGCCAGTAGTAGGCGCCCGCGACCGGGTCATACGTCCAATTCGACGTCTCGGTGTCGGTGAAGATGATCCGCGCGTCGCGGTAACGGTCATCGGTGTCCGACCACACGTACCAGTCGCGCTTCGGGCTCTCCGGACTCGAGCGCGACTCCTGGAACCACGAGTGCTCGGACGAGGTGTGGTTCATCACCAGATCGGCGATCACCCGGATCCGGCGGGCGTGAGCGGCGTCGATCAGCCCCTGGACGTCGGCGACGGTCCCGTAGTCGGGGTGGACCTTGGTGAAGTCCGAGATGTCGTAGCCGCCGTCGCGCAGCGGCGACTGGTAGAACGGCAGCAGCCAGATGCAGTCGATCCCGAGCCACTGCAGGTAGTCGAGCTTCTCGGTCAGGCCGCGAAAATCCCCGGAGCCGTCGCCGTTGGCGTCGAAGAAGCCGCGGATGTGGATCTCGTAGAAGACCGCCCGCTTGAACCACATCGGGTCGGCCTCGAACCACTGGCTGCTCGGCAGCGGCTGGGGCGCGGGCGCGCCGTTGCGCGGATGCTCACGAGCGAGCAGGTGAGTGAGGGTTGACGGGCCGACTGACATCTACATGACCTCGAGTGAATTCTGAAAGCGGAGCACTAGCGCTGGAGCTCGATGATGTGTGCCTGACGCCATCGCGGCGTCAGCCTGACGAAGTTGGGCCCGATCCGCCACTGGTAGCCCTCGCCCGACAGCAGATCGTGGGCCGTGAAGCTCGGCGGCGTCCCGAGCGCCTCCGGGATCAGCACGCTGCCTTCCTGGGGCTGACGGGGGTCGATGCAGACGACACAGATCACGGTATCGGCCCCTGTCTGCTTAGCGTATGCGATCAGGCCGTCGTTGCCGGTCTCCAGAAAGGTCACGTTCGACAGCTCCTGCAATGCCGGGTGGGCGCGGCGGATCTGGTTGATCCGGGCGATCATCGGCAGCAGGGGCCCGTCAAGCGCGCGGCGCTTGACCTCGTACTTCTCGGAGTGCAGGTACTCCTCGGAGCCGACCCGGACCGGCACGTTCTCGAACTGCTCGTAACCGGAGTAGATCCCGTAGCTGGGGCTGAGCGTCGCCGCCAGCACGAGCCTCGCCTCGAACGCCGGCGCGCCGCCTTGCTGGAGATACTCGTGAAGGATGTCGGGCGTGTTGGCGAAGAAGTTGGGCCGGAAGTACTCCTGCTCGCCGGAGTAGGCCAGCTCCGAGACGTACTCGGTCAGCTCCCAGCGCGAGTTCTTCCAGGTGAAGTACGTGTAGGACTGGCTGAAGCCGATCTTGCCGAGATGTCGCATCACCGAGCGCTTGGTGAACGCCTCGGCGAGGAACAGCACGTCGGGGTTGACCGCGTGCACCCGCTCGATCAGCCACGCCCAGAACGCGAACGGCTTGGTGTGTGGGTTGTCCACCCGGAACACGGTCACGCCGCAGTCGACCCAGTGCAGCAACGCTCCAAGCAGCGCGTCCCACAGCGACCGCCAGTCCGGCGACTCCCAGTTGACGTTGTAGATGTCCTGGTAGCGCTTGGGCGGATTCTCGGCGTACTTGAGGGTGCCGTCCGGACGGCGGTGAAACCACTCGGGGTGCTCGGTCAGCCACGGATGATCGGCCGAGCACTGGATCGCGAAATCGAGCGCGATCTCGAGTCCGTGCTCGGCGGCGGCCGCGGTCAGCGCGCGCAGGTCGGCCTCGGTGCCGAGCTCGGCGTGGATCGCGTCATGGCCGCCGGTGGCGTCGCCGATCGCCCACGGCGAGCCTGGATCGCCCGGCGCGGCGGTCAGCGCGTTGTCGCGGCCTTTGCGGTTGGTCAGCCCGATCGGGTGGATCGGCGGCAGGTAGATCACGTCGAAGCCGAGCTCGGCGAGCCGCGGCAGCTGGCGCTGCACACCGCTCAAGGCCCCCCAGGAACGGGGGAACAGCTCATACCAGGCGCCGAACCGCGCCCGCAGCCGATCGACCTGGGCGGTGAGCGGCTGCAGCAAGCGGGTCGCGCCGTGCCGGATCGGGTCGCGCTCGATCGCGGCCGCGAGCTCCGCGTCGAGCGCCGTTTCGAGCTGGGCGGTCTCCGGGATCTCAGGCGCGCGCAGCTCGGCGATCGCGTGCTCGATCAGGGCGGTGGCGCGGGCGTCGCTGCTGTGCTCCGCGGCGGCCTCGAGCAGCACGACGCCCTCTGACAGCTCGCTGGAGAGATCCGCCTGCCGCCCTGAGACCTTGCGCGCGAGCTCGTCGCGCCAGGTCGCGAACTGGTCGGTCCAGGCCTCGATCGTGTACTGCCAGACACCCGGCCGGTCGACCGTGAACCGGCCGGCCCAGCGCACCCCCCCGAGCTGAGCGTCGATCTGCTCGAGCTCTGACTCGCCGGTGGTGCCGTCGGGGGCGGTGTGGCGCACGACCGCGCGCAGCAGCTCGTGACCGTCGCGGAACACGTCGGCCGAAACCTCGACCGTGTCACCGACGCAGCGTTTGATCGGATATGCGCCCCCGTCGACCGCGGGTAGCGGAAGCTGGATCACGATCCGAGCGGGTTGGGCCGCGGTCACGGGCTGCACGTGCGGCGTCGCGGGGTCCGGCGGGCTGTGGGTCTCGTCGGCGCGGATGGTCACGTTCTACTGACAACTTATCCCAGGCTCGGCGACCCGCTAAACAAAGGCCCGTGAACGAGCGGTTGCGATCGAGCGGGGTGCAGCTGCACATCACCTCGCTGCCTGGCGGCAAGCTCGGTTCCCAGGCCTACCAATTCGTTGATTGGCTGGCCGACGCGGGGCAGCGCTGGTGGCAGGTGCTGCCGCTCGGGCCCCCCGACCGCTACCGCTCGCCCTACAAGTCCAGCTCGGCGTTTGCGGCGTGGCCCGGGCTGCTGGCCGACCGGCGCGCGCCCGTGAGCGCCGCCGAGCTTGAGGACTTCCGTGAGCGACACGCGTTCTGGCTGCCGTCGTGGGAGCGCTACGCGGCGCGCGGGGCGGCGCTGCACCAGGTTCGTTTCGAACGCGAGTGGAGCGCGCTGCGCGCATACGCGTCGCAGCGCGGCGTTCGGCTGCTCGGCGACGTGGCGATCTATGTCTCGCCGGGCGGCGCCGACGAGCGGTTCTGGCCCGAGCTGTTCCGCCGCGGATACGTCGCCGGGGCGCCGCCGGACGCCTATTCGGATGTCGGGCAGCTGTGGGGAAACCCCCTGTATGACTGGCCGGCACTGCAGCGGCGCCGGTACCGCTGGTGGGTCGAGCGGATCCGGCGGACGCTGTCGCTGTTCGACATGGCGCGGATCGACCACTTCCGCGGGCTCGTGTCCTACTGGGCGGTGCCGGAGGGCGCGCGCACCGCCGTCGACGGCACCTGGCAGCGGGGGCCGGGGCTCGGGTTGTTCCGAGCGATCGAACGTTCGCTGGGGCGGGCCGACGCGGTCGGGGCGGCCTGGTCGGGGCCGCTGTCGCTGCCGCTTGTCGCCGAGGACCTGGGTGTGATCACCGAGCCGGTCGAGCGGCTGCGACGGTCGCTGGGGCTGCCGGGGATGCTCGTGATCCAGTTCGGCCTGGACCCTGAGGACCCGACCAGCCCGCACCGCCTGGAGAACCACACGCCGGATCGGGTCGTCTACACCGCGACCCACGACCAGGACACCACGCGCGGCTGGCTTGAGTCGCTCCCCGCGCCTCAGCGGGCGTTCGTCGACACAGAGCTTGCCCGCCACGGGTTCGCCGACCCCGCCGAGCCGTGGTGGGGGTTGATCCGACTGGCGTTCTCGTCTCCGGCGCGGGTCGCGATCGTCCAGGCTCAGGACATCCTCGGACTCGGCTCGGACGCGCGGATGAACCTGCCGGGCTCGGCCACCGGCAGCTGGCGCTGGCGGATGGCCCCGCGGTCGCTGACGCCCGCGTTGGCGGCGCGGCTGCGCGAGGCGACCGCCGAGGCAGGGCGGCTGACGGACGCGTCGTCGGGCAGCTGACGGACGGGTCGCCGGGGCGCCGGACGGACGCGTCTTGGGGTATTGCTATCGGCTGTCGCAAGCGATCGCCCATCGTTTCGGGGCGGCGCCGCTGGCCCGACGGCACGCCGGGGTATTGCCGTCGGCTGTCGCAAGCGATCGGCCAGACCCGTCCGTACGTGGTGGCGGGGACGGCGCCGCGTCCGCCGGGGAGCCCGCTCCCGCCGGCGCCCGCTACCGCCGGCTCCGTCCAACTCCAGGCCCCCTGCGGACCGGCTCGGCTCGGCTCGGCTCGCGGGGTCTAGGTCGCGTCGGACAGGTCGACGACGCGGCCGATCATGACGGTCAGCGCGCCGCCGTCGGCGATGTCGTGCACCTCGCAGCGGAGCGTCACGGCGGCGTCGTCGAGCACCGGGACTCCGTCGACCGTGTGGTGGGCCAGTTGACGCCACCGATCCGGGTCGGGACGGCCTGAGAAGCGCGACGCGACGTCGGTCATCGACGTCAGCAGTACGTTGAGCGCGAACCGACGGTTGTGGAGCACGGCGGCGAGTGTCGCTGACTCCGCGTCGATGCATGCGAGCACCAGCGCAGGAGCCAGCGACACAGCGCCGGCCGAATCGGCGGCCGCACCCAACGGCGCACCATGCCCATCATGGGTCGTGACCACGGTGAAACCCCGCGTGAGCAGCTCGGTCGCCGCCCGCAGGCGGTCGGCGCTCGGACGGTCAGCAGCCGGCTGCGCCGGGGCGCGGGGCGGCTGAGCGGCGGGGCGAAGCGAGGTCAGCGAGACCATGGCTCAGTTTTACCATCAATTTGGTGCAGATTCAATGCTCGAGCGCCGCTTGGCGCCGCCGCGCTGCGCGTTGCTGGGCCGTCGCCCGCGTGCGCTGCTTGAGGTCGCGGTAGACGTAGGTCAGATCCCCGCGCAGCCGGCGCCATCGGGTGGTCCGGTACGAGATCAGCGACGCGGGCGAGACCTGTGTCGGCAGCCCGTCGGCGGCGAGGACGGCCAGCGCCCGCTCGGCGATCGCGATCTGTCCGAACGCGGTCGGGTGGACGTGGTCGACCATCACGTGGTTGCGAGCGCCGAACTGGTCGAGCTCGACGACGAGCGCGCCGTGTGCGGCCGCGTTGCGGGTGATGATCGCGTTGAGCGACGGAACCTTGGCGTCGGCCGGCGGCCGGCCGAGCCGCAGCGGCGCGGTCAGCGCCAGCACACGGTCACAGCGGCGAGTGAGGAAGGCGAGCGCGTGCGCGTGATCTGAGGCGAACGCCGCCGCGTTCCAATCGACCGCGCGGACGTCGTTGACGCCGACGTACAGGCAGCCGACGTCGTAGCGCCCGTCGCCCCCGGTCCGGGTGGTGAACGCCGGCAGCGCCTCGGTCACGACGTCGTGTGCGCGCGCCCCATCGACCGCGTAGCCGCTGTAGGGCAGCGCGAGGCAGCGCGCCGTCCACAACGCCCAGGACTGCAGCGCGACACCCCATTGCAGCTCGCCGCCGCCGTTGGTGATCGAGTCGCCGAACGCGAGCACGCCGAGCCGCTCGTTCATCGCGGCGATCGTACAGGTGGCCGTGATCTGGACCGTCGGCACTGACAGCGACTGCCGGTCTTGCTTTCATTGCGAAGCTTGACCGACCTGTCATCCACCCAGATCGACGGCCGGCGCGATATCCGCGCGGCGGCCGACGAGCTCGCCGACCGGCTGCCCGTGCCGCTGCGCCCGCTGGCGACGCTCGCCTACAACTACCGCTGGTCGTGGCTGCCCGGCGCCCCGGAGCTGTTCGCCGCGATCGATCCCGAGCGCTACGAGCTGTCGGGTCGCAACCCCGTCCGTCTGCTGCAGGAGAGCCCGGCGCAGATGTTGCGGGTCGCGGCAGATGACCGATCGCTCGTGGCCCGCGTCGACGAGCTCGTGTCGCGGTTGCGGTCAGACCTGAAGCGGCCGTACTCCGAGGTCGCGGTCAGCGCCGATCGGCCGGTCGCGTTCATCTGCGCCGAATACGGCGTGCACGTGTCGCTGCCGGTGTATTCGGGCGGGCTCGGCGCGCTCGCCGGGGATCTGCTCAAGGAGGCGTCCGATCGCGCGCTGCCGATGGTTGCGGTCGGGCTGATGTACCGCGAGGGCTACTTCCGCCAGCGGGTCGACGCATCGGGCTGGCAGCATGAATACTGGGTCGAGACCGACCCCGAACGGCTGCCCGCCGCCCAGGTCACGGGCGAGGACGGGGCACCGCTGACGGTCTCGGTCTCGATCGGCGCAAGCGACGTCACCGCCCGCATCTGGCGCGTCGATGTCGGCCGCGTGCCCTTGTACCTGCTCGACACCGACGCTCCCGAGAACGATCCGCTCGATCGTTGGATCACCGGCCGGCTGTACGTCGGTGACCCCCAGACGCGGCTGTCGCAGTACACGCTGCTGGGCGTCGGCGGGATCCGCGCGCTGCGCGCGATGGGCTACGAGCCCGGCGTGATCCATCTCAACGAGGGGCACGCCGCGCTGGCGCCGCTGGAGCTTGCGCGGCGCGCCGGCGACGAATCGCTGGACGACGCGCTGCGGCGCGCCCGCGCCCGGACGGTATTCACGACGCACACGCCGGTGCCGGCCGGCAACGACACCTACCAGGCGCGTGAGATCGAGGAGACCGTCGGCCGCCTGGCCGTGCAGTGGGGCGCGCCGATCGAGGAGCTGATCGCGCTCGGACATGACCACGGGGCCGAGCCGGGAGCGCCGTTCGGGGTCACGCAAGCGGCGTTGCGCGCCAGCCGCTCAGCCAACGGCGTCAGCCGCCGCCACGGCGAGGTGGCGCGTGAGATGTGGCAGCCGCTGTGGCCTGACCGTGAACGCCACGACGTCCCGATCGGTCACGTCACCAACGGCGTCCACGTCCCGACCTGGATCGGAACGCCGATGCGCGAGCTGCTGGATCGCCATCTCCCCCAGGACTGGTGCCAGCACCAATCCGATCCCGAGATCTGGGCCCAGGTGCAGCGGGTCCCGCCGGCCGAGCTGTGGGAGACCCGGTGCCGCCAGCGCTTCGAGCTGGTCGAGTTCATCCGGGCGCGGAGCGTTGTCGACCGCCTTGCCCGCGACGATCTGCGCGAGTACGTGAGCCTGGCGGCCGGCGCCTTCGACCCCGATGTCCTGACGATGGGATTCGCCCGGCGGGTTGCCACCTACAAGCGCCTGGACCTGCTGATCCGCGATCCGGAGTGGACGCTGGCGCTGCTGGCGGGCGACCGGCCGGTGCAGGTGGTGCTCGCCGGCAAGGCCCACCCGCGTGACGAGGAGGCCAAGCGCTCGCTGCAGCGGCTGTTCGGGCTCAAGGCGGCGAAGGTGATCGGCGAGCGGGTCGTGTTCCTCGACGACTACGACCTGTACTCGGCCTCGCGACTGGTCCGCGGCTGCGACGTCTGGCTCAACGTGCCGCGCCCGCCACTGGAGGCCAGCGGCACCAGCGGCATGAAATCCGTGTTCAACGGCGGCCTGCAGCTGAGCGTGCTCGACGGCTGGTGGGCCGAGGCCTACGAGCCCGGCAACGGCTGGGCGATCGCCGGCGAGGTCGACCCAGACCATCACGCCCAGGACGAGCGCCACGCGGCGTCGCTGCACCGACTGCTGGAGGACGAGGTCGTGCCGGCGTTCTACGAGCGCGACGAGCAGGGCCTGCCGCAGCGATGGCTGGAGATGGTCTGCAACTCGCTGCGGACGCTCGGGCCGCGGTTCTCGGCGACGCGGATGGTGGCCGAGTACATCACCGGCCCGTACTCGGGCTAAACGCCCAGGGCTCAGCGTACGTCTGACAGCGGCCGCGGCGGCGGGCCGATGTACTTGGCGGTCGGGCGGATCAGGCGGCCCTCGCGCTTCTGCTCCATGATGTGCGCCGACCAGCCGGCGGTGCGCGCGCAGGTGAACATCGGCGTGAACAGCTGCGGCGGCACCTCGGCGAAGTCCAGCACGACCGCCGACCAGAACTCGACGTTGGTCGCCAGCACACGGTCGGGCCGGCGGGCCTGCAGCTCGGCCAGCGCCGCCTGCTCGAGCGCCTCGGCGACCTCGACGCGTGGCGCGTTGATCTCCTTGGCGGTGCGGCGCAGCACCCGTGCGCGCGGGTCCTCGGCCCGGTAGATGCGGTGGCCGAAGCCCATCAGCCGCTGCCCGGAGTCCAGCAGGTCCTTGACGTAGCGCTCGGCGTCGCCGGCGTCGGCGACGTCATCGAGCATCTGCAGCACACGGCTCGGGGCACCGCCGTGCAGCGGGCCACTGAGCGCCCCGACCGCGGCGCTGAGCGCCGCCGCGACGTCGGCGCCGGTCGACGCCACCACCCGCGCCGTGAACGTCGAGGCGTTCATCCCGTGCTCGGCGGCGCTGCACCAGTAGGCGTCGATCGCCTTGACATGGCGCGGGTCGGCCTCGCCGCGCCAGCGGATCAGGAAGCGCTCGGGGATCGACGAGGCGCGGTCGATCTCACGCTGGGAGACCGGCGGCTGGCCGATCCCGCGTGCCGACTGGGCGACGAACGACAGCGCCATCACCGACGCGCGGGCGAGGTTGTCACGCGCCTCCGCATCGTCGATGTCGATCAGCTGCCGGAAGCCCCACTGCGGCGCCAGCATCGCCAGCGCGGACTGGACGTCGACGCGCGGATCGCCGGAGCGGACGCCGAGCGAGAACGGCTCGGCGGGCGGCAGGCCGGGCTCCAGCGTGCCGTCGACCAGCAGGCCCCAGACCTGCTCGAACGGGACCGCGCCGACGAGCTCCTCGATGTCGACGCCGCGGTATCGCAGGGCCCCGCCGGCGCGGTCGGGCTCGGCGATCTCCGTGGCGAAGGCGACGACGCCCTCAAGGCCTGACTGCACGTCTGTGGCGCCCATCGTGGCGTTGGCTCCCGGTAGCCGGCGTCGAGATCGATCGACAACGCCGTCAAGGCTATCGTTTGGCGCTCGTGACCGAGCTGCTTCGACGTTCGGCGGTGCAGCTGGCCGCTTTGGTGCGCGCCGGCGAGCTCTCGGCACGGGAGCTGGTCGACGCGTCATTGGACGCGATCGCGCGACTCGACCCCCAGGTCAACGCGTTCACGTTCGTCGACCCGGATGGCGCCCGCGCCGCGGCGGCCGCGGTCGGGCCCGCTGATCCGCGGCCGTTCGCCGGCGTCCCGATCGCGATCAAGGACAACCGCGCGGTCGCGGGGATGCCGATCACGATGGGCTCGGACCTGTGGGTCAACGTCGTCCCGGCGGTCGACGCATTCTGCGTAGCGCGGCTGCGGGCCGCCGGGTTCGTGATCGTCGGCAAGACGAACATGCCCGAGAACGGGATCCTGCCGACGACCGAGCCGCGGCGGTTCGGGCCGACCGCGAACCCATGGGCGCTCGATCGCACGCCCGGCGGCTCCAGCGGTGGCTCGGCCGCGGCGGTGGCGGCGGGGATGGTCCCGATCGCGCATGGCAACGACGGCGGCGGTTCGATCCGGATCCCGGCGGCGTGCTGTGGGCTGGTCGGGCTCAAGCCGGCCCGCGGCCGGGTGTCGGTCGGCCCCGACTCCGGGCAGAGCTTCCTGGCGTCCGACGGGGTGCTGACGCGCGGTGTCTCTGACGCAGCCGCCGTTCTGGACGTCCTGGCCGGGTATCAGCCCGGCGATGCGACCTGGGCGCCGCCGGTGGCAGCGGGCGCGTTCGCGTCGGCGGCGGCCGCCGGCGGCGCGCTGTTCGGCGCGCCGCTGCGGATCGGCCTGGCGCTCAACCCGCCGCTGGACGGGGCCGATGTCGATCCGGTCTGCATCGCGGCGGCGCGCGACGCCGCGACGCTGCTGTCCTCGCTGGGCCACGTCGTCGAGGAGGTGGTGCCGCCCTGGTCTGATCTCGGGCTGCTGCCCGACTTCACCAGTGCGTTCGGGCCGTTGATCTCGTTGACGACGGCGGCGGGTGGGCGGTTGGCGGGCCGTGAGGTGGTGCAGTCAGACGTCGAACCGCTGACGTGGGCGATGTACGAGCGGTCGCGGCAGTTGAACGTGCTCGCGCACCTGACCGCGCAGGTGCGGTTGGAGGCGGTGGGACGGTCGCTCGTATCGTGGATGCTCTCGGCACCGCTCGACGTGCTGGTGACCCCGGCGCTGGGAGCGCGGCCGCTGCGGACTGGCGAGGTCCACGGCCGGGGCCCCGATCCGTGGGGCAACTACAAGCGCTCGGGCGCGTTCACGCCGTACACCGCGATGATCAACGTCACCGGCCAGCCGGCCGTCTCGCTGCCGCTCTACCAGGGTGAGGACGGGCTGCCGCTGGCCGTGCAGCTGATCGGGCGGCCCGCGCGTGAGGATCTGCTGCTGGCGGTGTCGGCGCAGCTGGAGGCGGCGGTGCCGTGGGCCGGGCGGGTGCCGGCGCTGGACTGAGTCGTCGCCCGTGGCTCAGACGCCGAGCACCGCGAACATCGGCCGCGGGTTGACGCCGAGCCGCTTGCAGTCGGTGGTCCCGTGCGCCGCCAGCAGCGGCACGTCGAGCAGCTCGGCCTCGTCCCAGGTGGCGAACGCGTCGGGTCCGCTGATCCGCTCGACGGCCTTCAGCACGCGGCGGGTCAGGCGCGGCGAGACCGCGACGATCCGCCGCCGCCGCCGGTGCGTCGCGGCGAGCACGAGCTCGACGATCTGGCGGTGGGTGAGGATGTCGGGACCCGCCAGCTCATAGCGAGCGCCGACGGCCTCGCGCTCGGCGCCGCCGCCGGGCAGGGTCGCGATCACGCACTCGGCGACATCCTCTGACCAGATCGGTGCAAACCGCGCGGCGCCGTCGCCGGGGATCGGCATCACCGGCAGCAGCGACATCCGCTCCAGTAACGTCACGTATGGGTCGTTGGGGGCGTAGATGATCGACGGTGCGAACACCGTGCTCGCCAGCCTGGACTGGACGACGGCCCGTTCGGCGACGGCCTTGGCGCGCATGAAGCGGACCGGACTCCGGGTGTCCGCGTTGAGCGTCGAGAAGAACAGGAAGCGGCTGACGCCGGCCTGCTCGGCGGTCTCCAGCAGGCGCACGGTGGCAAAGCCGGCCAGCTCTTCGATCGAGCCGGCGCGCTGGTCACGGATCACGCTGGCGAGGTGGATCACGGTGTCGACGTCGCGCAGGGCGTGGCGGAACGAGTCGGGGTCGCCGAGGTCGCCGAGCGCGATCTGCACGCGGACCCGCTCTGGGCCGAGCCGCCGCGGGTCGCGGACCAGGCACCGGACGGACCGGCCGTCGGCGAGCAGCCGCCGCAGCAGCGACCGCCCGACGGTTCCGGTGGCGCCGGTCAGCAGCAGCATCGGCCGCAGCGTACCCGTCCGAGCGTGGTCCGTAGAATGGTCGCCTCGCCGGTCGCGGGCCGGCCTTTTTGAGCGAACTCAAGACGCGAAGGAATCAAACAAACATGGCGTACGTGATTGCAGAGCCGTGCATCGGCACCAAGGACAACTCGTGTGTCGAGGTCTGTCCGGTCGACTGCATCCATCCCACGCCCGATGAGCCCGACTACGCGAAGGTCGAGATGCTCTACATCGACCCTGAGGAGTGCATCGACTGCGACGCCTGCGTCGAGGCCTGCCCGGTCGACGCCTGCTTCGCCGAGGACCAGCTGCCCGACGAGTGGCAGAAGTACGCGAAGCTGAACTCGGACTACTACAAGCCCTGACCATGGCCGCTGGGCGCTGAGCGCTGCCCTTCGGCGCTGAGCGTTGCCCGCGGACGACGTCACCGAGGCCTGGCGTCAGCGCTCGGCTCAGTGGCTGGCGTGGGCGCGGACGCCCGGCCAGGACGCCTGGTTCACCGAGCTGAACCTGCCGTGGTTTGCCGAGCTGCTGCCCGCTGCCGGGCGGCGGACGCTCGACGTCGGCTGCGGTGAGGGGCGGCTGGGGCGGTTTCTACTGTCTCGTGGACACGCGGTCTGCGGCATCGACAGCTCGCCGCTACTGGTCGATGCCGCGCGCGCGTCCGGCGGCTACGAGGAGCTCGTCTGCGGCAATGCCAGTGCCTCGCTCCCCTGGGCGGACCGCGCGTTTGACCTGGCGGTCGCGCACATGGTGCTGCAGGACATGCCCGATCCGGCGGCGTGCATCGCCGAGGTGGCGCGCGTGGTCAGGCCCGACGGCAGCTTCTGCCTGGCGATCCCCAACCCGGTGAACGCGCCGGCCGCGTCGCGGTCGCGCTATTTCGACGAGACGCCAGGTGGCGAGACGGTCGTACGCAACGGGCTGACGATGGACTTCGTCTGGATCGATCGCCCGCTGTCGTTCTACACCGAGACGCTCACGCGCTCGGGCTTCGTGATCGATCGGATGCGTGAGCCGCGGCCATCGTCCGACGCGGTCAGGCGCCATCCGGCGCTGGCGTCGGCCCGTGACACGCCATTCTTCGTGCATCTGCGCTGCCGCCGCTCCGCGTGAGCCGTCATCGCGCATTCCCGCGAACTATGGCGATTCACTGCGGATATCCCCCAGTCGATCGCCGTCGTTGCTCGGCGTGAGCCGGGGTGACTCGTGCGACGCGCCGTGAGCGACTCCCGCGAGACACGGTGCGGCGGCGAACATCTCGAGGCCGCGCCGGATCCGGCCGCCCAAGCGCCGTGCGGGCCGCCGGACGGCGGGTCACTGTGGAGGATCGACACCCGTGGTGGTGTGAATCGCCCAACGTTGGTGGGGCACGCTGCTTGTGCCGACTCGTCGCGCGGACATAACACCCAAGCTGCCGCGATCCGTGCGAGGTTCGGGTGTTTTGGGCGGTTGGGGCGCCCAAAACGCCCATGGTGCCTCGCATCGAGCCAAGTGTGGGTGATATATCAGGCGAGTCTGAGGTGGTCAGACTGATCAGCGGCTCGAGCGTCGTTCCGTCGGCTCGAGCGTCGTTCCGTCGGCTCGAGCGCGGTTCCGTCGGCTCGAGCGTCGTTCCGTCGGCTCGAGCGTCGTTCCGTCGGCTCGAGTGTCGTTCCGTCCGCTCCCGGCACGGCGCTCAGCGCGACAGCAGGCCGCCCTCGATCGCGAGCGCCTCGCCGGTGATGAACGAGGCGGCGTCGGACAGCAACCAGACGATCGGCGCGGCCACCTCGCCGGGACGGCCCATCCGCCCAAGCGGAACGAAGCCGGTCAGGGCCTCGCGGAAGCCGGGGAAGCGCTCGAACGTCTCGTCCATCATCGGTGTGTCGATCGCGCCCGGGCAGACGGCGTTGACGCGGATCCGGTGGGGCGCGTATTCGATTGCGGCCGTGCGCGTGATGCCGAGCACGGCATGCTTGGAGGCGCTGTACGCGGACGCGTTGGCGGAGCCGCGCAGGCCGAGCGTCGATGAGACGTTGACGATCGCGCCACCGTGCCCCAGCGACGTCATCGCCGCGAGCTCGTGGCGCAGCACCAGAAACGTGCCGCGGAGGTTGACGTCGATGATCCGGTCCCAGCGATCCTGCGGATACTCGGCGGTGAGGCCGTCGCCACCGCCGACGCCGGCGCAGTTGACGGCGCAGTCCAGCCGCCCGTGCGCGTCGGTCAGATGCTTGACGAGCGCTTTGACGTCGTCCTCGGCCGAGACGTCGGCACGGACGAACGAAACCGCGTGACCGGCCCGCTCGAGCGTGGCCGCAGCGGCAGCACCGCGCGCGGCGTCGAGGTCGGCTGCGACGACGCGGACGCCCATCTCGGCGAGCAGCGTCGCCGTCGCCAGTCCGATCCCCGAGGCCGCCCCGGTGACCAGCGCCACGCGGTCACGGAGCCCGTAGTCGATCGTGGCGGTGCGAGGCGCGGCGGCGAGTCGAGCCCGCACCGCGTTCAGGCCATCGGCAGCGACATGCCCGCGGGCTTGGGCGCCGCGGCCGGAGGCGGGGTGGGCGGTGATGACATCACGGGCAACTCGATCGGCGACAGCGCGATCAATCCCCGGGCACCGTGACGCAGCGCCTGTGCGGCCGGATCGTCGGGGTCGGCGAACACGATCGGGGTGCCGGAGTCGGCGTACTCACGCAGCGCCATCGTCAACGGCACCTTGGCCAGCAGCGGCACGTCGAGATCGAGCGCCAACAGCTGGCCGCCGCCCTCGCCGAAGATCGGGAAGCGCTCACCCGAGGGGGTGACGAAGCCCGACATGTTCTCGATCACGCCGCAGATCTCGAGCTTCAGCTTCGCGGCCATCTCGGCCGACCGAGCCGCGACCTTCTGGGCGACCGGCTGTGGCGTGGTCACGATCAGGAACTTCGCCTGCGGCAGCAGCTGGGCGAGCGTCATCGAGACGTCGCCGGTCCCGGGCGGCAGGTCGATCAGCAGGTAGTCCAGAACGCCCCAGTCGACGTCCTCGAGGAACTGCGTCAGCGCCTTGTGGAGCATCGGGCCGCGCCAGACGACGGCCGCGTCCTGCTCGACGAAGAAACCGATCGACATCACCTTGATGCCGTCGTGGACCTCGATCGGGATCAGCTTGCGCTCGGCCGAGACCTGCGGGCGCGCAGCGCCCGCGCCGAGCATCCGCGGCTGGGAGTAGCCCCACACGTCGGCGTCGAGCACGCCGACGCTCTTGCCGTCGGCGGCCAGTGCCGCGGCGAGGTTCGCGGTGACGCTGGACTTGCCGACGCCGCCCTTGCCGGACCCGACGCAGATCACGTTGGAGACCTGCGCGAGCGCTCCTTCGGGCAACGTGGCGCGGCCGAGCTTGCGCTGCAGCCCCTGCTTCTCGTTGTCCGACAGGACGTCGAAGCTGAGGTTGACGCCGATCACGCCGTCGAGCTCGGAGATTGCCTTGTGCACGGCGGTCTCGAAGTGGTTGCGGATCGGGCAGCCGGCGGTCGTCAGCGAGACGATCACGTCGACGACGCCGTTGGGGTGGATGTCGAGCGACCGCACCATCCCCAGTTCGACGATGTCACGGCGAAGCTCGGGGTCGATCACGGCGCGCAGCGCCTCGGTCACCTGCTCTTTGGTCGGCATCTTTTCCATTCAAGCAGGTCGGATTTGAGCGTCGGCAGGGTGTGCTGGGCAACCAACCTCGCCGCGCTGAGCCGCTCAGCCCTGGCTGTCGGTGCCGTGGCGCTCGAGCCAGCGCTGGAGGCCGGCATGGTTCTGGCGCAGCGGCACGGTCAACGCGTAGTCGGCGACCCGTTCACGAGCGCCGCCGCCGACGAGCATTTCGGTCATCACCTTGATGTACTCGTCGGTTTCGATGCCGGATCGGATCAGCTCGGCTTCACGTCGCAGGTCCTCGGCGATTGCCGCCAAATGTGGCTCGGGGTCATCGACGACGCCGTAGTGGGTGATGCCCAGCCGCGTCGGCCGCCAGTCGGCGACCAGCGCGACCGAGGCGAGCCACTGGTCGATGTCGATGTCGGGTGGCGGGGTGGGAGCGAACACGGGCTCACCGGGATCCAGGCGGACGCCGGCGACGTCGCCCACGAACGCCCAGCCGGACTCGTCGAGCATGCAGACATGGTGCGACGCGTGGCCGGGCGTGTCGGCGATCCGCAACCCGTCGATCGTCTCGCCGCCGTCGAGCGGGTGCAGGCGCTGCTCCGGGATCGGGACGAGACCGCCGAAGCGGGCGTCGAACTCGTCGCCGAACACGCGGCGTGCGCTCGCCTCCAGGCGCTCGGGCGACGCCATGTGCCGCGCGCCGCGCCGGTGCACGTAGACCTCGAGCTCAGGCCACTCCTGCGCGAGCGCGCCGGCCGCGCCCGCGTGGTCGAAGTGGATGTGGGTGAGGATCAGACGCTTGGGCCGCCAGCCGTCGAGCGCGCGCAGCAGGTGCGGCAGTGTCGTGGTCGGCCCGCAGTCGATCAGGTTGTCCCGGATCCGCCACGCGGCGATACAGCCGCGCCGGTCCATCCATTGGACATCGACCGCCGCGACCTGATCGGCGCCGGTGCTCACGCCGCGACCTGATCGGCGCCGGTGCTCACGCTGGACGACCCGAGGCGGCGACTTCGGGCGCGAGCCGCTCGCCGATCAGCGCGACCGCGTCGAGGTCGTCGTGGAGCAGGTGCTGGCAGAAGACACGGTCGACGCCCGCGTCGGCCAGTGCCCGCAGCTGCTCAACCGCGCGCTCGACGGTGCCGACGACCCAGCCGGACGGAGGCTCTCGCAGCAGCGAGCCGGCCTCGCCGCCGATGCGCTGCTCCAACCGGGCCGCGCGGTCTCCGAGCTCGCCTTCGTCAGCCCCGACGAGCACGCAGGTCATCACCGAGAACGGCAGCATCGGCCGGCCGGCGGCCTCACAGGCACGAGCCAGCCGTTGGCGACGCGTGGCGACGTCCTCGAGCGTCGGGTACACGGTGTTGTACTCGTCGCCGTAGCGGGCGGCGAGCTCGCAGCTGCGCCGGCCGCCCGAGCCGCCGATCAGCAGCGGCGGATGCGGCTGCTGCACGGGCTTGGGCTCGGCGTCGAGCTCGTCCAGCGTGTAATGCTCGCCGTCGAACGAGAACGGCGCCTCGGCCGTGCCCGTCCAGTTGCCGAGCACGATCTGGAGCTGTTCCTCGAGCACGTCCATCCGCGTACGCAGATCGGCGAACGGGAACCCGTACGCCTCGTGCTCACGGTCGTGCCAGCCGGCTCCGAGCCCAAGCTCGACGCGGCCGTCGGAGATCCGGTCGGCGGTGGTGACGAGCTTGGCCAACTCGGACGGGTGACGGAAGGTGGCGGGCGAGACGAGGGTTCCGAGTCGCAGCGTCGAGGTCACCGCCGCCAGCGCGCACAGCGTGCCCCACGCGTCGAGCGACCCGCGTTCCGCGACCCCGCCGAGGTTCAGATAGTGGTCGGAGCGAAACAGCTTCGGGATCCCGTGGGCCTCGCAGGTGCGCGCCAGCGCGACCCATTCGGTCCATGTGACGCCTTCCTGGCCCTCGACCATCAAGCAGAGCTCCATCGAGCCCCGAACTGTAGCCTGGGCTTAAGCACCGACGGGACGCCACATTACGTGGCGCCCCGACGGTTGAGGGAGGAGAGGTACTGCGCTCACCGGCGAGATATGAGGCCGGTGAACATCTCCCACGGTAGCGCCCTCTCCGGCGCCCGGTGGGTGAAACTCGTCACTGAGTCGTTACGCGACCGATCCGATCCGCTGCTGCGCGTCGGACACGATCCGCTCGACCCGAGAGCCGATCGCATTGGACTGGCGCGAGATGTCCTCACGAGCGGACCGCAGGTCGTCCTGCACCCGCGAGCGCTGCTGGCGGAGGTCCTGCTCGAAGCGCTTGCGAGTGCTGCGAACCTGGCGCTCGAAGCGGTTGCGGGCCCGGGCGCCGCGCTTCTCGTACCGGTCCAACCGGCGCTGGACCGCCGACGGGTCGGTGACGGTCTCACGGATCCCCTTGACGGTCGAGACGACGTTGTCGCGGACGATTAAGCCGGCGCCGACCTGCACGAGCAGGAGCTTCTCGGCCAGTTGCTGCAGCTGGTTGACGCGAACCTTGGCCTCGGCCTCGACGGCCGCTACGGTCGCTTCGGCGGCGTGGTCGGCGTCGGTGGCGGTCCGGCGCGCGGTCGCGCGGGTCGCCTTGGCGTTGTTCTTGGCGGTGGTGGCGGTGGCGCGGGCGGACGTGCGCGTCTCCTGCACGGCCTTCACGGCGGCGTTGCGCTTGCGCGTCGCTGCTGCCTTCTGGCCCCGGATCGATGCGGCCGAGCGCGGGCTCGGAGCGCTCGCGCGAGCGCCGCGTGACCGGGGCGTGGTCGTCGTGGGGGCGGGCGACGCCGGCCCGCTCGAGTTGCTGCTCGCCGCGGTCTCGGTCGCCTTCGGGGCGGTGCTCCCGCCGCTGGGTTTCGTGTCTGTAGCCATGGGCTCCTGATCTCTTTCGGTAGTACTTGACAGCTTAGCTCGTTTGTCGCCGGGCATCGAACACATGTTTGTAACCCGTGACCGGTCCCCGGTTACAGTTTTGAGAACACCAGTTCGGATCGCGGTTTCCGGGAACGTGCGTTCGTCTGCCGTTTTGCGCTGAACGAACCTTGTCGATCGGGTACCGACCTCCGGCACGAGATCGACACGGTCGGGCGCGCCACCGCGCCCGGGCGCGCGACGGCGCGCGACGGCGCGCGACCGAGGGGGCCTGGCGGCGGTCCGGCTGCGGCTCGGAACCCGGGCCGGCGGCGATCAGTCGCCGGCGGGTAGCGCGGGCGCTTCGCCGTCGAGCACCGGCAGCCCCATCCGCAGCAGCCACGCGACCGGATCGGTCAGCTCGTCGATCGTCGGCAGCGCCTCGGGCGCGGAGAACACGGCGACGAGCGCGTCGGTGCCGGCCCGGCGGACGATCTCGTCGCAGAAGACCTTGCCCTGCTCGTACTGGCGCATCTTCATCTCCAGACCGAGCAGCTTGGCCAGCAGTCGCGCGCGTCCGGACTGAGAGTGGCGGCGGCGATCGAGCGCCGCGCGCAGCTTCGGCAGCGACGGCAGCAGCTCGGGCGCGACCGCGTCCATCACGTGCTCGGCGTGGCCCTCGATCACGGCCATCGTCGCCTGCACGCGGTCGATCGTCGCGCGTTCCCCTTCGGAGGCGAAGATCCCGACGATGTCGCCCCGCCGGACCGCTCCGGCGATCCGCCGCAGCTCGGCGGCACTCGGCATCCGCAGCCGTCGCGGCCCGTCGATCCGGAGCTCCATCGAGTGCAGCAGCTCCGAGACGAGCCCGGCCATGTGGGGCTGCAGCCACGGTACGCCGGCGAACTGGACGGCGTGCGTGACCTCGTGCAGCGTCACCCAGGTGAGGAACTCGTCCTCCGGGGCGCCGAGCGCCTTGACCGCGGCGGCGAGGTTCGGCAGCACGAACAGCAGCCGCGGCGGGGCGTCGTCGGAGGTCTCGTCCAGCAGCACCAGCTCGTACTGGCCGAGCACCCGCTGGGCGAGGAAGCCGACGACGACGCCGATCTCGATCGTCGAGACGACGCTGACGCCAAGGGACCGCGGCCCCTTCAGGGTGCCGAGCTTCTCGCCGGCGCGGTCGAGCACCGGGTCGAGCATCCGACGCATCGAGCCGAGGTTGGCCGAGATCCACTCGCGCCGCCCGATCCCCTCCGGCGGTGGCAGCTGACGGACGGGCGTCAGCCGCGTGTACTGCACCACGCGGCGACCCGCGTCGGTCGCAAGCGGCGCCAGCTCGACGTTCAGCGCCGGCGCGTCGCCCTCGCCGGCGATGTAGGCGGCGATCTTCTCGGCGATCATCCAGTCGATCAGCGGCGTCGCGCCGCGCTTGGCGGCGACCAGCGTGCCATCGGTGGCCGCGGAGCCGGTCGGTGCCGCGGGTGCGACGGTCCGCGTCAGCGCGGTCGTGACGCTGCCGAAGCCCTTCACGAGCTCACGACCCCTTCCAGCTCGTGCAGCCCCCGCTCGGTCCGCGCCGCGACGAGATACGAGACGGGGTTCGCGTCAAGCGGCGCGCCGAGTGGTTCTTCGCAGTCGGGGAAGCTGACGACGCCGCCGGCCTCACGGACGATCAGCTGCCCGGCGGCGCCGTCGACGCCGCGGGCGCGGATCAGCGTCACCATTCCGTCCAGCCGCGCCGCCGCGACTTCGCACAGCGTGATCGCAATCGCGCCCAGCGCCCTGAGTCGGTGTGAGGTCTCGACGAGCCCGTCGATCGCCTCGGCGATCCAGCGCGGGTCCGACGCCTCGATCCCGACCAGCTCGAGCTTGCCGACGCGGTTGCGCCGCTCCCCGATCGTCGGATCGAGGCGCTGAGCGCCGGGCGGTCCGGATCGGCTGACGAGCCAGGCGCCCTGTCCCCGCCACGCCCAGAACTGCTCATTTGCTCCGAAGTCATGCACGAACCCGAAGGCGACGTCGGCCATCGTCGGCCCGTCGGCGACTGCGATCGAGAGCGCGTAGTGCGGGGTCGAGCGCTTGGCGTTCAGCGAGCCGTCGATCGGGTCGATGATCACCCGCACGTGATCGGATCCGAAGTCGACCTCACCGCGCTCCTCGGACACCGCGCGGAACCGGTAACCCTGCTCGGCGAGCTCGGCCAGCTCCGCAAACACGACGTCTTCGGCGGCGGCGTCGAGCAGCAGCGTGCGGTCGCCGCCGCTGCCGCGGGTGCCCGTCTCCCGGACCCGTTCGGCGGTCGTCGGCGACTCGGCCAGCACGCGCTCCAGCCCCTCCACGGCTCGCCGGCAGACGGCCAGCCAGTCGACCCCCAGGGCTGTGTGTGTGGCGGTCATCGGCTACCTATGCTGTCAGACGGTGAGCGAGGAGTCCCCACGCCGCGCTTTCGCCCCGCACCTCGGGCTGCCCGATGACCAGATGGCCGCCGGGCACTGGCACCTGCTCGACCTCCCGGCGAGCCTCGACGAGCTGACCGGATCGCAGCGCGCCGCGGCCACCCACTCAGAGCCGCTGTTGCTCGTGCGCGGCGTGGCCGGCGCGGGTAAGACCCGGACACTCGAGGCTCGGTTCCGGTGGCTGGTCGACGACGGGGTCGCGCCCGAACGGATCGCGATCGTGGTCCCGACCGCGAACCGCGCGCGGTTGCTTGCGGCTCGGTTGGAGACGAGCCTGACGGCGGGCTTCGAGACGATCAACGTGCTGACTCCGGCCGGACTGGCGGCGCTCGAGCTGCGGCGAACCGCCGTCGCGCCCGTCTGGCAGGTGGAGCCGCTCAGCGCCGGCGACCGGTTGGCGATGCTGGCCGAGCGCGTCGATGAGCTGTCGGTTCGCCATCATGACTTCGGCGGGCGTCCGACGCTGCTGCTGGGGGGCTTCGTGCGGCGGATCGACCGGCTCAAGGGCGAGCTCGTCGATGCCGAGCAGTACCTCGCCTGGGCGCAGCGCCGCGAGCGCGAGGGTGATCCCGAGGCGGCGCTCGAGCTGGAGTTCGCCCAGATCTATGCCAGCCACGAGCGGATGCTGGCGCAGGTCGGGGCGCGGGACGAGGGCGACCTCGTGATCGATGCCCTGTCGCTGACCCGGGCACGCGGCGGCGCCGCCGTCGGCCACACGAGCTTCGACCAACTGCTGATCGACGACGCCCAAGAGCTCAACCTGGCCGCGGCCTCGCTGGTGCGGGAGCTGTGCGTGCCGAGCGTCACCGTCGCCGGCGACGCGGACGCGGCGTTGCTGCGCTACCGCGGCGCCGGGGCGCAGCGGCTCGAGAGCTTCGCGACGCCGGACGCGCCGGTGATCGCGCTCGGTGCCAGCCTGCGGTGCCCGCAGCCGGTCTGGCGGGCTGCCCGCGCGCTGGCGAGCGGCGACCGGGACGGGTCGTCGGTGCCGGACCGGCCGGGCGTGGTCGAAGTCTGGCGCTGCGCCAACGAGCGCGCGCAGGCGCAGTCGGTCGCGGTCGACATCGAGCGACTGATCGGCCGTGAGACAACGGACCCCGGCCAGATCGCCGTGATCGTGTCGGAGATCAACTACGAAGGTCAGGCGCTCGCCGCGGCGCTCGAGGAACGTGCGATCCCCTACCGGCTGGTCGGCGAGGCGGCGTTCTTCCAGCGGGCCGAGATTCGCGACGTGCTGGCGTGGCTGCGGCTGCTGGCCGATCCGACCGACGCGGCCGCGGTCGTCCGTGCGCTGGCTCGGCCCCCGGTCGAGCTGCGCTCGGTCGACATCGCTCGCTGCACGCAGATCGCGCGCCGGCGCAAGCTCGACATGGTCTCGGCGATGGCCGCAGCGCTCGAGTCCCCCCAGGTGCCGCCCGAGGCCCGTGACCGGATCCACCTGTTTCTCAAGCTCTACCGCGGCAGCCTCTCGTCGTTGGACTCCAGCCGTCCCGACCTCTATGTCCACCGGTTGATCGAGCGGCTCGGGCTGCGCCGCCAACAGCTGTTTGCCGCCCAGCCAGACGTCGTCACCCGGCTGCGGGCGCTGGCGCGGTTCGGGGAGTTGGCGGGCGCGCACGTGACCCGACTGCCGCAGGCGACCGCGCGGGAGTTCGCGACCTCGATCGCGGCCGTCGCCGACTTCGGCCTGCGTGAGCAGGAGGAGCCCCAGCTCGGAACCGCGGACGGCGTGCAGGTGCTGACGCGCGCGGCGGCCGGCGGCCTCGAGGCCGAGCACGTCTACCTGCTCGGATTACACGCCGGGACCCGGGCGCCGGCGCCTGAGCCGATTCCGGAGGCGCTGCTGGCCGAGCCGCTGCCGGCCGCCGATGAGGCCCGTCGCGCGGCGATGCTCGGCGTCGAGCTGTACGTCGCGGCCAGCCGGGCCCGCCGCCGGCTCGTGCTCGCCTACCCGCGTGCCGACGATCGCGGCGCAGAGCTCGCGCCGATGCCGGCCCTGGAGCGGGCCCGGCAAGCGGTCCACGCCGCGTGGATCGACAAGCGGGAGGAGCTGTTCGGGCCGGCCGAAGCGCTCGCGTCCACCTACCGGCTGCTGCGCGACGAGCTGATGATCGGCACCGCGCGGGCCGGCGGGCGGCTTGCCGAGCTGCGGTTCGACACCGACCTGGACGTCTCGCACGCGGTCGTGCGCTATCTGGAGCTGCTGAAGCTGGCGGCGCTGATGGGACGGCCGGACGGGCAGAGCGTCGCCGAGTCGCTGCTCGACGTCAACTCGCGGATCCTGCAAGCGGTCACGGCCGAGCAGCGCGAGATCTTCCAGACCTCGTCGTTGGACGAGTACCTGCTGGACTCCGAGCGCGACGTCCGCGCCCGCGCCGCCGCGGTCGCCGCGCGTGACGAGCCGACGCTCGAGCCGTTTCTGCCGTTGCGCGGAGAGGGGGTGGTGCTGTCGGCGTCAGACATCGACACCTACCGGACCTGTCCGCTGAAGTACAAGTTCGCCCGCGTGTTCCGGATCCCGCAGGAGCCGACCCTCAACCAGCGGTTCGGGATCCTCGTCCACCAGGTGCTCGAGCGCTACCACGCCAACGACGGCGACGGACCCGGCCGCCCCTTGCCGGAGCTGCTGGAGCTGCTGGACGCCGGCTGGCGGCGGGGTGGGTTCGGCGGCTCAGAGCAGGAGCGCCAGCTGCGCGACAAGGCGACGGCGGCGCTGACGCGCTACCACGAGCGGGCGGCGTCGCAGCCCGCGACGCCGGTCTGGTTCGAGCGCCAGTTTCAGTTCAAGCTCGGGCGCCACACGCTGCGCGGCCGCGTGGACCGGGTCGACCGGCTGCCGGACGGCAAGTACGAGCTGATCGACTACAAGACCGGCCGGCCGAAGGACGCCGCGCAGCTGGCCGACGACGTGCAGCTGTCGCTGTATGCGGTCGGCGCCCGCGAGTCGTGGCGGCTGGACGCCTCACGGCAGGCCTACTACTACCTGCTCGACGACCAGAAGGTCGCCCTGCCCGACGACGCCGAACGGGGCGAGTGGGTCCGCGACGTGGCCACCGAGGTGGCCGAGGGGATCCGCTCGCAGGGCTTTGAGCCGACCCCCTCGTTCGCCGCCTGCGCGATCTGCGACTACCGGCTCGTCTGCCCGGCGGCCGAGCGCTGAGCCTCGACGCCGGCCGGCGCCTGCTCGGCCGCCGCCGAGCGCAGCGCCACCGCGACGCCGGCCGGCGCCTGCTCGGCCGCCGCCGAGCGCAGCGCCACCGCGACGACGGCGGCGCCCGCCAGGCCGGCGATCCCGGCAATCACGAGCGCGTCGTTCAGTCCGGACGCGAATGCCGCGTGGATCGCAAGATCGAGCGGCCGGCGCGCCGCCCGCGGCACCGCGTGAAGCAGCTGCCGGCTCTGCCCGCCGGCGACCGCCTTGGCCAGACGTCCTGAGTCCTGGACACCGGGGGTGCCCGATAGCGTGTGGCCGATCCGGCTCTGGAGGACCACGCCGAGTCCGGCGATCCCGAGCGCGTATCCCAGCTGGCGCATCGTGTTCAGCGCGCCCGATGCCATGCCGCCGAGCTGCGGCGGCACCGCGGCCAGCGCCGCGGACGCAAGCGTCGGTGCGACCAGGCCGACGCCGATGCCGGTCACCAGCAGCCCGATGAACACGCTCCTCCAGTCCGAGCCGGCACCGAGATGGGCCTGCAGCAGCGCGCCGATCCCGATCAGCGCCATGCCGCCGGCGATCGCCCACCGCCGCGCGCCCGGCGAGTGCAGGAAGCGCCCGACGCTCAGCGAGACGGTCAGGGACGCCAGGCTGAGCGGCAGGAATGTGGCGCCCGCGGCGATCGGGCTCATCCCGCGGACCGACTGCAGCCACAGCGATGTGTAGGTCAGGTACGCGAACGCGGCCAGCGAGAACACGAACGCGGCAACCAGCACGGCGCTGAAGGCGGCTCGGCGCAGCAGCGCGAGGTCCAGCAGCGGCTGTTCGGTGCGCGCCTCGATCGCCACGAACGCGGCGAGCGCGACGGCGCCGGCGATCAGCAGCCCGATCGTCTGCGCCGAGCCCCAACCGGCATCCGAGGCGCGCGTCAGCCCGTAGGTGACGGCTCCGGCCGAGGCGGTGAACGCGAGCATCCCGGGAAGGTCGATGTGGCCGGCGCGCCGCGGCTCGTCGCGGGACAGTGCGTACACCGCCAGCGCGATGGCGACCACCGAGATCGGCAGGTTGACGAAGAAGATCCAGCGCCACGAGAGGCCCTCGGTCAGCAGCCCGCCGAGGATCGGCCCGGCAGCCGCGGCGGCCCCGTTGATCGCGCCCCAGACGCCGAACGCGGTTCCGCGGTCGCGGCCCTGATAAGACGTGCTGAGCAGGGCGATCGTGGTCGAGAACATCGCCGCGGCGCCGATCCCCTGGACCCCCCGTGAGACGATCAAGACCGTCGTGCTCGGAGCCAGCCCGCACGACAACGACGACAGTGCGAACACGACCAGGCCGGCGATGTAGACCGGCCGGCGGCCGACCCTGTCCGAGAACGCTCCGATCCCCAGCAGCAGCGCCGCCAGCGCCAGCGCGTAGATATCGATGACCCACTGCAGGCTCGAGAACGACGAGTGCAGATCGGTGGCCATGTCGGGCAGCGCGACGTTCACGATCGTGACGTCGATCAGGAGCATGAAGGTGCCGAGCGACACCGTGATGAGTGGAAGCCATTTACGCATCGGGCGAGTGTGGGCGGGTTCGGTCAGCCTGTCCAACGATTCGCAGATGTGCGACGCTTTCTTCCATCGATGGCAGAAGCCGCGTCTGAAACACTCAAACTCGACCGTCTCGATCGGCAGCTGCTGCATGCTCTCCAGTACGACGGGCGCGCCTCGTTCCGCGTTCTGGCCGACCTCCTGGGGACCTCCGAGCAGACGATCGCCCGCCGCTACCGGCGGCTGCGCGAAGCGGGGATCGTGCGCGTCGTGGTGTTGTCGGCACCGGCCGGCGGGCAGTACTGGATCGTGCGGATGCAGGTCGTGCCGGGCGGCGCGAACAAGCTGGCGCAGGCGCTGGCGCGGCGGTCGGACGTCGGCTGGGTCTCGATCTTCTCGGGTGGCTCGGAAGTCACGTGCGTCTGCCGACCGCGAACGGTCGGGCAACGCGACGCGCTGCTGCTCGACCGGCTGCCCGAGACCGAGTTGGTCACGAGTCTGGTGTCACACGCGACCCTGGCCCAGTTCGCGGGTGGCCGCGCCGAGCGCGAGTGGCAGGGGTTCGAGGACCCGCTGACCGCCGACCAGTACGCGGCACTCGAGCGGGCACGGCAGCTGCCGTCGGTCGCGGCCGGTGCCGACGTCGAGCCGCCGGGACCGCAGGACGCCAAGCTGATGGCAGCGCTCGCCGCCGACGGGCGCGCCGGATACGCCGCGCTGGCTGACGCGATCGGTTCGTCCGCCGGGCGGGTCCGGCGGCGCGTCGAAGCGCTGCTGTCGACCGGGGCCGCCTACGTCGACGTCGACCTGGCGATCGAGGCGCTGGGGTTCACGACCTTCGCGTCGATCTGGATGACGGTCGCGCCGGCCCAGCTGGACGAGGTCGGCCGGCGAGTCGCCGATCTTTCCGAGACCGCCTACGTGGCGGCCGTCAGCGGGCCCGCGAACCTGATGGCATCGGTGATGACGCGTGACACCAACGCCCTCTACCGGTACGTGACCGAGAAACTGGGCCGCCTCGAAGGGGTCGAGCGCGCCGAGGTGGCGCCCGTCTTCCGGAGGGTCAAGCAGGCCGGATCGGTGGTCACCGGGACGCGGTTGCCGCTACCGGGGGAGTGAGCCCCTCAGCGAAGCTCAGACCGGCCCGGTGTGAGCCCCTCAGCGAAGCTCAGACCGGCCCGGGGCCGTCGGAGCCGCGCTGACGCAGGAAGTTCTGCAGCTCGGACTCGATCGTCTCGCCCGACGGGAGCGACGTCAGCTCGTCGCCGGAGTCCTCGCCGGCGGCCTGCTCGAGGCGCTCGACGAACGCCTGGACATCGGGATCGGATTGGACCGCGACGTTGACCTGTCGCTCATAGTCCGACGCCGCCGCCTCCAGGTCGGAGGCGTCGATCACGACCCCGACCAGCCCTTCGAGCTTGCGCACGAGCGCCAGCGACGCCTTCGGGTTCGGGGTCGCCGCGATGTAGTGCGGGACCGCGGCCCAGAGGCTCGCCGACGGCAGGCCGGCCTGCTGACAGGCGGCATGCAGGATCCCGACGATTCCGGTCGGGCCCTCGTATGACGACGGCGCCAGCCCCAGCCGCGACACGAGCGCCTTGTCCGAGCTCAGGCCCGTGACCGACACCGGCCGCGTGTGCGGGACGTCGGCCAGCAGCGCGCCGAGCGTCACGAACAGCTGCGTTCCGAGCACCTCGGCCAGTTCGACGACGATCTCGCAGAACGTCCGCCAGCGGAACGAGGGCTCGGATCCGGCCATCAGGATCAGGTCGCGGTCGGCCTTGGGAACGCGCGCCTCGAACAGCTCGACGGCCGGCCAGACGATCTCCCGCGTCTGACCATCGGACAGCTTGGTGCGCGGGCGCGTGGCCTGGAAGTCGTAGAACTCCTCGGGGTCGATCACCGCGAAGCGCTTGGCATGCAGCGACGCTCCGACGAACTCGATTGCGCTCGATGCCGCATCGGCGGCGTCGTTCCAGCCTTTGAACGCGCAGACCAACGCCGGGTTTCGCAGGCCGTCGGGACGGTGGTCCCATTGGAGTGGCTGCATCCGCTTCACCGTACATCATGACTTTATGACTTCTGACGGCCCAACCGGCGACCCGACGACGTTGGCGGTGTCGGCGCTGCGCGCCGGCCAGGACGTCGTCGGCGTGTTCGCCTGCACGCGCAAGGACCGGCTGATGACCCGCAACGGGTCGCCGTACCTGGCGCTCGAGTTCCGTGACCGGACCGGCACGTTGCCCGCCCGCGCTTTCCAGAACGCCGACGCACTGGCGGGCCGGTTCGAGCGCGGCGATGTCGTCCGGGTACGCGGCCGGGTGGAGCGGTTCCGGGACGAGCTGGTGCTCGAGGTGATCGAGATCGCCCGCGCTGAAGACGTCGATCCCGCCCACTTCCTGCCGACCGCCTATCGCGACCTCGACGAGCTCGACGGGTTCCTGGAGCACCTCTCGGGCGAGGTCTACGACGCCGGCTACCAGCAGCTCCTGCACGCGATGCTGGCCGACGACGAGCTTCGCGTGCAGTGGCGGCGGGCGCCGTGCACGCGCGGGTCGCACCACTCCTACCTCGGCGGCCTGCTCGAGCACACGGTCGCGGTCGCGACGCTCGCGCACGAGACGTGCCAGCTGCATCCCGGCGTCAACTCTGACCTGCTGATCTGCGCGGCGCTCGTGCACGACATCGGCCGCACGCGCGAGTTCACCTACGGTGCCGAGATCGGCGTGACCGACGAGGGCCGGCTGCTGGGACACATGGCGATCGGCGCGCGGATGCTGACTGAAAGCGCCACCGGCGTGCTCGACGAGCCGCGGCTGCTGGCGCTGCTGCATTGCGTGCTCGGGCACCACGGGCCGTCGTCGGTCCCGGGCGGACGGTTTCAGTCGGTCGAGGCGCTGACGCTGTTTCGCCTCAACGCGGTCGACGCCGGCGTCAAGGGCGCGCTCGAGCACGGGCTCGGTGCCTGACCGCGGATCGGGCAACGGGAACGCGCCCGTCGTCGGGGCGGTTGCGATACTT
>Ga0302325_10001317_pt1 | contig 63812 bp, 52 predicted proteins | sample Palsa_T0_2_FD_201948 | JGI IMG/M metagenome (GOLD analysis project Ga0302325, IMG submission 201948) | Peat permafrost microbial communities from Stordalen Mire near Abisko, Sweden - Palsa_T0_2 | ecosystem: Environmental > Terrestrial > Soil > Palsa > Peat permafrost | place: Sweden: Abisko...
GAAGTTTGGATCGGTCGAAATGGTTCGGGAGAACTACCACGCTGAAGAGGGCCTGCCATTCCTGGAGACCCTGCTGCTGGATGTTCGTTATGCATGGCGCGTGTTGCGCAAGTCTCCCAGCTTCACCATCGTCGCTTTAGTCACGTTGATGCTGGGGATTGGCGCCAACCTTGTCGTCTTCGGCGTGCTGAATACGGTCCTGCTGCAACCTCTGGCTGTCAGCGACCCACAAAACCTGTATCAGCTTCGCCACCAGCAGTGGATGAACTTTCGCCTGCTGACTACGTCGTATCCCGCGTTGGAAGATTTTCGCCGGCGCAACACCACTTTCACAGGGATGATTGGAATCAACGCGTATGATCATGCCGGTCTGAGCTGGCGCAACGCGGTGACCAGTGTCTCCGGAGACTCGGTCACCGGCAATTATTTCGATCTGCTGGGCGTGCAACCCGAGGCCGGCCGCTTCTTTCACGAGGGGGACGAGCATGGCCCGGACTCCGCCCCGTACGTGGTGTTGAGCGATGCTCTGTGGCGAAGCGCCTTTCATGCCGATCGCGACGTCGTGGGCGCGACCGTGGAGCTCAGCCATTACCCGTTTACGGTGGTTGGGGTCGCGCCGCCGCAGTTCCACGGCACGGAGCGGTTCGTCTGGCCGGACTACTGGATACCTCTGACCAACCAGCAGCAGGCGGGCGGTGACGACTACCTGCATAACCGGAGCGACATATCCGTAACCGTGATTGGCCGGCTTAAGCCGGGCGTGACAGCGCAGCAGGCGACGGAAAATCTCAATGCCATCGCGATCCAGCTTGCGAAAGAGTATCCCGAGACCGATGACGGCCAGTTGCTGCGGCTGATCCATCCCGGGCTCTTTGGGGATGAGGGCGAGGTCATTCGCGGATTTCTTTGGAGTGTGACCGCGCTGGCGCTGCTGGTGCTGGCGGCGGCATGCGCGAACCTGGCAACTCTGTTTGCGGCGCGCGCAGCTGATCGCAGCCAGGAACTGGCGCTCCGTGTGGCCTTGGGATCGACCCGGCGGAGGCTGGTGCGGCAACTGCTGACCGAGGCGGTGATGGTGTCGCTGATGGGCGGAGCCGCAGCGGTGGTGGGCGCTTATCTGTTGCTGGGTGCGCTTAACCGGTGGCATTCGCCTTATGGCCCACTGCCCATCAGTGTGGATGCTCGTGTGTTCCTCGCAGGTCTGGCATTGACCCTGGTGAGTGCGCTGCTATTCGGTATGGTGCCCGCGCGGCAGGTGTGGCACAGCAGTCCGTTGAGCTTGAAGAGCGGGCCGGCGGGCGCAATGCCACTGCGTCGATTGGCCCTGCGCGACCTGTTGCTGGGCGCCCAAATTGCCATTTGTACGCTGTTGGTAACCGCCTCCCTGGTCGCCGTGCGCAGTATGATACGCGTGCTGCACCTCCCGCTGGGTATCCAGCCTCAGGGTGCGATGCTGGTTGATGTCGACCTGAGCCAGGTCGAACAGTCAGGCGCTACGGCACTCGAGAAACGCAAAGAGATCATCGAGGCGGCGAGGATCATCCCCGGTGTGACCGCGGTGGGTGCAGTGAGCCACATACCCATGACCGGCGGGATCCGTGGCATTCCGATTTTCCCGCCCGGAACGGCAGAGTTCACATTGAACAATTCTGTGCTCGCACCCTACGCCATTTCCATGTCGCCGGGATATCTCGAGGCTGCCGGCATACGCCTGCTGGCCGGGCGCGATGTCTCATGGCAAGACACTCCAACCACGCCGTATGTGGCCGTCGTGAACCAAACCTTCGCCCACAAGATGTGGGGCCAAACGCCGGCCATCGGACAGCACTTTGTTCTCTTAAGGCACCTGACGGAAGTGGTTGGCGTGGCGGAGGATGGCAAGTACCACGACCTGCAAGAGTCACCCCAGCCGGTGGCATATCTGCCGCTCTCGCAAAGCGAGTCCAGCGAAGGGATTTTGGTGGTGCGGTCGCCACGGGCGCCGAACGAGATGGCGGCGGAACTCGAGCGCGCCCTGGGCAGCATCGAGCCCAATGTACCCATCACCGCGCAGAGCTGGCCTGATGCGCTGCAGGCACAGTTCTTTCCCGCACGGGCGGCCACCCTGGCCTTGGGAGTCATGGGCCTGCTGGCGGCCATGCTGGCGGTGACCGGCATCGCCGGTATGGCGGCCTACAGCGTGAGCCGGCGGATGAAGGAGCTGGGCATCCGCATGGCCCTAGGCGCGCGCAAGACACAAGTCATGCGCGCGGCGGTAGGGCGGCCGATGGTGCTGCTCGCCGTGGGATCGGCGGTGGGGCTGATGGCAGGCGTCTTCGCCAGTCGCCTGCTGGGGCGGGTCGTGTATCAGGCAAATCCGCGGGACCCCCTGGTCGTCGGCGGAGTGATGTTGACCATGGCGCTGCTTGGCATGGCGGCGTCCGCTATTCCAGCCCGCAGAGCGCTTGCCGTCGATCCATCCAAACTCATGCGGGAAGAGTGAGGCAGGCGAGGCGTGTTTATTCATGGCTATAATAGCCACAATGAGGTTTGCCATGCGCAGCGTCAATGTAGCGGAACTTAAGAATCGGCTTAGCACCTACCTGACCTATGCAAAGGGCGGCGAAGTCGTCGTCATCCGAGATCGAAATCTGCCTGTCGCCAAGTTGATCCCTTTCGTCGCCGACGATGCGAGTCAAGAGGAGTTGGCTCTTGTTGCCGCCGGAGCCATGCGCCTGCCTGAAAAACCCTTAGACCTTGATCAACTCTGGAAGATGCCGAGGGCGACCGTCAGCGGAAATGCGGCGATGCAAGCGGTTCTGGATGAGAGGGATGAAAGCCGGTGAACCGCAGCACCGCTTTCTGGGATTCCAGCGCTCTGATCCCACTCTGCGTTCAGGAGCGGACAAGTAACAAGGTTAAGGCGCTAGCCAAGAGGTTCGCTCCAGTGGTTTGGTGGGCCACGACGGTAGAGATACACAGCGCGATTGCGCGATTGCATCGTTCCGGTAAGTTGGACGATGCTGGCCGGCAAGCTGCACTCAATCGGCTTTCCGTCTTAAGCCGAGGCTGGCGTGAAGTCCTTCCCAGTGATAAGCTGCGTGCCCAGGCAGGGGTCTTACTTGACACCTACTCGTTACGCGCTGCAGATAGCTTGCAACTCGCATCTGCCATGATTTGGTGTCAGCAACGGCCCGCTCGACAGAGGTTTGTCTCCAGTGATCTCCGCTTGTGTCAAGCCGCCGCCCAAGCGGGCTTTGCGATCGTAAGCCCGGCTTGGCAATCCCATAATTGAGGAGCCCAGTCAATTGGTTCCACACAAATTTCGCCACCCAAACTGGTCCTTAGTGAAGCGCTAGGCCTCATCTCATTTTCATGAGACGGCCGGATGCTGCGCAGATACCTTTCGCACAGGAATTCCCCCTTGATGCTTTTCCTTGACATTCTAGGAGGCGTTAGTGGTACTCTCCCAGACTCTCTTGGAGAGAGATCGATATGGGCAAAGATGCGGGGGTCGATCTGTTGCAGGGGACCCTGGACATGCTGGTGCTGAAGGCGGTTTCCCTCGGATCATTGCATGGGTATGGTGTTCTGCTCCGTATCCAGCAGATTTCGCAGAACCGGCTGGAGATTCAACAGGGATCGCTGTATCCCGCGTTGTACCGCCTGGAACATGAAGGTTGGATTGCGGGCGAGTGGGGGCAGAGCGAGAACAAGCGACGGGCGCGCTTCTACCGGCTGACGGCCGCGGGACGGCGGCGGTTGGAGGCCGAGACTAAAAAGTGGGACCAGTTCGCTGAGGTGATTGGGGTGATTCTCAACACAGCTCCGGAGGAGTTATGAGTCTGCGCAGCCGCATGGAAACATGGTGGAAAGCGATCTCAGAACGCGGCCCACTCGATCGCCAGGTCCAGGAGGAACTCGAGTTCCACCTCGAGAGCTATGCCGAAGACCTCATGCGGAGCGGGGTTCCGCGTGAGGAGGCGATGCGGCGGGCGCGGGCGGAGTTGGGCAGTCTTGCAGCAGGACAGGAGAAATGCCGGGCGGCGTGGGGCGCGAGGTTCGTGGATGAGTTGTGGGCGGATCTGCACTATGCGCTCCGCATGCTTGCGAGGAGTCCTGCATTTGCTGCCATCGCCGTGGGTTCATTGGCGCTGGGAATCGGGGTAAATACCGTCATCTTCACCGCCGCCCAACACATGCTGCTGGACCGGTTGGCGGTTCCGCATCCGGAACAACTGCGCCTGCTGGAGTGGACGCAACCGAACGATGGGATCGTCGGAAGCATGTGGGGTTGGTGGGACGATTTGCCGGGCGGTGGGCATCTGGGCACGTCATTCTCCTATCCGGTTTATCAACAGCTGCGGAAGCAGAGCTCCGAGATGGAGAGTCTGTTTGCGTTTAAGCCGTTGGACCGGCAAACGGTAACAGTGGATGGACACGCGGAGGCTGTGGGCGCAGAGTTGGTGTCCGGGAACTATTACTCGTCTCTCCAAGTACGCCCGATATTGGGACGCGGCATTCAAGAGTCCGACGACGGCTCGCCAGGCAGCGGTCCAGTGGTGGTGATCAGTGACCGATTCTGGATGAAGGAGTTCACGCGCTCGCCCCAGGTGATTGGCAAGACAATTCTCGTCAACATGACGCCGATGACGATCGTCGGTGTCAACCCGCGTGGGTTCACCGGCGCGTATTCGGCGCAGGAGACACCGGATATTTTCCTGCCCTTCAGCATGCAACCGATCGTGGCGCCGAAGAACGGTGGCGGCTCTAACTCCTCTTCGTTGCTTGCGAATACTGACTTGTGGTGGGTGCTGGTGATGGGGCGCATAAAGCCCGGAATGCCGGATCGGACAGCCTCCGCTTCGCTGAATGTGTTGCTGGACGCGGCTGTGCGCGCCACCATGCCGGTGAAAAAAGGTGGCCAGATCCCCAAGCTGCTGCTAATCGATGGGAGCCGCGGGCAGAATCCCGCGGCGGAAGATTTGGCGAAACCGATCGCTGTGTTGCTGGGCCTGGGTGGATTTGTGCTGCTGCTGGCATGCGCCAATCTGGCGAATCTGCTGCTGGCGCGGGCCAGTGCGCGGCAGCGGGAGATGAGCGTGCGGCTGGCGCTGGGCGCCGGGCGTGGGCGGATCCTCCGCCAGATGATGACCGAGAGCCTGATGCTGTCGCTCCTGGGAGGAGCGGCGGGAATGGTGCTGGCCTACGCCGTGCGCAATACGATCCCGCGGATGATGTCCGACTCCTGGGCTCCGCAAGCAGTTTCAGCGCGATTCGACTGGCGCATCTTCGGATTCGCGGCCGGGGTCTCGATCGTCACCGGACTGATCTTTGGCCTGGCTCCTGCGTGGGAGGCCACGCGGGTCCAGGTCAGTTCAGGGCTGAAGGACTCGGCGCAGACAGCAACCCGTCGGCGGCGCGGCCTGGCGGGAAAGACAATCGTGGTGATCGAGGTGGCGTTGTCGATGCTGCTGGTGGTGGGAGCGGGTCTGTTCGTTCAGACGCTCATTCAACTCGGGCATGCACGGCTGGGATTTCGTCCCGCCAACCTGCTGTTGTTCGAATTGCAACCACCGCAGACACGTTATAGAGATGCGGCGAGCATACCGCTCTACCGGCAGTTGGAGCAGAAGCTGGCCGCGATACCAGGCATTCAGTCGGTGGCCCTGACGAACGCGCCGCTGATCGCCGGGGGCGTGAGCATGCACGCGTTTATCCCCGAGGGTCAGCAGAGGAAGCCGCAGGGGAATCCGAGCGTTCTCTCGAATGATGTTGGAGAGAGTTTCTTCTCTACCTACGGGATTGCGATTGTGGCCGGGCGCGGATTCAACTCGTCGGATACCGAGACATCGCGCAAGGTTGCGGTGGTGAATGAAAGCCTGGCGAAGAAGTACTTCCCAAACCTGAATCCGATCGGCCGGACGTTTGAATCTGGTTTGGACGTTGCGAGCCCGATCGAGATCGTCGGCGTGTGCGGTGATGCGAAATACGATCGAGTGCGCAAGGACCCGGAGCCCACCTTCTACGCCCCGTACTGGCAGGAGAAGGAAGGTTTTGAGGATGCGACGTTTGCGCTGGCTACGCGGCTGGATGCGAAGACGCTCATGCCGGCACTGCGTCAGGTTGTCCAGTCGCTGGACAGGAACCTGCCGCTGCTCGATGTCCGCACCCAGGATGAGCAGATTGCGGCCAGCCTGCGGTATGAACGAATCTTCGCCAACCTGACGGCGGCGTTTGGGGCGCTGGCGTTGATTCTGGCCTGCATTGGGATTTACGGCATCATGGCATGGACGGTTTCCCGGCGTATGCATGAGATCGGAATCCGGATTGCCCTGGGCGCGCGGTCGGAGCAGGTGCAGGGCATGGTTCTGCGCGAGGCCGCGTGGATAACGTTGTTGGGCGTGGTGGCCGGGGTGGCTGGCGCGCTGGCGCTGGGCCGTTTCGTGGCGAGCCTGCTATATGGGTTGAAATCATGGGATCCGGCGACTTATGCGGGCTCGGCCACGATGCTGATCCTGGTCGCCCTTGCGGCTAGCTGGATCCCGGCGCGACGGGCGGCCGGAGTGGATCCAATCCGAGCGCTGCGGCACGAGTGACTCAGAGACTTAGGCCGCGTAGGGCGCTTAAGGCCCATGGTCCACCCCGGGCTGCCGATAAGGTCGGATTCGATTCAATCGAAGGTGGTCGGCCATTCGGGATGAGCGGCATGTTCGAACATGTGCTCTATCTGGTATTCGGTCACGCGTGCGATGGAGAGTTTGGGCAATGCGTTACGGGGAAAAAACGCCACTTCCGGTGTCTCAAAACTGGGCGTGATTTCGCCGCCGATCAGATCGCACAAGAAGAGCAGCTTATAGGTATGTAGCGGCATGGGCGGATGAGGATGCTTGTTGCGGTCGAACAAGGCTGCCAGCTTTCGCGGCACAACGTCAAAACCCGACTCCTCTTTCACTTCTCGCGCCACCATTTCGCTCGGCGTCTCGCCCACATCCGCCCAACCCCCAGGCATGGTCCACGCTCCATCATCGCGTTCCCGCACCAATAGAATGCGACCATCATCGATCACCGCGCCGCGCACCTCGACCTTCGGCGTCGCATAGCCACTCTCCCCGCGGAACAGATCCAGAACCTTCTGCGAGTCGGGCATACCGGCCCCAGCCGCCATCATCTCGGCGGCAAGGTCGCGCAGCTCTTCATATCGTTGATGGTCGTAGTGATCCCGGGTAAAGGTTAGCCCGGTCTGGGCTATCGCCTGCAGACGTTTCGTCCAACTCAGCCACTGCGGGTCCGCCTGTTCCATGCCGCTCCTAAAAGGTCTCCCATCCTCATGATCCTGGCTTTTTGCCGGCCTGCTTCGCGGCACGAATGCTGCGGATCTCTTCCATGCGCTGGGCCAGCAACTTTTCCCGGCCCTGCGCGCGCGGATGGTAAAACTCGCGCCCGCGGAGATTGTCCGGCATGCACTCCATATCGGCCACTCCGGCTTCCACATCATGCGCATACTGGTAGCCTTCGCCGTATCCGAACTGCTTCATCAGCGGAGTAGGAGCGTTGCGCAAATGCAGAGGCACCGGTTCCGCGCGATTGGCTTCGATCACCGCCGTTACCTCTCCATAGGCGGTGTACAGCGCGTTCGACTTGGGCGCCAACGCCAGGTAGACCGCAGCTTCGGCCAGGGCCAGGTCGCCCTCCGGCGAGCCCAGAAAATCGATCGTGTCGCGCGCCGCCAGCGTCAAGTTCAGCGCCTCCGGTGCCGCCAAACCAATGTCCTCCACTGCCATACGAACCAACCGGCGGGCAACATACATAGGATCTTCTCCCGCCTGCAGCATGCGCCCCAACCAGTAGAGCGACGCATCGACATCGCTGTTGCGGATGCTCTTGTGCAGGGCCGAGATCAGGTTGTAATGCTCTTCGCCCTGCTTGTCGTAGAGCAGCACCCGCTGCTGCAGGGCGTGTTGCACCACCTCACGCGTGATCGCCGTATGACTTTCTGCCGCCAGCTTGGCCGAGGTCTCCAAAGCATTGTAGGCATAGCGCGCATCCCCATTGGCGTAGCTGGCCATCATCTCCAGGGCCTCGTCATCCGCGGTCACGTTCATCCCGCCCAGCCCGCGCTGCCTGTCGGTCAGGGCGCGCTTCAGTAACTGAATCAGTTGCTCATCGTTCAGCGGCGTCAGGCGGTAGACGCGGCAGCGCGAGAGCAGCGCCGCGATTACTTCAAAGGATGGGTTCTCCGTCGTGGCCCCGATGAGACGGATCGTGCCCCGCTCCACATAGGGCAGAAAGGCATCCTGCTGCGCCTTGTTGAAGCGGTGGATCTCATCGATAAAGAGAATGGTCCGCGATCCGAAGCCGGCAGCCTTCTCCGCGTCCGCCATCACCTGCTTGATTTCCTTGATGCCGCCCAGCACTGCGGAAAACTCAATGAAGCTGGCTTGCGTTGCTTCGGCCATGATCTTGGCCAGAGTGGTCTTGCCCACTCCCGGCGGCCCCCACAGGATCATCGATCCCGGATCGTCGCGCTCGATCTCCATGCGCAAGGGCATGCCCGGACCGAGCAGCTGCTCCTGGCCTACGTATTCCTCGAGCGTGCGCGGGCGCATGCGCTCCGCGAGCGGAGCGGTACGGGCTCCGCCTTTCTTCAGCGTGCTTTCTTCAGGGATCTGGCTAAAAAGGCTCATGCGCATCTCCGCTGACGCATGGCGTCGTACAGCAGCACGCTTCCGGCAACCGCCGCGTTCAAGCTCTCGACCGCGCCAGGGCAGGGAATCGTCACCCGTGCATCTGCCGCCGCGATCCATAAATCCGGTAGCCCAGAGCCCTCATTGCCCAACAGCAGCGCGCAAGGCCCGCGCAGATCCGCTTCACCGGCACCATCCCGTGCCACAGCGGCGAAGATCCGCACCCCCGCCTTCCGAAGAGCGGTAAAAGCATCGTCCGCCGGCATCGCGATCGCCGGGAGCCGGAAAGCGGATCCCGAAGAGGCGCGCAACGTCTTCGCGTTCCACAGGCTCACGGTGCCGGGTAGCAGGATCATGCCCGTAGCGCCAAAGGCTTCGGCCGAACGCACCAGCGTCCCCAGATTGCCCGGGTCCTGCAGACCGGCGGCGATGACCACCAGGGGCGTGTCGCGAAGCATCACTTGCAGCGTGAACTCCGGTGCCTCCACCAGGGCGGCAATTCCCTGGGGATGCTCCGTGATGGTGGCGCTCAAAAATACCTCCTCCGCCACGATCAAAACTTCGGTGTCTCCCACGGCAAGGCGTTCCAGCAACCCCTCGCTGCCGCTGCGCACAAAAATGGTGTGCAGCTCCAGGCCGCTCTTCACTGCTTCTTCGATCAGATGCAAGCCTTCCACGGCGATATGGGGAGTCCTGACGCCGCGCGCCAGCCCCGCCCGCAGCTCCTTGATGCGGCCGTTCTGCCGGCTTTCCACCCGCCGCGGACTGCGTTCTGCAAGCGACTTCATGGTTCGTGAACTTACCGCGATTGTACCCGGCAGCTCCACAAAGCCTGAAACGATCAGGCCGGAACCAGCACTGCCGTGCGCGTCACGGCCGCCAGTTACACTAATCACTCTTCAAAGCGTTAGACTGCGGCGTGAGCCACCGGCGGCTGGTCTGGTACTCTCGATGAGATTGCCCAAAATTTGTCCTAGGGTGGAGTTCCTTGTTAGCAGAAATTCTGCGAGTTCATCCGGACGAGCCGGAACAGGATCGGATTGATTACATCGTCTCCTGCCTGCGGAGTGGTAAGGTGGTGGGCATTCCCACCGATACCTTTTACGGGCTGGCTGTCGACCCGGTCAACCTTCGCGCCGTGGAAAGCATTTACGAGATCAAGAGCCGGCTCAAGCACAAGCCCCTCTCTCTGCTGATTGCGAGCGCAGCCCAGGCTTACGGGTTGGCGCGGGAGATTGACTTTCGCTTGGACCTTTTGGCGGAGCGCTTCTGGCCCGGTCCTCTTACCGTGATCGTTCGTGCCGGTTCGCGTCTACCCCTGCGTTCCACAGCCAACACTGGCAACGTGGCGCTGCGCGTGCCCGACGCTGTGATCCCCCGGGCCATCGTAGAGAAGTTGGGACTACCCATCACTGCCACGTCCGCGAATCTGCAGGGCTTTCCCGAGTGCAACTATGCGGCTTGCGTCCGCGACCAGATTGGCGACCGCATCCCGCTGATCGTGGACGGCGGCGCCACAGGCCGTAGCGTGGCCACCACCATCGTCGATCTCACGACAGGGGATGGCCTGTGGAAGATTCTTCGGGAAGGAGCCATTCCCACCCACGAGATTGCCTTAACGCTTCAGCGCTGAACAGGGCTTTCGTTCAGGAGAGCCGGATGAAGTACGCCAACCCCACCAACCTCGACAGGAAATCCGGGACCGGGAGGCGTGTGCTGCGCATCTTGCTGGCCGCGGGTTTGCTTGCTGCAGCGGGCTGGTTTATCTGGCTTTACGGGCAAATCCATTTCTACGCCACCCATGATCAGGCACGTCCTGCCGACGCCATTGCCGTCTTTGGCGCAGCGGAATACGACGGCCGGCCTTCGCCGGTGCTGCGAGCCCGTCTCGACCATGCGCTGGTGCTTTATCGCGAACGCCTTGCTCCCCTGGTGGTCACCCTGGGCGGTGGCGAAGGCGGCCCGCGGGATTCCGAAGGGGGTGTCGGCCATGACTACCTCCTCGCCCACGGGGTTCCGGAGAGCCAGATTATCGCCGAAACCCAGAGTACCAATACCGAAGAGTCCGCCGCCCGGCTCGCCGCCATTGCGCGGGAGAATCACCTCAGCCGCATCCTTGCTGTCTCCGACGGAACTCATCTGTTTCGCATTCATGCTTTGAGCGCAAGCATGGGGCTGAACGTGGTCACCTCTCCCCGCCCCGAGGCGCGGCCCCTGGGCTTCTGGGACGCCACCACGCGATTGATGCACGAGATGTCCAGCTACACCCTCTGGCGTTTGGTGCACTAAAGCAGAGACCCAGCTGCGCAAGCGATCATGGCCGCCGCCAACGTGGAAAGAAAGTTCACCGCATCGTTATTAAGCCAGCCGCGGCGCTCGGCGGTAGCACCCAGCAGGGAATCGACAAAGAGGCCGCCTATCGCGCCCAAGCCCGCCGCAAATGCATCCCCAGGACTCAGTCTGGTCGTGAATACCGCCATCAGGACCACCATGACCGCTCCACTCGTTCCCGCCACCGTACCCGCGAGGCTGATCGCTCCGTCAGTGCCCAGGGCGACCCGGCGGAGGGTCGTAATCAGTAATGGTGGGCCACCCAGCACCTCGCCCAGTTCGCTGGCCAGGGTATCGGCCGTCGCCTCCGCCAGGGCGGCCACCACAATCACGGCAGACCACCTGCCAGGGAATCGATGGTCCAGCGCCAGGGCTGCTGCCAATCCGGCAACGCCCAAATTCGCGGCAACCTGGGCGGCATTACGGCCACGCTTATCTTCCGCCACGCCCAGCCGCTGCTTCTGGCCTCGACCGAATCTAGTTGCTGTCCACGTAAGCACAAAGAGGGTTAACAGGCTCGGTAGCGCTGAGTGGTACCAGGGGGACATGCCAAGCGTGAGGGTCGCGGTGATCACGCCGCCGGTCAGTGCAGCGAGTGGGGTCGCTGCCCGCGCCAGGAATACCAGCAGCGCCAACCCTAGACTGATGCTCAGCGCGGTTTGTGTCGCGCCGCTCCAAGCCACCACGGCATAGCGCAGGCTGGCTATCGCGCACCACGGCACGACCGCGGCCAGCACCAGCCAGGACTGCCATCGCATCCGCTGATCGTTAACGTGCACTGTTCATTTTGCGGCTGGCGTACCCGGATTTCCTCTACGTGGCCCCAAGCAACGGCCGCGTGTGCGGCTTTCATTGAGGACCCGGATTTCCTGTGGAGCTTGTTGGAATCAATGAGCCTCATGCGGCTTTCCGTGAAGAAAGCCGCACACGCAGACGTTTCTAGAGCTGCGTACAGGAAATCCGGGGGAAAGCCGCATGAAGTTCATCAACGCAACAAACTTCACAGGAAATCCCGGGGTATCGCTGGATACGCAGTCCCATTTACAATCATCTTTCTATCAGGAAATGAGATGTAGTGAGGTGTTCACGGGTGCTTAGCGTTGCAAGGCTCCAGATATGGAGCCGGCGGAGTGTGCGTTTGCCGGAGTTTTTGTTCAGGGTTCTCCAACGGAATGTCATGTTGGACTGTGGTTCGCGTAGCTTTCAGCCGCCGTTATTTTCCGGGCTGGGGTTGAGCAGGCTGGCTTGTCTACCCGTGGCGATGGGCATCGCCGTAATGCTGGCTGGATGCGGAGAAACCTATCGGCCGGTAGTGACCCCGGTAACGGTCACTGGGCCTGCCCCACAGCCCCAGAGCTACACTGTCGTGACCACCACCGCGAGCGATACCACGCCCGGTCTGGCCAATGTTTTTGACGCTTCGGGCGACACCCTGCTGACCCAGGCAACGCTGGGCAACGGGCCTTTGGCGCTCGCCCTGAGTTCCAGTGGCACTTCTGCCACCACCTCCAATGCGGACGGCACTGTCAACACCTTCACTCCCTCAACGACTCTGGAGACCAAGAATATCCAGAGCAGCACCCTGCTCCAGCCTGCGGCGCCTAAGAACCTGCTCTACACCGCAACCAATCTCTTCATCACCCTACCCAACGTCCCGGCGGTCGCGGTGCTGACCAATAGTTCGAGCGGTGTCTACCAGCTGACACAACAGCTCCCGGTCCCCGCCAGTCCGATCAACCTGGCCGGCAATTCCAGCGCCACCCGCGTCTACTCCATCACTCAGGACAACGGTTCCGGCACGGTCGCTTTCGGGGATTGTGAGACTCCTTCAGCGGTCACGACTCCCGGCCAGGTGCAGTCGATCGAGATCGCGACCGTGACCATCTCGCGCACCCTGCCGGTCGGCATCTGCCCCGTCTACGGCATCGCCTCCAGCGACAACAACCGGGTGTTCATTCTCAATCGAGGCAGCGGGACTGTCACTGTTATCAATAGCCCGTTCAACCAGCTCGATACCACGGCAAATCGGCAAAATCTTGACTCGGCCACCGGCACGCTCACGCTGCCGCCACCATCCGGCGTCGCTGCTACCGCGTTCAAAGCCGGCCCGGTGTTCGCCGACTACTACGCCCCTGCGTCCCAGCTGGTTACCGCCAATTACGACTCCAACACCATCTCTATCATCAACGTGACCCTGGATCAGTATGGGAACGACGCTCCGCTATTCGGCCAGGCGGTGACCGTGCCGGTCGGCAATGGGCCGGCTACGCTGAGCATTCTGCGCGACGGCAGCCGGGTCTACGTCGCCAATCAGAAGGACAGCACGGTGAGTGTCGTGAGCCTGACCAGCTACCAGGTGTTAGCCACCATACCGGTGACCGGCCACCCGATTTCGATCGCCTCTACGTTCAGTACTCCCTACGGCCAGATCTATGTCATTCCTTCAGACCAGGCCTACATGACCGTGATTCGTACCGACACCGATCAGGTCTCTGCGTCCATTCAATTGGACGGAAACGGCGTGGACGTGCATACCAGTGCCCAGACAGTAGCCGCCAACAGCAGCACCTCCGGCGCGGTGGCGAATGCCATCAACGTTAGTCACGCCAGTGGCAGTGGAGCACCGTGCGGTTTCGGCGCCCTCTGCTACGCGACCACCCCCGCCGTTCGGGTCAAGCAATAAAAACATTTGGTTGGGTAGTGGGCTTGGTCCGGGCCTCACAGGCAGCGGAAAACGTGTCAGCAAGTACGGCACGGCTTCAGCCGTGCCGTACTTGGCTAGGCTGATGAGGGCTTTCGTGTCTGCGTAAGAACTACCCTCTCCAAATTGAGTCCCGTAGGGACGGCTGAGAGTCAGAGCTGTCCAAATTAGGGCAATAACATACTTGACTGACCGCGCTATTTTCGATATTCTTGAAACATCATGGAAGCGCCTAAGACTCTCCAGCAAGCGATCCAATTCTTTAGCGATTACGACAACTGCCGTGAGTTTATGATCTCCGTCCGTTGGGCGGATGGCATCGTTCGTTGCCCTACCTGCGACTCCGAAAGGGTTACATATCTAGAGAATGCCAAGCTGTACAAGTGCAGCGTCAAGCACTCAAAGCAGAAGTTCTCGCTCAAGATCGGCACTATCTTTGAGGATTCACCGCTTCCACTGGAGAAGTGGCTCCCTGCCGTTTGGCTCATCGTCTCTGCAAAGAATGGCATCAGCAGCTACGAGATTCACCGCGCGTTAGGCGTAACCCAGAAGTCCGCGTGGTTTATGATGCACCGCATCCGCCTAGCCATGCAGACCGGGTCATTCAAGAAAGCTGGCGGCGATGGGGCTGAAGTGGAAGTCGATGAAACCTTCATCGGCGGCAAAGCTCGCAACATGCACGTTGCCGAGCGCAAGAGAAAGATCAAAGGGACCGGCGGCAAGGGCAAAGCTATCGTATTCGGAATCCTTGAGCGCGGCGGTAAGGTGCATACCCAGGTCATCGAAAATCGGCTTAACAAAACCATCAGGCCGATCCTTGAAGATCGTGTAGTCGGCGGCGCAAACCTCTACACCGACGTAATGCTTGGATACTCCGGCCTGGATTCCGACTTTGCCCATCAGATGGTCAATCATGCGGTCACATATGTAAATGGTCGAGTACACACAAACGGTCTGGAAAATTTCTGGGCTTTGCTAAAGCGCGGGATCAATGGAACCTACGTTAGCGTGGAACCATGCCATCTGTTCCGCTACCTCGATGAACAGTGCTTCCGGTACAACAACCGGGCAACCAAAGACAATCCGCTAAACGATGCGGATCGGTTCACTTTTGCGATGACTCAGATCGCGGGAAGACGCCTGACCTATGCCGAGCTAACAGGCAAGGTGCGGGAAACGATCAACTAAGACTTTGCGGCAGAATCGCGGGAAGCGGAAACTTTAGGCGTTCGCTTCTTCCGCTTCTTCGCTTTTTTCTCAGCGTCCAGCTTGGCTTTTATTTCGGAATGCGGTACGGCTACAAGTCGACGCATAAAACCCGTGAATTTGTCGAAATCGCCCGCATCATTCTTGGCGGAAGGGTTGGGTTTATTCGGCACACACGCTCCAGACTGGAGCGTAATGCTGATGCGTGTTCAAAGTCAACCGCCAATAGTCTGGAGCCTTTTAGACCTGATGCATTACTTCGATCTATGGCGTTTTGTCAACGCCCTCGACATGCTAAAGGACTCGTCGATACGGTGCGCCGATGTAATCAACAATTCCAGGGTCGCCAGGGACTTCCCGATTCCAAAAGAAATCGCCGATTACATCGGGCCAGAACTGCTCTATCTGCGAGAAAAATGCGTGGCATGTGAGTTGTCGAACGCGACCCGCAGAATCGACGAGAAGGTTATCGGGGGATTGCGTGGCCGGATTACCCTTGGCGATCTTCTGGCCCAGTTCACGGAATTAAAGCGTGATATCGATAACGATCTGGAGTTTCGTAAATTCATCTTTATCCCCGCCTCGGAAGCGCAACTGCTTGACGGCTTGGACGCCCAATGGGAAGCAATATGGAAAGCAATTCCGGCATCCGAGAAAGATGCCCGTGACGCTGCACTTTGCTATGCCGTAGGGCTGCCTAGCGCTGCCATTTTCCACGCAATGCGAGTTGCCGAATTTGGCCTTAGGCATCTAGCCGCAGAAATGAAGGTTTCGATCTTGGATAAAGGTAAAAAGATTCCCATCGAGTTCGGGACATGGGAAAAGGTTATAGCCAACTGCAAAAGCAAGATTGATGCGGCACGGAAGCTACCAACGAACGCGACGAAGGAGAAGCGTCTTCAGTTTTATTCAAGAGCCGCCGATCACGCCGGATACATGAAAGATATTTGGCGCAACGATATCTCCCACACTCGTAAATCATACATCGATCCGGAAGCCAAGGCCGTACTGGATCGCGTTCACGGATTTATGGAATTTCTTAGCGCCGGTGCCTGATTTCGCGATAGCCGCATAGCCCCTATCTGTCCGGCAAGCAGGACCCAAACACGTCGCTCAATAAGTGCTGAGCTAGCATGGGGTAATCGGCATATAGATAAAAGTGGACGATGCCATCTTTATCCACGGCGAAACTCAGCTTGTCGCATTCATTTGTCGCCGCACTGTGCCCGTCGGTAGTCCGCTTAAAAACGGTCACAAAGCCCTGACCTGAATCAAGAGACAGTCGCAGGTACTTTGTTGGAATCGATGCTTTCGTTATTTCTATGCTGCCATCTTCCCGCTTGCAATCAATGCTGCGATCGCCACGAGCCTCAGTGAATTCTTTTACATAGGCCGAGATTTGATCTGAGAGTAGGCAAAAAAGCGATCGGCACTCCGCTTTAATTCTGCCACTGGCATAAAGGTGCCAGTCGCGATCTTTTCGGACCTTCTCCTCGGCTTTGGTGATTGCATCAGCTTGTTCTGCGCCCCATCCCATCGTGACTCCTTAACGCATCGGAGGTACCACCAGTTGTGGCATTATGAAGTTAGCCTATACCCGTGGTGTTTAGTCAGTCAAGTATGTTATTACCCAAATTAGCGAATAAACCGGGTTTGGTGTGCAGGTAATCCGTTTGATTGTATGGAACCGCATGGGTTTCAAGGAGAATCGGGTTGGCTTGGAAGATTGGCTGTCAGCATTCGTGTGCGGTCCGGTTCACCCAGGACTGACGTCCTGGGGCATTCTCAGTCGTCCCTGCGGGACTTGTCTCGGCCGGAATGTACACCCAGGACTAACGTCCTGGGCTACTCTCAGCCGTCCCTTCGGGACTCAATTTGGAGGGGGTAGTTCTCACGCAGACTATTTAGCCCCGGGGTACCTTGCCTTCACATCTAGCTCCCCGTGGCCGCTCCGGACAGAACGATTGGAGCCGTTGGCGTATCGGACCCACTCGCTTTCTCGATGGTCACCGCAAACGCCTTGGCCTGGATGCCTGGAGTAAGCGCTGGGAGCACCAGCGTCGCTGTGCCCGCTGCATCGGGATGAAAAAGTCCTGCGGGAGCGGGCGCCTTACCATTCGCCGGGATTACCCAAAGCTCGTAGGTCTTGCCCTCGGGCAAAGGCTTCAGATTGGTCGCCAGCAGAACCAGCCCGCCGCGCTCCGGCAGATACGTGGCGCGAGCCGTTGGCTCAGCCGGAGCCTTGCCTTCGGTAAGCGTCACGCGCTGCGCACTGGGTGCGGTTAAGACTTCCAGCACCTGCTGCGCCCGCGATGCCTGCCCAGCCAGGTTGGTCACCAGGTTGGATTCACCCTGCAGTTCGTCGTTCAAAGCCCGGTTTTGTACTCCCAGAGATACCGCCACGATGGTCATGGCCGCCGCCGCCACCCACGGAATCCAAAAAGCCGGTCCGCGGCGGCGCGCGCTCTTCACCAAAATCGGTGTTACTTCTCTCGTCGTCTCTTGCGGCTTCACCGTGGGAGAGCTAGCGATTTTTTTCAGGAAGCGCTCCCGCGCCCCTTCCGGCAGCGGATGCTGCTCAACCGCGATTCCCAACAAGGCAAGATCGCCGGCGACCTGCGCCAACTCGGCGCGGCAAGGGGCACAGCTCTGCAGGTGCGCCCCGATGGATGCAGACTCCTCTACTGGGAGACTCTGCATTGCATAGGAAGCTAATTCCTCCTGCGTATTGTGTCCTTCGCCCGTCATGCCTGAAAAGCCTTTCGTAATGTGATCAACGCCAAGCGGATGCGCGTCTTGACCGTTCCCAAGGGGTCCCCGGTTCTTTCTGCGATCTCCGAATGGCTTAACCCCTCAAAAAATGCCATCTCCATAGACTTCTGCTGCTCGGCGGGCAGGTCCTGCAAAACTTTCTGGACCTTCTCTATCATTGCGTTGTGCTCGGCTTCCGCAGCCAGGTTGCAGGAAGAAGCCAGAACTACGTCCTCAACCGAGTCTGTGGGCTTTCTCCGCCGCAGCAGATCAATCGAGCGGTTTCTCGCTACCACCACCAGCCATGCGCCCAGCGATCCGCGCCCTTGCACAAACGAATCCGAATTCCGCCAGATCTGGAAGAAGATCTCCTGCATCACGTCTTCCGCGTGGCCCGAATCCTTGAGAATGCGCAGCGCGACGGAGTACACCGCTCTGCTGTAGCGATCGAAAACCTCGGCCATCGCGGTCTGATCGCCTTGACGGACACGCTGCAACAAAGCGCTATCGTCGTTCACCGCGGAAGTCGAGCCGTCGGACATCCTGTCTTTAAGGTTTGCGTCGCTGATAGTAGAACGCTCAGGTTGGCCAATCGGATTGGGAGTTTTGTCTGGCATCGCTTGAGCAGAACCCATTCTACGGTTGCACCACGGAAACAGCCAAACTAAAGTACCCAGGAAGCAGCGAATACAATGGGCTGCATAACGCCGGAGGGACAGAAAGCCTTGCCACACTAGATGAGGAACCGCCTGGATAAGTTGCTGGTCGAGCATGGTTTGGCGCCGTCTCGGGAAAGGGCGCAGGCGCTCATTCTCGCCGGGCGCGTGCTCGTCAACCAACAGAAAGTAGAGAAGCCCGGGAGCGCTGTCGAGGACACTGCGCTGCTGCGCGTGTTGGGGGAAGAACAGCGCTACGTCAGCCGGGGCGGGCTGAAGCTGGAAGCCGCACTGATCAAGTGGCAAATCGATCTCGCCGGGCGTCACTGCGTCGATATCGGCACCTCCACCGGCGGTTTTACGGACTGCATGCTGCAGCATGGCGCGGCCAGCGTCGTCGCGGTCGATACCGGCTATGGGCAGATCGCCGAAGGCTTGCGCAGAGATCCCCGCGTGACCCTGCTGGAGCGTACCAACGCCCGTTACCTCAAACCCGGCGATCTGCCCCGGGGAATCGGGTTTGTATCCATGGACGTGTCGTTCATTTCGGCCACTCTGGTCTTGCCTGCAGTGGTCGCCGCGGTGCGAGACAGCCTGGTGACCCCCTTAGAGGCCGTCGTGCTCATCAAACCGCAATTCGAAGCGGGCAGGGAACACGTCGGCCGGGGAGGTATTGTGCATGACCCGGTGGCACACCAGTTCGCTATCGATCGCGTGCGCACTGCGGTCCATGCTCTTGGCGCTTCGGCAAGCGAGCTCGCGGATTCTCCCCTCCTTGGAGGGAGTGGGGGCGGCAGCGGGAATCGAGAGTTTCTTCTCTATGCCCGCTTTTAAGCCCATCGCGTACACTGACTCTGTTGCTCACCCTTAAGTCCGATATCAGGCTCTGAATCCATGCGACCTGTCGCCATCATTTCCAAGCCGCAGAAGGAAGAGCTTGCCAACCTGCTTCCCGAGCTCGTTGTCTGGATGCGGGCGCATGACATCGAACCCATCCTGGACCACGTCAGCGGCACCTACACCCAGGACGCGCGCATCGTCCCCCGTCATGAATTGCCGGCGCAGAAACCGGAGCTGGTGGTAGTACTGGGCGGGGACGGAACGCTACTGGCGGCGGCGCGTGCTTTCGCCCGCACGGATACTCCTATCCTCAGTGTCAACCTCGGTGCCCTGGGCTTCCTCACCGAAGTCCGGCTGGCCGATCTGTACACCACGCTGGAGGGATGGAGGGCAGGTTGCTGTGCCATTGACGCCCGCGCCCTGTTGCACACCGAGGTCATGCGTAGCGGCGCGTTGTACAAGGAGTACGAAGCACTCAACGATGTCGTGATTGCCAAGGGCGCTATCGCTCGCATGGGCGACTTCAGCGTGCATCTGTTTGATCAACTCGCGGCTTCGTTTCGCGCCGACGGCGTCATCATCTCCACGCCCACGGGTTCGACTGCCTACAACTTGGCCGCCAACGGACCCATACTGGCTCCCTACGTGGATGCCCTGGTGATCACCCCTATATGTCCCCACCTGCTAACGATTCGTCCGATGGTCGTGCGTGGGGATGCCCACGTGAGTGTCAGCGTGGAAGGAATTCCCGATCTCACCTTCCTCACCGTCGACGGGCAAGAGGCATTGCAATTACGGGTTGGAGATAAGGTATGTTGCCGCCGTTCCGAGCACAGCGTCCATCTGGTGCGCATGGGGGCGACAGGCTTCTTCGACGTGCTTCGTTCTAAGTTAAGCTGGGGTGAACGATGACCTGAGTCCCTATCTAGCAGCCTGTTCAACCATAAGCTGCTTTGGATGCGGTGTTTTGGGTTTTGTATCAGGGCACGACTTTAGTCGGGCCGTAAAGGAGGACTGAAATAGAATCGGGCTTCAGCCCCTGCTACCCTTACCTGGCAAAGAATAAGTCCAGGGGGCTAAAGCCCAGATCTTTGTTGAGTTCAACGGCCCGACTGAAGTCGTGCCCTGATACAAAGCATCAGAACGGTGACTACCAGAAAAGTCGCGCATTTCGAATCAAAAGGACGCGTTCTGCTTAGGGTTTAGTTAGTTCGTCCAGCAACAACTTGGCCTTGGTAGCCAGTGTATGCGCTCCGTCCGTGTCCCCATTGTCCAACGCTTGCTGGGCCTGTTTCAAGAAAGTACGGATCTGCGCGGCTGTAACTTTCTCTTCTGTAGAGAGAGCGCGCTTGATGCCATTCAACCCCTGTTCGGTGCCGCCGATCAGATCCGCCGTCTCCCGCTTGGCCTTTTCTCCCATCGCACTATCGCCGGTTGTCAATTGTCCAATGGGCGACGGTGTCCCGGCCGTCGCTGGTGCCAACGGGGGAGTGGCTTGCGCAGTGGCCTGGGAACCCGAAGCAGAAGGTTGAGAAGCTCCCCCAGACGTCGCAGTCTGCGCGGTGTCTGCCGGTTTGCTCGCAGGCGGCTTGGGCTTGTGCCTCACCTTCTTGGGAGGTGGAGGGGGCAAGGGCACGTTTTGTGCCGATGGCGGCGGCAATGGTGAAGCCAATGGCGTGTCCGTTTTTTCCTGCTGCTGCTGGGCAGTGGTCTGCGGACTTAGCGTCCCCTTGCCGGTTTGCAAGGGCGGAGCTTGTGCTTGCGGAGCAGGCGAAGTCTTATGATGCAAACACCCGGTACAAATGGCGAAGAACGCCAGCGACGAGCATAGGGTGACTGCTCTCATCCCCTGGGCTCCTTAGCTACGATAGATCCAGCTGAGCTGCTCCCGTCCGGCATCAAGTATCCACGCGCTCGGCTGTCTTGAAGGCTATTCAGCGGAAAGCGCAAAATAAAGGTAGTTCCGTGAGTTGCATCCGATTCTACTTCAATAGAACCATTGTGCAGCTCCACGATACGGTAAGTCATTGCTAAACCAATACCACTTCCATCTTTCTTAGTCGTGAAGTACAAATCGAAGATTTTATCCCTAACTTCGGGAGGAATTCCGCTTCCTTGGTCATGGATGCTAAGCAGTGCCATGCGGCCATCCTCGGCCAGCCGGACTTCCAGCTTTCCTCCCTCCGCCATCGCCTGCGCGCCATTCAGCACTACATTCAGTAATGCTTGCTTCAATAGGTCCGCGTCCACCTTAGCCAGCACGGGATGGTCGGGGAGATCACTCTGCACATGAACGTCGCGGGTCTCCAAATCGGCGGATGACAACATCAAGACAGCGGAGACGACCCGGCGTAAATCATGCTCCTTGAGCTGTAACTCCACCGGGCGCGAGAAATCCACCAGCGTTTGCACGACCCGGTCAAGTCTTTGGATTTCGCTTTCGATTACTTCCAGGTGGCGCAGGGCTCTATGATCCGAGCCGCCCAGCTTGTTGCGCAGTAGCTCCAGGTGAACCACGATGGCGTTAATCGGATTCTTGACCTCGTGACCGACGCCTGCTGTCAATCGGCCGATGGCTGCCAGGCGTCGCGAAAGCTCCAGGTCATTTTCTATCTCCCGTACCGATTCCACGTCATGTAGCGTCAGCAGCGCGCCCAGGCTCTCTTGCGGATAGACCGCGCGATCGTCATGGATAAAGTCCAGCGAAATCTCGACGTGCCGTCCGGTCTCGGTGGTGATCTCCTCCTGCACCAGCGCCATGCGGGCGTCAAATGACTCGCGAACCAGTCTCCCCAACCGGGTATTGCGGGAGAAGACCTCGTGCAATCTCGAGCCGAGGATCTCTGCGCGGCTAATGCCCAGAAAGCGTTCCACCGAATCGCTGACCAACACCGCGCGGGCATCGTGGGTATACAGCAGGATGCCGTCCTGCAGATTGGTCATGATCTGATCGAGGTTCTCTTTGAGGGCAGAGAAGACCTCTTCCACGTTGCGCATGCGTCGCCCGATGCGCTCGATCTTGTGCGAGACCAGCACCACGGCATCTCCCGAGCGGCCACTCGCCTCGCCGGCCACTTCGGCCTCGGCCAAGGCCAACGCATCCAGCCGGGCGCCGATCTGTTCAATCGGCTTGAGCGCCAGGTTGGCTAAGAACGCGGAGAAGATCAAGGAGCAGATGATGGCTACCCCGGTATAGGTCAGGGCGGCAATCAGCCAGGGTTCCACGACGAAACGCAGGAAGGTGGTACGAACCCCGACGCGGATGGTGGCGAAGGGTTCGCCGGCGCGCTCCACCGGCAAGGTCACGTTGTAGACGCGAGGCGGCCCAAAGACGACTTCGAGCTGCCGCAGCAAGCCGCCGCTTTCCAGCTCTTCGTATTCCTGGCGATGGGGCAGCAGGCGGTCCAGGTTGGTGGGATCGGTGCTCAGCAGCGCGCGTCCCTCGCTGTCGGCGATGGCTACATCGAAGACAGTCGGAGAGTAGCGAATAGCCGAGTTCATCAGCGCGGTCAGTGCGGGATCGCTGCGCAGTGCCTGGGCCACCGCGGCGCGTACTGACTGCGGGTCGTTGGGGTCCACACGGGGGCCGCGAATGTAGGTCTCGGTCGCTCGGCGCGTGGCAAAGAGAATCTGGTGCGCCACCATGTCATTGGCGGAGTATGCCTGCGACATGCGCTGACGCAGCAGCTGGCCAAGAAATATCCAGGACAGCGTGCACACCACCAGAAATACCAGTCCGGTGATCGCGAGCACGAGCTTGGTCTTCAGTCTCATGTGGAGTCACCTGGACCCTTTTATTGACTTATCGAGCGACGGTTTATGCGGGATCAGAGGTGACGTAAGCAGGCTAACCGCTCTCGCCGCAGCTGCTACGTAAAAGCACCGCTGCACATACCCAACGTAACCAATATGCTTAAACTACCGGCCTCTCTTCTGCCACGTCGCTGGTGGTCGCGCTGCCATACTCTTTCAACTTGTTATGCAGCGTCTTCAAGCTTATGCCCAGGATCTCGGCTGCCCGGGTCTTGTTGTTACGCGTCGACTCCAGGGTTTTCAGGATGAGCATTCGCTCCGCTTCATCCACTGTGCTTCCGATCTCCACATGAACGCCACTGTCACTGTAAGTGGAGGTTCCCGTATCCGTACGCGTGAAGCGCTGCCCGAAAGTCGGCGGCAGATGCCGTGTCTCCATATATCCCTCTCCGCAAAGAATGACTGCCCGTTCGATGGTGTTTCGTAGTTCGCGCACGTTGCCGGGCCAGTCGTGCGCCATCAGGCGGGTCAGCATCTCTCCATCCACTCCCTTGACCTCCCGCCCATGCTTGGTGTTCATGTCGTTCAACAGGGCTTCGATGATCGCCGGGATGTCTTCTTTATGTTCCCGCAGAGGTGGCATGTGCAAGTTAAAAACGTTCAACCGATAGTACAGATCTCCCCGCAAATGCCCGTCAGCAACGGCTTCTTCCGGATTCTTGTTGGTTGCCGCCAGTACCCGGACATTCATCGGCGTTTCGACCTTGCTGCCCAGCCGCCGTAGCTTCCTATCCTCCAATACCCGCAGCAGCTTCGCCTGGGTGCCCACCGGCATTTCGCCGATCTCATCGAGTAGCAAGGTGCCTTCTTCAGCCAGCTCGAAGCATCCCGCGCGGCGCTCCAGGGCTCCCGTAAAGGAACCCTTCTCGTGGCCGAAGATCTCGCTCTCGATCAAAGTCTCAGGAATAGCGGCGCAGTTGACGGCCACAAACGGCTTGCCTCGGCGCGGGCTCAGCTCGTGCAAGGTTCGTGCCACCAGCTCTTTTCCCGTCCCACTCTCCCCCGTGATCAAGACCGAGACGGTGCTCGGGGCGACCCGCTCGATCATGGCGAACATCTCCTGCATCTTCCTCGAGCTGCCCACCAGCGATCCGAGAAAACCTGTGTCTCGTAATTTACGGCGGGTGACTTCCAATTCCCGCTCGGTCTCGCGCTGCCGGCTGGCATTCGCCAGGACGGTCTTGAGCCGGGTGGGATCGATTGGCTTTTGAATGAAGTCGTAGGCGCCCATTTTCATCGCCTCGACGGCACGCTCGATGCTGCCCTGTGCCGTCAGGACGATGACGGCGGCATTCAATTGCATCTCGCTCAGCCGCGATAGCAATTCCAAACCGTCCATCCGCGGCATCTTAAGGTCGGTGACTATGATTCCGGGAAACCACTCGGTTACTTTTTCCAGGCCCTCGATGCCGTCTCGAGCCGTCTCCGTGCGGTATCCCCAGCCGGAGACCAACTCGGCCAGTCCGGCCAAGGCATGCAATTCGTCTTCAACAATCAGTACTCTCTCAGTAGCGCCCATGGCTGCTCTTCACTCTTTCTTAAGTTAGCTCTCTTCTTTCTCAATAACGCGGCACCGCTGGGTCGACTTCCCGGGACCAGCCATCAATCCCGCCACTCAGCGACTGCACCTTCTCGAAACCCTGGTTGCGCAGCCACACGGCCACATTCAATGAACGGACGCCGGCATGGCACACGGTGACAATATGTGCTTCCGGATCCAGCTCCTGAAAGGCACGAGAAGGAATCTCTCCCATCGGCATGCTCTTCGACCCGCTGATCTGCGCGGTCGCAAATTCCCAGGGCTCACGAACATCCAGTAAAATCGTCTCCGCCTGCTTGGATTTAAGGTGAGCCGCGAGCGAGCGCGGGGTAATTTCCAGGTCGAGCATGAAATAGTTCTCCAGGTTTAGGATACATCTTGGGCAGCCGCCACCCCTGTTGTCCGACGGGATTCGGAAATGCTGCGAAAGTCGTAGAAAAGACAACAATTACCACCATCTATTTCGCTTTTTCCAGGGAGAAACCATTCATGCCCTCCGCACTCGAGTTCGCCCGCAGCCAGCAAGTGCGCTTCCTTGAGGAATTGAAGTCTCTCCTCCGTATTCCCTCCATCTCGACGCTGCCAGAGCACAAGGGGGACGTCCGGTTCGCCGCCGAGAGCCTGGCCCGGGAGCTGGAGCGACTTGGTCTGGAGCATGTAAGGGTCATCGAAACATCCGGTCACCCGTTGGTGTACGCCGACTGGCTGCACGCCGCGGGCAAGCCGACATGCCTGTCCTACGGACATTACGATGTGCAACCTCCTGACCCGCTCGATGAATGGCTTACGCCCCCATTTGAGCCCACGGAGCGCGACGGCAACCTTTACGCCCGCGGCGCGGTCGACGACAAAGGTCAGATGTACATGCACCTTAAAGCACTGGAAGCGCTGCTGCAGGCGCCGGGTGGCAAACTGCCGATCAACGTGCGCGTGCTTCTTGAGGGCGAGGAGGAAGTTGGCGGCGAGGGCATCGCTCGGTTTGTGCGGGAACATCCGGAGCAGCTCAAGGCCGACTTCGCCCTGGTCTCGGACACGGAGATGTTCGCTCCCGGCCTGCCTACGCTCTGTGTCGGGCTGCGCGGCATGATTTATACCGAAGTGGAAGCGGTGGGAGCGCGGACCGATCTGCACTCCGGCATATATGGCGGGGCCGCGCCCAATCCCTTTATTGCCCTGGCCCAGGTGATTGCCGCACTTAAAGACCCAAACGGCCGCATTATGATCCCTGGTTTTTATGACAAGGTGGAATCGCCGAGCGCCGACGAACTCAAAGCCTGGAAACGGCTGCCCTTCGAGGAGGAGCACTACCGTGCTTCAGAAATCGGATCACGCGAGCTTTGCGGGGAGCCGGGGTTTTCGGTGCAGGAGCGCACCTGGGTCCGGCCCACCATGGATGTCCATGGAATGCCTGGCGGCTTTATCGGTGCGGGCGCGAAAACCGTGATTCCTGCCAAGGCTACGGCCAAGATGTCCTTCCGCCTGGTGCCGGATATGCATCCCAAGGAGGTTTTTGCGCAGTACAAGAGCTTTGTCGAGTCGTTGCAGCCGAAGGGCGTCGAGCTGCGCGTCCGTTTGATTCACTCCGGCGAGCCCATCGTGGTCCAGACCAACAACCCTTATATCCAGGCGGCTACCCGGGCCATGTACCAGGTATTTGGGAAAGAGACGGTTTTCATCCGCTCCGGAGGCTCCATTCCGATCGTGGGTGATTTTGACCGCCACCTCAAGATTCCCACCGTCATGATGGGCTTCGGGCTGCCCGACGACAACTTGCACGCGCCGAATGAGAAGTTCCACATCGCCAATTTTCACCGGGGTATCGAGTCGATCATTCTTTTCTTCGAAGAGTTGGGACGGGCGGGCTAGTGTCGTGCGTCATGCAGATGACTGTTTATCGCAGGAATGAATACCTCAGGGGCTAAAGCCCGACGTATTCTCAATCATCTACGGCCCGACTAAAGTCGTGCCCTGATACAAAACTGAGTTTTCGCAGCCTGTGAAGCCGTGGCCTTCGTCCAGAGAGTTTTTCTGCAGCCTGTTCAGCCATTTGTAAAAATTGATACTTTGGGGTCCTTCTGAGGATTGGCAGCTCAGCGAGGGTGGGCAAAGGGGTTCTTTCTTATGGAACATAGGTGATTTGCGGTCAGGACAATATCTTGGGATGTCGCGCAGAGGGATTCGTGCTGGCTGGCGGCCGCAGCACGCGCATGGGGCAGGACAAAGCTCTGCTCCAGGTGGGCGGGCGCTCTCTTGTCGAGCTGGCCCTGGACAAGCTTCGCAGCATCGGTGTGGCTGAACCGCGCATTGCCGGGGCGCGTACGGATCTCTCTTCCCTCGCCCCCGTAGTATCAGACCTGCATCCCGGGTGCGGCCCGTTGAGCGGCATCGAGGCCGCGCTGGCTGCGACCAACAAGGGGCTCAATCTTTTTCTTCCCGTGGATATGCCGCTGTTGCCGGCACGGTTCCTCCACTGGATGCTGCTGCGCGCCGAAATCACTGGCGCGCTCATGACCGTCCCCTGCATCAACGGTTGGCCCCAGCCTCTTTGTGCTGTCTACCACCGGGATTTACTACGTCCCATTACCGCATCGCTGCTTGGCGGCAATTACAAAGTCATGCCTGTGGTCACCGCGGCTGCCGGCCAATCCCAGGCGGTCGACGTCTTCGATACAGAACGATTGACCTCGAGCGATCCTGAATTGCTCGGCTTCTCTCCTCTGCCTTTGTACCGCTGGTTTCACAACTGCAACCTGCCTGAGGATATGGCTGGGATTGGAAATGCATTAGTCTTGAGCCAATGAGTACGTTTCCCGATCCTCCCCAACCGGCGGTGAGCATTCCCGCAGGAACGCCCATCGAGATCGTCGACGAGTCGGCGCGTGGCGAGGAGAGGGAAGCCGTCAAGCAATCGGACCCCCCGTACATCTCCTTCGAACACGTGTCGAAATCCTTTGGCGACGTGCACGTGCTCGACGACGTCAGCTTCTCTGTTCAGGCGGGTGAGACGCTTTGCATACTGGGCCGCTCCGGGGTCGGTAAATCCGTTTCACTGCAGCAGATCATGGGTTTCCTCAAACCCGACACGGGACGGATCATGGTGGCTGGACAGGATATCACCGGTTTTACCGAAGATCAGATGGAGACCGTGCGCAAGAAGGTCACCATGGTCTTCCAGAACGGCGCGCTCTTCGATTCTTTGTCGGTTGGGGAAAATGTGGCTTTTCCTCTGCGCGAACGCGGCCAGCTGCTGGAAGATCAGATTCAGCAGGTAGTGAATGGATTACTGGACATGGTCGGTGTGGCCGGAATGGCAGACCTGCTGCCTTCGGATCTCTCCACCGGCATGAAACGCTCAGTGGCGATTGCGCGTGCGCTTTCCGCGCAACCGGAGGCCATTCTGTATGACGAACCCACGACTATGGTCGATCCCCTCATGGGTCGCTTGCTCGGCAATCTCATCCAGAAGCTCAAGCATCAGCTCCGCCTTACCAGCATCGTGGTGACGCATGACATGCGCTTTGCTGAGCGGCTGGCTGACCACGTTCTTTTCCTGCATCAGGCCAAAGCATATTTCTTCGGTACCATGGACGAACTGAGACGAACCGATGACGCCTTCCTGCGTGAGTTCCTCGATCTGGATAAGCTGGTATTGCCCCAAGGCTGATAGCCCTTACGGGGTATAACTGTCTGGTTACAGCGTCCCCTAATAGTAACCAAGAGGCGATAGTTACTTATGCCCTGTATCTGACCCGGAATGCTATGCTTTTTTTGGCAGTGCGCTGGCGAGAGCTTTCGTTCCTGCCGACTGTTGCCGTCGTAGGATGCGCCCTTCGAACTGCCCGCAAAAACCGCGGACCGGTCTCAGGGCTTTGGTGCAGTTCTGGTTAACTCGTGGAGAATGAGGGTTTAGCTGCTATGCAACCCAGCCTTTCACCTGCACACGTAATATTCTTCCGGATGAGTCTTGCATCTGAATTCTTGCCATCGTCGCGCCTGGATTGCGCCTCGCTGACTCCAACCGGCCCATTTATCCCATGCGTCACGGGTACAGTAGCGCGGTAACGTGTGCGTACCTGGATAGTAAACATGGTAACTAAGACAAGCTGTGTAATTCAGCTCTAACAAGGGCACAGTGTAGCTGCACTTCAGCAGCCGTATCGAGCTCTCCCGGGGACTTCCATGGCAACGTCTGGACTTCTAAAGCGCTTAGCGACAAACGGCAGCGAGGAACGGGCGCCTGGTTATGCAGTATCTTCCTACCGGCCGAACGCCCAGGGAAAAGGCACGCGGGTTGGCGCGCTTTGGATGTTGGGTGATGTACTTGTCGTTTTGGTCGCGCTGATGATTGCGGTTCGTGGCTGGCTGGGTGAAGGGCTTTTTGGAGCCGACTCGCCGTACCACACTAACATCATGTTCCAAAGCCATCCCAAAATCCTGCTCGCATGTCTGGGATGGTTCATTCTCTCTCTGATTCTGGTGAGCAAGCGCTACCACCTGTACGGTCCGCTGCAGATGCGCAATACGCTGCACGAGCAGCGCCTCACCATCCAGGCATGCCTCACGGCAGGACTGCTGTTGTCAGGAGCACTCTACCTGGTCCGCGGCGAAGTGATCTCTCGCGGAGTGGTGATCATCACCGTGGTCGCGACCACGGTATTGCTCTGCGGCCGGCGGCTGATCTGGCGCATGATGAAATACCGCCGCTTCGAAAATGGCCTGGAAGTGCGCAACATCATCATTGTGGGTACCGGCAGGGTGGGGCAGGCGATGCGCCAACACCTGGACAGCATTCGCCACCTGGGCTACAGCTTCAAGGGCTACGTGCAAATACCTGGAGTGGATTCTGATAGCCCGGCTCTCGCTGGAGACATCCTCGGTTCCCTCGACCAGGTCCTGCAGTTGGCTCGCAAGTATTTCGCCGATGAGATTTTCCTCTCTGCGCCTTGTGACGCGCGCGTGGTTACGCGCATAGTTTCCCAGGCGCGAGAAGCTGGTGTGGATGTCCGCGTGGTACCGGAGCTTTACGATGGCTTGGCCTGGAATAGTCCGATCGAGTACATCGGCCAGTTTCCTACCATTCCTTTGCACCGCGGGGACACCCCGGTCATCGGCATGTTCCTCAAGCGCATTCTCGATGTGCTGCTCTCCTCGTTGGCGCTCTTCATTCTGTCACCCCTGATTGCGGCCATCGCGGTGGCGGTAAAGCTTGATTCGCCTGGGCCGGTCTTCTATTGCTCGGATCGGATCGGGAAGAAGGGACGGGTCTTCCGCTGCATCAAGTTTCGAACCATGGTGGCGGATGCGGAGCGTCGCCGCGCGGAAGTTCTGCACATGAATGAGCGCGACGGAGTCCTCTTCAAGGTCAGCAACGATCCCCGCATCACCCGTTTGGGCGCTTTCCTGCGTAAGTATTCGCTGGACGAGCTGCCCCAGTTTCTCAATGTGCTGCGCGGCGACATGAGCATGGTTGGCCCCCGGCCTCCGATCGCCAGCGAAGTCAAGCGCTACGACTTAAGCCATCTGCGACGTCTCGACGTGCTCCCTGGCATGACCGGGTTGTGGCAGGTACAGGCGCGGCAGGATCCCTCTTTTGACAGCTACATCTCGCTCGACACCGCCTACATCCAAAACTGGAGTATCTGGCTCGATCTCAAGATTCTTATCCGCACCCTGTCGGTAGTCGTCGGCGGCACCGGCTCCTAGGGAACCATCGCTCTTGCGATGTAGACCGGCAAATCCACGGCAGGTCTAGGAAAAGCATTTGAAACATGTCATTTTCGGCCCACGTACGCTTTGGCGAACGTGGGGCACCCGTCCTACTCCTATTGGGTTCTGCTAGGGCACAGGCGCCGCCAGGACTTGGCTCCTAATTCGAAAGCTCGGTTGATAGACTGGTAAAGTGAAGATCGCTCTAGCCCAGATCAACCCCACGGTGGGGGATTTTCAAGGCAATACGAAGAAGATTATCGAGTTTGCCGCAGAGGCATCCGCCGCCCAGGCAGACGTGGTCATGTTTCCGGAACTGGCAGTGTGTGGCTACCCGCCGGCGGATTTTCTTGAAAAGCCATCGTTTGTAGCCCGGGCTGCCGAGGCTGTCGCGGAGATTGCTGCCACCGCCACCGCCGGCTGCAAGCTGGCGGTCCTCTGCGGCTACGTCACCCCAGCGCCCCCTGGATCAGGCAAGCAGGTGGCAAATTCAGCTGCCCTGCTGCGCAACGGCGTGGTCGAGTTTGTCCAATCCAAGCGGCTCTTGCCCTTTTATGATGTCTTCGACGAACAGCGGTATTTTGCCCCTTCCGCCAGCCAGAGCCTGCACTGCTTGGGGGGAGAGCACATGGCCCTTACCATCTGCGAGGACGCTTGGAACGATAAGCTGTTCTGGTCAAGCCGGCTTTACCCCGTCGATCCCGTCGAAGAGTTGATGCGCGCCGGCGGATCCATCATCCTCAATATCTCCGCCTCCCCTTACTACCGGGGCAAGCGCGAATTGCGTCACCGCATGCTGGCCGCGATTGCCCGGCGGCACAAGGTTCCAGTGGCCATGGTCAATCAGGTGGGAGGCGACGACAGCCTGGTCTTTGACGGAGCTAGCTTTGCCCTAGGCCCAGATGGCGAGATTATTGCCCAGGCGCGCTCCTTTGCCGAGGATCTGGTCTTTTTCGACAGCGGCACGCTCATCGGCGATCGCCGCCCCGTCGACCCCAGCGAAGACGGCGCAGTCTACCAAGCGTTAGTTTTAGGCACTCGGGACTACGTTCGCAAATGCGGTTTTTCCAAGGTATTGGTCGGATTGAGCGGAGGCGTGGATTCGGCGTTGGTCGCGACCATTGCCGTCGACGCGCTGGGCAAAGAGAACGTGACCACGATTGGCATGCCCAGCCAGTATTCTTCCGCGGGTTCCATCGACGATGCCCGCGCGCTGGCCGCCAACCTTGATATTCGCTTCACCACCGTCGGCATTCATGATCTCTTCGCGCAGTACACGCAGGCGCTCGCGCCCCTCTTTGCCGGCCGGGGCCCGGACATCACCGAGGAGAATATTCAGTCCCGCATCCGTGGAAATCTACTCATGGCGCTTTCCAACAAATTCAACGCGCTGGTGCTCACGACGGGGAACAAGTCAGAGATGTCAGTTGGCTATTGCACGCTTTACGGCGATATGGTGGGCGCGCTGGCGGTGATCGGTGATGTGGTCAAGACCGAGGTCTACCAGCTCTGCCGTTACGTGAACCGGGAGCGCGATGTGATCCCGCGGGCCATCCTGGAAAAGGCGCCGTCCGCGGAGCTTCGCCCAGGACAGAAGGATACGGACTCTCTCCCACCCTACGAAGTACTGGATCCGATTCTGCAGGCCTACGTGGAGCGCTACGAAACTCCTGAACAAATCGCCGCCGAATACCATTTCGACCTGGCGACAGTCAGTCATGTAGTCAAGCTGGTAGAGCGCAGTGAGTACAAGCGGCAGCAGGCGGCACCGGTGCTCAAGGTCACCAGCAAGTCCTTCGGCATGGGACGCCGTTTTCCCATCGCCGTCAAAGTTCAGGTATAAGCAAAAGTGTCCCTATCCGAGATTCGCTACCGCCCCAACAACTAGAGAGGAATTGAATGCAGCTTCGTATAACCACATGTCTTTCTGTTCTGGCAGTCGCCAGTGCGGCCTGGATCCCTGCGGCCCTGGCCCAGAACGGAACCCCCCAGGCTCCCACCCCCCAGGCTCCTCCCGCGGCTCAGTCACCGGCCGGAAGTTCGGCCCCCACGCCAGCTGCGCCGGCCGAGGCTCCGGTTGCGTTTCCCCCGGTCGACCCGGCAAACTTTACTGCGACCTCTCCCACCAAGCAGACGGTGGAGGATTTTCTCAAAGCGTATTGGGGTTACGACACCAGCCGAGCCTGGCAGGTTTATTCCATCCTGCCCACACCGGCGCCGGGAGTGAGTCATGTGACGGTTCTGGTCAAGGGCAATGCCTCAGGCGCCAAAGAGCAGATCGCGCAGCTCGCTTTCTTTACCCTGCCCGACGGCAAATTCCTGGTCGCCGATCAGCTGCTCCCCTTCGGCGCCAAGCCGTTTCAGGGCTATCGGGAGATTCTGCAGGCGGGAGCTACCGGGCCGTCGCAGGGCGGATCCTCCAAGGCGCTCGAGATTGTAGAGTTCTCCGATTTCGAATGCCCTCACTGCAAGGAAGCACAGCCCACGATCGCCAAGTTGTTGGCTGACTACCCCAGCGCCCATTTTGTTTACCAGGATTTCCCGCTCCCCCAGCACAGCGAGGCTTTTAAGGCGTCGTCCCACGGGTATTGTGTCGGCAAAGCCGGTGGCAACGAGGCCTTTTTCAAGTTTTCCGATGCTCTTTTTGAAAACCAGGCCGGGCTCACGCCAACTACGGCGGACGCCACTCTGAAGGATGCCGAGACCAAGGCCGGTCAGGACCCGGTCAAGATTGCCGCCTGCGCCACAACCCCTGCTGCCAAGGACGCCGTCGATGCTTCGCTCGCCCTGGGAGCGAAGGTGGGTGTGAACTCGACGCCTACCATTTTCATCAATGGCCGCGGATTGCCCGCCGTCGGTATTCCTTACCCAATGCTGCAGAAGATCATCGAGTTCCAGGCGCAACTGGACGGTGTACCTCTGCCGCCTGCGCCACCGGCTCCTGCTGCCAAACCGGCTCCGTCTTTGCGCTAGTAATCTGACACAATGAATGTGGCAGATCGAGGGCCTAGGGGTGATGAGTTCGACCGTACCTTCCGCTGCGCCGCGAGCCGAATACTCCCGGCGCGTGGAGGAATTGTCGGCCGAACGCTCCGGCCTCCAGCGAAGGGAACGGCTGGTTGGCTACGTGCAACTGGGCCTGGGCGCCTTCTGCCTGGCCTGGATCCTGTTCCGGGTGCGCCACTTCACCAGGACCGATCTGCTGGTCCTGATTCCGGTTGCGGTCTTCGTGGTGCTCGCTGTGCTGCATGGGCGGCTGCAGCGCGCCGTGACCGCACGCACCCGCGCTATAACCTTCTATGAGCAGGGGCTGGCACGGCTCAACGGCACCTGGGCGGGAAGCGGAGCCACCGGCGAACGCTTCCTGCAACCCTCCGACCCCTGTGCGCGCGACCTCGATCTCTTCGGACGCGCCTCGCTCTTTGAATTGCTGTGTACGGCGCGAACTCGTGCTGGGGAAGAAACGCTGGCTCGATGGCTGCTCGCCCCGGCGCCGCCGGACGAGGTGCGCGCTCGCCAGGCAGCGGCTATCGACCTAAGCCCTCGCGTAAGGTTTCGAGAAAACCTATTTGCGATGGGAGAAGACCTGGCCCTGGGAGTCCGCCCGGGGCGACTGGCTGACTGGAGTGAGGAAAAGGCTGCTTTCGCTTCAAGGATGATCAGGATTCTAGCCCTCGCCCTCGCCCTCGCCTGGATACTCAGCGTGGTCGCGTGGCTGTTTGGGGTCGCATCGAATTTCCTGGTGCTCGCCATCACAGTTGCGAACCTGGTGGTTTCCCATCGCTTTCGCCTGCGCTTGGGCGAGGCGGCTCATGCGGCAGAGGAAGCCGGCCATGATCTCATGCTCCTGTCCCAGGTGTTAACGGCTTTCGAGAAGGAGGAGTTCACCAGTCCACTGCTTCTCCAACTTCAGGCACAGCTAAGCGGAGAAGGCATCCCACCTTCGCGGGCGATCGCCAAACTCAACCGCTTGGTGGACTCCCTCGAAGATGCGCACAACTTCATGGTGCGCATCTTCGACCCAGTGATTTTTTATCGACTGCAGCTTGTCATGGCCATCGAGAGCTGGCGGCGGCGCTTCGGGTCTTTTCTTCGGCTGTGGCTGCAAGCAGTGGGGGAACTGGAGGCGCTGGGGGCCCTGGGAAGCTACACCTATGAGCATCCCGAGGATGTGTTTCCAGAATTTGCCGATCACGCACCTTACTTCGAAGCGCAGGCGCTGGCTCACCCGCTGATCCCCCGCGAGCGGGCTGTACCCAACGATCTGCGGCTGGACCGGGATCTTCAGCTCATCATCGTGAGTGGCCCCAATATGGCAGGAAAAAGTACCTTCCTGCGCGGCATTGGACTCAATGCCGTCCTGGCGCAGAGCGGGGCGCCGGTGCGCGCGGCCAGGCTAAAGCTTTCGTCGCTCACCGTCACTGCCTCCATCTGCATTCTGGATTCGCTGGAGGGTGGAGTCTCCCGTTTCTATGCGGAGATCCATCGCCTGAAGCAGATCATGGACCTGACACGGGGCCCCGTCCCGGTTCTTTTTCTGCTGGACGAGCTGCTTTCCGGAACCAACTCACACGATCGACTGATCGGAACCCGATCCATCGTCACCAAGCTGGTGCAACAAGGCGCAGTCGGGCTGGTGAGCACACATGACCTGGCTCTGACCGCGATTCCTCAGGAGATCGGATCGCAGGCCAGCAATTGCCACTTTGAGGATCACCTGGAAGAAGGGCAGTTGCGTTTCGATTACAAGCTCTACCCGGGCATCGTCCAGACCAGCAATGCGCTGCCTCTGATGCGGTCTATTGGGCTGGAAGTCTAGAAGGCGGGATGTAAGGTAGCTAGTTCCTCGCCGCTGTCGCCTAACTTCAGCAATCCCTCGCTGGTGACGCGCGCTGTCCAGATGGGATGAAGACGGCGATCGTTCACGCCCCGCGCCAGCAGCCTGACCTGGTCAAAGCCGGCGTTGCACAGGTCGTCCTCAACCTCAGGCGAGGAGAAGTAATTCTCCACCACAGCGCTGACCCGCTCGGCGTAAGCCGGCGGCGCCGGCCAGCGCACGGGAAACTGCAGGGACAGGATGTTGGCGTGGTCACCCACCAGGTCCACGGTGATGGTGCGCGAGTCGAGGCCTGCGACCATGGCATCGGCCTGCTTAAGACGCGCTTGCACGGCGGTCGCGCGCTGGTCCTTGGGGCGCAGAAGGATAAAGGCGTAGCAACTCGAACCCGGCTCAGGCTCGAAGTGAGGAAGGTGAGGCATTGGCTCAATCGCAATGGCAGATTGCGGCGCGGAAACTGCCGCATGGGTAATTGGTAGCGATAGCTGTTCCTGCTGGCACCCAGCCAACATCCACAACAATGCGGTGAGCGCTAACATTCTCCCAGCCATAGTGTCTCTGAGGTGATTTTCCAGCTGTTTTTAGCCCGAAAGGATGCGAGTCTAATGGGGGAGGGTACAAGTTTAAATCGAGCGGGGTTCAGGGTCAAAGTTTAACCTGCCTTTTTCAGCTGGCGTCCTGGATCTGAGATTTCTACATTTCAAAAGGCTGGACGGGGCAACTTCTTTGGCCTTTAGGCCCTGAGGTATGGATTTCCTTTAATTTCCGCATAGGCATGGAGAGAAAAGCGTACCTCCGGGCCTGAAGGCCAGTGGGTCTTGAGGATGGATGTCCGGGCTAAAGCCCGGACCTACCCAACGTCGAAGTTCTCACGCAGAGACTTTAGCCCCTGCGAAAAGAACAGCAGGAAGCTAACCACCATCTCTTGGTTCTGCTAGAACACAGTGAATGAAAAGCTAATCAACTGAACGAAGTCCCTGGATAAGCTGAAGCATTACCTCAGCTGTGAGGGAGGGGAATCACAGGCCCCATCATGTTGTTACGCCGCCGCCGCAGGATGTGTGGCGTCACCAGGATGGCCAGGTTGCTCACGTCGAATTCCTTGGTGGTGGAACTGAGCGCGGTAAATCCGGGTAGCTCAGAAAGACCAGGGTTGCCGCTCACCGCGTTTGATTCCTGGCGTGACAAATTGCCCACTACCAGCGCGCTGGCGCCGTTACGCAGATGAATATCCGCGGTATAGCTGCGATTGGTAAGCACCGGCAAACCGTTGAGGCTGGCGCCCTGAAGCGCTTGGATCTTGAGGTCGAGTTTAAGCACCACATCATCGTTGCGCTCAATCCGCGGCGTGACCTTAAAGGTCAAGCCGAGATCCTGATACTGCACCTGGGGAATGGGGGTGGCGGTGGAAAGGGAGCTCGCATTAATTCCCAACCCGCCCAGGATGCCCGAGAGGCCGGCACTGGTGATTCCCGGAATATTTACCGACGTGGAGGCGATGCTGGAGTAGCTCGAGGTGGTGATCGGATACCGCGTGCCGCTGCGGATCGTTCCTTCCGCATTGTCGTCGAGCCGGATCTGCACCTGATCCAGGGAACGCGTGTCGGCTGAATTCAGGCTCAGGTTTCCCGTAATGCCGCCGGTCGAGAGGCCAGTCAAGGTAAGACCGTTGCCGAAGGTGGCGAATGGGGAGCTCAAAATCGAGCTCGTCACCTCGCCCGACGCGATGAGAATGGCGGCGATGGCGGCATAATCCCCGGCACTCGCCAAGCCACTGGAAATGATCTGCTGCACCAGGCTGGAGTTGCTCGAGATGACGCTGTTCAGTTCACTGGGCACATTAAAAACCGTGGTCGTTTGCGGCAGCTGGATACCGTAGAGCCGTGTCCGGGTGTTCTCCACCTCATAGATCTTTACGTCCAGCAGGACTTCGCTCTTTCCGTCCAGCAAATCGGCAAAGGTTTGATTAAGCGCCATCAGATTGCCGACCGGCGCGCGCACGGTCAGGGTCCCCGCGCCCGGTTGGACGGTCGCCTGTTGCACGCCCAACACATTCTTGGCGATGTTGCTCATGTCGGAGAACTCGCTCGCCGTGAGGCCCGGCAGATAAAGCGTTTCCAAGGACAGCCGGTCATATTTTTCGTGATTCTCCTTGGTATCTTTGGCCACCAAAACGCGCACGGGGTCAAGCGGGACAACGAAAGAGTTGGTGACCAATTTCAATAGCTGCGCGGCTTGCGCATAGTCCACATCATCGGCATCGAAGCGAACCGTCTTCGGGGCGAGGGAACCGTCGTCGACCATCCTTAGCCCATAGGCGTCGAGCACTCGTCGCAACACCTCCTGCTCGCTGCTCCTGAAGTGAAAGCTTTGTTTGCCTGGTTTGGGGGTCAGCTCAATCGCCGGCGCAAAGCTTGCGTTCAAGCTGCCGTCCGGCGACGCGGTGGAGGCGAGCTTGGCCAGGTCGTAGATGTGCTGTGACACCTCAGGGTTCTTCGGGTCCAGCGCCAGCGCCTCGGCGAGCTTGGCGCGGGCTACATCAGGCTGACCCATAAGCCGTGCTTTGTCGGCGTCCTGGACCAGTTTGGTGACGCGGTGCTGGCTCGCGATCTGCAGGTCGAGAGCGTAGTCGCGGTTGGAAGGATCCGCTTTGACCGCCTGGGCGAAAGCCTTCTCGGCCGCGTCGACGTCGCCCTTTTGCATGGCGCGCACACCCTTGGCATAAGCCTTCTCGGCCGCTCGTACCTGGCGGGCGGATGGTTCTGCCGCGGGAGGCGCGGTCACCGGGGGTGGGGGCTGTTGGGCATACGCTGCCAGGGGCAAGAACGCCCACAACGCAGCGACCAGGCAGGCCGATGCTCGAGCCGAACAGCATGAGGGAACCCGAGTGCCGCGTAGTGAACACATAAATTTATCCTAGGGGGCGGTCAGCGCAGGGGCAAGTTACCAGGAACGCAACCCCGATTTCCTGCCTCGCTACTCGGGACGGCGTCACGTGGTGCGGCTTTCATTGAGGAAAGCCGCATGGAGCTTGCCCACGCCACCGATACCAACAGGAAATCCGGGAACCCCGCCGTGGGGTGGATGGATCACGCGTGACCGGCGGTTCGCAACAACGCACCCAGCGTCGTGGTGCAAACTTCCGGCTGGTGCTGCAGCAAGGCCTGGTAGGAATAAACTCCGGTGGCCACGGCGATAGTGGGCAGGGAATTGGCCTTGGCTGCGGCGATATCCGAGGGCGTGTCTCCAACCACGCACACCCGGGCATGGGGGCCGGCAAACTGCCCGGCAGCGAGCGCCTGCGCGATCATTTCGGAGCGCACAGGATGGCGATCGCTGAACCCACCGAAAGTGAACCAATCGCGTAGTCCGGCTATTTCGATCTTCAACCACCCAATCTGCTCCAGGTTGCCGGTGGCCACACCCAGACGCTTGCCCCGGCTTTTGAGGTAAGCCAGCATGGACAGGACGCCGGGCATCACGGTAACGCTCATGCGCTCCCGCTGTTCCAGCACCAACTGTCGCATCAGGACAAGAATTTCTTCCAGGCGGGGCTGCCATACCTCGTCGGGGATGGCCGCCAGGCGAAATGCGTCCCGCAGGATACCCGTGTCGGTGCTGCCGTGCAGGGGCACGGAATCGATCGGGAGCGGGTGCCCCATCACTTTTTGCACGCTCAATGAGAAGGCGCCGGTGTGCACGCCGCCGTGGGCGTGGAGCAAGGTGCCGTCAATGTCGAAGAGATAGGCGTCGCAGTCATCCCAGCGAAAGCCTTCGCGGATGGTGACCGGGCCCTCAGCCGGCGCCGTGACTAGCCGGCCGGCATTTTCCTGCACTAAGTGCGCACCGTCTGCTTGACCTCAAAGGCAGGGCGCTCGCCGCGGGGCGGGCGCTTGAGTCCGTTGCGAATTTGTTCCGGATCGAGCTTGAGCTCCGCGATGGTGCGGCGAAGCGTGTTGCGGTGCATGCTCAGCTCCCGAGCTGCCTTGCACTGGTTTCCCCTGTGATGCGACAGCACTTCCAGAATGAAGCGCCGTTTAAACTCGCGCACAGCCTCATCGTAATGAATGCCGCCGGCGTGCATTTGCGTCACAAGACTATCCAGTTCACGTTTCACAAAAACCTCTTTCCTTTTCCTACCCGCTCGACCGCCGGGTTTGTGTTTGTCTCGCAACCCTGGGCGAGAATTGGCCGCATCGCGGTGGCGAAATGAATCCTGGAACTCGGCACGATCCGGAGCGTTTGCAAGCCCTGACGGATCCTTTCCCCTAGATCAAACGGTACAACATGTGAACCGCCGTGCGCCGCCGTCAAAAAGACCGGAGCGAGACGGGAGTTATCCAACCAGGCCTGCCGGGGCAAAAATGCCACGATGCCCATCAGGACCAGGGTAACCACGACACAACCTTTGACCAGCCCAAAGACCGCACCCAGTAATCGATCTACAATACCCAACCCGAACCCACGCAGCAACCTACGCAACAACCGCCCGGCAAGACCAGCCAACAACATCACCAGTAACGCGATTACCAAAAACGCAATCAAGTCGGCAACCTGGTGGTTGTGAACCACAAGCCGAATCCAGGGTGCGAATGCTCCATAGTTTGCTGCGGCGAAAAAGAGCCCTAGAATCAAACCCGCGAGCGAGAAAATCTCGACAAAAAACCCTTTGACAAAAGCAGAAACTACCGAAACTGCCAGCACGACGAGTATCAACAGATCGGCCAGATTCATCCGTGTATTTCCTGAAATTAAGGCCGGGTAACGCGCATGCTCGTGAGCTCGGGCCCAGTGAGCAGATGCAATGCCTGCTCGTACTTTTCCTGCGTCTGGCGCACCACGTTGCCCGGCAGTTCCGGTGCGGGTGGCTGCTTATTCCAAGCGATGCTCTCCAAATAATCACGCACAAACTGTTTGTCGAATGATGGCTGAGGCGCTCCCGGGTGGTATCCCTCACTGGGCCAGAAGCGGGACGAATCGGGTGTCAACACCTCATCGGCGAGCACGATGCCCTTTGCGGTCATCCCAAACTCAAATTTGGTATCGGCAAGGATCAACCCGCGCCGCAGCGCATGATCGGCCGCCTTCGCGTATATCGCGAGGCTCAACCGGCGCAATTGCTCCGCGTTTTCGCCCCCGACACGCGCCACCATCTGATCGAAGGAGATATTTTCATCGTGCTCGCCACTCATGCTCTTGGTCGCAGGAGTGAAGATCGGTTCCGGCAGTTGCTCTGACTCGCGCATACCCGAGGGCAGCGCTATCCCGCAAATCTTGCCCGTGCGGTTGTAGTCTTTCCATCCTGAACCGGAGAGATATCCCCGCACTACACATTCAGCGGGAAACATGCGGGCACGGTTCACCAGCATCGACCGGCCACGCAGCTCACTCTCGTAAGGCCTTAGCTGCGCGGGATATTGCTCTACGTCAGCGGTGAACACATGGTTGGGAACGAGAGGGCTGAGATAGTCGAACCAGAACAGAGATATCTGCGTCAATACACGGCCCTTGCCCGGTATCCCGGTGGGCAGTACATAGTCAAAGGCGGAGATGCGGTCGGTCGCTACCAGCAGCAGCAGGTCTCCCACCGAATACAGATCGCGTACCTTGCCCCGCGCGTACAGTTGCAGGTCTTCGAATTCGGTTGCGATGAGCGTCGGCAAAGCTGGAGCCTCGGGAGAGGAATGACTTTCCGATTGTCCGAGGTGGCGACCGCTTTGTCAACGCAGGAAAACTTCAGAAAGTTTCCGCGGCGGGATAAAAAATCCGGGAGAGCGGTGCATGTCAAGATGATTGTGGGGGATAGTTACCTTTGCGCGATGGTCACGCTGTCGCTAAACGACGCTCCTGCACTCGGTCCCGGGTGCGGTTGTGGCCTGCATCGTCGCCCCCCAGGCGGACCGAGACGAGCTTGGAAACTCCAGGCTCTTGCATGGTTACGCCGTAGATCAGGTCGGCGGCGGTCATCATCCGCTTGGAGTGGGTTACCAGCAGGAACTGCGTCTCGCCACTCATATCCTTGAGCATCCCTGCCAACCTGCCCACGTTGGTTTCATCCAGCGGCGCATCGACTTCGTCCAGCACGCAGAAGGGGCTGGGCGCGTATCGGAAGATGCCGACCAACAACGCCAACGCTGTGAGTGCCTTCTCGCCGCCGGAGAGCAACAAGACATTTTGCAGTTTCTTTCCCGGCGGAGAGGCTACGATGTCGATACCGCTTTCCGCGGTATTTTCCTCATCTGTCAGGCGCATGAAGCCCTGACCGCCACCAAAAAGACTGGTGAAGGTCTGACTGAAATTCTGGTTGATGAGGGCAAAGGCTTCGTCGAATTTCTGCCGTGTAATCTGATCGATTTCGCGAATCGTTGACTGCGTGTTTTCAATCGCATCGATCAGATCTTTGCGCTGGGTTTCGAGGAAGCCGTGGCGTTCCGCAGTCTCCTGGTACTCTTCGAGCGCCATCATGTTGACCGGGCCCATAGCCTCCAGCTTCTGCTTAAGGCCGCGGCAGGCGTCGTCTTCTTCGCTCAGTGCCTCCCCTTCCAGCCGGGCGACATCTTCCTGGCGGCGCAGTTCCGAGGCTTCGATGCCCAGGTCGCTGACACAAGCAGCTTCCATGTATTCCAGTTCCACCGTTAGCTTCGCCGAGTGGGCGCTGCTGGTGCTGCGTGCTTCGCGGAAGCTATCCATCTCCGCTCGGAGAGCCTTCAGGTTGTGCTCCAGCTCGGTCAATTGCTCCCGTAGCAGCTTGGCCTCCTGGGTGGATTGCGCCGCTTCTTCGAGAGCAGCGGTGCGTACTTCTATCAAGCGCTGCCGCTCCACTTCCAGTTGCTCGTTCTCGCGCGTGCGCTGTTGTTCTTCCGCGGTCGCCGAGGCCAGCTGTTGCTCCAGCTGGTTGACCCGCCGCTCCAGGTCGCCGTACATGCGATCGATGCGGGTGAATGCCGCCTCCGCACCACGGCTGCGTTCTTCCAATCCGGCCAGCAGCGCGGAGACGTCGGCCGCCCGTTGCTGCGCCTGCTCCCGTTGCCGGCGCAACTCTTCCATGCTCTGCTGCAGTTCGTTGACCTTGATCTCCGCCGCTGCATGCTCTGCTTCCAGGCGCGCAACCTCTTCGCGCTTTTCTTCGATCAGCGCCTGGCGCACGCCGCGCAGATCCTTGTTGCGTTCGCTCTGCACCACCCAGTCGTCCAGCCGCCGCTCCAGCCGCGCCACTTCCGCGTCCATCTGACGGAGCGCCGCGCTCTGATTGGCGCTCTCTCGCTCCGCGTTGCGCCGCTCTTCGCTGATGCGCTCCGATTGGGCAGCTAACTCGCTTAATAGCCGGGCAAGGGAAGCGGCCGTGATCTCGGCCCGCGCCAGCTCCGCTTCCACCAGGTCCAGTCTCTTCTGCGTTTCCCGCAGCTCGCCCTTGAGTGCCAGCGGGCCTTCCACGCTGGGCTTACCGCCGGTGACGGTGACGTTGTGAAAGCACTCGCCGGAGGGAGCGAGGAAGAAGGCGTTGGGATTCTCCAGCGCCAGGGACTTTGCCACATCTGCATTGGGAGTGACGAAACCCTCGCGCAGTTTGGGCAGAATCACTTCCAGCGATCGGCCAAATCCATCCAGTACCCGGATGCAGTCTTTGAGGCGCTTTACGCCCGACCCGCTGTGCTTGGATTCCAGACTGTCTCCGGCAAATGAGAACTTGGCCTGGGAATCGTCGGGATGCACCAGGAAGGTCGCCCGACCATCCACATCGCTCTTCAACAGCCGCATCCCTTCATGCGCAGCATCCCAGCTGGTGACCACGATGTAGTTGAGCTCGTCCCGCAAAAAAGCATCTACGACTGTTTCGTACTCACCACTCACTTCCAGAAAGTCGGCGAGAGTGCCCACCGGGGCCAAGCCGCCGCCCAGCGAATTTGACTTGAGTAGCTTGCGCACCGTGTCGGTGGAATAACTGTGCTCGTGGATGAGTGACTGTAGCGAATTGCGACGTCCGGTCAAGGTTGCCATCTCGGCCCGCAAGCGGTCACCCTCGAGCTTTGCTGCACTCTCTTCGCTTCGCCGCGTCTCCGTTTCTGCGCGCAGGGTGACGAGCTCCCTCTCCAGGCGCTGCAGCTGTTCGGTGGCCGACTCGAACTTGAGCGAAGCCTGTCCACGTTCCGAGCCCAGCGAGGCAAGCTCCGCGCTGGCTGCGCTGATTTCTGAAGCGAGGCGCTCCGCATCCTGCTCCAGTGCGGTTAACGACTCTTCCGCATGCATGGTCTGGTTGCGCGCATGTCCAGATTGGGTAAGCAACTGCATGGCATAGCGCCGTGCGGCCTCCAGCCGCTGTTCCGCTCCGGTTACGGCCTCCGCGGCCTCGCGCGCTTGCTCCTGGCGCTGCCTTGACTCCTCGCGGACACCTGCGGCTTCGGCCGCGGCATTCTCCAGAAAGAGCCGATGCGACTCGCGCTCCACGACCAATCCCTGCAGATGAAGCCGTGCCTGTTCCAGTTCGGCCGAGCCCGCAGCGGCGCGGGTGCGCAACTCTGCGATGCGCTCCTGGTTAGCGATCTCCCGCGTCGTAGCCCGCTCAAGTTCTACGGAAGACTGGTTGGCGCGTGCGTTGGCGTCTTTCGCGCTGGCGTCCAATTCGTAGCCGCGCGTCATGGCGCGCGAGTGCTCGTCATCCAGCGCGGTTACCTGCTCGCCACCTTGCTCGATCTGCGTTCCCAGGGTGGCAATCTCCTCCATCAGCGCCGCCTGCTCGGCATCCATCTGCGTGATCCGGCTGGCCAATACCACGCGCAGCCGGGTGCGCATCTCATCACGCAGTGCGGCATAGCGCTCGGCCTTCATGGCCTGCCGTTTGAGCGAGCCCATCTGGCGCGTGACTTCCTCGAAGATGTCGTCTACGCGCGCCAGATTTTGCTTGGCCTGTTCGAGGCGCAGCTCAGAGAGCCGCTTCCTGGTTTTGAACCGGGTAATCCCGGCGGCCTCTTCGATAATCGCGCGCCGGTCATGAGGCTTGGAACTCAACAGTTGCCCGATGCGTTCCTGCTCGATAATCGCGTAGGATTCCGGGCCTAACCCGGTGCCCATAAAAATGTCCTGGATGTCGCGCAGGCGGCAAAGCTTGCCGTTGAGGAGATATTCGCTCTCACCAGTGCGGAAAAGACGCCGGGTGACCACGATCTCGCCCTGTCTTGCTGGTGTTCGCTGAAAGCGTCTACGGCGGATTTTGAGGACCACCGGGTTCCCGCTCTCCGCCGCCTGTTCTACGGCAGTATCCGGTTTCGCCTGAGCATCGCTGGTCGCTTCTACCGGCTCTCCATCGATCAGAGTCCCGGGCTGCACCTCGGCGATGATCTCTTCTGTCTCCGCAGCCCGCTCGGTGCGAATCTTCTCTTCATCCCAGTCCGTCTTCTCCGGCTCGTTGTCTTCCGGCTGTGCTTCCTCCAGCAAGGGTCCTTCGGCGTATGCTTCAGGATCGATCAGGGACAGAGATACTTCGGCCATGCCCAGGGATTTGCGCTCCCGGGTCCCGGCGAAGATCACGTCTTCCATCTTGGTTCCGCGGAGGGTCTTGGCTGATTGTTCTCCAAGTACCCAGCTCACGGCGTCGAGAATGTTCGATTTGCCACAGCCGTTGGGCCCGACCACGACTGCGATCCCCTGACCGGGGAGCGTGACCTCGGTGCGGTCGCAAAACGACTTGAACCCCAACATCTGGATCTTCTTCAGCTTCAGCATGAACGTGTCCCTTTCGTCGCCTGTAGAGCAGTGCCGGCCGCACGGCGACGACTGGCCTTAGCAAAGACTCTAGCGATCGTGATCACTGGAAGCAACATGGACACCCCAACATGTTGTGGATAAAGCGTGCACAACCCAATGCGTCGCGGCGTGTGGGTGGCCCCCGCTGAAGAGAGTATCTATAGAGGCTAGACCTGCCCCGGCCGCGATACAAGTAACGTTCGGGGCACGTTCCATACCTCTCCCGAGGTGCGATGTAAAAAGCTGATTCCTGGGCACTTACCAAGTCACAACAGCGGCTCGGCTGGGAGTGCTGAAACAGCAGCCCATCTGCAGCGATTCTAAGGCTTCATCGTGGGCCGGAGCAGGACTTCGCTCACGAACGACGTGGGAGCCTGGGTCACGAGCATGGCAACGACCTGGGCAACGTCTTCAGGCTGCACCATGCGGGTGCGATCCTTGGTACTTCCGGGGCCGCCGAAGTTGGTGTTGACGGAACCCGGAGCTATCACCGACGCCCGTACGTTATATTGCCGCAGCTCTTCCGCAACCGAATAGGTCAGCCCATTCAATCCCCATTTGGAGGCGGAGTAGGCGGCGCCGTCGGGCAAAATGTTTTTCCCTGCGAGCGACGAGATGTTGATGATGTGACCGGACCGGGCCGCGATCATCATGGGAGCCAGAGATCGAATCATCAGGTACGGCGCCCGTAGGTTGGTATTCATCATCTGGTCCCACTCCTCCACCGGTAAATCAATGAGCGGTTTGCGCAGCACAGCCACGCCGGCGTTGTTGACCAGGATGTCGCAGCGGCCGCATTGCTCGTGGACCTGCTCCCCGAAGGCTGCCACCGCCTTCGGATCGGTCAAATCACAAAGCAGCACCATCGCCTTTCCGGATTGCTGCTCGATGGCCGCTTTTACCTGCGTCAACCGGGCGGAGTCGCGCGCGGTCAACACCACCGCAGCGCCCATGCGCGCGAGCCGCAGAGCAATGGCCTCACCGATGCCGCGCGCCGCCCCCGTGATGACTGCTACCTGGCCGTTCAAGGGCGCCGCATCCTGTCCAATCTGGGTTTCCGTCATCGTCTGCCACCTCCAGCATCTTCACTTCTCGTGTATACAGAGCGACCACTTCCGAGTGATTTTTCCTCAAGAAGAGCACCACTTCGCTGAACTTGACGGTGCAGAGCGGAAGCGAAAATGCTCTTGCGTGATGCGATGCTTACTAAGGTCTCGTCATTCATTGATAGGTTTACTTGTCAGAAGTGAGAACCGTTTCTATAATCCTTCCACAGCTCATCGGAAAGACCTTGGTTTTTCTCGACTGGGGTGAACCACCGAGCGAAGGATTAAAGATCAAAGCGTTTAGCCCAGACTCGAGTTTTCCGGCGCATATCCCATAAAAGATGAGAAACTTGCGGCTGTGTATCGTCATGATTGCTGATCCCTGCGTTTCCCTGATTCCCGCATCTCCTAGGAGCGTTGCATGAAGAAGTCCGTATTTGCTTCCTTGTTGGCCTTGGCCACTATCCTTCCAGGCAGCGTGTCTATGGTGTATGCCCAAGGCACTCAGTCCGGTCAGATCACCATTAAAGATCCTCAGGAATACACCGACTACACCAACGCGATAGGTCAAGCCACGCCGGCCGCGAAGGCTGCGGCCATCGAAGCGTTTCTAACCAAGTATCCCAACTCGGTGGTCAAGGCTGACATGCTGGCACAGCTCATGGTCGCCTACCAGGGGGATCCAACCAAGATGCTGGATGCAGCCGACCGGTTGCTGGCGGTGGATCCGGGGAACCTGCGAGCGCTAGCCACCTCGGTCTACCTGGAGAAGAGCCAGGCTGCCGCTAAGACCAACCCCGCCGATGCGCAGCCTATTCTCGATAAGGCCGCTGCCCAAGCCCAGACCGGACTCAGCGCCACCAAGCCGGCCGCCATGACCGACGCCGACTATCAAACGCTGAAGACGGCGACAACGCCGATCTTCGACAGCGCGATCGCTCAGGATGACGAAAACAAGAAGGACTACGCGGGAGCAATCTCTGCCTTCACCAATGAGCTGAAGGCCTATCCAACCCCGGAATTGACGCAGTCCGGCCCGGGACTCAATGACACCTACCTCCTGGGACAAGCCTACGCGCAGCAGACTCCGCCCGACCTTAAGAACGCTGCGTGGTTCTTTACCCGGGCAGCGCAATTCGCGCCTCCCCAGGCCAAGCCGCAGATTGAGGCGGCCGCCGAGTACTTCTTCAAGAAGTACCATGGAAGCATGGACGGCTACCCGGCTGTCCAGGCCTTGGCCAAAACCAATCTTTTCCCGCCGCCGGACTACAACCCCACGCCGGCGCCTCCGCCTCCATCACCCGCCGACCTTGCCGCGCAGACGGTTGCCTCTACTCCAGATCTGAAGACGCTCAGCCTGGCTGATAAAGAATTCATCCTTTTCAACGGCAAGCCGGAAGACGCGCAGAAGGTTTGGGACACCATGAAGGGCAGCCGTGTCCAGGTGCCGGGCACGGTGATTTCGGCAACGGCTGACTCCGTCCAGGTAGCAGTTACGGAAGACAACAAGCAGAGCAAGAAGGCGGACTTCACAATCAATATGAAGACTCCGCTTAAGGTCGTGCCGGTAATCGGCGCTACCGCCTCTTACGACGCAACGTTCGATTCCTACACCCCTAACCCGCCCATGATCACGCTTGTGGACGGTGAGCCGCCAGCCAAAGCGCCGGCAGCCCACCGGCGTCCAGCACACTAAAGCCTCAACAGGAAGAGCAGCTCCGAGCAGTGGGGCTGCTCTTCCTGATAAAGCGTCGACGAGAGTAGCTCTATCGCTTTCCTGCCGGAAACTTACGTCGCCCAACTCGCATTCATGCTGCTCAGTATGATCTGCTGGGGATCCTGGGCAAACACCATCAAGCTGACTCCAGGCTGGCCCATCCAACTTTTCTACTGGGACTACGTCCTCGGCATTCTGCTGGCCAGTGTGGCGTGGGGAGTCACCCTGGGAGGCGGTCCAGGGATCTTCTTTCCAGCCATCGCCGGGGCTGACCCTCACCATCTCCTCTTGGCATTAGCCGGCGGCGTCATCTTTAATGCGGCCAACCTGCTGCTGGTGGTGGCCATCGAGATCGCCGGCTTGGCTGTGGCCTTTCCCTTGGGAATCGGCTTGGCCCTGGTGATCGGGGTGCTTCTGAATTATGCCTTCTCCCCCGCCGGCAACGTGTGGCTGCTCTTCATTGGAGTGGGTCTGGTTGCGATTGCCATCGTCATCGACGCCATCGCCTATCGCCGCCGCGAACAGCATAGAACCAGGATTACCGCCCGCGGCATTCTTTTGAGTTTGCTGGCCGGCGTGCTCATGGGTTTGTTTTATCCCCTGGTCGCGCGCTCCATGCACGGCGCTGGATCCCTGGGGCCTTACAGTGTGGTTCCAGTATTTGCCGTGGGGATTGCTCTCTGCAGCGTTCCCACCGTTCTCTGGCTTATGCGCCATCCACTCCCCGAACAGAAACCGCTGCGCATGAGCCAGTATTTTGCCGGGCGTCCGCTGTGGCACCTATGGGGATTGATCGGAGGAGCCGTGTGGTGTTCCGGTGCGGTGCTGAATTTTGCCGCATCTCAGGCGCGCTTTGTCGGCCCGGCGATTTCCTATGCGCTCGGCCAGGGCGCGACCATGGTCTCGGCCGGATGGGGAGTCTTCGTGTGGCACGAGTTCCGCGGAGCACCGGCGGGCGCACGGCGGCTTATCCCCCTGATGTTTCTTTTCTTCCTGCTCGGGCTGGGTGCCATTGCGTTGGCCCCGAACTACTAAGCGGCGGACGCCCCTCGTCTGGCCGGCCCTACGGCTGGACGAACGCCACCAGAGAGGGTTTTAGAGTGCGCGTGAGAACTACCGTTCAGGAGGAGTTCCGGTTCTAGCAGAATTAAGAAGGAATAGGACGAGCGCATCTGGTCCCCTTCGCGAAGGACGGGGTGCCCCACATCTCGCTCGTTTTTTCGCGAGATGTGGGATACCACTGCTCTTTCCCTCTGACTCTCGATTCATCCGATGCACTTAGCGGTCAACATCGGTGGTATCCCACATCTCGCGAAAAACGAGCGAGATGTGGGGCACCCGTCATTCGCGAGGAAACGAGGGGCAGACTCCTGGTTCTCACACACACTCTTTACCCCCTCAGCGCGCGTTTCTCGACCGGGCAGGGACCAGCGCTTCCCTCGTATCAAGCTAAGCTCAACCGTTGAGAACAGTCGCCAAAGCCCAGCGGACCGCGTGGTAGAGTGAGATTTCGATGCCGAGAATTCCCCTCACGCTCCGGCTTCTGCTGCTCGCCAGTCTTGCCGTCCTCTCTGCTCCAGCGCAAACTCCCCAGCCTCCCAATCAGGAGCTCTTTCCCGGCTTTAGCGCAATCCCAACCAAAACCGCTTTTCCCGGAGTACCAGCGGTCCCCATCGCGACCACTCCACTTTCCTCCCCACCTTCCGTGATCGCACTCGAGCATCTCGATCCGGCACAGATGAACGCAGCGGATTACGAAGTCGTCTCCAATCTGAGTGCCGAGCTGTCCAAGCAGGCCGCCCTGGCGAACTTCGACATCAGCAATCCGGCGTGGCATTACCAGCAGATCGCGTGTCCGGCGTTTCCGGATTATGTCTTCCTCGCCTTTACCCATGGTGCGGATGAAAGCGGGTCATCGCGCTTTGCCGCCATGCTACCCCGCAATAGCGCGCAGGTGCGGATCGTCTCCACCTATGCCCATGGTCTCTTGCCCTTTGAGGCCTCATGGAACAGACCAGGCACCTTCGAGGTATTCAACGGCATGCTGCGGCAGGAACGTGGGATGACGCCGCTCAGCCACGCGCGCAACTGGCTCCTCATCGCTGTGTGCTATGCCGAATTGAGCGGATATCCGGTGCAGGTCCTGAACTACACCCCCATTCCCGGGCAGAGCCTCGACCTGTTGCGCCTGGACGCGAACCAGCCGCAAATGTTCATAGAAGCCGATCAGAGTGCCGATGTCACTTTTAGCGACGTCTCCCGCCCTACCATCACGACCAACTGGACTCTCCATTTCAATCGCCACGGGCAAATCACCTCCGCGTCGCGAAGCCTCGCGCACCAGTCTCCCACCATTGCCCTGAAGCCCTGAGACGCGCGCATGAGACGACGTGCGCCCGCGCCTTGGCTCTTCGCCCTCCTGAACGTGCCGCACGCCGTGGTCACAGGCGGCGTGTCGGGGACTCTGCTCTCCTTCCTGTTGCGCCAGCAGGGTGTTGCTCCCCATGCCATTGCCAATCAAAGAGCGTTGCTGCTGTTGCCGGCTTCGCTGTTTTTTCTGTGGAGCCCGGTGACCGATTTTCTGCTCCGGCGCAAGACCTGGTTCCTACTCGCTACCGCGGCCTCAAGCCTGACGGTGACTCTGGCGCTGTTCGCCAGGAGCTACGCCAGCAAGAGCGCGGTGACGCTGCTGTGGACCTCGTCCTGCCTGGCTCTGCTCGCTTCCGCAGCGATGGGAGGGCTGGTGGCGCTGCTGATGCGGCAACAGCAGAAGACGCGCGTGGGATGCTTCCTGCAAGCGGGAAACTTGGCGGGCATTTCACTCTCGGGCGGCGGCTTGCTGTTGCTGGCCACTCACGTGAGCAAAGTGACGCTGGGTCTGGCTGCGGGAGCGCTGACCTTCATTCCCGCGTTGCCCGTGCTGCTGCTGGATGAGCCGCCCCTAGCCAAGCAAGGCAAGAGCTTCGCCCAAGAGATGCTGCTGATGGGACGGGAGTTCAAGAAGACCTTCCTACGCTTGAGCGCGTTGCCGGCGGTGCTGCTGCTGGTGTCTCCCCTGGGGAGTGGTGGGGCCATCGGAATTCTTTCTTCGATTGCCAAGGACTATGGAGTGTCCGGCAACCAGGTGGCGTGGACCAATGGGCTGATGGGAGGAGTGCTGACACTTGCAGGGGCGCTTGCCATGGCGCTGATGCCGGCGCATTTCGATATCCGGATGGCCTACGCGCTGACCGGATTGGCGAATGCAGCGGTACTGAGTGTGTTCTGTTTTGGAACGCCAAGACCCTGGATGTACATCCTGGGATCAGGGCTGTTCCTGTTTACGGTGGGCGCCTGCTGGGCCATGTATAGCGCCCTGGTGCTCAAGGTTGTGGGCGCTGCGGGGCGCAGCGGGTGCGGCCGTTATGCCATGGGCGTGAGCTTGGCGAACCTGCCCGTGGTCTACATGGCGGCGCTCGATGGTTGGGGTGCGAAGTGGTTCGGCCCCAAGGGATTGCCCGGGATCGACTTGGTGGTGAGCGGAGTTGCGTCTCTGGCATTTCTTGCCTGGTTCTGGTGGGAGCGGGTCAACGGGTTGGAAACGGAACTTGGGCTGCAGGATGACCTGGCCAGCGGAGCAGAGGCCTTAAGCGCTTAAGAAGCTCGCGCTTAAGGAGCTACTCTCCCAGCATGAGACGTTCAATGGAGAGGGCGCGTCCGGTCGTGCCGTCGCACTCGATCAACGCCGCGCACATGCGCGGATCTCCCTTGGCAGCTTCGAATTTTCCCGGCATCCCACTCAGGAAGCGGGCGAGAATCTGCTCTTTTTCCACACCGATGACGCTGTCGAAAGGACCGCTCATGCCCACATCGGTTTGGTAGGCCGTCCCTCCCGGAAGAACGCGCTGGTCGGCCGTGGGTACGTGTGTGTGTGTTCCTATTACCGCGGTAACCCTTCCGTCCAGGTACCAGCCCATCGCCACCTTCTCTGATGTAGCTTCGGCATGAAAGTCCACAAAGATAACCTTGGCTGTGATCTTTGCGAGCAGGGAATCCGCCACGCGAAAGGGATCTTCCAGGTTGCCCATGAAGACCCGGCCCTGCAGGTCGATGACCGCGTAGCTTTGTCCGGAGGGCAATGCCCCCTCGTAAACCCCGTGTCCCGGCGTCCCCGCGACATAGTTAGCCGGGCGCAGCACGCGCCGCGGGCGATCATGGCTGTTCGCAGGAACCGACTGCATATATTCGATAATCTCGCGTTTGTCCCAGACATGGTTACCGGTAGTGAGGACGTGGGCGCCCTGGTCGAACAGCTCGTCCGCGATACCCGGCGTCACCCCAAAGCCGCCGGCCGCGTTCTCAGCGTTGACCACCACCAGGTCTACCTCCCGCTGCTCAATCAGGGGGGCCAGGTGTTCGCGCACGATACGCCTTCCGGCGTGGCCAAAGACGTCACCGACAAAGAGAATACGCAAAAACCCTCCTCGGCACGGTGTAAATTGGCAAACGATCCTGCGACGGGTACAAAATGGTCATGGTTACCTGTTGGTGGTACTGCAACCTTGGAAGTTACTAACGTGCCGTCACAGGGCCATGCTCTTTCTGGCTCCGTTATGGTAGCGTTCGGGAATGGCTGTTAACTGCAGATTTGCTACTGGGGTCCACGTACTGGTTCTGCTTGCTTCGGAGCCGGATACATTGCAAACCTCAACCGATATTGCGCTCAAGCTGGATACCAATCCAGTCGTTGTTCGCCGCGTGCTTGCCTCTCTTCAGCAGGCCAAGCTGATCGAAAGTCAAAAGGGTCCTACCGGTGGTTCACGGCTCCTGAAATCTCCAAAAGCGATCTCGCTGGCGGATGTTTACAAGGCAGTGGAGACCGGCTCCCTGTTCCACACTCCCAATGTCCATGCTGCACCGGCATTGCGAGTCAACTCTGCGCTGGAAAAGATCTTCTCCGGCTCCATGATAGCGCTGCTGGACGAGTTTGAGAAAACCAGCCTGAGCCAGGTGCTCAAGCGCGTCGGTAAAGCGGGCAGTAAAAAGTAAACCCGCTCTAACCGCCGGGGTGACAAGCTAGGGCACGATTGGTCACACCCGTTGGCCGCTCCCATCATCGCGGGCGGCAGCGGGCGTAGTTTCGCTACCTCATGTAGTTCCAGATTGGGAACGGAGGAGCGGAAACAGGATCACGTCGCGGATCGACTTGGACCCGGTCAGTACCATGGTCAGCCGGTCAATACCTATACCCTCGCCTGCCGTCGGCGGTAGCCCGTAGGCCAGGGCACGCACGTAATCCTCATCCATCACGTGCGCCTCCGTGTCCCCCCGCTCGCGCTCCGCCAGCTGTTGTTCGAAGCGATTGCGTTGTTCCTCCGGATCATTCAGCTCACTGAACGCATTCCCCAGCTCGAAGCCTCCGATATAAAACTCGAAGCGCTCCACCCAGTCCGGTTCCTCCGGCTTGTTCTTGGACAGCGGAGAGACTGCGACCGGGAAGTCGTAGATGATGGTGGGTTGAATCAGGTGGTCCTCGGCGACCGCCTCAAAGATGCCGGCGATTGTCTTGCCTGCGGGTTGGCCGGGTTGGAAGTCAAGCGAGATGCCGACCGCGCGCACTCTCTCCACCATCTGCTCCACCGCCTCCCGGCTGGCGAAATCCTCGAGCGCGGGTTTGGCTCCCGCCTTCTCCGGCCAGAACTCGAGGATTGCCTCGCGCATAGAGAACCGGCGCCACTGGGACAGGTCGATTTCGTGGCCGCCGAAGGCAGTCATCGTTGTTCCATTTACTTCCAGCGCCACTTGCGTGACCAGCTCTTGGCTTAGCTGCATCAGGTCGTGATAGTTCGCGTACGCCTGGTAGAACTCGAGCATGGTGAACTCGGGATTGTGCTGGGTAGAGACGCCTTCGTTGCGAAAGTTGCGATTGATCTCGTAAACCCGATCCAGGCCGCCCACCACCAGGCGCTTGAGATAGAGCTCAGGCGCGATACGCAGGAACAGGGGAAGATCCAGCGCGTTATGGTGAGTGCGAAAAGGTCTGGCTGTGGCTCCTCCGGCAATCGGCTGCATCATCGGAGTCTCCACTTCGAGATACCCGCGCGCGTCGAAGAAGCGGCGGATTGCCTTGAGCACCTGGGCGCGCTTGACGAAGACCTCACGCACATCGATGTTCATGAAGAGATCGACATAGCGCTGGCGATAGCGCAGTTCCACGTCGGCCAGCCCGTGATACTTCTCCGGCAGGGCGAGCATTGCTTTTGCTAGAAACGTGATGGTTTCCACATGGATAGTGAGCTCCCCGGTCCGGGTGCGGAAGACGTAGCCGGAGACGCCGATGTGGTCTCCCAGGTCCAGCAGCTTGTAGAGCTGAAAGGCCTGTTCTCCGACGGCATCGAGACGGACGTAGATTTGCAGTCGTTCGCCGCCTTGTTGCAGTTGGGCAAAGCCGGCCTTGCCTTGGGCACGGATCGCCATGATGCGCCCGGCGACCGTGACCACGGTGCGCTGCGCGTCCAGCGCTTCCGCGGAGATTTCTCCGAACTGCTTACGCACTTCGGCAAGCGTGTGGGTAGTGACAAATTGGTTAGGATATGCCTGCTGGCCGAGCTCAGCAATCTGGCGCAGCTTGTCTTTGCGCAGCGCGAAAAGATTGCTCTCGAATTCTGACTCAAACAATGGGAAGGCCTCGGGAGAATAAGTAAGTATAACGTTTACGTTGCTCGGAGCTTGATCGCGCTCGCTCGAAGGGTGCGGGCTTTAAAAGCCCCTGCGTGAGAACTCCCACGTTGGGTAGGTCCGGGCTTCAGCCCGGACTTCAACGGGGCAGATTCTTTGGCCTTTAGGCCCTGGGGTATGGATTTCCTTTAATTTCCGCTGAGGGATGGAGAGGAAAGCTAACCTCAGGGCCTGAAGGCCGATGGGTCTTGAGGATGGATGTCCGGGCTAAAGCCCGGACCTACCCAACGTGGGAGTTCTCACGCAGTCTCTGAAGCCTGTACCCTTCACGGATTGAGCCTTTCCGCTGAAAGCCCTCATCGACCGCGGCCCGAGAGCCATGCCCTTCATGCAGAGACCAACAGCAGCAGCCGTGGTGTATAACTAGCACCGATAGCGATGCCCTCCGACCCGCCAGACCAGACGCCGCCGGCGAAGTCCTCATCCAAGGACGGCGCCTTGCAGTCTTTGGTTCGGTTGAACAGTCTGCTTCAACTAGGCCTTTTGTTGCCCGCTTGTGTGGTGATTGGGTGGGCCATCGGTCTGGCCCTGGATCACTGGTTAAATCGGCACTGGATCAACATTGTGGGTCTGATTGCGGGCGCGGTTGCCGGCATTGTCCAGACTGTTCGCGTGGCGATGTCGCACAACAAGGAATGAATGGAATTCACAGATCAGGACCTGCGAGCGGTGTTGAACCGGGCGCTACGCAGCGTGGTGATCGCCGTGGTGGTGGGGATTCCCATTATCTGGGTCGCCTGGGGATGGAAATCCATGGTCATGTTCCTGGTGGGGGGCGCGATTGCGGCCACGGGAATCCTGGAATGGCGCCAGGTGATGGCTGCAGTTCTGGTGCGCCTGGATGCTGCCAGCATGGAGCAGGACGGCACACGGTCTGGCAAACCTCGACCGATGGGACCAGTTTTGTTCTGGTTTTTTGTCCGCCTGGTAGCCGCCGGCGGCGTGCTTTATGTTAGCCTGAGGAGTTTGGACGGCAAGGTGGCGGCCCTGTTACTGGGCATAGCGCTGGCCCTCGTCGCCCTCGTTGTTGAGGCAATTCGACTATTCCGCGGCTGGACCGCTTGAGGCCCGATTTTCCGGTATGCATGAACTAGACCCCACCACTGCTGCGTTGAACAAGTACTTTGGGAATCTGGCGACACAGGTTCTGCACGCTGTGCACGTCCAGCCCTATAACCCGCGGGCTCCCATCACCGAGACGTTTGCCATGGAGATCCTGGTGCTCGGGCTGCTGCTGGTGTTTTTCCTGCTGGTGCGCTTTTCGCTGAACGTAGAAAACCCCGGGCCCATCCAGCAGATTGCAGAGATGATTCACGGGTTTGTTTCCGATCAGGCCGATTCCATCATTGGGCCCGGCTCGCAGCGCTACGTCATGTTCGCGACCTGCGTGCTGCTGTTCGTGCTGGTCTCAAATCTTCTAGGTATGGTGCCGGGATTTCTTGCCCCTACCTCGATAGCGACGGTCCCGCTCGGCGTGGCGCTGTTGTGCTGGTTTTACTACCACTACCATGGGCTGCGGGAGCTGGGTCCCGTGGGCTACTCTAAACAGTTTCTCGGGCCGGTCTGGTGGATCGCTCCCATGATGGTACCGATCGAGATCATCTCCCATTTGGCCCGCATCCTTTCCCTCACCGTTCGTCTCTTTGCCAACATGTTTGCCGGGGAAATGGTGACACTGGTTTTCTTTTCCCTGATCCCCATCGGCATCCCGCTGGTTTTCATGGCATTGCACCTGGGGGTGGCGGTGATCCAGGCCTACATTTTTATGCTGCTGACCATGATTTACGTTTCCCAGGCAGTAGCGCACGACCACTAAGTTTCTAGCCGGAGCACCGCTTCCAATCCGGTTCGATCACCGCAAGCGTGAGGGGGCCAGCACGGTGAGCCTCAACCACCCACTGGCGGCAAATTCCTACGGAAGCAAGGAGAAAGAATGCGCAAACTGCAATATCTATTCATGACGCTGTCCGTCCTGTTCCTGGCGGCTCCAGCCTTCGCTCAAACCTCGGGTGAGGCGAGTACCGGGCATGGACTCATTGCCATCGCGGCTGGCCTGGGCATGGGCCTTGCCGCCGGACTTTGCGGTCTCGGCCAGGGCCGGGCAACGGCCTCGGCAGCCGAGGCTGTGGCTCGCAATCCTGGGGCGCGGGCCGGCATCCTGCTGCTGCTAGTACTCGGCTTGGCGTTTATGGAGTCACTCTCCCTCTTCACATTTGTGATCATTTTCCTCAAGGTTAAATAGAACAGTTTGGCCTTAAGTAGAAGAGATCAGGGATGGTTCCTGATCTCTTCTGCGTTTGCCCTCCCGGTGACATGGCCCATCGCCTGACCTTCTCGGCAATCTCGAAGCAGTTCGGCAACCAGACTGCGCTCCATCCTTTGAACCTCAGCCTGGAGGATGGAGAGATCCTCGGCTTCCTGGGTCCCAATGGAGCAGGGAAGACGACGGCGATTCATCTCGCCCTTGGCTTTCTTCGCCCCACTTCGGGAAGCGGGTCGCTGCTGGGCAGGCCTTTTGGTGACGCGGAGGCGCGGGCTCGGCTGGGCTTTGTCCCGGATGTCCCGGTATTTTTTCCCGAGAGCGGCTTCCGCAGTGTAGAGTTCGCTGCCCGCCTCAACGGCGTGAATGATCGCCGGCTGGCAAAGGACATTCGTGATCTCCTCACTTCTGTTGGCTTGCCCAATGAACGGAAGGATGCGCGGCAGTATTCGCGAGGCATGCAGCAGCGCCTGGCGCTTGCCCAGGCACTGATCAATGATCCGGAACTGTTGATTCTCGATGAGCCCGCGGCAGCTCTTGATCCGGCAGGCGTGCTTCAGGTAAGGGAGTTGCTGCGAAACGCGCGCCACGCCGGCAAGAGCATTTTTTTTAGCTCCCACCAGCTGACTGAGGTGGAGCATATCTGCGACCGGATCGCTTTTCTCAACCAGGGCCGCCTGGTTCGTTTGGGATCGCTCAAGGAGCTTCAAAGCGAGTCCGATCGGGTGGAGATTGAATTGCGCGGCATTTCTCTGGCCGAGCTGAGCCGCATCCACCCTGCAGTTGCGACTGCCGGCGTCAATCCTGCTTCGATCCGCATAGCTGTTCCTTTACAAGAGCAGCGCCGCGTGATCGAGGGAGTTTGGCAGGCGGGCGGCGAGATCATAAGCCTCGCCCCACTGCGCCGCCGGCTGGAGGATCTCTTTCTCGAATGGAGCGGCGCCGGCGTAGTGCAAGATACGGCGGTGAGTGAGAGGTCCCGCCCATGAAGACCCCAACGTTATCCAAGACATGGCAGATCGCACGCCGTCTGCTGTACCAGAATCGCTGGATTTATCTGCTTCTCATGCTCTGGCCCTTTGGCATGGCGGCCATTCTGCTGGTGCCCGCCGCTAAGCCGGAGACCGAGGATGTACTCTCCATCCTCCACCAGGAGTGCCTCTATGGGCTCGGCCTGGTGGCCTTCACCGGGGGCGCCCTATTGGGCAATGAGCAACGTTCCCGCCGCATCGCCAGCGTGCTTTCGCGTGCAGTCAGCCGGCGGGAATACTTCTTTGCCTTGGTCAGCGCAGCGTGGCTGCCATTGGCGCTCTACGTAGTTAGCTTCGTGATCAGCGGAATTGCCCTCTTTGCCGCCATCGATCGGCCACCGACACTGGTGCTCATCCTGGCCCTGGCGCAACTCGTCCTGGGGTTGTGGACCGCAGCCGCGGCTCTTTTCTTCGCCACCTGGCTACCCATGATGCTGGCCTCCACCGCCTCTTTGGCACTGCTCGCGCTGCTCGGTTTCCTGGGGTACCTGTGGCCGGGCTTCGCTCCAGCGCGGCTGCTCTTTAGCTTGAGTCAGGGAGATCTGGTTGAAGCCGGGCGCCTCTTGCAGCAACCAGCTGGCTTCTTGCTCATCCTCCTCGGTGCGGTGCTGCTATTTGTCGCTGGGACGGCGATCTTTGAGCGGCGCGACCTTCGATTGAAAAGCGACTAGTACTGCGCTGGAATCCGAGTTCGTAAATAGGGTTCTCATGCACACACTTTAACCCTGGGATTTCTTGTTTGCCAGGCTAGTGGCCTGGCGCATTCGCAGCGGCGAGTACAAACACCAGCGGCGCATTCCAGTTAATGGCCACCTCGTTGAGAGAGGGCGCCATCTGATCATCGAGCCACATCCGCATGGGGGGCAGTTTGTGCAAGGTTTGGGCCACCTTGTCCGCGGGCTTCGCATTAGGGCCGCCAGACAGAAGGCCGGGCCACGGAGCCGGGAGATGATCGGCAATACTGGGACGATGATGCGGATGAAGAAACGGGTTTGCGCCTACTTGTGTGACCCAGGAGACCCCGAAACAATTGCGTCCCAGCAAGTAGTGGAGGTTACCCAACGCCGCCTCCTTGAGTTGCGCGTCGGGCGCGAAGTAGTTCGCGATTAGCAGTAACAGTGACTGGTTGGCGGCCACCCCGTTTGAACCCCAGACGTAATCCGTGGAAGCAAGAGTGTTGCCATAGCCGCTCGAACGCCAGCGAGCCAGGAGCGACCGTGCGGCAGCGGCCGTCTGCGCGAGTATCCGTCCGCGCAGCGGCCCATTGCCCTTTTGTTCTGCTAGAACGTAGGTCCAATACGCGAGGGGGGCAACATTCGTCCATGAAGGCGCCGCGATGGCAGTTTCCAGGGGCAGCGCCTGGCTGCCGCTAACGAAAGCCTCCTCGTATTGCCTGTCGCCGGTGGTGCGCCAAAGTTCCGCCGAGGCCCATTGAATTTCATCGTTACAGTGGGTATCCGAGTATTCCCCGGTAGTGATACCCGGAGGATTGGTGAAAGTCACCTTAGGGTGGGCAGCCGCCCAGCTCCAGGCCTGCCTGGCTGCGTCCATGCAGCGCGCAGAGAAAGCTGCATCGTATGTGTGGTAGCAGCGCGCCGCGATAGCCATGACGGCTGCAAAATCTGCGGTGGCGGCCGTGCTCTTGTAAGGGGATGCACCGGTGCCGATGATGTAGCTGATCAGATGGTCGTCCTCGGGCATGACAAAGCCGCAGAACTGCTCGCTGGTCTGTTTATGCCAGACTCCGCCATCACTGTCCTGAAGAGACAGCATCCATTCCAGATTCCAGCCTATCTCGGCCAGATAGTCGGGGAGCTTGCCTCCCGACTCAGGAATGCGCAGAGATAGGTTGCCCAAATCAGGGAAGAGCTCCCAGGCCCAGAGAAGAGTACCAGTCGTGATTCCGCAATTGACCATGTAGCGTCCGTAGTCTCCGGCATCGTGCCATCCTCCATGGTTCGGCACTGCGCCGGTGCGCCCGGAACTGGGATGATAAGCGCCTGACTGATGGCATGCAGCATGGCGGTAACCGTCGCCCAGGTCGACTGCGCAACCGCACCGCTGGCCGTAGAACGCGCGCATGGAGAGCTTTAGAGGATCTTGATAGACATCTTTCCCCACAGGGAAAGGCTGGCTGCGAATACCTTTTGTTACCAACCGGTATGTGCCGGACGCGGTTACCGGCGTGAAGTCGGCGAGCGCTACGCGATCTCCCGAGGCCGCATCCATCATTGGGGCGGTCATCTGGCCTTGGAAGACCGAACTCCCGGTCTGCTCGGAGAGGATCTGAAAGGAGCGATCGGGGCCGCCATCCATGCGCACGCTAGCAATTTTTTCGTTATCGGGTAGATAGCCGCTCTGGTTGAATACTGCGCTGCCCGGGCCGGTCTCTGCGCTCAGCATCCGGTTCTCCCCCGGGAGTGCCGCGGCCGCAGCCAGGAGGCTCATGTATTTGCAGACTGCCCGCCGGTCCATCGCCCCATCTTACGACACAGCTGTTGAGCCGCCCCCGAGACTCGCCGCACAGCCAAATCTGTCCGGCACATTGGCGGTATTGGTAGAGTTGTCCTAAAGAGTATCTCGCGCCTCCCAAACGTAACAAGATTTGCTTCTGTCGAGTTACCAGAAATAAAAACCTATCTGGCCCGGTTTTGATTGTTCTCTATAGAAACACGTGCTAGGCTAGCGTCCTCCTCCAAGAAAGGCGCCTGGTCCCCCAGCCAGGGAAGTGGAACGTCAATATAGAAGCTCTTCTTTCATACAGTTGTTTCTTCTCTCTCCCCGTTCGCTGTTGGGCCCTCAATTGTTTAGATCGGTGAGTGTGTCGATGGTTCACCACTCACGCGGTTCGCGTCACACGCGCCGCGTAACCGGGCTCCTGGGACTGAACTTTTCATACGAACTCCCCCAAGACGCTGTGTAGGTCTCTGTCTTTCGTGTTGCTGATGAAAGCGGAAGGCGCAGCGTCCACGGTATCGTGCGGATCCTTCCCCGGGATCTGACCTCGCCGGCTTTGCTGAACTGGCAAAGATACTGGAGGTGTGTCTTGAGTCATTCGCGATCTTCCGACCCTGTTTCAACGGCGAAAGATGTGCGCGCTTTGTTCGATAAAGCAAACGTTGGGAATATGCGCTATCTCACTTTTGCAGCGCAGAAAGGTCCGGAAACCAGCGAAGCGAGTAATACACCTGCGATTGTTGCAGAAGCGCCAGCGCCCGTGCCGGTTGCCCATAGCAGCAACCTGCGGCGGGCTCTCGACTCCGCCTTTCAGGTCAACGACAGGTTGCGCATCGCTTCCTCTCCGCCGCGTCTCGCTCCGGGTTCCGGAGCTGCGCTGGCCTTTGCTTCCTACTCCGGGGGGGTGGGCAAGACAACCTTATGCGCAACAGTTGCCAGGGTGTTGTCCTCTCGCTTGGCGAATGTGCTCGTGGCAGACCGGTGCAGAGACGGCATTATTCCTTACTTCTTTAGCCTGGAGCGCCAGAGCGCAGGCGGTTTGCAAACTGTTTATCCCAATGCCCGCAGGGCAGGTTACCAGATGACATTGGTTGCCGCCCCTTGCAACGAGCAGCCGAATGCGCCCACCGCCGCCTGGCTTGAACACCTGCAAGCTGACTCGCCCCTGACGCTGCTTGACCTTCCTACCTTCAACGAACGGCCCACGCCTGCCGCACTCGATCGCGTGAGCCAGCTGATCGTTCCCCTCGTTCCCGATGTCCAGTCCATCGCCAGCATCGCGCGCGCCGAAGAGCTTTCCAGCCTGTTGGAAGAAGGAGAAAACGGTCGCAATCTGTTTGTGCTTAACCGCTTTGATGAGACCCGGCCGATGCATCGGGAGATCCGTGCGTACCTGGAAAAACTTCTTGAGGATCGGCTCGCTCCGGTGGCCATTCGGGAGTCGGAGCATATCCCCGAGGCTTTGTCTCTCGGCGTGACGGTACTCGATCATGCGCCACAAGCGGCAGTAGTCAAAGACCTCGCGCAGCTCGTTGCCTGGCTGGAAGGACGCGTCTTGCGCGCCCGGGACGGCTCCGCGGAGAAAGTGGAGATCGCATGAAAAGCGACCTCCAGAAAGGCGTTGGCGTTTCCGGGATCCACCGGCTCTTCCCCTGGCTGTTTCTGCCGCTGATCATTGCTGTCCTGGTGTTCGTTGCGCTCATTCCGATGACGTGGCAGCAGCAGGGTTTCTTCGGTGTACTGGTCGTGGTGGCAGCCTTCCTGATTGACCGCAGCAAACGGGGAACGGCGGCCACCATCCTACTGGCCTTGCTCTGCCTCTGTGCCACGACCCGCTACGGCTATTGGCGCTCCGCGACACTATGGGACTATCTGCATCGCCCCTGGGCCCCCGTGAGCGCGGTTGCGGCCGTACTGATGCTGATCCTGATCGCAGCCGAGTTCTACACCTTCCTCATCCTGGTGCTGGGCTTCTTTCAGACCATCGCGCCCCTCAAGCGTCCGCCGTTGCTCATGCCCGAGAATCCTGAGGACTGGCCCGTTGTCGACGTTCTCATTCCGACCCTCCACGAATCGCTCGACGTTGTCCGCTACACCGTGTTGGCTGCTCTGCAGATGGATTGGCCGGCGGAAAAGCTCAACGTCATCGTGCTCGACGATGGCGGCCGCACTGAGTTCCGGGAATTCGCAAAGCAGGCAGGCGCGCGCTACATCGCGCGCACGGAACACTCCCACGCCAAGGCCGGGAACCTGAACAACGCGCTCCACCACATCAACGGCGAATTTGTCACGATCTTCGATTGCGATCACGTCCCCACGCGCTCCTTCCTGCAGATCTCCATCGGTTGGTTTCTACGTGACGCTAAGCTGGCCATGTTGCAGACCCCGCATCACTTTTACTCGCCCGATCCTTTTGAGCGAAACCTGGGAAAGTTCCGCAAGGTCCCCAATGAGGGCAGCCTCTTCTACGGCATCGTGCAGGATGGCAATGACCTCTGGAATGCAACGTTCTTCTGTGGATCCTGTGCCGTGCTTCGCCGTGCCAGCTTGGACAGCGTTGGCGGAATTGCCCAGGAGACGGTTACAGAAGATGCGCACACTTCGCTTCGCCTGCAGAAGGTCGGGTGGAATACCGCATATATCAACCTGCCGCAGGCCGCGGGTCTGGCCACGGAAACACTCGCCCGCCATGTCAAGCAGCGCATCCGGTGGGCCCGCGGAATGGTGCAGATCCTGCGCATCGATAACCCGCTTTTCGCCCGCGGGCTAACACTTTCTCAGCGGCTTTGCTACTTCAATGCCACCCTTCATTTCCTCTATGCCCTCCCGCGCCTGGTCTTCCTCACCGCGCCACTGTTGTATCTGTTCTTCGGACTCTCCAACGTTCCCGGATATTGGCTGGCTATCCTGGCTTTTGCCGGCCCGCATTTGGCTCTTTCCACCATTGCCAATTCGCGTATCCAGGGCCGTAAGCGTTTCTCCTTCTGGAACGAGATCTACGAGACCGTCTTATCGCCTTACATCCTGCTGCCTACCTTCTTCGCCCTGATCAGCCCCAAGAGCGGCAAGTTCAATGTCACCGACAAAGGTGGCGCGCAGGCGAACGGGTACTTCAGCCTCAGACTATCTGTGCCATTTCTCTTTTTGCTGGGGCTCAATCTGACCGGCCTGGGGCTGGCGATTCCGCGCTATCTCTATTGGGACCCCGGGCACACCGGCACCATCGTGATCAACGTATTTTGGGCATCCTTCAACGTGATCATTCTCGGAGTGGCCCTATCCGTCTGCGCGGAGGAGCGGCAAAGGAGAAACGCGGTGCGCGTTCCCGGTGCGCTTCCGGCCATTCTGCAGGCGCGCGGTCAGGCCACGGAGGGGACCATAGCCGACCTCTCCACCAGCGGCCTGGCGGTGGAAGTCGGAACCTCCTTCCCGTTAGGCGAGGAAGTGAGCATCGAGTTTCCGGAAGAGGAATCAGGAGAGCGGCTGCGGGGTAAGGTCGTCGGTGCGGACGGAAGCCGGCTCCGCATCCAGTATGCCCAGCTGTCCCTCTCGCAACAGAAGCTGCTCACCCGTGTGCTCTACTCCCGCGCCGATCGTTGGCTTGCGTGGGACGAAAGCTACGCCACAGATCATCCCCTCCGTAGTTTGTTCAGCGTGCTCGGGTCTTCCGCTGCCGGCTACTGGAAACTGCTGTTCGTCGCTCCGGGCAACCTCTCGAATTCTCCCGCCAAGGCCCTCAAACCGGTGCGGGTTGCGGTCATTACCACCATCGTGCTGGCGCTCTTCGCCTTAGCCT